>Ga0272444_10000457_pt1 | contig 43607 bp, 33 predicted proteins | sample SSMForm13_FD_201033 | JGI IMG/M metagenome (GOLD analysis project Ga0272444, IMG submission 201033) | Marine sediment archaeal communities from Little Sippewissett salt marsh, Falmouth, MA, United States - SSM-Form-13 | ecosystem: Environmental > Aquatic > Marine > Wetlands > Sediment ... | reverse complement strand
ACCCCGCCCCCGGCGATGCCCAGCACGCCGGTGACCGTTTCCAGAACCAGGAAATCCCCCAGCCCCAGGCTGACCCCGGCCACCACGGCCATCTCCAGGATGGCATGGCCCAGCACAATCAGAGGACCGACGATAAAGCCCCGCCGGGCGGCATGGCTGACCGTAACCACCAGAACCGGTCCGGGCATCAGGGCCCCGGAGAGGCCCACCAGAAAGGAGGTGATGAAGATCTGGGGAATGGTATCCACGCGCGATCCGATGGTATTCGGAAGAGACTAGAGATACTCTAAAACATCCGGAAAGGGAACCGGAGTAAAAGAGATCAGGAAAAGGAGCAGGATCAGAATCCCGATGAGCCGCCGGCCCGGATTGAGCGGTTTGGCATCCTCCAGGGGCGGAGGATGTTTATAGATGCGGAAGACAATGATCAGGCCGATCAGAATAAACCAGGGCCAGAAGAAAATTCCGGCGACCAGGCCGAACAGGGCCAGGATCCCGAGAGACACCGCCCTGCTCTTGGGGCCAAACAGGGCATAGAGCACGTGCCCGCCGTCGAGCTGGCCGATGGGCAATAAATTCAACGCCATGACGTACAGACCGATCCATCCGGCATACGCCACCGGATGGAGGAAAATCTCATGACTCTCGGGCACATTCCCCAGCATCAGTCTCGACAGGGCCTGAAACAGGATGGGTTCACCCAGCCGGAGAGAGGATGGCAGGGGTTCGGAAAACGGAACAACGGTGGAATACCGCAGGCCGATGATGATGGCCGGCACGGTGAAAAAGAATCCGGCCAGAGGGCCGGCCACGGCGATATCTAGCAGGGCTCGCCGGTTGGTCATCCGGCCGCGCATCTTGATGACGGCTCCCAGCGTGCCGAAAGGCGGCAGGGGCATGGGCAGAAAATACGGCAAGGTGGCGGGAATACCGTAGCGGCGGGACATGAGGTAGTGGCCCAGCTCATGGGCCAGCAGAATGGTCATCAGGGTGGCGGAGTAGACCGGACCGCCCACCAGAAAGGTGGTCAGGATGGTCAGTAAAAAAAGGATGAGATGTTTGCGGGGGCCCAGACCGCACCACCAGTTCCCCAATTTCTGACGGAGGCTGCGTTCTGGTCGAACGGGCCGGAGACCATAAGGGTCGGCCCTGTCACTGCGGTCCGGGGCGGGAAAGCTCATTCCTCCAGGATCCCCTCGGTCAGGGAGAGAGCCACGCTGGAGAGCATCACCTCCACGCCCAGCTTGGTGAAATCTCCGGACAACAGATCCCGGGTGACGTTGGCATACAGGGAGCAGGCGGCGCCCTTTTCGATGACCAGACCTGACAGCTTTCCGCCGAACTCGCCCACGAAGGTCACCTCGCCCAGGTCCTGGCTGCACACGAATCCGGAACAGTGGTGCAGCTGCAGGTGGCTGGTGGGCGTGTAGACCACCACCAGGGCGCCCTTCCTTTTGCCCAGGAGGATGGAGGGATAGACCTCCAGGACCAGGGTGCGTTTCTCCTCGGTGTTACACAGGCGGATCAGAAAATGGTCCTCCTCCTGGCGGACTTCCTCCACCGACAGTGTTTTGGCGATCTTATCGACATCCTTTTTGGTTATCTTGGCCATAGGGCGCCTCGGTCCTGGTTGGTGTTGCCACGTTTCCCTTACAGACGTTATTGTTAAGTTGCCTTCTTTACGGCGGGCTCACTTGCGCCCCGGTGATTTAAAACTGCGGATGGGTTTGCGTTTGGATCCGGGCAGGTGTTCCCAGCGTCCTCTGCGATGCTTTTTCTTTTCAGGCGGCACTGGAATGTGATGATCGGTTTCTGCGCCCTTCTCCGTTTCCTCCTCGGCCTGCTGTTTGGTGATCTCCCGATCGTCCTTTTCCATTCGATCCGGCATGAGCGCTTCCCTCCTTATTCTACATCCACAGATGGCGGTCCAGGCTGCGGTATTGAACGGCTTCGGCGATATGGTCGGCGCCGATGGACCGGCCACCCTGCAGGTCGGCGATGGTGCGGGCCACCTTCAGGATGCGGTCGTACGCCCGGGCGGAGAGACCGAACCTCTTTACCGCCGCTCCAAGCAGTGCCGCCGAGCCCTCATCGATGACACAGAAGGTCCGGATATCGCGGGATGTCATCTGGGCGTTACCGTATATTTTACGTGAACGAAAGCGCTGAAGTTGCACCTTCCGGGCGGCCACCACCCGGCGGCGTATCTGCTCAGAGGTATCGCCCGGGGCTCGTCCGGCCAGTTCGCGATAGGGCACGGCCGGCACCTCGATGTGGATATCGATGCGGTCCAGCAGGGGGCCGGACAGACGGGTCATATACCGCTGGATCTGCAGCGGCGTGCAGGAGCACTCCGACCGCGTGTCGGAGAAGTAGCCGCAGGGGCAGGGATTCATGGCCGCCACCAGGGTGAAGCTGGCCGGATAGGTCAGCGAGATATTGGCCCGGGCTATGGTCACCCGGCCGTCCTCCAGTGGCTGGCGCATGACCTCCAGGACGCTCTTCTTGAACTCCGGCAGCTCGTCCAGAAACAGGATGCCGTGATGAGCCAGGCTGACCTCTCCGGGCCGGGGATGATTCCCGCCGCCGATCAGACCGGCGTCGCTGATGGTATGGTGCGGCGATCGGAACGGGCGAACGGCCACCAGGGCGCTTCCGGGCGGCAGCAGACCGGCCACCGAGTGGATCTTGGTGGTCTCCAGGGCTTCATCCAGGGACAGCGGCGGCAGGATGGAGGGAATGCGGCGGGCCAGCATGGTCTTTCCCGAGCCGGGCGGTCCGATCATGATGATATTATGACCCCCGGCCGCCGCCACCTCCAGGGCTCGTTTGACATGCTCCTGACCCCTGACGTCAGAGAAGTCGTTCTCATAATCGCCGGCCTTCCGGGAAAAGATCCGGCGGAGATCGACCTTGAAGGGCCGCAGGGTTCGGCGGCCGTCCAGCAGTTCGACCGTTTCCACCAGAGAAGAGACGGGATAAACCCGCAGGCCCTCCACGATGGCGGCCTCGCGGGCGTTTCCGGCCGGCACGATGAGGCCTTCGACTCCAAGCCGGCGAGCCTCGACGGCGGCCGAGAGAATTCCCCGAACGGCCTGCAGACTCCCGTCCATGGAAAGCTCGCCCAGCATGATCAGGCGGGACAGCCTGCCACTATCGACCTGTTCGGTGGCCGCCAGGATACCCACGGCCATGGGCAGATCGAAAGCCGCCCCGGTCTTGCGGATATCGGCAGGCGCCAGATTGACCGTAATGACCTTGCTGGGAAAGGAAAATCCCGCGTTCCTGATGGCGGCACAGACCCGGTCCTTGCTCTCCCTGGCGGCTCCCTGGGGTAGCCCCACCGTGGAGAAGTGCGGCATGCCGCCCCTGATATCCACCTCCACACGCACCAGGTAGGCATCGATGCCCAGACTGGTGGCGCTCATCACCTGAGCCAACATGGTCAGTCCTCCATGCGGCTCCGCTCGGCTGATGACTCCCGAATGGTTTCAAAGATCGCTGCAAAAGATGACAAGTATCACGGCTGAAATTACTATAGGGATTTTGTGAAGTATGGTCAAGAGATTATTTCGAGCTTAACTATTAGATCGAGCTTTGAGATGGCGCGAAAATTGAAAAAACCTCAATTTCCAGTTTCCAGCGCGTTAAGCCGCTCCTGGGCCATCTGCCCCCACTGATCGCCCGCTCCCCGGGTCTGGATGAGCTTCCGGTAGATGGTCCCGGCCTCATCGGTCCGTCCCAGCTTCTCGTAACTGACCCCGGCGTTATAATCGGCCGTGGCGGCCCACTGAATCTGATGAGGGTACAGAAAACCCACCCGCAGGTACTCCTGGGCGGCCCGTTCGTAACGGTCCATCTTGAAATAGCACTCCCCCACCCAGAACTGCAATTCGGCGCCCAGCTCATCATCCGAGCCCGGATCGATGCCCACGAAGGTTTCCAGCGCGCGGGCAGCCCGGCCGGCTTCCAGATAGGCGAATCCCAACCTCAGGCTCCAGGTCCAGCCATCGCGATGTCCGGGGAAATCGTCCAATAGCTGCCGGTAGGCGGAAATGGCCCCATCCCAGTCGTTCATCCGGGCCCGGCAGATGGCGGCGTTGAACAGAGCATCGGCCTTCAGGTCATCATCGAACGTTCGCTCGGCGGCCCGTCGATACCGAAGGGCGGCGTCGGGATACTGCTCCAGAGCATAAAGCGCGCTGCCCATCTTGAACTGAGTCAGGGCCTCCAGGTCGGTTTCGGGATAGCGTTCCAACAGTGCGCCGAACCGTTCCAGGGCCTCCTGGTAGCGGCCGGCGCTCAACGACATGATGCCCAGCCGATATTCTGCTTCTTGAGCTGTGAGACTCTCAGAATAGTCCGACAGGATCCTTTCAAGAGCTTTTTGAGCGAGCTCTTGCTGTTCGTCCTCCAGGTATGCCTGAGCCTCTTCCAGCAGCAGGCCGGCGATCTGTTCGGTCTCCTGCCGGCCGGTCTTCTCAAATTCCTTTCTAGCCTTGACGGCCTCTTTGAGCAGGTTCTGTCGATAGAGGCAGACGATCCGGCGAACGTCCAGAAAGCTTCGGCGGCCCTCATCGTCATTTCCCGCCAGGGCCTGTTCATAGAAACCCTGGGCCTGTGCATATTCACCGGCCTCAAAACTGACTGCGGCCATTCTTTCCAGAGTTTCCAGAGCGAAAGCCTGCTGGCCGCGGCTCTCCATGACGGTCCGGTATCGAGCCATGGCCTCCTCGAAATCGCCTAATTGCCGGTAGACGTCTCCTATGGCCAGCTGTTCGGAGGAACCCGGAATGTCTTCCCGGCCTCGTCCCTCGACCTCGCTCAGCAGCGCCCGGGACCGATCGGCGCGTCCCTCGGCCGCCGCATATTGAGCCATGAGCAGCGCGGCTGAAATCCGCCGGGCGCTCTCCGGATATCTCTGCGTGAATCTCTCCAGCACACGCTCGGCCTCCGGACGGTCCCCGGCCGCCCACAGCGATCGGGCCTCCCTCAGCCAGGCCTCCTCGGTGAGGTCATGGTAGGGAAAGTCCTCGGCCACCGATTGAAACAGCCGGGCGGCCTGATGATGGTCTCCGCCGCGCTCGTGGATCTCGGCCTGAAGAAAAAAGACCCGGCTGCGCAGGGGACTTTCGGGAAAATCCCACAGAAAATCCCGGGTGGCTGATAGAGCCGCCTGGTCATCACCCTGCCGGCGGGCGATGGTGACACGATACCAGGCTGCCGAATCGGCCCACACACTCAAGCCATGGTGATCCAAGACCAGGGCGAAGACCGAATCAGCCCTGGCCAGCATCAGGCTGTCCCCGGCACCGGATTCCCAGAGGGCCTGTCCCACCCTTAGCTGGGCCAATGGCCGCCACTGGCTGGCCGGGTAGGTTCGCAGAAACGATTCGTAGAGATCGCGGCGGTTCTGCCAAACCGGCACACCTTCGGATTCCGTCTCCCGGAGGATATCGGCGATCACCCGGAGAGCGCACCCGTCGGCCCATTGGCTGTTGGGATGATCCCGTAACAGCCGGCGGCAAGTCCGCACGGCCGCCTCCCGCTCCTGATCGGCTGTCGAGGAGTCCCCGTCGACGCGGAGCATCTCGGCCCTGATGGCATGGCAGCGGCTGAGTTGGTGCAGAGCTTCATCGGTCAGCGCCGATCCGCTATCCCGATCCAGGAATCGTTCCAGGGTCGCGGCGGCCCGGTCGAAGTTACGCAGGTGCCGCAAGTAGATGTCGGCCAGGCGGAGATCGACCTCCTCCTCGGTCAGGATACCCGAGGCCAGCTGATCCTGAATATCGACCATGGCCTCCAGGGCCAGCGGTTCCTCCGGGATAAGGAACTCGCTGAGGTACCTGATCCGCTCCTGCGCCCGGGGGTACAACGGGCTGTGAGGATGCTCCTGAGTGAAGATCTGATAGGCCTGCCGGGCCTGGTCGTATTCGCGGCCGTTTTCCAGAAGGCGGCCCACGGCGAAAGAGGCCTTCTCGGTCCAACGGCTGGCGGAGTTCCCGGCCGACAGATCCCGGTAGGTTTGCAGAGCTGCCTGGGGATGGCCCAGATCCTCTTCCTGGAGGCGGGCCGTCAGGAAGGTGATCGAATCGGACTGCGGCGCTCCGGGATAGCGGCTGAGGAATCCACGATAGGTGGTCAGGGCCCGCTCGCCATGACCGATTTGACGCTGCAGATCGGCCAGCCTGAGCCAGGCGGTGACTCCCCAGGGTTCGTCGCCGGCCTCCCGGGCCAGGTTCCCCAGCAGGACCGCGGCCGAGTCCAGAGCTCCTTCTTCCTGGAAGATGGCCGCCATCCCCAGTTGGGCCTGCGCCCGGATCGGGCTGTCGGGATGGTCGCCCAGCCACCGCCGATAGGCCGTCATGGCGGCCTCCGGATCGCCGGACAGTTTCAGCGCCCCGGCCTGTTTCAGTCCGCCCTGTCCGGCCAGCTCCGGGTCTCTCCCCCGCTCGCTCAGCAGACCGTAGGTTCGGGCCGCCGGCCCGTATTGGCCGCCGGTCAGGTACAGGTCCCCGAGAAGGATGAGGATGCTGTCGGCATACATCGAGGTGGAATCGGCCCGGGCCAGCCCGGAGAGAACATCGATAGCCTCTGTATCGTTCCCGGCGATAATCAATATCGCGCTCTGGCGATATCCGGCCCGGGAGCGATCCGCGGTCGTCCGGGCGGTTCGAGCGGCGCTCTGATAGGCGCTGGCGGCCTCATCCGGACGTCCCAGATCTTCCAGGATCTCGCCCCGGACCAGATGGACGTCCTGAATGGACGCATCCTGAGGGTACTGCCCGGCGAACACCTCAAGCTTTTCCAGGGCCTGCGACAGTTGACCATCGTCCCGCAGCGCCCGGGCCAGTCCGAAGAGCGCCTCCGCAGCCCGGTCACCCTGCGGCGCGATCTGGCGGCTGCGGTCATAGGCGGCAGCAGCCTCTTGATGGCGACCCATACCCAGCAGGCATTCTCCCAGTTGGAACCAGGCTTCGGAGACCAATGGATCCTGGGGGTGCTGCCGCAGGAAATCCCGATATCCTCCCTCGGCCGCCTCCAGATGACCCTGGGAGAGATAGGACTCAGCCACCATGAAACGGGCCAGGGGCACCAGAGGACTGTCGGGATGATGCCGGGCGAAGTCCTGGTACTGATCGGCGGCCAGCAGATAGAGGCCGTCATCATAGAGCATCCGGGCAAAGTCCAGATCGGAGGAGCCGGTCTGGGCATGGACCATTGCGCCGGCCATGATCAAGCTGAGGAGGATCGACCAGATGATCGGCTGCATTCGATGGTAGCTATTACCTTTCAATCTTTTCTCCATTGTTCCTCAGGAGGACAGTCCTTTTTTGTATCGTTCCCAACCCCTGCCCTCGATTTTCACGAACACACCCGGTTCCGTCCCTCCGCCTTGGCCCGGTACAGCGCCTGATCGGCCCGCTCGAGGATCTGTTCCTTGTCGTCTCCATCGGCGGGGAAAGAGGATACCCCCGCGCTGACGGTCAGGTTATAGCGATCCTGGTGTGCGTTCTGGAAGTTCTCCACTTTCCCGCGAATCCGCTCGGCCACCTGCACGGCTTTATCCCGGGAACACTCGGGCAGCACGATGGCGAATTCCTCCCCGCCATAGCGGGCCACGAAATCCACCTGGCGAACCGATCCGGTAAGAATCCCGGCCAGGTCGGTCAACAGCTTGTCGCCCTCGGGATGTCCGAAGGCATCGTTATAACGTTTAAAATAATCGATATCCAGTATGACCAGGCTGAAAGGCCGTCCGTACCGGTGATATCCCTCGATCTCTCGGGAGATTCTTTCCTGCAAAAAACGATGATTGTACAGATGAGTGAGCCCGTCCCGGACGGCCTCCCGTTCTCGCTGCTGATACAGAATGGCATTCTGCATGGCAATGGCCATGTTGGCCGCCAGCGTGTCCATCCAGCGTTTTTGCTGGGTCGTGAATCCTTTGTTGGAACTCGAGATCATGGCCAGGACGCCGAACACCTCCCCCCGCGCCGTGATGGGCACGGCCAGCATATGGACCCAGGCCAATCCTTCGAACATATCGCTGTATCGAATCCCCGGCACGGTATCGTCCAGTATGCGATTTCCCCGGGCCGCCATGACGACCACTCCCGGAACCTCCTCCGGAAGAGGCCGGTCCTCGCCGCCGGTCCCCAGACAATACCGGGCGGCCAGCCGGCCGGTGACGGCATCCCGCATCCATACGGCTCCCCAGCGATAGGGAATGATGTCCCCGATGGACCGCAGAGCTTCGCCGGCCAATCGGTCCGGGTCCAGTATGGTGCTGATCTTGCGGCTGATCTCCTGAATAGTGCTCAGGTTGTGACTTAATGCCGAACTTCTGGCGTAGAGTTCCAGGGCCAGGATGAAGGCCGCCACGGGGACCAGAAAAAGGAGCACTCCATCGGTCCCATAGGGAAAGTAGATGTAAAATATCGACACGCTGGCCGGCGCGAAGATGGCCACGGTCAGCGTCCGCCGCATCAGCGCCTGCCCGCGGTCTTCCAGAGAGATCGACGACCGCCAGAGGGATGGCAGGACCTCCAGCACGAATCCGGTGATCAGGTACGACGCCGTGCTGGAGATAACCATGGCCCAGCCCAGATTCGGCCAGCCCCATCGCCCTCCCAACACCGCGAAGGTCCAGCCCGCTACGGCCACGGACAGTACCGTCCGCCCCATGCGGAACATGGATACCGAAAGCGGATGACGGCGGATGAACAGATGATGACCGAACACGCCCAGGCCGGCGCTCAGGGCGGCCACACCCGGTCCGAATAACAGCAGGTTGGCATAGGTCAGGATAAAATGGAAGGAGATCCGCCCGAAAGCGGGGAAGGCCACGCTGTGCAGGGCAGCCAGCAGGTTGAGAACGGCAAAGGGAAAGGCAGCGCTGGCGACCTCATAGTCCAGTCGCAGAAGATAAAACTCCAGGAGCACCAGTCCGAGCCCGAAACAGACCATGCGGTAGGCCCGGCTGAGCCACCATTTCCAGTTCCGCCAGCCGTCGCCGATCTCTAAAGTCGCGGCGGCCTGACCCTTCGCTGAGACATCCCGTCCGCCGATCTCTCGGACCAGGTTTTTCCATAAGTTCGCCACCAGCCATCTCCCCGCCAACCGTTCACAAAGCCGGTTCAGATCATCCGGATGCCGCCAAGGGCTGCCCACATCATGAGTGGGCGATCACGCACCTATCCCATCAGCTTGGCCAGGATGGCCTTCTGGATGTGCATGCGGTTCTCGGCCTGGTCGAAGACCACCGAGTGCGGCCCCTCGATGACCTCGTCCGAGATCTCCTGACCGCGGTGGGCCGGGAGACAGTGCATCACCCTGACGTCCTGATCGGCCCTGTCGACCAGGGCCTGATCGACCTGAAATCCCTGAAAATCACGCATCCGTTTTTCGGCCTCAGCCTCCTGCCCCATGCTGGCCCACACATCGGAGTATATCACTTCGGCCTCCTGGACCGCATCTTTCGGATCGTTGGTCAATCGGATCGTGCTGATTCCGGCCTCCCGGGCCTCCTGAAGGATCTCCTGGTCGGGCTCGTATCCCGGAGGGGTGGCCATTCTGATATCGATGGGAAGCCTGACGGCGGCCTTCAGCCAGGAGTTGGCCACATTATTGCCATCCCCCACAAAGGCTACCCTGGCGCCCTCCAGGTTTTCCCGCCACTCCAGGATGGTCAGCAGATCGGCCAGTACCTGGCAGGGGTGCAGCAGATCGGTGAGCCCGTTGATCACCGGGACGTCCGAATGCCTGGCCAGCTCGACGATGGTCTCATGTCCGAACAGCCGGGCCATGATCCCGTCGGCATACCGTGCCAGGGTCCGGGCCACATCGGAGACCAGTTCCCGCTTGCCCAGCTGTATGTCATCGGGCGAGAGGTACACCGCATGACCGCCCAGCTGGTACATGCCAACCTGAAAGGAGACCCTCGTCCGGTTGGACGGTTTCTGAAAGATCAACACCAAGGTTTTCTCCGACAGCGGCCGGTAGGCTTCCCCCTTCTTGGTCTTGGCCTTGATCCGCATGGCCTCTTTCAGCAGGTCGCCGATCTCATCGGCAGACAGATCGGTGATGGCCAGAAGATCTTTGGGCATGTCGCTCTCCTTTACAAGATGTACCGGCTCAGATCCTCATTCTCGACGATATCTTTGAGCGTCTTGCGAACCGTGTCGGCGCTGATCCGGACCCTGGTCCTCTTGACATCCGGCACCTCGAAGAGAACCGATTCCAGCAGGGTGGTCATCACCGTGTGCAGTCGACGGGCGCCGATGTTCTCGCTTCGCGAATTCACCAGGGCGGCGATACCGGCGATCTCCGAGATGGCGCCTTTGGTAAAGGAAATCTTCACCCCTTCAGTGGCCAGCAGAGCGGTGTACTGTTTCAGCAGCGCATTTTCCGGCTCGGTCAGGATGCGGATGAAATCTTCTTTCTCCAGGCTGTCCAGCTCGACGCGGATGGGAAAACGCCCCTGCATCTCGGGGATCAGATCGGCTGGTTTGGCGGTGTGAAAGGCCCCGGCGGCGATGAACAGGATATGATCGGTGCTGATCATGCCGTATTTGGTGGGCACGCTGGTGCCCTCCACGATGGGCAGGATATCGCGCTGAACCCCCTCCCGGGAGACATCCGGCCCGCTGGCCTGGGAATGCTCTCCGGCAATCTTGTCGATCTCGTCCAGAAAGACGATCCCGGAGTTCTCCACCCGGTCTTTGGCCTCCCGAACCACCTGCTCCATATCCACCAGCTTCTGAGCCTCCTGCTGAGCGAGGATCTCGCGCGCCTCCGCCACGGTGACCTTGCGCTGTTTAGTGCGCTTGGGAATCAGCCCTCCGAACATCTCCTGGAAATTGATGCCCAGCTCCTCCATGCCCATGGGCGAGAAGATCTCGACGGTGGGATAGCGTCCCTCGCTGGTCTCCAGCTCGACCAGGCGCTTCTCCAGAGTTCCCAGCCGCAGCCGCTGACGGAGCTTTTCCCTGGTCCTCTGGCGTCCTTCCTCCTCGGCCCGGGTGCGTTCATCCGGCTCCTCCCGGCGTTTTCTGGCCGGCACCGGCAGCAGCAGATCCAGCACCCGCTCCTCGGCCATCTGGGCGGCCTTTTCCCTGACGATCTCGGTCTTCTCCCGTTTGACCATGTTGACCGCCAGATCGCTCAGCTCCCGGACCATGGATTCCACATCACGTCCCACATAGCCGACCTCGGTATAGCGGGAGGCCTCCACTTTAATGAAGGGAGCGTTGGCCAGCGATGCCAGGCGGCGGGCGATCTCCGTCTTACCCACTCCGGTGGGCCCGATCATGATGATGTTATTGGGCATGATCTCATCCCGGAGCGGGCCCTGCACCTGCTGGCGCCGCCACCGGTTTCGCAGGGCGATGGCCACGGCCTTTTTGGCCTTGTCCTGCCCGACCACATACTTGTCCAGCGCAGCCACGATCTGCGTGGGAGTCAGTTCAGCCATACCATCCTCCGGTCGTGCCTCACAGTGTCTCGATATCGATCCTGTCATTGGTATAGATGCAGATGGAAGCGGCGATCTTCATCGAATCCCCGACGATGGCCCGGGCATCCAGATCGGAGTGCTTCAACAGCGCTCTGGCGGCTGCCAGGGCATAGGGTCCGCCGGATCCGATGGAGACGATGCCGTCGTCCGGCTCGATAACTTCTCCGGTTCCGGAGATGATCAGGCCATGCTTTGGATCCATGACGGCCAGCAGAGCCTCCAGTCTCCGCAGATACTTATCGGTGCGCCAGTCTTTGGCCAGCTGCACGGCCGCCCGGGGAAGGTTACCGGAAAACTCTTCCAGCTTCCCCTCGAAACGTTCAAACAGGGTCAGAGCGTCGGCGGCGGATCCGGCAAAGCCGGCCAGAATGGTATCGTTATAGAGCTTCCTCAGTTTCTTGGCGTTATGTTTCAGGACCGTCTCGTTGAAGGTCACCTGCCCATCTCCGGCCATGGCCACGCGGCCCTTGTGCCGCACGCCGATGATGGTCGTTCCTCGAAACATGATAGACTCCTTGTGGCAGAGTGATGCCGCCCCTCTTCCGTTATCCCGTGGCCGCCCCGGAATGTTTTGGTTTCGGCACGGACCACAGGATGATCAATCCGATCAGGATGAGCAGCAGTAATGATCCCACAGCCAGCTTATATTTGAGGATCCCATGGGTCGAGAAGCTGACCACCACCAATCCCCAGACAAGGGGTCCGACGATGGCGGCCGCTTTTCCGGAGAAGGCATACAGTCCGAAGAACTCTCCCAGCATCTTCTCCGGCACCAGAGAGACCATCAGGGGTCGGCTGGCCGTCCAGGTACCCCCCAGGAAAATTCCGATCAGAGAGCCGGCCGCCCAGAAGACCGCCTGGCTGCTGCTGGCCAGCACCAGGCTCAGGGAAACGACCCAGCCCATCAGAACGGCCAGCAGGGTCGCTCTGGCCCCCCAACGATCCACCATCCGCCCGCAGACGGCCGACCCCACCACCGCCGAGGTGGTGGAGACCAGCAGGAAGGGCATGACGACCGCATCGGAGAAATCCATCACCTTCACGGCATAGACGGCCATGAAGATGATGATGGCGCTGATACCGTTCTCAAAAAAGAATTTGGCCACCAGAAACCGGGCCACTCCGGGGTAGCGCCGATGATGGACGAAGAAAGATCTCACCCGGCGGAAGCCATCCTTCCAGTCCGCCTGAACCCGACCCCGGGGGCCGGAGGCCTTCTCCCTCACAAACAGAAAGATCGGCAGGGAGAACAGAAGAAAGAACAGGGCGGTGGGAACAAAGGTGGCCACCCGCCCGCCGGCGGCGATGAAAGGGATCTCGATCCCCAGAACGCTGCCCTGATTGAAGGGCATCACCAGGATCAGTCCCACGATGGCTCCCAGATAGCCCAGGGCCACACCGAAACCGGAGATCCTGCCCAGGGTCCCGGGAGTGCTCACCTCGGGAAGCAGGGCATTGTAAAAGACCAGACCACCCTGGTAAGCGTAATTGGCCAGGGTGAAAAAGAACAGAGCCGCCCAGATTCTCACATCCATGTTCAGCCCGCTGCGGCCCACCAGGCCGATCAGGGCGGTGAACAGCACACAGCCGGCCGTCAAACCCATCAGAAACGGCATGCGGCGACGAATCTGATCGGAGATGGCTCCCAGTATCGGCATGGTCAGGGCCACCAGCGCCATGGAGATGGAATTGGCCGCGCTCACCAGGATATCTTCCCGCCCGTTGTCCACCGTGATCCATAGGGAGAAATACAGGGAGACCACGTTCATGGAATAGATCGTGTTGGCGAAATCGTAGAAGGCCCAGGAGAAAACCCGCCGCCGGCTGGCGGGATTTGAGTGGTTGGGTGGCATATTTCAACGCTTCCATCTCAAAACTATAATCCCAGCTCATCGGCTATCGACTGCATTCCCTCCAGCGCCAGGCCGATGAAGGTCTCCAGGTCAAGGTTCAGATCCCGGCAGGATGCGATCTGTTCGCGATTGGCTCCGGCGGCAAAGCGTCTCTCTTTGTAGCGGTGGAACACAAAATCTACGTCTACCTCCCGGAGCTTCTTGCTGGGATGCATCAGGGTGGCGGCCACGATCAGTCCGGTGAGGGGATCGACGGCATAAAGGGCCTTGTCCATGCGGGTCCTAGCCTCCTGATGGCCGGGGTGCGCCTTGATGGCGTTGATGATGCGTTCGTCCACATTCATCTGTTCCAGGATCTCGGCCGACACCAGACCATGACGGGGGAAATCATCGACCGTCTGATCGTAGTCCAGATCGTGCAGCAGCCCGGTCACAGCCCACATCGCTTCATCCTCGCCGAAATGCTGCGCCAGCCGGCTCATGACCGCCTCGGTGGCCAGCATGTGCTTGACCAGATTCCTGTTTTTCACATGAGATCGGACCAGTCGCAGGGCTTCTTCACGATCCATGGCGGGGCCCCCTTCACTTCCGGCTTTCACGGGCGACATATAAAAAGGTAGTCACCCCAAAGGCGAACTACCCCTCAGAATTCTTCCTCTTGATCACCTTGATCAACTTACTCCCTGGTGCTCTTCAGCAGCATCTTGGAATAACGGCCCAGATTCTCTAGCACCTTACCGGCGCCTTTGACCACGCAGGTGAGAGGATCATCCACGATATTGACGGGCAGATTGATCTCCTGGCGCAGGCGGGTGTCCAGACCTTTCAGCAGCGCTCCTCCACCGGTCATGACGATGCCGCGGTCTAAAATATCCGAGGCCAACTCCGGCGGCGTACGCTCCAGCGCCTGCTTGACCGCCTCGACGATGGAGTTGGTGGCCTCGTTAAGGGCCTCGCGAATCTCCACGGAGCTGATCTTCAGCGTTCTGGGGATGCCGGCCACCAGATCGCGGCCCTTGATCTCCATCTCCTCCTCTTGATCCATGGGATAGGCAGAGCCGATCTTGATCTTGATCACCTCAGCCGTCTGGTCGCCGACCAGCAGATTGTAATTTTTCTTGAGATGCTGGACGATGGCCTCATCCATTTCGTCTCCGCCCACCCGAATGGAGGTATTGTTGACGATGCCGCCCAGGGCGATGACGGCAATCTCGGAGGTTCCGCCGCCCACGTCGATGACCATATTTCCGGAGGGCTCCTCGACCGGCAACCCGATCCCGATGGCCGCCGCCATCGGTTCGGCGATTAGAAAGACCTCCCGGGCGCCGGCATGCTCGGCGGAATCGCGGACGGCCCGTTTCTCCACCTCGGTGATCCCGGAGGGAACACAGATGACGGCCCGGGGCCGCACCAGAAAGCGGTATTTGAGAACCCGCTTGATAAACTCGCGCAACATCTCCTCGGTGACCTCGAAATCGGCAATGACCCCATCCTTCATGGGACGGATGGCCAGTATATCCCTGGGGGTGCGCCCCAGCATCTGTTTGGCCTCATTACCAATCGCCAGAACCCGGCGCGTGGCCCGGTCCAGGGCTACCACCGAGGGCTCGTTCTCCACGATACCCCGGCCGCGCACCCAGACCAGCGTGTTGGCCGTGCCCAGATCGATGCCGATATCATTGGATAAGAAACCAAAAAACGGCACCTCCACCTCCTCACTTGTCCCCACGGAGAGACATCAACCTATCCCTGACCGTCACCTTTTCCACCAATACGAGAGACGAAATCGAAACCAAATTAACACAAATGTCCGATGGTGTCAAATACTTTTTTATTTAAAGCCAGAAACCCTGTGACCCTATTGTTGTCAACGAACGCGAACGAGGAACACGGCATCCATTACTACCATGCCTGATCCCCGCAGATCTCCTCGGCCAGGGGCGGAAACAGATCTCTGGCCAGCAGATCCTGATAGGTCTCCCGGCGTCCGATCAGATCGAACCGCCGGTCATAGACGAGCACCTCGGCGGCCCGGGGACGGCCGTTGTAGTTTGAGGACATGGCGGCGCCATAGGCGCCGGCGTTCATGATCGCCAGCAGGTCTCCGGGCCGGGGCAGGACCATGTCACGGTCCCGGGCCAGAAAATCGCCCGACTCACACACCGGACCGACCACATGCACCGGCTGTTTCGGTCCCTCGCGGCGCTGCAGCGGCCATATCTGGTGATAGGCGCCGTACAGGCTGGGCCGCAACAGGTCGTTCATGCCGGCATCGACCACCACGAAGGCCCCCCCGGCGGCATGTTTCACGTAGAGAACCCGGCCGATGAGCACACCGGCCTGAGCCACCAGGGCACGGCCCGGTTCGACGATCAGCCGGCAGGCCAGCTCCCCCAGCTCCCGGCGGATGGCGTCGAGCCAATCCTGGGGAGATGGCACCGCCTCCTCATCGTAGGAGACGGCCAGCCCGCCACCCACATCCAGGACATCCAGTGATCCGCCTGCCTCCCGCAACGGCTTCACCAGGGGCAGCACCTTGCCCAGCGCCTGGCGGTAGGGTTCCAGCGAGGTAATCTGCGAGCCCAGGTGAAAATGCAGTCCGGTCAAGCGGATGCCGGGCAGAGAGGCCGCCCGGGCCAGGACCTCGGGGGCCCGTTCCAGCTCGATCCCGAATTTACTGCCGGCATCGGCCGTGGCCACGTAAGGATGTGTGTCGGTCCGCACCCCCGGGTTGACGCGCAGGGCCACCCGGGCGCGGGCCTCCAGTTTCCGGGCCGTTTGGTCGATCAGGTCCAGCTCGGGAACCGATTCCGCATTCAGCTGGAGGATGTCGGCATTGATGGCAAAACGAATTTCCTCCTCCGTCTTCCCCACCCCGGCGAAGACGATCCGCCGGGGAGGAAAACCGGCCTTCATGGCACGGTACAGTTCACCGCCGGAGACGACATCGGCCCCGCAACCCAGGGAGGCCAGTATTTTGCAGAGCGCCAGGTTGGGATTGGCCTTGAGGGCATAACAGACCAGGCCGTCCTGTGGCGGCAGAGCCTGCCGGAAACCCTGACAGGCCTCTTGAAGGGCCCCACCGCTGTATATGAAACAGGGCGTGCCGGCGGAACCGGCCACCTGCGTCAGATCCACCCCTTCACAGCACAGCCTGTCATCGATGTATTGAAAACCCGACATGTCAGGCTCCTTTGCCGGCGGCCAGCGGTTTCCGTGTGATCCTCAGGGCCGGAAGGTGAGCGTCACCCCGGCCGTCTCCCACCTGGATCGCACCGACACGGAATCGGCGGCCAGCCACAGGGGCTCGGCAAATTGAAACGGCGCCGGGCGCCCGGGGTTCCAGCGGCCGTCCTGGTTGAGATCGAGAAAAGCGGACACGATGTAGGCGCCCGGAGGCATGTCGTCCAGGACATATTCGCTCCCGGAGACCTGATGTCGATGGGTCCGCGCCCTCCCCGCGGGGCCGAAGGCCAGGATGACGGCCGGGGCCTCCGGGGGATAACTTCGCCTCTCCACGGCGCCGGAAACGGACCCCAGCCGTTCCTCGTCCAGAGTCCTGAAGCGGATGATCACGGTGGTGTCCGCCGTGACATGGCCGGTCAGATTCCTGATCACGGAGCCCTCCAGCTCGATGGCATACCAGCAGTCAGACTCCAGAGGCTCCAGAGGCTCGAAGGCGGCAGCGGCTCCATGAAGGAACCGGAAATGACCCTCGATCATCCGTCCGCTGGTATCGGTCAGCGAAAAGGCGCTCTTCAGCGAGGCCGGCTCCACCGCCTCATCGAAGAACAGCGTCGGAGAGACCCGAAGAGAGACCTGCCCGCTGGAATCGGGCGGCCAGGCAAACTCCATACGAGGACCACTGCTGTCGGCCCATCCGGTACCCGGAAAATGAGCTTGCCGCCCCCCGGGGCGGACGGGATTTCCCGCCCGGTCGATGAGCCCGGTGACGGTCACCCGGTAAGCGGCGCCCTCGATCTGGGACCGGGTCGACAGAACCACCTGGTTCGAGCGCTCCCATGAGAGGCTGACGCTCAAAAGGCCCAGCGTATCGGGGTGATCGCCCAGCATCTCAATGCGATAGGCCTGAGGGGCGGCCGCCCGGACGCTGTCCAGATCCTCATCGAAGGACAACATCACGGCCGACCGGTGGATCGCCCGGGCGCTCTGCAGGGACGGCCCCAGCGTGTCCATCATGACCAGACCCATGGGCCCCAGCTCGATCGAAAACGGTTCATGGGAAAGGTTCGCATCGGCGCTGGGCAGGCCTAAAAGCTCCTCGGCGGGATTCCATCTTCGGTCCCGATTGCGGTCCTCAACGGCGAATATCCGATATCGATCCGGCCCCAAATGGGTCAGCCGGTAACGACCCCGCTCATCGGCCTGGGTGATGTAGTCGGGAGGATCGGCCGCCGGATTGGGTCCTTCTCCCGGCGACCATCGATAAGCCCAGAGATCCACCCCCCCGCGCGGCCGGAAAACATCCCCATCGGGGCGATCGGAGAGGACCGCCGTTCCGGCCACCTGTCCCTCGTCGATCGCCTGGCCGGTGGAAAACGCAAAGGAATACGAATTCTCCATATTGTTATTGTGTAAATCCTTACATCCAACACCTAATGTAATTACGTATGTTTGATCTGCCTGCAGTGGGTCCTCGGGGCGCACTCTCAGGGTCCCTCCGCGCCACTTCAGCCGGGGCGGCCGCTCCAGAGCCGGGGAGATGAACAGGGCCTCCTCCACGGTGGTGTGATTCATGCCCTCGCTGAAGGTCATGGACAGCTCCACCAGGCCGGAAACTGCGGTGCTGCCCGCCGGCGGGTGATGCCCTTCCACGGCCGGTGCGGTGCGGTCCTGGGGCCCTCCGGGGGGCGGTTCCATCTGGGCGCAGCCCCACAGAAGCAGGCCGGCCATCAAAGGACCGATCCATCTCATGGGAGTCGCTCCCCATCTTCCGGCTGGTGCCGCTGCAGCTTCCGATGAATGCCTTCATCGCCGGGATTCAACTCCAGCGCTCGGCGCCAGCGCTCACGGGCCTGCTCGATGTTCCCCTCCTGCCGGTACAGGTCGCCCAGATGATCGTGAATGACCGCCTGATCCGGAGATCGCTCGGCCGCCTCGAGGAGGTAGCGTTCCGCCAGATCGGTCTGGCCCAGGCGGAAGTAGACCCAGCCCAGGCTGTCCAGATAATAAGCATTCTCGGGATCAAGCTTCAGGGCTCTCTGGAGCAGATTCCTGGCCCGGGGAAGCTCCACGCCGGCGTCGGCCAGCATGTATCCGAGATAATTTAAAGCCCAGTGATCATCAGGGCGCTGGTCCAGCAATTGTCCGAAAACATCGACGGCTTTCTGAAAATAACCGGCTTGTTCATAACTGTTCGCCAGGTCGCGCAGAATGCCGATATTGGCCGACTCCAGAGATCTGGCTCTTTCCAGATCGCCGACGGCCAGTTGATATTTTTCCAGGCGCAGGTGGGCGGCGCCCAGCAGATGCCACAGCCGGGCATCATCCGAGACGCTGAGAACGCCCCGTTCCAGAACATCCTCGGCACCCTCAAGATCGTCCATCTGGAGATGAGTGATCCCCAGGCTGATCCATGCCTCGGTCAGCTTCCGGTCCAGGGTGACGGCCCGGTGAAAGTGCTCCAGGGCCGTATCCGGCTCCCCCAGCCCGGCCAGGCACCGTCCCAGATAGAGGTGAACGGCGGGATCATCGGGTGACACGATGGCCAGCCTGCCGAAAATATCCCTGGCCTGGCCATATTGCTCGGTGTGATACAGCAACAGGGCCATGTGCCTCAGGGATGTCTGGTCGGAGGAATCGGCTGACGTCAGGGTGCGGTATTGCTCCAGGGCCTCCTGAGGACGGCCCAGGCGAACGAGCAATTCCGCCAGATGCCGTCTCAGGGCGGACTGCTGCGGGAACCTCTCGATGGCCGTCCGATAGCTGGCCACCGCCTGCTGCGATTGTCCCAGAAGCTCATACGTTCGGGCCACCCCCCTGTGCCCCTCCACCAGATCCTCGCGGATCTCCAGGGCCTGGAGGTACTCCTTCTGCGCCTGGCGATATCGCTTCATCCGGATGAAGTTGTCACCCCGGCGCAGACGCATGTTCTCGGGACGTTTCACCAGAGGCAGCAGTTGCTGGTAATGCTCATTGGCCCGAGCGTAGTCCTCCTGCCATTCGCGAAGGGCGGCCAGACGCTTGTGGGCCTGAATATGATCCGGATCCAGCCGGAGCACCTGCTGAAAGGACTTTTCCGCCTCCAGCGGCCGTCGTAACTGCGCGTAACAGGTGCCCAGAAGCAGATGGGCCTGCACCGAGGCGGGCTCCTGCTGAACCGTTTGCTCCAGAATACCGGCCGCCTCCTTCCAGCCACCCATCTGTCCCATCACCCGGGCGGCGGCCAGGCGCGGCTCGAGCGACCTGGGATCGTATTTCAGGGCCAGGAGATATTCATCCAGTGCCTGCCTGGGGCGGCCCTGCAGCTCCAGAAGATCACCTCTGGCGAAATACCAGTAAGCCTGCCAGGGAACCTCCGGAACCGGATCGGCCTGCCCGGCTGCAGCCGTACAGGCGGCCGTTAGACAAACCGCCAGGAAAACGGCCATTATCGGTAAGCAGTGGTACCAACGCATCATCGCATCCTGAAAGAGGATAGTCTGAAAACTAAACTAATCATGAAGGGATTGAAAAACAAGGGAAAAGATATGAAAAAGCCCATCCGGCCGTAAACACGGCCGGATGGGCTCAAACCCGGTGACCATCATCCCGCAGGGAGGCACATTCCTCATCGGTACTTCATTTTAATCTTTCCCCAGGTGGCCGGGTCGACCGCGGTGAGACCGGCGTACACCTTGATGGGGCCGTGAAAGATCTCCGAGCCCTCCATGTCCACCTGGCGAAGTTTGTAGAAGTAAGTCGTCTCGGAAACAATATCGGCATCACGGTAGACATAATCATGCGGTTCGGTCGTGGAACCCTGCCCGGAGATGAGATCCGATACCGGATGGTAGTCACCGTCACTCTGCGGGGCTCGCCAGACGTAGAAACCCAGGTTGTCCACCTCGGATTCGGTATGCCACAGGAGTTCGATGGCTCCATCCTGGAAGGAACCGGAAAAAGAGCTTAACTCCACCGGCAGAGAAGAATCGGTATTCGGCAGTCCGGGCGTGCCCCAGTCACCGGCGCCGTAATTAACCACTCCTTCGATGACCCAGCGCCCACCATCGTTGTTATCCCCCGGCGGACCCAGCCAGGCCATGGAAGCGCCGGCCGGATCGGGCCAGATGGGACCGCCGTCATAATTGATCCGGTCGATCTCGATGCCATCCTTTTCCAGAACGATCTCGTCGTCGCTGTTGGACAGGGTGAAACTGGAATAGTCGTAGTCGCAGACATAGCCGCCATTGGTCATCTGGTCGGCATTATTGCCCAGGACCAGATAGCCTTTGGCCGGTATGATCAATGGTCCGCCGTGGTCGATGGCGTGCAGATTGGCGGCGTCGTCCCGGATCACCCAGCCGTTGATATCGATGCCATGACCGGTGTCGTTGTACAGCTCGAACCACTCTCCCTGGCTGTCGCCCACAGCCACGGGGTCCTGCATCACCTCGTTGATGATCACATCTCCCGGATCGGCCGCCTGGACGATGCTGACGCATAGTCCGAAGCCAAGGACGATCAGGATGCCCATCGTCGTCTTCATGCCCTGACTCCTTTCTCTTGATGTTGCCGGGAGGCCCGTATCGGGCCATCCCATCCTGGCCATTGCTGAAGGCTGCTGTGATGCGTTCACAAAACCATGGCGGTCACCTCCCGGGAAGATGGTCACGGGCCGTTTCGGTACAAGAACCATGCCAGGGTTTTCGGCCGCCGTAACTTTCGTTCATCCTCCTGTTCCTGAGGATGTTTTTCAGGGCGCCGGCCTCAGCCGGCCAGCTCGGTGAAGCCAGCGTCTGAGACCGGTGTCCCCAGCGATCCGATCGACGGCAGGAAAGAATGGGCCGTTTCCACAGATACCTGTGTCCCCGAAGTAAGCTCGGTCTGTATCCGCGGGGAACAGAAATGCGCCCGAAAAAGAAAAACGCCGCGGCAGGCACCGCGACGTTTTCAACCAGATGGATACGGAGTTCTTACAGGCCTTTACTCCAATTCAAAGGCTGCATCCTTTCAAGGGCTGCATCCTTCACTCTGATCAGACATCATAGTACAGATTCATCTCATAGGGATGCGGCCGCTGACGGACCTCGTCCGCCTCCCGCATCTTCTCCGCGATCCAGACCTCCAGAAGGTCCTCGGAGAAAACATCTCCCTGGAGGAGAAACTCATGATCATCCGCCAGGGCTTCCAGCGATTCCCTCAGGGAGGTGGGCAGCCGCCGGATCTTGGCCTGCTCGGCCGGATCCAGCTTGAACACATCCACCTCGAAGGGGCCGAATCCGGCCTCCACCGGATCCATCTTTTTCCGGATCCCGTCCAGCCCGGCCAGCAGCATGGCGGCCATGGCCAGATAGGGGTTGCAGGTGGCATCCGGGGGACGGAACTCGATTCGCTTGTGATGCGGCCGGGTGGCATATTTGGGCACCCGGATGGCCGCGCTGCGGTTGGCCGTGGCGAAGAACAGATTCGTGGGGGCCTCGAATCCGGGCAGGAGCCGCTTGAACGAATTGGTGCTGGGATTGGTCAGGGCCAGCAGCGCCGGCCCATGGGTCAGCAGGCCGGCGACGTAATACAGGGCCAGCTTGCTCAACCCGGCATAACCCTTGGCGCTGTAAAACAGAGGTTTTTTCCCCAGAAACAGGTGCTGATGAAAGTGCATGCCGCTTCCGGCCTCATTATAGAGCGGTTTGGGCATGAAGGTCACCGTGCGATCGCTCTGGCGGGCCGTCATCTTGACCATGTACTTGATGATCTGCGTTTTATCCCCGGCGTTGAGCAGGGAATCCATCAGGATCTCGATCTCCGACTGCCCCGGTCCTCCCACCTCATGGTGATGATAGCGGACGGCGATGCCGCAGGCCTCGATGCTCCGGACCATCCTGGAACGAACGTCGTAGAGGCCGTCCAGCGGCGGAATGGCATGGTAGCCGCCCTGACGGGGGATCTTGTGTCCCAGGTTGGCGCCCTCCTGCAGCCCGGTGTTCCAGTCGGCCTCCTCGGAGTCGATAACGTAAGAGGACAGGTTGATATCGTTCTGGTAGTGGACGTGATCGAATATATACCACTCGAATTCCGGTCCCCACAGGCTGCGGTCGGCGATCCTGGTGCGGCGCAGGTAATCCTCGGCCTTCTGAGCCACGTAACGCGGGTCGCGGGAAAAGGGCTCCTTGGTATCGGCCTCGTGGGCATTGCAGATGAAGCTCAGGGTATGGTCTTCCCAGAAAGGGTCCACAAAACCGGTCCGGATGTCCGGGATCAGGACCATGTCGCCGCTCTCCAGTGTCTTGAATCCGGGGGTCCGGGAGGCATCGAACCCCACTCCCTGGGTGAAGATCTCCTGACCGAACCCGGTTCGGGGAATGGTGACATGATGCCAGCGCCCGAACAGATCGGAGAATTTCAGGTCGATCATGCGGACATCGTTCTTCCGGACGAAGTCGGTAACTGCTTTGATGCTTGAAAACATTTGGGAGTCCTTTGTGAGGATAGGATTGTAGGGTTCGAGCGTTGAAGCGTAAAAGCGATTATGCGTGAGCATTGATGCTTTTTTGGGAATTCACAACTCCTCGCATCTATGCTTCTTCGCCTCTGCACGTTTGCTTCTGAAACAAGCAACTACATATTAAAGTCTTATCAATCCCAAGTCAACCCTTTTCTGGCAGCACAGATGAAGATGAGGTACGATCAGTCACCAGTCAGCAATCGGCATCAATCCGTGATCCCAAACCCTCAATCTCCAATCTTCAATGCCTCTCTCTCCCGGGTCGCCGCCTGCGAAATCTCAGCTTCCAACCTTCCCATAAAAAAACCGCCGGAGCCCCAACGGGCTCCGGCGGCTCGTGACAGAAACAACAGCCAGCTTACTTCATGAACACCATCTTCTTGGTGGCGGAGAAATCGTCCGTCTGCAGGCTGTAGAAATAGACTCCGCTGGCCTGGTCGGCGGCGCTCCAGCTGACCGTATGATGTCCAGCCTCCTTCACCTCGTCCACCAGAGAGGCCACTTCCTGACCCAGCAGGTTATAAACCTTCAGGGTCACGTGAGCCTCGGCCGGAACGGCGTAGGAGATCTCGGTGCTGGGGTTGAACGGGTTGGGATAGTTCTGCGACAGGGCATAGGTGGCGGGCACGTTGGTCGGAGTCACGCTGCAGACCACCGGATGCACCGTCTCGTGGCCGCTCAGATCCACATCGCTGAGCTGATAGGTGTAGGTCTCACCGTTGGTCACCTGGCGATCCACGTAGATGTAATCGTGGGCATCGCCGAAGGCGTCCACCGTGGCGACCACTTCGTCGTTGCGATAGATGTTGAAGGAGTGGGTCTCGACCTCGGCGGCCGTTCTCCAGGTCAGGGTGACGTAGCCGTCGCCGGCCGCGGCCTCGAAGCTGGCCAGCTCGATGGCCACCGGCACGCCGATGTCGTACGCATCCCTGGGCAGAATTTCGTACTCGTCGTAGCTGTAATCCACAAAACCCTGGATAAAATCGAACGGCTGACCCACATAGGGATCGTAGTAGTAGAAGTCATCGTCCAACTGGGCCTCGCCGGTGCCGTCGGACACGAACCACTCACCATAGGTGCTGACATCCTGGGTACAGGTGGCATTCTCCACTCTGATCAGCATGCCTTCCCACTGCTCACCGTTAGCGTTGCAGCTGCCGTTCAGATCGCCGGAGGCGATCAGGGTGGGTCCGAAAGGTGTGTTGCCGGTGGACAGGATGGAGTAGTCGCTGACGTTCTTCAGCTCGGTCATGCCGTAGTACTCATCCACCTCGCATTTCAGCAGAACCTCGTCGCCCACGTTGGGGATGATGGAAGTGTCATACACCAGGACGCCCTGGAACGGACCGTCACCTTCGGCCATATAAAAGTCAGGATAGGTTCCCGGGAAGACGAAGCCTACGATGCCCTTGGTCCACACAACCTGGCCATCGTAGGGAGAATCGTAGCAGGCCCCACCGACGTCGGGGGTGTACTGGATGTCATAGATGCTCACGGTGTCGGGCTCGGGCGCGGCCCCTTCCTCGAAGATCACGTCGTCGGCGTAGATGGTGGCCGTTCCGGGAAAACCGGAGACATCATAGGCCCTCAGCTCGATATGGGCGGTCACGGCTCCGGGCGGAGCCGTCTGCGGCCCGGTCTCGTCCCACTGCCACTCGGTGCCGTCCTCGGTGTAGTCGCCGTCGTAATAGCCGCTGAGGAATGCATCAGAGGCGTCATAGAAACGAATGGTCAGCCGGCCGCGGCCGAACGCGTCGTTATCGTAAAACCAGGCGCTGAGGTTGTATTGAAATCCCTCGGTGACGGCCACGTACTGCTCCAGCTGAACCGTAGAGCTCGTCGTCCAGGTGATATTGCAGCTATAGGTGCCGCCGTGAACGATGACGGCCTCCTGCGTCCCGGTGAGGGTTCCGGCCGATGGTGTCCAGCCGTCCGGCGGGCCGGCGGCTCCGGCGGTCCAGGTCTCGAATCCCGGGTTGGTCAGCAGATTCTGTCCCATAGCGAGACCGGTCAGACCTAACGTGCAGGCCAGCACCACGATCAGTCCAAATGCTTTTCTCATTTAAAAATCCCCTCCTCTCAAAGGATTCCGGATTGACGAATGGACAACAAAAACATTGACCCTTTTCTCGACCGCTATCACCTCCTCCACTCGCTTAAGGTTTCGATCCTCTGATAACTGCTGAAGAGAGAACCGCTAGGGTCTGGCAGGCAGCCTTCCGGCCTGAGACCAGCCCGGACGGATGCCTATCAAACGTCTCAAAGATAGACCTGTGCCCGCATATTAGCCTACACTACCATTCTATCAGAAAAGGCCGTTTTTGTCAAGTCTTTTTTTTCAATGTGAACAGAAATTTACCATCGACCGGCGGCGGCCGTTCATCGGTCATCGTCCCCGAAGGCTGAAAATGTGGACAACAGGGCTATCAGGATTCAGAGATGTGAGTTCCCCGGCGCCCTCGTTTGACGGCCAGCGGCCTTTTTCCGGTGTTCCCCGTGGCCCTCCAGTTCTGATGGTGAAGTGACGGGAAAATGGGGAGTTATTGAATCCCCACGGGGATCAAATGGATCGGCATTTTTTGCTCCGGCAGACGATTTTACTCTTGACACGGCACCGAGAAAAGGTTAGTCTTGTGGTTGGATTCTGATGGTCACCTTTCATCAGGGAGGCAAACATGGCTGAAAAAGCTTCCGCGGCTTCATCTTCGCAACAAATTCCATTCAAACCATACGTTCCGGCCGAACGATCGATCGCCGAGTTCACCCTCAAGGCCGCGCTTCTGGGAGTGGTATTGACCCTGGTGATGAGCGCCGCCAATGCCTATGTGGGCCTGTACGCCGGCATGACCGTCTCGGCCAGCATCCCGGCCGCCGTCATCTCCATGGGCATCCTCAGAGGCCTGTTGCGCCGGGGCACTATTCTGGAGAACAACATCGTCCAGACCATCGCCTCGGCCGGCGAATCGCTGGCCGCCGGCATCATCTTCACCGTCCCCGCCCTGGTGCTCACCGGGGTGTGGTCCGGCTTCAAGTTCTGGCCCGTCTTTCTGATCGCGCTGCTGGGCGGCATCCTGGGGGTCGTCTTCATGATCCCGCTGCGGCGCAGCCTGATCGTCGAGGAGCGGCAGCTGATCTACCCCGAGGGGGTGGCCTGCGCCGAGGTTCTGGAGGTCGGCGAGGAAGGCGGCACCGGCTTCGGATACATCCTGTCGGCCATGGGCGTTGGATTCATCTTTAAATTTTTCGTCAACGGCGTCTCCATCATCAAGGAGACGGTGGAGGGCGCTGTCCGGGCGGGAAGGACCGTTCTCTATTTCGGCAGCGACATCGCCGTGGTCCTGATCGGCGTCGGCTTCATCGTCGGTTTCAACATCTCCCTGCTGGTCTTCATCGGCGGGGCCCTGTCCTGGCTGATCGGGCTGCCCATCCTGAGCTCCTTCCGGGCCATCGAGCCCGGCTCCCTGGCGCTGGACAGCGCCTGGGGAATATGGGGCTCGGAGATCCGCTACATGGGCATCGGGGCCATGGTGGTGGGCGGCCTGTGGTCGATCATCAGGATCCGCCACGGGATCAGCAGCGGCGTGCGGGAGGCGCTGTTCGGCTACCGCAGCGAAAGCGGCGGCAAATTGCTGGTCCGGACCGAGCAAAACCTCTCCCGCCGGCTCATCCTGGTGCTGCTGATCATCGCCGTCGTCCCCATATTCTTTCTCTACAGCCACCTGATCGGCTCGGCCGGCATCGGACTGATCTCCACCATCACCATGGTCATCAGCGCCTTCTTCTTCGTGGCTGTGTCCAGTTACATCGTCGGACTGGTGGGCAGCTCCAACAATCCCGTCTCCGGCATGACCATCTGCACCATCCTGTTCGCCTCGGTGCTGCTGCTGCTGTTCGGCATGACGGGGAACAACGGCATCCTGGCCGCCCTGGGTGTGGCCGGCGTGGTCTGCTGCGCCCTGTGCACCGCCGGGGACGTCTCTCAGGACCTCAAGACCGGATACCTGCTCGGGGCCACTCCCCGCAAACAGCAGCTGGCCCAGCTGGTGGGCGTGGTGGCGGCGGCCTTCATCATGGCCCCCACCCTGACCCTGCTGAACAACCACTACGGCATCGGAACCGGTCAGCCGGGCGCCCTGCAGGCCGCTCAGGCCACCCTGTTCGCCAACATCGTCCGGCCCATCTTCTCGGGGCAACCGCTGCCCTGGATGATGATCGGCATCGGAGCCATGGTGGGGATCGCTCTGCTCATCATCGACGAAGCCCTGCGAGCCCGGGGCTCTCATTTTCGCGCCCATGTGATGCCGGTGGCGGTGGGCATTTATCTTCCCCTGAGCCTGTCCGTGCCCATCCTGGCCGGCGGCCTGGTGAGCCTGCTGGTGGGCAAGCTGGCCGCGCGCCGAAGCGCCGAAGCCGCCAGGGAAGCCCAGCACCGCGGCACCCTGTTGAGCTCCGGCCTGATCGCCGGCGAGGCCATCATGGGTATCGCGGTGGCCTTTCTGGCCTGGGCCTGGAGAGGCATCGAGCTGCCCATTCACCTCCTGGAAAGCGATCTGCTGTCCGTCGGCATCTTTGTCCTATTGATTTTCCTGCTGGCCTGGTTCTCCCTGAGGGGCAGAAAAATAACGACGAAATTTGATCAGCCGTGATCGAATGCCGATATCCCTAATATTGCCCATAAACTGTTTCCCCCAACACGAAGGAGCCGGTCATGAACGCTCTGGAAAAGGCGGCTCGAACGGCCGTACGGAAATGTCTGGCGGTAAAAAAGGGCGAGACGGTCATGGTCATCACCGACGGGCCGCTGGAAAAGATCGGCCGCCTTCTATGGGATGCCTGCCGCCAGGTGGGCGCCGAGGCCATGCTCGCGGAGATCATTCCCCGAAAGACCTCGGGAGAGGAACCCCCCGGAGCCCTGGCCGATTGCATGAAGAAGGCCGATGTGCTGATCATTCCCACCAGCAAATCTCTGTCTCACACCAAAGCCCGTCGGGACGCCTGCCGGATGGGAGCTCGCTGCGCCACCCTGCCGGGCATCACGCCCGACACCATGCGCCGGACCCTGAATGCCAACTATCAGAAGATCGCCAAACTGAGCATCCGTCTGGCCCGGATCCTGACCCGGGGATCGACCGCGCAGGTGACCACACCGGCGGGCACCGACATCCGGATGTCGATCAAGGGCCGCAAAGGGCACCCGGATACCGGATTGGTGCACAAACGGGGGGACTTCAGCAACCTGCCGGCCGGCGAGGCTTATCTGGCTCCGGTCGAGGGCAGCGCTCAGGGAACCATCGTCATCGACGGCTGCATCGGCGAGACGGGCGTGTTGCGAAAACCCATCGCCATGACCGTCCGGGATGGATATGTAACCGCTATCTCCGGCGGTGCTCAGGTCAAGGTTCTGCGCCGGGCCATACAGGGGCTGGGGAAAAAAGCCCGCAATATCGCCGAGCTGGGCATCGGGACCAACGATAAAGCCCGGGTGGTGGGCAGCTCTCTGGAGGACGAGAAGGTCCTGGGCACGGTCCATATCGCCATTGGAGACAACGCCTCTATGGGTGGAAAGATCTCGGTGGCCAGCCACCTGGATGCCATTCTTCTGAAGCCCACTCTGATCATCGACCGCCGGACCATCATGAAGGATGGGCATCTGAACATCTGACGACAGGTGAGACGGTGACGCCAAGACCCAGCAGCCGATATCTGGCCCAGATGGGCATCATCGCCGGGCTCTATGCCGCCCTGACGGTGGCCTTCGGGTTCATCAGCTACGGTCCCATCCAGGTGCGCATCGCCGAGGCCCTGACCGTATTGCCCTTCCTGCTGCCGGCCGCCGTACCCGGGCTGACGATCGGCTGCGCCATCGCCAATCTGTTCGGCCCCTTTGGAATGGTCGACGTCATCGTCGGCAGCCTGCTGACCCTGATGGCGGCGCTGCTGACGGCCCGAATGCCGCGCCCCTGGATGGCGCCTCTGCCGCCCATTCTGGTCAACGCCGCCGGGCTCTCGCTCTACCTTCCCACCATGACGGGCATTCCCCTGCTAGGTGGGATTCCCTATGTATCTACCTTCATCGCCGTGGCCGCCGGTCAGGCCGTCGCCTGCTACGGCCTGGGCTATCCCCTGCTGCTGGTCCTGCGGCGAAAAGAGACCGGCGTTCATTAAGAAATCGCCCTGTAAAAGATGATGACCGAAAAAATATGTTCTCAAGAAATCCGGCCGGAGACATTTTGTCGAAGAAATCCGGTTGACAAACGATCGCCGCCGTGCTATACTTTTATCGGGGCGTGCATGTGAACCCGATCCATTTTTAGCCAGCCCGTGTGACAGGAGTTATCTCATGAAAACGAACATCCGGCCGGCCGGCGGCATCCTCATCCTTGCGATCGCGCTCTTTCTGGCCGCCTGCGATAAAAAAACTACCGAGCCGGAAGAGACCTTCGATGTCACCAACGACAACGAATATTGCGGCCTGGTGGCCGGATACATCGGCGGCTCGGCCGGAACCGATCTCTCCAACATCAGGGTATCCATCTCTCCAGCCCCCACGGCACGGCTGAGCGATCTGTCCTCCTCAGCGGCGCTGTCCAGTTTCATCAACTATCCCAATCCCTTTATCACGGATACGCACTTTACCTATTATCTCACCGGATCGGACGAACCTGCCATCACCATCCGGGTGTACGATCTGCATCACAACCTCCTGCGGCGCTTTGACGGGGCCCTCGCGACCGGGGGAGCTCATCTGTTCTATTTCGACGGCCTCGATGATCAGGACGAACCCTTGCCCGAGGGCCTGATGCCCTGCGAGATTATAACGCAGAGCGCCAGCGGAACGGACAGCCTGCGCATCGCCCTGGCCAGGGGCGTCAATATCTCCGATCAGGGCGGTCTGGAATCCTATACGGTCACCACCGGTTCGGACGGCAAGTACATCATCGACGATGTGCCTCTCGATATCCGACTGATGCAGACGACCATATTTGCACCGCAGGAAGAATGGGCCTATCCGAGCAACTGGCCCTATATGGAGATCGAGTGGACGCTGACCGATCGCTTTATCGTCTCGGCCAGCAAGACCGGTTACACCACCGTCAGCGATACCGTCACGCTCAACCCCGGAGGCGTGACGCGCCTGGACCTCACCCTGCGCTGATCCGGCCCTGAAGTCATGATTCGCATCTGACCTCCCGGCGCCGGCTCCCAACTTCAACCTCTCCCTCCTCCCCTCCTACCCAGAATTCACTGTTGACACCCCCCCGGTCGAGACCTATCTTTCATAACCACTCAGAGAGAGATCTCACCCTATACTAAACGATCATGGTGACAACGCCTTTCGTCCATTTAAAAGGCTATTGTCGAAGAGCTGTCCTGCTCGGAGCGGTGCTCCTGCCGCTCCTCTGGGCCTCACCGATGCCGGCCGGCGCCGGCAGGGCCGATGAGAGCGGGACGAGCACGGCATGGTCCAAACTCACCTCGGCCGGTAGCCGTGCCGGGCTGTTCATCGCCGAGGGAATCGCCACGGGCGATTATCGGGAGTACGGCCTGAGAGACATTCTCCCCCTGGAGCAGGTCTATGTTCCGGAAATCTCCCTGCCCCCGGAACGGCATCCATCTCTGCTGTTCTCTTCACACCATGCCGACCGTATTCGCGAACGAATCCGGCATGAGCCCTATGCCCAATGGTGGGAAACGATCCGGCGCACAGCCCGGGCCAGCCTTTCGGTGAACCTGTCCGATCCCGGCCTGACCGAAATGGATCGCGCCAGAGCCGTGAAAAGCTGCGCCTTCGCCTGGCTGATCACCGGACAGGGACTCTATCTTCAGAAAGCCCGACAGGGACTGCTGCATATCTCTCCCCCCCCGGCCGTGACCACACCGGAGGGCGGGCGGAACGGTCAGGGATGGGGTGATTGGATCCGGGCCTCTTTCCTTATGCCCATGTACTGCGTGGCCTATGATCTGACGGCCCGGGACCTCTCTGTTCAGGACCGCCGGGTCATCGCCGGTCTTCTCGAGGCCGAGGCGGATCAGTTGTATCGCAACCTCATCTTCTCCCCCCCCAATAACCACAAGACGATCATGGCCACGGCGGTCGGCACCGCCGCACTGACCATCCCGGACCATGACCGGGAGAAAACTCGAGCCTGGATGGATGCCGCCATGTCCAACCTGCGCAGCGGCCTGGCGCAGATCGACCGGGACGGCTCCTACCGTGAGGGCGTCTTCTATGCCGGTTACTTTTCCCAGTTGCTGTTCCCGTTCCTCTTTTATCTGAAACAGACCACCGGGACCGATCTGTTCTCCCACCGCCGGGTGGAGGATCTGACGGCCTGGTTCCTGCGCATCGCTCAGCCTGACGGGAGCATTCCACTGTTCGACGATGCCTGGCAGGAACGGCACCTGTTTCTGCCGCTGCTGGTCGGTCAGAGTCCGCTGGGCGGGGTGGCCCGCTGGCGTCACGAACAGCTGCCCTTGCGAGCCAGCGGACGGTTCAACGAGGTGGAGTTCATCTGCGCCTTCGACGACCGTGTGCCGGTGCAGCCTCCGCCATGGGAGCGTACCGCTTTCTTCCCCGAGGGCGGAATGGTCGTGCTGGGAGACGGCTGGTCTCCGGAGGGGCTATACCTGCTGCTGCTGGGAGAAAACCGACAGGCGCTGTCCAGCGGGCATGAACATATCGATCCCGGACATCTGGTGCTCCACGCCTTCGGCCAGGAGCTGATCACCGATCCGGCGGCCGGTCCCCGGGGCCGGGAAAGCGATGACCGCAGCTGGTATCTGTCGGGAGAGGCCCACAACATGCTGCTGGTGGACGGTCAGGGACCGATCAATAACCCCTTTTCCGGCGACGAGCTGGGCGGCGATCTGATGCATTGCTTTTCGGGTCCCTCTCTGAGCGGAGCGGCGGTACGAACCCGTTACGGCGGCGCGCAGATCCAGCGCAGCGTCTTTTTTCTCGGCCGGCGATACTATTTGCTTTTCGATCAGCTGCGATCCAACCGACCTCACCGCTATGAACTGGCTCTTCACGGGCTGGGCCAGGCCGGGCTGGAAGCCCCCGACCGGATCTCCTGGACCTCCCGGGAGATCTCTCTGCAGGTGCAGATGCTCGGACCGGACATCGATCCGCCGGAGCTGTCCTTGCGGACCGGCCAGCACTCGCCGCAGTTCATGAACCCGCAATCCCACACCTACCTGCGGGCCGGCCGGTCCCGGCGAAAGAACGCCCGGTTCACCACCCTGCTGCTGCCCCAGCAAAGCAATCATTCCGGACTGGAGATCATTGAGGTGCCGGTCTCAGCACAGGGGCGGTCACGCGCCTGGGAGGTTCGGGGTGAGGATCTGGAGGGGATCCACCATACCATCCTGACCACCGATGGATCACCCGCCGCCGCAGGCGGGATATCCTCCGACGCTCTGGTCAGCGTGACGGCAATCGATGCCCTCGGGGAAAGGGAGTTTTTCCTGGCCGCCGAGGCGACCTTTTATGAGCATCTTGGAGACACCTGCCTGTTCAGCGATCTCCCGGTGACCATCGGCCTGATCACCCGGACCGATCGTTGGAGCGGCCATCTGGACGCCGGCCAGGACTCGGTCACCCTCAGGCTGGAGACCGGCTTCGATCCCGGAGAGGTCCGCTTCGGCCGTTACTCCCATCCCTACCGCTACCATTCGGGCACGGTGACCGTGCGGCTGGCGGGCTCGGGCCTTCTGGAGCTGGGCCACGGTCCGCCGCTCGTCCGGATACCCGAGGAAAGCCGTGATCGTTATCCCTTTCTGGAGCGGGTGGCCGGCCAGGAGGAGCCCGGAGCCCGTTGGGAGGAGCTGAGCGCCGAGCAGCAGGTCCTGGCTCAGCAGCAGGCCGTGGATCTGGCCGGAGAGCAACTCACGCCTTCCCTCAGGAATGCGAGCGACCGGATGGGACTGGGGGCCAGGGGACTGGAACAGGCCCTGGGCGTCATCACCGGTCTGGCCGATAAGGCCTATGATCCCAAGCATTGGGCCCGCCTCAACCTGCCCGAACATCTCCAGGGCCGCGCCGAGGTCCCCTGGGGAGAGCTGTTTTATTGCCAGAAGGGAGCGATCACGGCCGACGGTCTTCGGGTGGAGCAGCTGCGGGGAGGTCTCCTGATCCGGGACGGAGCCAGCCTGACGGCCGGCTATGAGGCGCCCTATTCCGATGCGGTCCATGGCGTCGTGGAATACCGGGGGCCGAAACTCTCCGTCACGGCCGCCCGGTCAGGGACACCGCACCGGCAGAGCAGCCGGTTTTCGGTCTTTCATCATCCCCGGGATGTGTTCTGGGGCCTTCAGGGCCGGGTCGATGACGGCTGGGAAGCGTATGGATTGGACCTGCTCTTTCGCGGTCCAACTTTAACCATGGAGCTGTCCGAGCAGATCGAATCCCAGGGCCGCCGAGCCAGGCGCCTGTTCTGGGCTCGTCACGGCCGCCGTTTTGCGCCCCGGCTGGAATGGCAGGACCAAGGCGGGCCAGCGCCGGGGAAACTTCTGGCCGGCTGGAGCAGCCTTCCGGCCGACGGCTGGTCATGGGAAATGGATGCCCGTCTGGAGGAAGATGATCGGCGCCTGAAGCTGGGCGAGCTGATCAGTCTGATCGCGGTCCGGGGATCCATCGGGACCGGCGAGTGGAACAGCACATTCCAGGACGATACCGGCGACTGGACAGGCTGGGTCAAGCTTCACGATCAGCAGGGCGACACCCGCTGGACCCTGAGCGGTCAGTACCGGCGGCGGCATCATCCCTTTCTTGTCCAGGACCGGCTGTCCCTCCGGCGCGACTGGGGGCGCTGGATGAGCCTGGGCGCCGGCCTTTCGCACCGGCCGGTGGGCTCAGGAGATGATCCTGTCCGGGGAACCGTGACCATGCAACTGGGGCCTCCGGGCGGCCTGCGCTGGCATGTCAAGCTGGAGGGCGATGTTCGTCGAAGAGATAGGATCGACTGGGGGATCGGACTGGATCATGAGGGACGATCCCGCTGGGGGGGTCACTGGAGCCGGCGGTGGTCCGAGGAGGGCCGGAGAAGCTCCGCCGTGATCCTTCATGGAACCGTCACGAATTCACGGGGAAACGGGCTGCGAGGAAGGCTGGAGGTGGACATGCGTTCCTCCTCCGATGTGGAGGCTTATCGTATCGAGATCCAGCAGATGGGCCCGGCCTGCAGTCCCGGTCTGCTGTTTTCCAAAGGGCCGCTGGTGGGCGTGCGCAACGACGGTTTTATCCGCTTTCGCTTTTAGAAACCCCCATTGATGAGGCTCCATTGGCGGTTTCACCGCCGGCCTCGTGCTCCGGCCGGGAGACACTCTTGACAAGGATCTTGACGATCTCCGGACGCATCCCGGCCGAACGGCCAATGCGCCGGTCGAACAAACGGATACCGGCATAGATGGCCGCCATAACCGCCAATCCGACGACCACCGCCCAGACCTGTTGACCGGTGAGGTTCTGTCCCAGGAACACGCCCAGGAGGAAACCCAGCAGCGGAACGAAGTAGAGCAGGAAGACGGCCGTCAGGGTGGAGCGTCCGCTGACCCGGATGAGAACCTGATCCCCAACGGCGGCGCCGAGATGGTTCCAGGCCTCCACCTCCATTTCGCTCTTACGGCCGCTTATATGACAGACGCCCCTGGCGGAGCAGCTGCGACAGAGGCCCCTGGCCTGGGTGGATACCTGCGCCGTGCGGTTCCCGACCCGGATCACGGTTCCTATTTCTTCCATGTTCGCCTTTCTGAAAACACCCGCCGGATGAAAACAGAAGGCACCGTGAGAGCCCCCTGATGCGGGGAAACTCAACGGTGCCCTGCTACGGACGATGCCGTCCGGCATTACATCTTCGTGAGATTCAATTCCAACTCCGAGCCCTGAACACAGAAATATCCGTTTTTCAGGTCCATCATCTTGTACACCGGGCATTCCGGACAGATGCAACCTCTCCGTTCGGTAATCTTGTCGCTCTTGCCCACCATCGGATGGCAGAATCCCAGCTCCGTCTCTCCCTCCACATAGGACGGGCACTTGGCACAGATACAGCCCTCTTTAACCTGAGGGAGCTTCTCTTCCAGCTCCTTCATCCTGGCCGCCACCTCGGCCTCGGACAGACCCATCTTTTCCATCATCTGCTTCTTGATCATATCCATCCGCGACAGGATCGGTTCCGCTGGCGGCGCGATCTCCTCGACCGCCTGCTCCTCTTTCTTGCCGCACCCGAATAACCCGCAACAGGCCATTCCGGCTCCGCTTAGAAGCACGCCGGATTTAACGATAAAGTCCCTGCGCTTCATGCCTCCCTCCTTTCCAGATACCCCCCGGGCGCCTCGCTCCGGCGTCCTGAGATCCTGCGAAACGAACGTTCAGCCCTCCAAAGGCATTGCTAAAGTACCCCTGGAGCCCATTGATGTCAAGGATTTTTTCATTAAAGGGGATTTTTTATTGCCTTGCGGTCATTTCGGCACTATGTTCACCAATGGATGAAGCGGTTCAAACTTAAGAGAAAGAGATGATCGTGAGCAGGTTACCAACCGCCCTGACCATCGCCGGGTCCGATTCCGGCGGCGGCGCCGGCATTCAGGCGGACCTGAAGACCTTCACCGCCTTCGGCGTCTATGGGATGACGGTCATTACCTCGGTGACGGCCCAGAACACGATGGGGGTGCTGGAGATCCACGATCTTCCGGCGCCCTTCGTGTCCCGGCAGCTGGAGGCGGTCCTGGGCGATCTCCCGGTCGATGCCGCCAAGACCGGAATGCTCTCCAACGCCGGCATCATCCGGGCAGTTGCTGAACAGTTCCGCGGGCGAACCGTGAAAAATCTGGTTCTGGATCCGGTGATGGTGGCCAAAAGCGGCCATCGTCTGCTGCAGAAGGATGCCCTCGACGCTCTGCAGGATGCGCTGTTCCCCCTGGCCGCGATCATCACCCCCAATCTTCCCGAGGCCGAGGTCATCACCGGCCTGAAGATCATCCATCCGGATGATATGCGCCGGGCAGCGGAAAAGATCCGCGATCTGGGACCGCCCAACGTTCTCATCAAGGGAGGCCATCTTGAGGGCCGGGCCGTCGATATCTTCTATGACGGCGAGGCCTTCACCGAACTGCCGGCCGACCGGATCCGGACCCGTCAGACGCACGGCACCGGCTGTACGCTCTCGGCAGCCATCGCCGCCGTTCTGGCCAGAGGGCTGACGATTTCGGAGGCCGTGCTCGCGGCCAAGGATTTCATCACCCGGGCCATCCGGGAGGCGCCCGGCCTGGGCCACGGACACGGGCCGCTGAATCATTTTGTGAAACCCAACCTCAGGAGTCTGGGAAAGAAAGAGCCTCATTCAGACTCCCCACCCGGTAGCCCTCCAGATCCACAGCCACATAGAGATAGCCGATCCTCTTGAGAGCCGGAACGATCCTCCGTCGATCCGTCAGCAGCCTCTCCAGGTTCTCCCTTTCCACCTCGATGCGGGCCAGCCGTCCGTGATGGCGAACCCGAACCCGGTTATAGCCCAGGCCGATCAGTTTCTCCTCGGCTCGTTCGACCATCTTGAGATCTTCTCTTTTCAGCTCCGTCCCATATGGTATCCGGGAGGCCAAACAGGCCATGGCCGGCCGATCCCAGGCGCTCAATCCTATCCGGCGGCTCAGCCTGCGGATCTGTTCCTTGGTCAATCCAGCCTCCTGCAAAGGGCTGCGAATATCCAGCTGGCGAAGGGCTTCCGCCCCCGGACGGTAATCGTTGAGATCGTCCCGGTTGGAGCCGTCCACGACCGCGTGAAGACCTTCCCGGCGAGCGATTCCCAGCAGGATTTCAAACAGACCCCTCTTACAGTAGTAACAACGCCGTGAGTCGTTGCGCACGAACCGGCCATCATCGAATTCCCGGCTGCGGATGACCCGATGCCGAACGCCCAGCTCTTTCGCCAGCCGGCGGGCCTGGGCCAGCTCCCGGCGGGGATGTATAGATGAGCTTGCGGTCACCGCCAGAACGCGGTCGCCCAAAACCTGATGGGCCGCGCATAAAAGAAACGTGCTGTCAACTCCGCCCGAAAAGGCCACCAGCACGCTCTTCAGTTCTTTGAGAATGTTATGCAGACGCTGTTGTTCTTTTTCCATCGCTCAGGTTATTTCATCGATCATACGTACTGCAGCATCCGGTCCAGAGCCCCTCGGGCTCGCCGGGCCACATCCTCCGGAATGGAGATATCGAATTGATCCTTTTGTAAAGCCCGAAGCACATCTTCCGGGCCGATCTTCTTCATATTGACACAGATCATGAGGCGGCCCACGGAATAGAACTTTTTCCCCGGATTCTCCTTCTGCAGGCGGTAGATCAGCCCCATCTCGGTTCCGATGATGAAGCTCCCGGCTTCCGAGCGGCGCGCGGCACGCAGCATGCCATCGGTGCTGAGGACCTCATCGGCCAGATCGACCACCTCGGGGCGGCATTCCGGGTGCACCAGAACCACAGCCCGGGGATGAGCTTCCCGGACCCTCTGGAGATCTTCAGCCTTGATGCGGTGGTGCACCGAGCAGCAGCCCTTCCACAAAATGATATGCTTTTCGGTGAAACGGGAAACATAGTGTCCCAGATTCTGATCGGGGACGAAGATGATGTCCTCGGCCTCCACCCCCTGGACCACCTGCAGCGCATTCGAGGAGGTGCAGCAGACATCGCTTTCCGCCTTGACCTCGGCCGATGAGTTGACATAGCAGACCACGGCAGCTCGGGGGTGTTGTTCCTTGAGCGAACGCACTTGCTCTGCGGTGATGGTATCGGCCAATGGGCAGCCGGCGTCCAGACGAGGCAACAGGACCGTCTTTTGGGGGGAAAGAATCTTGGCGCTCTCGGCCATGAACCGAACGCCACAGAAAACGATGACGTCGGCATCGACCCGGGATGCCTTCCGGCTGAGAATCAGGGAGTCGCCGAGATCGTCGGCCAGATCCTGGATCTCACCGGGTTGGTAATTATGGGCCAGGATCACGGCCCTTCTTTTTTCTTTCCAATCCGATATCTGCCTGAGCATCTCCTGATCGGCCATCGAACGGATCGGCTCCTGTTTGAAAAAGTGATCGACCCCGGATCGTATTCATCTGTACGAGGAGGCTTACGCCGGGCACTTGCCATTGGCCCGCCGACAGAGATCGCCGAGCGTCTGATTCTCCAGACAATGCAGAATCTGCCGGCTCAGCTCCATCCAGAATTTGCGCATGTCGCAGGTCCGGGACCGTTTGCACTTTTTCCCGGGAGGGTTATCGGTGCAGAAAACGGGCGTCAGGGGTCCCTCCACGGCCTTTAAAATATCGTACATGTTAATTTTGAAAGTATCCTTGGCCAGTAAATAGCCACCCCCGGGGCCCCGAACGCTGCGGATCAAGCCGGCCCGGCGGAGTTTGAGGAACAGCTGTTCCAGATATTTCTCGGAGATGTCCTGCCTCGCTGATATCTCCCGAAGAGGAACCGGTCCCTGATCCTGATTCAGAGCCAGATCGTACATAGCACGTGTGGCGTACCGCCCGCGGGTTGAGAGACGCATTCGAATCCTCCCTTTCTCAATCCTGTTTCGTAATTACCCTACTACTTTTTAGGATATTATAAGAAAATCTCCGGAGATGTCAAGGCTTTTTCAAGAGAATACCTGTCGAGAGAAAAAATGACTTGATTTTTTTGATTCAACATTCTATTAATTATTCTACCTTTTTCCCGAAGAAAAAAGCCGGAGAGTTTCACGCTGAGTATTTTTCAGGCAACCTGCTTGCCGGGTCAAACGTCGAAAACGAAAGATCTGATAGAGAGAGAAATCAGGTATTTATATAGCGAACATGGCAGACGGCCGTCAAGAACGATCACGTCTCAATTTTTTCCGACGAGGAGAAAAACATGCATCAGGACATTGTCGCGCTTAATGAGAGGATCAGCGCCGAAAGCGCCTTCGTGGACCAGATCCTGACCGAGGTCCACAAGGTCATCGTGGGACAGGATGATATGGTGGAGAAACTGCTCATCGGGCTGCTGGCCAACGGACATATTCTCCTGGAGGGCGTCCCCGGTCTGGCTAAAACCATGGCCGTGAAAACTCTGGCCGATACCATCCAAACCTCGTTCCAGCGTTTGCAGTTCACTCCGGACCTGTTGCCCGCAGATCTGCTGGGCACAATGATCTACAACCAGAAGACGGGAGAATTCGTCCCGAAAAAAGGTCCCGTCTTTTCCAATCTGGTGCTGGCCGACGAGATCAACCGGGCTCCGGCCAAGGTTCAGAGCGCACTCCTGGAGGCCATGCAGGAACGCCAGGTGACCATCGGCGATCACACCTATCCCCTGGACGATCCCTTCCTGGTCATGGCCACTCAGAATCCCATCGAACAGGAGGGCACCTACCCCCTGCCCGAGGCTCAGGTCGATCGTTTCATGCTCAAGCTGAAGGTAAGCTACCCGGACCGCAAGGAGGAGCGCGCCATCATAGACCGTATGACCTCCGGACATGTGCCCGTCGCCAAGGCGGTCATCGAACCAGATGTCATCATCGCCGCCCGGTCGGTCATCAACTCGATCTACGTGGACGAGAAAATCAAGGATTATATCGTCGACCTGGTCTTCGCCTCCAGGCAACCTGAGGAATACGGACTGAAAGATCTCAAGGGATTAATCGCCTACGGCGCCTCTCCGCGAGCTTCCATTTATTTGACGATGGCTTCCCGGGCTCACGCCTTCCTGCATCGGCGGGGCTATGTCACGCCCGAAGATGTCAAATCCATCGGCCTGGACGTGCTGCGTCACCGTATCATCTCCACCTATGAAGCAGAGGCCGAGGAGATCACCGCGGAGGATATCGTCGGAAGAATATTCGACACCGTCGAGGTTCCCTGATGCTGCCCAAGGAAATCCTTCATAAGATCAGGCGTATCGAGATCCAGACACGTCATCTGGTCAACGATGTCTTCAGCGGCGAGTACCATAGCGTGTTCAAGGGCCGCGGTATGGAGTTCTCCGAGGTCCGGGAGTATCAGCGCGGGGACAGCATCAAGACCATCGATTGGAACGTCACGGCCCGGATGGGCCACCTGTTTGTCAAGAAGTTCGTCGAGGAACGGGAGCTGACCGTCATGCTCATGGTGGATGCCAGCTCATCCGGCCGGTTTGGAAGCCAACGCAAGACCAAGCGGGAGATCGCCGCGGAGATCAGCGCACTGCTGGCCTTCTCGGCCATCAAGAACAACGACCGCGTGGGGCTGATCATCTTCACCGATGAGGTGGAAAAGTTCGTCCCCCCCAAGAAGGGCACCAAACATGTCCTCCGGGTCATTCGCGAGCTGCTCTATTTTCAGCCCGTCAGACAGGGAACCCGTATCGCCTCGGCTCTGGAATATCTCAACCGGTTGACCCGTCGAAAGGCCGTCGTTTTTCTTATCTCCGATTTTCTGGACGATGGCTACCAGCAGGCTCTCCGAGTGGCCAATCGACGCCATGACCTGGTGGCCATCGCCATCGTCGATCCCCGGGAACAGGCCTTTCCCAAGGTCGGTCTGGTGGAGATGGAGGATAGCGAGACGGGAGGGATGATTCTGTTCAATACATCGGATGAAGGATTCCGCCGTCGTTTCGCCGATCAGAACGCTGAGCGGTTCGAGGAGAGAACTCGCCGGTTCGCGACCATGAACGTGGACTCGGTCAACATCGTTCTGGATGAGTCGGAGGATCCCTACCTGGCACCGTTGATGAAATTCTTTCGGACTCGGGCTAAAAAGTTTCGTTAAGAACGAAAATTTTTAGCCGGGGAGAAAAAGCTTCACCAGAGGCGAACCTTTTTCTCCAGGAGCAAAGGAAATTGCCCGTCTGAGAACTGCAAAAAGGAGGGCTGCCGGTTTGATCGAGGTTCGTGATCTCACAAAAGACTACGGCCCCACCAGGGCCATCGAGGAGGTGACCTTCCGGGTCGATCAGGGAGAGATCCTCGGATTGCTGGGGCCCAACGCGGCCGGAAAAACGACCACTATGCGCATCCTGACCTGCTATTTGCCGTCCACATCAGGCACCGCCACGGTGGCGGGTTATGATGTCTTCGAGGACGCCCTGGAGGTGCGCAAACGGATCGGTTATCTGCCGGAGAATCCTCCGCTGTATGACGATATGTCCACCTTCCAATATCTCGATTTCGTCTCCAAGATCAAAGGCATCGACACCCAGGACCGGAGCCGGCGGATCTACGAGGTGATGGAGCGGTGCTATCTGAAAGAGGTCGAGGACACTCTGATCGGCAAACTGTCCAAGGGGTACCGGCAGCGGGTGGGACTGGCCCAGGCTCTGGTGCATGATCCCGAGGTGATCATCCTGGATGAACCCACCATGGGGCTGGATCCCAAGCAGATCATCCAGGTGCGGGAGCTGATCAAAGATCTGGGAGGGCGGCATACCGTCATTCTCAGTTCCCATATCCTGCCCGAGGTCAGCCAGACCTGCCAGCGGGTGGTGATCATCAACCGGGGCCGGGTGGTGGCCGAGGACACACCGGAAAATCTGACCGGCCAGCTGAAGGGCGCCGAGCGGCTGTTTCTCAAGGTGGCCGGTCCGGCCGGCGAGGTAGCTCAGAAGATAGAGGAACTGCCCGGAGTCACGGCCGTGACCCTGACGGCCAGCTCCGCAGATCGGGAGCATGACTTTCACGTGGAGAGCCAGCTGAAACGAGATGTTCGGCGGGAGCTGGCGGACGTCATCGTGACATCCGGATGGGGCCTGCTGGAGATGCGGCCGGTGGGCATGAGCCTGGAGGAGGTCTTCCTCCACCTGACCACCGAGGAGGAGGTGAGCCGGTCATGACCAACGTCCTGGCGCTCTGGCAGAAGGAAATGCGCACCTACTTCACCTCTCCGATCGCTTATGCAGTCATAGTGGTCTTCCTGCTGCTGTCCGGATATTTCTTCTATGGCATCCTGGCAAGCTTCGTCGAGTTCGCCATGCGGGCCGCCTTCCAGGCTCAGTACTATCGCATGTCCATGCCCACGCTGAACGTCAACGAGCTGGCCATACGGCCGCTGTTCCAGAACCTCAGCGTCATTTTCATCTTCCTGCTGCCGATGATCACCATGCGGCTGTTCGCCGAGGAAAAACGATCCGGCACCATCGAGCTGTTGTACACTTCCCCCATCACGCGCACCCAGATCATCCTGGGAAAATACCTGGCCGCCCTGGCCCTGTTCACCGTCATGATCCTGCTTACCATGATCCATCAGGCCTTCTTCTTCATCTATGGAAATCCCGAGCTGGGGCCGGTGCTGACCGCCTATTTGGGCGTCTTTCTTCTGGGAGCTTCCTTCCTGTCGCTGGGACTGCTGATCTCGACGCTCACCGAGAATCAGATCATCGCGGCCGTGGTCGGCTTCGGACTGTTCCTGCTGCTCTGGGCCCTGGGCTGGCTGGCCCATTCCGCCGGCCCGGGCCTCAGGGAGGTCCTCTCGTATCTGTCCATCTTCGAACATTTCGATGACTTCGCCAAGGGCGTCATCGACACCCGGGACGTGATCTACTATCTCAGCTTCACCTTTTTCGGCCTCTACTTGACCTACCGCTCGCTGGAGTCCGCTCGCTGGAGATAGCATCCGTTCCGGAGCCAACGATGGAGGAGGAGCTCGAAATGAACGACCGCCACAAAAGATTGAAGAACAGGCCTATAATGAATATGCTGGGGAAACGCTCCACCAAGTTCGGGGCCAATGCCCTGACCATGATCATCATCGTTCTGGGCATCCTGATCCTGATCAATTTCCTGGGTACCCGGCATCACCACCGCTTCGACACCACCGCCGGGAACCGCTTCAGCCTCTCGGACCACTCCATCAAGGTGCTCCGGGGAGTGGATCAGGAGGTGGTCATCACCGCCTTTCTCCAGGGAGAGGATACCGCCCTGCGGGATCTGCTGGCCGAATATGCCTATGCCAACCGGCTGGTCAGCTTCCGTTTCATCGATCCCGACAGCGAGCCGAATATGGCCAAGGCCTATGAGATCACCCGGTACGGGACCATCGTGGTGGAGAGCGGCGACAAGGCGGAGAAGATCGAGCAGCATATGGAAGAGAAACTGACCAACGCCATTCTCTCGGTCACCCGGGAGAACAAAAAGGTCATCTGCGCCCTGTCGGGCCACGGTGAGAAGGACATCGACTCCGAGGATCCGAGGGGTTACAGCTTCGTCAGAGAGGCGCTGGAGAATGAGAATTACGACATCAGGAGGCTGATCCTGGCCACCGAGGGACAGGTTCCATCCGACTGTTCCGTGCTGTTGATGGCCGGTCCGGAGAAGCCCCCTCTGGAGGCGGAGCTGGAAGCCATCGAACGCTATCTGGATGGCGGCGGGAAAGTGATGGTTCTGCTGGAACCTCATCCCGCCACCGGCCTGGTCGAGTTTCTGAAGTTATACGGACTGCAGGTGGGACAGGATCTGGTCCTGGACGCCAGCGGTGTGGGCCGCCTGTTCGGCATGGGTCCGGCCATGCCGCTGGTCTCGCAATATGAATCCCACGCCATCACCGACGACTTCGACATCATGACCTTCTTCCCGACCGCCCG
>Ga0272444_10000455_pt1 | contig 43706 bp, 38 predicted proteins | sample SSMForm13_FD_201033 | JGI IMG/M metagenome (GOLD analysis project Ga0272444, IMG submission 201033) | Marine sediment archaeal communities from Little Sippewissett salt marsh, Falmouth, MA, United States - SSM-Form-13 | ecosystem: Environmental > Aquatic > Marine > Wetlands > Sediment ... | reverse complement strand
TCCAGAATGCGAAGATCGTTAGAGCAACGACGATCCAGCCCATTCCTCCGGACATGCCCTCTGTCCACGCAGGTCGGTACGCCACCGATAGATAGCCCCCAGCGATCCCTGCCAGCAACCCTCCAACGGCAACACAGAGATACCGGACCCGCTTCACGTTGACTCCAAGGGAGTCTGCCGTGGCGGGATCTTCCCCAACCGAACGGATCGAGATACCGATCCGTGTCTTGTACAGGATGAACCACATGAGCGGAACCAGCAGAATCGCGATGTACTCTAGCACCACGTGACCGTCAAACAGCATCGGCCCGACGATCGGAATGTTCGACAACACAGGGACCGTGATCTGCTGGAGGCTGTTCGGCAGAGGCATCCCGCCCCATGATCTTCCGAGAACACCCGACAACCCGAGACCAAGAAGCGTCAACGCCAGGCCGGACACGACCTGGTTCGCTTTCAGCGTGATGCTGGCGAATGCGTGGATCAGGGAGAACCCACAGCCAACAGCCGCCGCCACGGCAAGGCCGATCCACGGATTGTGCGTCATGTACGCCGTGACAAACGCCGAATAGGCACCCATGATCATCATTCCCTCGATGCCAAGGTTGAGAACGCCCGACCTTTCGGCATAGATTTCACCAAGCGTGGCAAGTAGGAGAGGCGTCCCGTAGGAAAGCATGAAGCTGAAAGTCGATATTAGCCAGCTTTGCCACTCCATCAGTGCTTCCTCCAAGCGAACGACACACGATACTTCATGAAGATCTCGCTTCCGATCAGGAAGAACAGGATCAATCCGTTGAACACGTTCACCAACTGGAACGGCAGACCGAGAGACACCTTGATCACATCACCGCCGGCCATGATCACGCCGAAAAACACCGAGGTGACCAGGACCGCCAGTGGGTTTCGCCGAGCGAGCCACGCCACGATGATCGCAGTGTACCCGTAGCCGAGTGACAGCTTCGCCGGATCCAGCAACATGCGCTGCACACCCGCGACCTCGCCGACCCCGGCGATCCCTGCGAGCCCTCCCGATACCAGCATCACCATGATGACCACTTTCCCTTGACTGATGCCGGCGTAGCGGGCTGCATGGGGGTTTTCTCCGACGACACGGATCTCGAACCCCTGGCGCGTCCTGGCGACCCAGACGTAGGCGATGACCGCAGCGACGACACCAAGGATCAAGGTTGGCCAATGAACGGTTGTGCCCGGGATTCTCGGGATCATCGCCGAAGAAGGGAACTTGTCCGTGTATGCGAAGCCGCGCGCCGTTGGTCCCTTCCAAGGTCCCAGGATCAGCCACTGAACGATGAAAGCTGCGACGTAGTTCAGCATGAGTGTCGAGATGACATCGTTGATCCCCAGCCGAACCTTCAGCACTGCTGGAATCAGTGCCCACATAGCGCCGCCGATGAAGCCGGCGGCGAACATCGCCGGGAGGCGAAGCGCTTCTGGCATGGGGACGAAAAGCGCAACCCCTGTTGCAGCAATCGCTCCGAAGAGAAGTTGTCCCTCAGCGCCGATGTTCCAGAACAGCGCTCGGAACGCGACGGTCAGACCGACGCCGATGAGAAGCAGCGGAATCGTTCGGCGTATGGTCTCCGCGATCCCGACGCTGCTTCCCAGCGCCCCGGTGACGATGAGGCGGTATGCCCGCAAAGGAGACACGCCATATGCCTTGAAGAAGATCCCGGCGGCGACGAGTGCTGCAGCAATCGCAACAATGGAGACGCCGAACGTGACCCACGGAGTCACTTTGGTGCGGCGCTCAATCACAAGCCAGCTTGGCACCCTCATACGCCGGTTCCTTTTCGGTGCGTTCCGGCCATCATGAGGCCGATCTCCCCCAACTCTGCTTCTTCAGAGGAGACGATTCCCATGACCTCTCCCTCGTACAGAATCAGGATCCGGTCAGACATCTGCATGATCTCGTCGAGATCCTCCGAGATGAGGAGGATTCCGGCGCCTTCATCTCGTTGGTCGAGCAGCACTTGCCTGACCTGTTCGGTCGCACCCACATCGAGGCCGTACGTAGGGTGAGCTGCGACGATGAAGCGCGGAGCTCCGCACAGCTCTCGGGCAAGGACAAGGCGCTGGATATTCCCGCCTGACAGGTTCTTCGCGGCCGTCCCGTCGTGTGGAGCAGAGATCTCGTATTGCTCGATTGCGGTGCACGCATTCTCGTAGGCAGCTTTGTCATCCAGGAACGCCCAGTGACAGAACGGCGGCTTCCGGTATGTCTTGAGGATGAGGTTCTCGCGGACGCTCATGCTGGGTACGGTCCCTACGCGGATCCGCTCGGTGGGCACGTGCGCCACGCCGAGATCGGCGATGTCGCGCGCCGAGCAACGAGTTAGGTCTGTCGACTCGAGAAGTGCTGTTCCGCGTCGTGCGCGCCGTAGGCCCGTCAAGACCTCGGACAACTCATGCTGCCCGTTCCCCGATACCCCCGCGACACCGAGGACCTCGCCCGCATAGAGCTCGAAGCTCACGCCCCGAAGTGCGGGTAGACCACGGTCGTTCTCGGCATGCAGGTTCTCGACGACCAGCATTTTCCCGCCGCGCTCGTGGAGGCGCTTCTCCAATCGGAAGACGACCTCTCGCCCAACCATAAGTCGAGCCAGTTCGGCCTTGTTGGTTGAGCTGGTGTCGACAGTGGCAATGGCCGCGCCCTTTCGCAGGACCGTGACGCGATCGCTGATCTGCATGACTTCATCCAACTTGTGGGTGATGAAGATGATGGTCAATCCATTGTCGACAAGCGTCCGAAGCGTGCCGAACAGGGCATCCACCTCTTGGGGAGTGAGCACACTCGTCGGCTCGTCCATGATGAGAATATCGGCATCCCGGTACAGCGCCTTGAGGATCTCGACCCGCTGTTGCTGGCCGACAGATAGCTGCCAGACCCGCGCCTGAGAGTCGACCTGCAGTCCGTACGCTTCTGCGAGTTCGTTGATCTTCCGACGTGTCCGGCGCATCCGGAGGAACGGGCCGGTCCCCTCATCGAGACCAAGAACGATGTTTTCTTCGACCGTCAGCGTAGGGACGAGGTGGAAGTGCTGATGCACCATGCCGATCCGGTACTCGAGAGCCTTCCTCGGAGAGGCAATGGCGACCTGCTTGCCGTTCAGAGTGATCTCACCCTCGTCGGGCTGATAGAGCCCGTAGAGAATGCGCATCAATGTGGTCTTGCCCGCGCCGTTTTCACCGAGCAGACAATGGATTTCGCCCTTGAGAACAGTGAGATCAACCCCGGCATTGGCGATCACGCCGGGGAACTTCTTGACGATTCCTCGGAGTTCAACTGCAGGAGATGCATCCTTTGCGTCGAAGCCAGTTTCATCCTCTTGCTGTTGATCAGTGCGATGGATAGGGCAGGGCTTCTGCATGCGACATCGTAGGACGTCGCGGGGGAGGAAGTCAAGACCGATTCGCAGAAGCGCGGTCTCTTTGGATGTTTCTGAAACTCGACTTGTCAGACAACCTTGCCGGTGCTACCGTTCAGTGTCGGCACATGCCTGGAGCCGACACTGGCATCGTTCAGTGTCGGCATATGCCCGGAGCCGACACTGGCATCGTTCAGTGTCGGCATATGCCCGGAGCCGACACGGGCATCGTTCAGAGCCGGTGTGCTCGGAGCCGACACGGGCATCGTTCAGAGTCGGTGTGCTCGGAGCCGACACGGACATCGTTCAGAGTCGGTGTGCTCGGAGCCGACACGGGCATCGTTCAGAGTCGGCATATGCTCGGAGCCGACACGGACATCGTTCAGTATCGACAGTGTGTGGAGGTCGCCAGCGATGAAGAAGATCCTGACGGGTGGATGGATGTGGGACGGCGGGCAATGCGTGCTCGAGAGGCCTGTGCTGCTCATGGACAACGGGAAGGTCATCTCGATCCTCAAGCCGGAAGACGGTGTGCCTGAAGGATGGGAGCAAGCGGAGCGCATCGATCGATCGGGCTGCTTCATCCTGCCGGGCATGATCAACGCGCACACGCACCTCTACAGCGCCCTTGCAAGAGGGATGGCCGTTTCCCCGTTTGCGCCGAAATCCTTCACGCAGATCCTCGAGCAGCTCTGGTGGCGGCTTGATAAGGCACTCACGCTCGAAGATGTGTCGATGAGCGGTTTGGTCGGAGCGATGGAGGCCGCTCGATGCGGGGTTACGACCCTGATCGATCATCACGCGAGCCCGAATGCGGTCGAGGGCAGCCTTGACACCCTCCGCGATGCGGTCAGTGGCCAAGTGGGGCTTCGTGGGTGCTACTGCTACGAGGTCTCCGACCGGGACGGTGCCGCCATTGCGCGGGCAGGGATCGAGGAGAACCGTTCGTTCCTCGGAGCGCTCTCGCGATCCCATCAAAGCGAGCAGGGACTGTTTGGACTCCATGCCGCGTTCACCGTTTCGGACGAGACGCTGGAAGCGGTGGCCGCCGTGCTTCCGGATGATCGGGGAGTCCATATCCACGTTGCCGAGGGGCCGGAGGATGAGAAGCAGAGCGAAGCAACCCATGGAATGCGGATCGTTGAGCGGCTCGACCGGTTTGGGCTGCTCCGGTCGAATTCAATCTTCGCCCACTGTCTCCATCTTGAGGAGGCAGAGCGCGATCTGATCGCCGCACGAGGAACGATGGTGGTTCACAATCCCCGCTCGAACATGAACAATGCGGTCGGGTTCCTCGACATCCCCGCGTTTCTTGAGCGATCGATTCCCGTTGGGCTCGGAACCGACGGTTTGGGCTGCAACATGCTGGGCGAAGTGATGACGGCCGGTCTCGTGCAGAAGCACACGCGCGGTGATTCGCTGGCAGGCGACTTCGGGATGCTCGATCAACTGCTGTTCCGGAACAACCCGCTGATTGCCGAGCGATTGTTTGGTGAGGGCGTCCGGTTCGGTCGGATCGAAGCGGGCGCACCTGCGGACCTCGTGGTTCTCGACTACGTGCCGCCAACACCGCTCGATTCGTCGAACGCGCTCGGACACCTGTTGTTCGGTGTGGCGGTGCATTCACTACGCGCATACGATGTTTGGGTTGATGGACGTGATGTACTGCGGGAAGGCGCGTTCGTCGACATCGATGAAGAGCGGACGTACGCACGATCACGGAACGTCGCGGCAAGCCTGTGGAAGCGTCTCTGACCGCACCACGGAGAGATGCGAGTGCTTGCCGGTCCGGTGTCGGGGCGATGCGGCCTCGTCCGTGATTCATGACCCGACCTTGCATCAAGCGGGATCGGACTGAAGGAGGCATGACGCAACATGTCGGATCTGATGAAGCCTCAGCCGTTTGAGACCCTTCTTGATTGGGCGGTTTACGAACTCGAGGCGAGCGGGTCGATTTTCGGCATCCCTCGACAGCTGTTCGCAGCGGTACCCGAAGATGCGCCCTATGCGTCTGAGATGTTCGGAGAGCGGCTTGCTGCCCCGATCGGTCCCGCTGCGGGGCCTCACACACAGATGGCGCAGAACATCGTCGCAGCGTGGCTCTGCGGTGGGCGATTCATCGAGCTGAAGACAGTGCAGATCCTGGACGAATTGGAGATCCCTCGTCCGTGTATCGACATGGAGGATGAAGGCTACAACGTCGAGTGGTCGCAGGAGCTCCGACTTGAACAGGCGGCGGAGGAGTACGTCAAAGCGTGGGTCCTGATCCACCTGCTCGCCGAGAAGCTGGCTTCGGACGACCCGGCATGGAGACGGGCAAGTTCGGATTTGGGAACGATCTTCAACATGAGCGTCGGCTACAACCTCGAGGGGATTCAGTCGGCGCCGGTTCAGGGCTTTCTGCGGAGAATTCGGGACGCCTCGGATGAGGTCGTCGAGCTTCGGCGGATCGCTGCCAAGCGGCTCCCACAGTCTTGCGATATCGACATCCCGGGGACGATCTCCAACAGCGTGACTTTGTCAACGATGCACGGCTGTCCACCGGATGAGATCGAGCGGATCGGACAATACCTGCTGAGAGACATGGGGCTGCACACGATCATCAAACTGAATCCGACGCTTCTCGGAGCGGACGAGGTCCGAAGGATCCTCGGTGATGTCCTAGGCTACGAGGAGATCATGATCCCCGACTCCGTATTCGAGCACGACCTGAAGTACGAGCGTGCACTGAAGCTGATCCGTGCGCTGACCGCCACATCGAGCGAGCACGGGCTTGAATTCGGAGTCAAACTCAGCAACACCCTTGCCCTGGCGAACCACCGCGGGGTTCTTCCGGGCGACGAGATGTACATGTCGGGCCGAGCGCTGTATCCGATCACAGTCAACCTCTTCCGTCGTTTGGTTTCCGATATCGGGGAGGAGCTGCGGGTGTCGTATTCCGCCGGTGCGGATGCGTGGAACGTGACCGAATTGCTTGCATGTGGAGCGCTTCCCGTGACCGTGGCCTCGGATCTGCTGAAGCCGGGTGGCTACGGTCGGCTCCAGCAGTACGTCGAGATGATCGGCGCGGCATTGCAGGACCGGGGGGCCAGCAGCCTGGCAGAGTGGTCGCGCGACCGCACAGGCACGCTCGACCGCGTCGCGCGTGAGGCACTAGAGGATCCCCGCTATCGCAAGGGCTACGCGCAACCGGAGCTGCCGAAGACGGAGACCCCTCTTCCGATGTTTGATTGCATCACCGCACCGTGTGCGGCACGCTGCCCGGTGGCCCAAGATGTGCCCGAATATGCGTGGTGGATCGCTCAGGGGAAGCCCGCAGAGGCGCTGAAGGCGATCCTTTCCCGTAATCCCTTGCCGGGGATTACCGGGTACGTATGCACGCATCGCTGCGAAGAGCGGTGCACGAGGAGCAACTACGATCAGAGCGTGTCGATCCGCACGTTGAAGCGGTACGCGGTAGACCAGGCGGCCAGTGAGATCGATCCGATCCGTACAACGGATCATCACGTGGCAGTGATCGGAGGAGGCCCGCTCGGGCTCTCGGCCGCGTTCTACTTGGCGTTCAACGGCGTTCAGGTCACCGTGCACGAAGCCAGCGGGTATCTCGGCGGCATGCCCTCGATCGCCCCGGCGTTCCGCCTTCCCGTGGCGGTGGTGGAGGCGGATGTCGACCGGATCCGGCGCATGGGTGCTACGTTCCGGTTGAACAGTCGGCAAACGACCGCTCCGGAGCGATTGCTGGAGCAGGGACACGACGCGGTTGTGGTTGGGTGCGGGTTCCCTGGTGATGCCCGGTTGGCAATCGACGGGGAGGATGCGGAAGGTGTCTGGTCCGCACTGTCTCTTCTTGCCAGGGTTCGCGACGACGGCATCGATCGAGATTCGAGCGTGAGACAGGATCTTGGGGATCGAGTGCTCGTGATCGGCGGCGGCAATACGGCGATGGATGCTGCGCGGACGGCTCGACGGCTCACCGGCAAGCCGGTGACCTTGGTGTATCGAAGAACCCAAGCGGAGATGCCGGCCGACGAGGAAGAAGTCGCCGACCTGCTGCTGGAAGGAAACCGGATCATCGAGCAAGCCAGTCCCCAGCGGATCCTCGTCTCGGACGGGAGCGTCACCGGATTGGAGTGTCTGAAGACAAGCCCGGGAGAGCCGGATGCGGACGGCAGGAGAAGGCCGGTGCCCGTTGCGGGGTCGGAATTTCGCATCGAGGCGGACACGATCATCGTTGCCGTGGGGCAGCGAGCGGATGCCCCGTTTCTTGAGCAGAGCGTTGTGGCGCTCGATCGGCGGGGCGGCGTGATCGCTGACGACATCACCGGGGAGACGGCGGCGGCCGGTGTCTTCGCAGGGGGAGACGCGACTCGAGGTGCTGCGACGATCGTAGAAGCCTGCGCCGACGGGCGCCGCGCAGCAAAGACGATCTGCCAGCGCCTCGGCATCGAGTTCAAGCTCCCTGAAAGACCGGCGTTCGGGCTATCTGCCGGTGAAATCGCCAATGTGAAGCGTACCCGAGCTCGTCGTGCACAAAGACAGGTGCCTGCCGCGATCGAGTCGGCGGATCGGGAAGGGTTCAGCTTGGTCGAGCAAACGCTCGAACCATCTCCGGCGGATCGAGAGGCGAGACGTTGCCTGCAGTGCTCGAGTGTGTGCGACAAGTGTGTTGAGGTGTGCCCAAACCGGGCGAACGTAGCGATCGGTGTCGAACCAGCGACCTGGGCCGTACCTCGGATCGGGTATCGAGATGGTAGGTGGCGCGCAATCGGCGAAGACAGCTTCACGGTTTGCCAGCAACGGCAGATCATCCACGTGGATGATCTATGCAATGGATGCGGGAACTGTGCCACGTTCTGCGTTCACCAAGGCCGACCGTTCGCAGACAAGCCCCGCCTCTTCCTAGACCGTGAGGCGTTCTTGGCGGAATCGGACAACGCCTTCCGGATCTCGAACGGTATGATCGAGCGACGGATCGGCGGTGAGACGATCACCGTTTGCTTCGAGGCCGATGGGATGACTTGTCGCTGGTCGGGACTGGAGATCCAACTGTCTCCCGAGATGCAGCCGATCGTAGTTCGCGGGCCGGAGGCCGGGATCGGGATTGCGGAGGACCGGGTCTTTTCGCTTGCTCCAGCAGTGGAGATGGTGATCGTTGGGCGTGGAATCCGCGATACAGCTCCGCACCTGATCGACGAGAAGGGAGGATTCATTGGGTGAAGTCAAGGCGTTGCGTTGTGTCACGTGCGGCACGGAGTACGATGAGCGGAGCATCAACTACACGTGCCCGGCTTGCGGGCTGCGGCGCGGCACGCTGGAAGTGATCTACGACTACGACCGGATCGAGCGAACCTGGTCTCGGAATGCACTGGCGAACGATCCCGAGAGGACGATGTGGCGGTTCTTGCCGCTTCTTCCCGTGCGGGATCGCACGTACATCCAACCGCTGCGGGTTGGGTGCACGCCGGCGTACAGATTCACGGCGCTGGGGGAGCGGATCGGTGGACTCGCCGAATTGGTGATCAAGGACGACGGTCAGAACCCGACCGCCTCATACAAGGACCGGGCCAGTTCGGTGGTCGTCATCAAGGCGCAGGAACGCGGCGAATCCGTCGTGACCTGTGCATCCACCGGAAACGCGGCGAGCTCTCTTTCGGGGTTTGCTGCGGCGACTCCCCTGGAGGCCGTCATCTTCGTGCCGCGCACGGCACCGGAGGCCAAGGTGGCGCAGCTCCTGATCTACGGAGCGCGTGTGTTCCTGGTGCGTGGATCGTACGACGATGCCTATGATCTGGCTTCGGAGGCTGCGGAAGCGTTCGGCTGGTACAACCGATCCGCGGCGATGAATCCGTTCTTGGTGGAAGGGAAGAAAACAGGAGCGCTTGAGCTGGCCGAGCAGTTCGGATGGAACGTCCCGGATGTCGTGTTCGTTGCCGTTGGGGACGGTTCCGTGATTAGCGGGATCTGCAAAGGGTTCGAAGAGCTTCGACGTTTGAACTGGATCGATCGTCTGCCCAGAGTGATCGGTGTCCAGGCCGAAGGGTCGTGCCCGGTTGCGGCCGCGTTCGAGCGATCGCCTGAAACAGGTGACGAAGTGGACATTGTCGATGTCGAGGCGGAAACCGTCGCCGACAGCATCTGCGTCGGGAAGCCTCGCGACATCGTGAAGGCCGTTCGCTACGTGCGCCGAAACGGCGGTGGATTCGTGTGTGTAACGGACGCAGAGATCCTTGACGGACTGGCGGCATTGGCCCGCGAGACCGGCGTCTTCGCGGAGCCTGCTGGGGCGACGGCGTACGCCGGCGTGAAGAAACTGGCGTTGCAGGGCGAGCTGGCAGGGAAGCGCGTGGCGGCGATGATCACAGGAAACGGGCTGAAGGACATCGCGAGCGCGCGGCGGGTGGCGGGATCGCCGACGGAGATCGATGCATCGATCGAGGCGTTGCGGAGGGAGCTATGAAGATCCACTTCCGCTTGAACGGTGAACCGATCGCCTGCGAGACGGACGGCTCGGTCCGCCTGCTCGATCTTCTGAGGGAGGATCTGCATCTCACCGGAACGAAGGAAGGCTGCGGCGAGGGGGAATGCGGAGCATGCACGATTCTTCTGGATGGCAAGGCCGTCAACTCGTGCCTCGTCCCAGCACCGAGCGTGGATGGCAGAGATGTCGTCACCGTTGAGGGGCTGTCGCGCGGCGGTGAGCTGCATCCGGTTCAGCGTGCGTTCGCGGAAACAGGTGCCGTGCAATGCGGATTCTGCACACCTGGGTTCATTGTGGCGACCGTCGCGCTCCTAAGCGAGAACCCCGACCCGAGCGATGAAGAGATCCGCGCCGGGCTTGAGGGGAATCTGTGTCGATGTACCGGGTATGCGAAGATCATCGAGGCGGTCAGGAAGGCGGCGGCGTGGATGCAGGCGGAAGACGAATCGAGACGATCGTACTAGCCGCGGGGATGGGGCGACGCTTCGGTGGCTCCTCGCTGAAACCGCTGGCGGCCGTTCACGGACGTCCGATGGTGGTGGAGACCCTCGATCGGCTGAGGCGCGGCGGAGCGAAGCACATCGTCATCGTCGTCGGGCGTGGCGCTGATGCCGTACGGGAAGCGATTGAGCACGGATTCCCGCAGGCAGGGCGCGAGTTTGCGTTTGTCCGGAATCGCGGGTACACGGGAGGGCTCGCATCGTCGCTGCGTGTCGGAATTGATGCAGCGGATTCGGACGCAGCCGGATGTCTGATCCATCATGCAGACCGGCCGTTCATCGAGCCTTGTACGGTGGCCCATATCCTTGCGGTGGCTGGCGGAGGGGCTCAGGCGGTTGTGCCGCGTTTCCGCGAGCAGCCTGGGTTTCCCGTGTACATCTCTGCGGAAGTGCTTGCTGCTGTGCGCCCCACGCTGCGAGGTGACCAGGGGGCTCGTCGCTTCCTGCGCGCCCACGACGAGATCGTCACCTACCTTGACGTCGAGGATCGAGGAGTCGTCGAGGATGCGGATACGCCGGCCGATCTTGAAAGGAGCCTGATGTGACGTTGGAGTTTCTGAAGGCGGGTACGCTGGAAGCTGCGCTTCGCGCACTGTCCGGGCCGGGCGCTGCGATCTTGTCCGGCGGCACCGATCTTATGGTCAAGCTTCGCACCGGCGCGGCGGCATGTGAGAAGCTGGTGGATATCTCTGATGTGGCGGAACTGCGCCAGTTGAACATGGCGGCTGATCGCATCGTGATCGGTGCGGCGGTCCCCGAATCCGAGATCCTGGCGTCGGAAGCTGTCTGTGAGCGACTGCCGCTCCTCGAGCGAGCGCTGCGATCGCTTGGATCGTCGCAGATCCGGAACAGAGGGACGCTGGGCGGGAACCTTGTCAACGCATCTCCAGCTGCAGATGGCGCACTCGCCCTTCTTGCCTACGATGCTTCTGTGAAACTTGTCTCGGAGCAGGGAGAGAGATCACTTCCGGTGGAGCAGTTCTTGGAAGGCCCAGGGACAACTGCGCTGCGTGTGGGTGAGCTTGTGCAATCGATCGAGATCGATCTGGGGAAGCTCCCGGTGGCATCCCATGTGTTCTTCCACAAAGTGGGGCGGCGCAAGGCGATGACGATCGCCGTGGCGTCGCTGGGAGGTTGGGCGGTGGTAGAACGGACGACGGTGCGTGCCATCGGAATGGCGGTGGGATCGGTCGCGCCAACGCCGCTACGGCTCAGATCGATCGAGCAAGAGCTTGTCGGTTGCCGGCTTGAAGCGACGACCGCGGATGTCGTGCGGCGCAACGTCTCGGGCATGGTTGCGCCGATCGACGATGTTCGCGGGACCGGTGAATACCGGCGCCAGGTGGTTGGCGAACTGGCCGCGCAGTTCATCACGGAGCTCGGTGATGGGTGAACCGCAGATCGTCATCCGAAACGGAACGGCGTTCTGTCGCGAAGGAGCCCAACCGGCCGATGTGGCGGTAGATGACGGGCGGATCGTTGCGATCGGCGACAGTCTACGCGGGCAGCGGGAGATCGATGCCACCGGGTGCTGGGTTCTCCCCGGCGTGGTGGATGTCCACACCCACATGGCACTCCCCGTACGCGGATTGAGATCGAGCGATGATTTCCTTAGCGGCAGCAAGGCGGCGGCGTTCGGAGGGGTGACGTGCATCGTCGATTTCTCTGTGGCCGAGGAAGGGGCGAGCTTGATCGAGTCGATCGAGGCGCGCCGCAAGCAGGCGGACGTGAGCGTCATCGACTACAGCTTGCACGCAGAAGTGGCCGGGATGAGTCCCCGCCGCCTGCACGAATTCGCGGCCGCCTGCCGAGCCGGTGTGCGATCGTTCAAGTTCTACACTACCTACTCTGCATCGGCCCGAATGACGGGTGACGGCATGCTGCTCCGCTGCTTCCGGAGGCTGGTTGAGCTCGGAGGCCGGGCGGTGGTTCATGCTGAGAACGACGCGATCATTCTTGCGCTGACTGACGAGCTTCTCCTGAAGGGCAGAACGTCGGTTATCGATCTGCCTACCGCACGGCCGGACGTGTGTGAGGCGGAGGCCGTGGCTCGAGTCTGCCTGCTCGCGCACGAGGTGGGGGTAGAACTGCGAATCGTCCATCTCACGTCACGCAAAGGGCTGGAGCAGATTGTGACGGCACGGCAGAGGGCGGGCGCGTCGGGAGATCGGCCATCTCTTTGGGCTGAAACCTGTCCGCAGTACCTGGTGTTGGACCGGACGTCCTACGAACGTCCCAACGGCAGATGCTTCGCGGCAACCCCACCGCTTCGGACGGCGATGGACCGTGAAGCACTGTGGGACGGGATTATCCGTGGAGACATCGATCTTGTCGCAACGGATCACTGCCCATTCACAACGGCCGAGAAGATGGAGAACGAGCGGTTTGTCGATTTGCCGTACGGCCTTCCGGGAGTGGAAACTCTATTGCCGCTATTGCTCGAGGAAGGCGTCAACGGCGGGCGGATCTCACTGGAGAGGCTCGTTGAGCTTCTCTGTGAACGGCCGGCTCGCGCATTGGGCCTCTGGCCGCGCAAGGGCGTCCTTGCCGTGGGAGCCGACGCGGATGTTGTCGTCGTAGATCCACAGGAGAAGCGGACGATTCGAGCGAACGGATTGCACATGGCGACAGACTTCTCGCCATACGAAGGGCGTGAGGTTGTTGGGTGGCCAAGAATGACCGTTGTGCGGGGGAGAGTTGTGGTTGAGGAGGGGCGGTTCGTGGGACAAGAGGGGTGGGGAGAATTCGTTCCACAGCAGCCGTCAACGGTTGGGACATGAAGTAGCGAGCGGGCGAAGGGAGGAACGATGAAGGGATGGAAAGGCGTTGCTGTTCTGCTTGCGGTGCTGAGCCTTGGCGTGTTGACGGGCTGCGACTTGTGGTTCATCGATCGCGCTCCCGTGGCTGTGTTCGACGTGGTCTACAACCCCGTCGAGGGCGAGCCGCTGGTGGTCACGCTCGACGCAAGTGCGTCCTACGATGAAGACGAGGACCCAATTGTCACGTACCTCTGGGCGGTCAGCAAACTCGGCGGCGACATCGGCGAGGGTGTCGAGTACTACCCACTGGGATGGATCACCGATCACGTGGCCGACGAAGTGATCACGATCCAGTTCCCGGTTGAGGGCACGTACACGCTTCAGCTACAGGTGCGTTCATCCCACGATGGGGTTCTGAAATCGTCGGAGATCGCCTCGATGGACGTGATCGTGCCGAACATCCCGGTGGCGCCCACGCGATAGGCGAATCACCGCTCGGCGCTAGATATCCGGCCGCGAGCGCTTCGTGTAGTAGTGGATGTCGTTGTGACGAACGTATCCGACTGCACCGAAGAGAGCCTCAGAGGCGACATTGCCATCTTCAATCAGACAACCGATGATCTCGATCCCGCTCTCGTGAAGCCGCGTCTCGGCTTCCAGGATCAGCGCTTGCGCAACGCCTTGCCGCCGCCATCGCGGATCCACGGCGAGGCGGTTGATCCACCCCTTCCGGCCATCGTGCGTGGCGAACACACTCCCGATGAGATCGTTGGCTCGATCAAACGCGACGAGAAACGACGATGTCTCACGAGAAAGCTCCGTACGGATGTGCTCTTTGGAGTCTCTCCCGTGGGGGCGAGAAGGCAGTCCGCAACGTGCCCAAAGGGAGATCAGCTGGGAGTAATCGCCGGGCTTCAACGGACGGATTGTCATCCGATCAAGGTCTTCCATGGGAAACGGAAGTCTAGTTGTTGGGCGGGTGTACCGCAACCAACGAGCTCTTCACCTTGGAGTCGGAATTTGCTATAATACTCAGGTTAGAGTATTGACCCAAGATGATGATTGATACCCGGTGTCGTGGTCCTGACGCCGTATACGTCAAGGAAGTACGTTGGGGAATCGGGGGATGTTGTCTCCCGGTTTGTTTTGGATTGTAGAGAAACTGGTGCACACTCCGCGTGATGGTGGACCAGGAGGATAGGATGAACCAGGCGAAGGCAACACTAAACCTTACCGAGCAGCTGCACGAAACCAAACTCCCCGAAATGGATCTGCGGACGCGGGAGAGGGCCTCCCGTTCCGACAATCCGATCAGGACATATTTCGGAGAGATCAGTCGCGTCCCTCTTCTAACTCGAGAGGATGAAGTTCGATTGTCGAAGCGGATCGAAAACGGGGATGCTCGGGCACGAGAGGAGCTTGCCGAAGCCAATCTGCGCCTGGTCGTGTCAATCGCGAAGAAGTACCGGGGCTGCGGACTGCCGTTCCTTGATCTGATCCAAGAGGGGAATCTTGGCCTGATGAAGGCGATTGAGAAGTTCGATTACAAGAAGGGCTACAAGTTCTCGACGTATGCGACTTGGTGGATCCGTCAAGCGATTCTACGAGCGATCACCAACCGCTCGCGGACGATCCGCGTGCCCACGCACATCAATGAGCTGATCCGTAAGATCTATCAGGTCGAGCGGAACCACCTCAAGGAGTTCGGCGAGCTCCCGACGCCTGAACGGCTAGCCACTGAGTTGGAGACCTCGGTCGAGAACATCATCAAGGCGAAGAAGACGGCGCAGAGCATGACGTCGCTTGATATGCCGATCGGCTATGACGATGACGGATCTGTGCTCGGCGATTTCATCGAGGATCAGAGCGCGGAGTCGCCCGAACGCCAGACGTTTGAGCATCTGCTCTTCGAGGAGTTGGAGCGCGCTCTCGACGAACGACTGACCGATCGCGAGAAGAGAATCCTTGAACTGAGGTACGGGCTGAACGACTACCAGCCCCGAACCCTAGACGAGGTCGGCTTGGAGTTTGGTATCAGCCGAGAGCGCGTACGCCAGATCCAGAAGGAAGCGCTCGCCAAGCTACAGGATTCGGAGCTGCGGCAGCGGTTGGAGTGGTTCAAGCTGCTCTCGGAAGAACCGTAGGCCGACGGACGTCGATGACGTTGCTACGAACCGTCGAGGCTGCTCGCAGGGATCGGGAAGCTTGATTTGGAGTCAGTGAACAGGATTGCGGGACGAGGAACCTTCCTCGGCCCGCGCTCTTCTCTACTGATCTTGGCCCTGGCCCTGATCCTGTTCCTGATCCGCGCGATCGTCCGGCTCGGATGCGGCGCTGGCTTCGGCGAGCATGTTGCTCTCGCTGTAGCCGCACTCCTTGCGCGTGCACTGCAAACGTTCACCCTGCTCCCGTTCCACGAGAACGCCTTCCTCGCAGGCGGGACAGCGCTTCACGGGACGATCGCTCATCGCGAACCGGCAGGCGGGGTAGTTGCTGCAGCTGTAGAACGTTCGGCGACGTTTCGTGGAGTACTTCTCGACAAGCTCTCCCGTATTGCAGGTCGGACATACGACGTGGGTTGACACAGATGCCGTTTCACCGCAGTCGGGGTTGGTGCATCGGTAGTAGCGTCCGAACCTTCCGCTTCGGATCTCCATATCGCCTCCGCACTTGGGACAGCGTGTCGTTTGGCGAGTGTGGCGTTCCTCGTGCTCCAGGGCGTCACGGACGATGAGCACCCCTTCTTCAAAGCGATATGGAAGGTCGGCCGGCAACGAACGGGTCTGCCGGCACTCGGGATACGTGGAGCAACCGAGGAACGCGGATCCTTTCCAGTAGCGAAGCTCCATCTTCGCGCCGCACTTCGGGCAAGGGACGTCGGTCATGACCCGGAATGGAAACTCCGACGCCTGCATCGCGGCTTCCAGAGACGCAAGCCGCTCCGCAAACGGGGCGTAGAACTCCTTCAGGGCCTCGAGGCGCGATAGATCGCCTTCCTCAACCCGATCGAGATCCTCTTCCATGTGAGCTGTGAACGATGGATTGATCGTGTCGGAGAAGAATTGGGACAGGAAGTTCACGACAACGTGCCCGAGGAGGGTCGGGCGCAGACTGCTCTTGTTGCGGACGGCGTACCCCCGCTCTTGAATCACCGAGATGATGGACGCGTACGTGCTTGGGCGGCCGATTCCTTCCTTCTCGAGTAGGTTCACCAGGCCAGCCTCGCTGTACCGTCGTGGCGGCTCCGTGAACTTCTGCCGCCTGTCGACATCCTCAAGAACAAGCTTCTCGCCCTGTTTGAGCGACGCAGGGACGGACGTCTCTCCCTCCCTCTCCTTGGGTGGCGGGTACAAGCGAAGGAAGCCGTCGAACGTCCGTTCGCTGCCGGTCGCCTCGAGTGTGTACACGCCTCCGGTGATGACCGCCTTTTTCTGAAGGAAGATCGCGGTCGCCATTTGCGTAGCGAGGAAGCGGTTGTAGATGAGACGATACAGCTTGAGCTGATCCGGCGAGAGCTGCGAAGCGACGCTCTCCGGTGTGCGCCGCACATCGGTCGGGCGGATCGCCTCGTGAGCGTCCTGCGACCGCTTCTTGTTCTTGTAGGTGCGCGTCTTCTGGGAAAGGAATTCGTCGCCATACAGCTCGACAATCACCTTCCGCGCCGCGCCGACCGCCTCCGGGGCCAGGCGGACCGAGTCGGTTCGCATGTACGTGATCAATCCGACATCGCCCTCGGGAAGTGAGATCCCCTCGTAGAGCTCCTGCGCGGTGCGCATGGTGCGTTTGGGGCTGAATCCAAGCTGGGACGAAGCGCTTTGCTGCAACGAACTGGTGATGAACGGGGCCGGTGGGTCGCGGCGACGTTGGGTCTGTGTCAGCTGCTCGACAAGAAGCTTCACCTCGGCGAGATCGGAAGCGATCTTCTCCGCTTGCTTCTCAGAGATGACCGCGGCCTTCTCGCCCGCGATCATCGCGAGCTTGGCATGGAACGATTCACCGTTGGATAGCTGTGCGAAGATCTCCCAATACTCTTCGGGTACGAACCTTGAGATCGCGTCCTCGCGATCGCACAAGAAGCGGAGAGCCACCGACTGAACGCGGCCGGCAGACAGCCCTTCGAACCGGCTTCCAGCGATAGCCTTCGACAGGAGCGGACTGATCTGATAGCCGACGAGACGATCGAGGATGCGCCGCGTTCGTTGCGCTTCGACGCGGTTCAGATCGACCTTCTCCGGCGAGCGGAGCGCATCGAGGATCGCCGGCTTGGTGATTTCGTTGAACAGCGGGCGTACGTAGGCGTCGTCGTTTCCGTTGACCCGTTTCAGAATCGAGTACAGATCGTAGGCGATCGCTTCGCCTTCGCGATCGTGGTCGGTTGCAAGGAAGATCGTCTCGGCGGATTTTGCCGCGTCGCGCAGTTCCTGGATACGTTTGTTGCGCTTGGTGACGAGCTTCGGCTCGAATCCCTTCTCGATGTCAACACCAAGGTCGTTCTTCGGGAGATCCCGGACATGTCCTTGTGAAGAGAGAACTTCATAGCTCTTGTCAAGATACTGCCGGATGGTTCGTGCTTTGGTCGGCGACTCGACGATAATCAGGTGCTTCAACAGAAACGGCTCCTTTCCCAATGAGAGCCATTATAGTGAAGCGTGAAGCGGTTCAAGTCAATCTTCGCTCGGAATCGAGCCCGGCGAACTGGAACGAATCGAAGGGGACGTGGGATGCAATACGTCGTAGTGGAAGGCCTGCCGGCGGCAGGGAAGAGCGAGCTTCTCGGGTTGCTGGCACGGGTCTACCCGGACCAGGTGAGAGCCTTGCCTGAACTGGTGAAGACCGTCGTCGAGCGGGAGGGCATCGATCTGTTTCGCGAGCGGGAACGGCTCACCGCGGCTCTGGCGAAGGCCGTTCCGGAGCGGAAGCGTGCCGTGAAGGACATCCTCGATCGGGGGATGATCTGCGTCGAGGAGTCGCATCTCGGTGTGCACTGGGCATATTCACGCGCCCTGGGAGATGAGCGGTTCGTTGCCGCGTACCGCGATCTGGCACTGCTGGATCTGGCCCCTCCCGTTCCTGACGTGTATCTGCGATTGTCGACGACACCCAGCCTGTCCGTTGCTCGGCAGGAAGCACGCGGCACGCCGGAGTTCTTCGTGGACGAAGTGTCACTGCGCCGGATGCTCGAGGCGTTGCAGGAATGGCATCTGGAGCATGGGACGTCACTTCTGACGATCTCTGCCGACCGGCCGGCGGGCGAATTGGTGCACGATGTGGAATCGATTCTCGGGCTGACATACACCGGCGAGATGACGGTGCCGGACGATGTGGTGGATGTGTTGCTCCTGCTCGGGCGACCTGCGAGCGGCAAGAGTGAGTTCATTGACTTCATGCAGAAGTGCGACAGGAAACGCCGGTGGAAGGCGTTTCACTTGGGGGATATCCGCGTTCTTGACGATTTCCCGATCCTGTGGGAGAAGTTCCTCGAGGACGACGTATGGGAGTCCGTGACCGGGAAGCGCCGCGACTCTCGTCCCAGTGGGGGGAACTACATGGTGGCCAACGATGATCTATGGCCGTTTCTCATCGAGCAGATCAACCGGCGAGCCGAACCGGTTCTTGCTGCGAAGACACCCGGAAGCACGCTGATTATCGAGTTCGCTCGAGGAGGCGAGTCTGGATACCGCGACGCGCTGGAACGGCTCTCGCCGTCGATCCTTGCCAAAGCGGCGATCCTCTACGTCTCCGTCCCGTTTGAGGAATCGTGGCGCCGGAATGTGGCTCGGTACGACGAGGCGCGCCGCGGGGGGATCCTGACCCACTCTGTGCCTCGAGAGGAGATGGAAAGAAGCTACGGCGTCGATGATTGGCCGGCGCTTGCGCCAGGTCCGTCCGGTGCAATCTCCGCGCGATCAACGGTAGTTCCGTATGCGACGCTCGTGAACGTTCCCGAATCGAAGGACTCGGTTGTGCTGGGCGCGCGATATGGAGACGCGTTGACAGAGCTCTACAGGCTTTGGGTGGGGCTGGATCCGGGGAGAAGCTCCTCGAACAACCGCACGAAGTTGCCGTAGCAGATCTTCTCGATCTGACGATCAGGTAGGCCTGCTCGATCCAGAAGGGGGATCAGCGACGGATAGTCGGCGACGGTCGAGAACCCGGTAGGAAGCTGCGGGATCCCGTCGAGATCGCCACCCAGTCCGACACAGTCTTCTCCTCCAACATCGATCGCATGTTGGAGGTGGCGAACGATCCAGGCGGGATCACATGGCGGGACCTTCGGACCAGCCGTGCCCTGTTGGCGAGCCCCCCCGCCGGACAGAAATGCGACGTAGAGCGGGCGCACTTGTTCATACACGTTTGGATCCAGGAACATCGGTGACAGATTGATTCCGAGAACGCCCCCCCGCTCGGCAAGCGAGCGAAGCCGGTCGTCGTCGAGGTTCCTCGGGTGAGGACACAATGCCCGGCAGTTGGAGTGGCTGGCAAGGAACGGCCGCTTGGCGAGTCTCGCGACGTCATCGAAAGCCCGGTCGGAGAGGTGAGAGACATCAATGGCAACGTTCTCTTCCTCGGCGACGGCAATCAGCTTCTTCCCCTCCGGCGTGAGAGGCGAGTTGGTCCCAAACGCAGTGCCTGAGAATGGATTGTCCTTCCACGCAGGGATGATGAGCCGAACTCCCAGCTGCGAGAATCGCCGCAGGTTGTCCGCACATCCCTGCAGGGGATCGCCGCCCTCCAATGCGAGGATCGCCGCGACTCCGCCCTCGGGCCCAGGCGCAAGATCGTTTGCGGTCTCCACAAGAGACAGCATCCCATCACTGTTCGCGATCCAGTCGAGGATCGTGTCGAGAACCACCATCGCCTGATCCTTCTCGCGACCGGGGTAGCGCTCGGAGAGCACGAAGCAGGCGAACACCTGAACGGCAATCTGCCCCTCGAGAAGAGAGGGAAGGGTGACATGCCCTGTGCCCTCACCCGAGAGGAACTCCGCCTCTCCGGTGAGGGCCTTCATCACGGCGTCGCAGTGCGCGTCGAAGAACCGGATGGAATCCAATCGTCGGGTCAACAGGCCGACACTGTCCCAGATTGCCCCGCATCTGGGGCAGCGCGCAGGCGGATAGGAGTGCTTCGGCGGCGTTCCCCTGTCCGCAACGGCCAGATGCCGCTATCGGCGCACGGCAATCGCTTCGATCTCAATCGGAACATCCTTGGGCAGTCGGGCGACCTGCACACATGATCTCGCGGGCGCAGGATCGGAGAAGAAGCCTGCATAAACCTCGTTGACCGCGGCGAAGTCCCCCATGTCACGGAGGAAGATCGTCACCTTGACCACATCATCAAGGCCGGCGCCGGCTTCCTCGAGGATCGCTTGCACGTTCGAAAGCGACTGCCGAGTTGCGGCGGAGATATCGTCCAGAATCAGTGTACCGGTTGACGTGCCCGGAAGCTGCCCGGACGTGAAGATGAGCTTCCCGCTTTGAACTCCCTGCGAATAGGGGCCGATGGCCGCCGGAGCCGACGCGGTAACAATCGGTGTGCGTGGCATCAGGAGATCACCCCAAGCTGGCGTCCGACCATGGCAAACTTCTCCACCGCGAAGTCGAGGTCTTCCTGGCTGTGCGCGGCAGACAACATAACGCGGATTCTTGCCTTCCCCTTGGGGACTGTTGGGAAGGCGATCGCCGTGGCGAAGACACCCTCCTCGAACAGGCGCTTGGAGAAATCCCACGCGAGATGCGCCTCTCCGAGCATGACCGGCGTGATCGGCGTTTCGCTCTCTCCCGTGTCAAACCCGAGTTCTTCAAGCTTCTGGGTGAAGTAGTCTCCGTTCGCCCAGAGCTTCCGCACAGGCTCATCCGTCTCAGTCAGGACGTCAATCGCTGCGATACAGGCGGCGACATCCGCGGGTGTCGCTGCGGAGGAGAAGAGGAACGGGCGGGCACGTTGTCGCAGATACTCAACGATCGGAGCCGGGCCGGCGATGTAGCCGCCCATGACGCCGAACGCCTTCGACATGGTGCCGCACTCGATATCGACGCGCCCGTGGAGTCCGAAGTGATCGACGATGCCGCGCCCGTGGCTTCCGAGAACCCCTTCGCCGTGTGCATCATCCACCATGACCATGGCGTCGTATCTCTCGGCGGCTTCGACGATCTCAGGAAGCGGAGCGAGGTCGCCGTCCATCGAGAACACGCCGTCGGTGATGATTAGCTTCTTCTCGATCTCCTTGTTCTCTTCCAGCAGGTCGGCAAGCGCAGCGATGTCGCGGTGAGGGAAGATGACGCGCTTCGCCTTGGTCAATCGGACGCCGTCGATGATCGATGCGTGGTTCAGCTCATCGGTGAACAAGACATCCTCTTTACCCATCAAGAGAGGGATCGTCGCCAGATTGGTGTTGAGGCCCGACTGGACGGACAGCGCCGCCTCAGCCCCCTTGAATGCGGCGATCTTCTTCTCGAGTTCGATGTGCAGAGACATCGTGCCCGCAATCGATCGCACCGCCCCCGGGCCAACGCCGTACTCATTGATGGCGTCGTGAGCCGCCGTGCAGAGCCGCTCATCGTTTGCGAATCCAAGGTAGTTGTTCGAGCACATGTTGAGCACGCGGCGGCCGTCCACCACGACCCATGCTCCAACCGAGCTTTCTATGGTCCGAATCGTGTTGTAGAGCCCCTGATCCCGAAGCTCCTGCAACGCTGCATCCACAAACGCATACTTACCCATCGAATCCCTCCAACGCTTAGGTGTTGCCGAGATTCTACGAGGCACGCGGTCCCTGCGCCACGATGGGTAGAGAAGGCCGTTTCCGTTGGGCTTCTAGGTGGAAGATGTCTTGAACCGGGAGGAAGAAGTGGGCCGAGGCCGCCTTCGACGGCCCCGGCCCGTGACGATCGAAATCCCTACGGCACGATGGTGATCTGTTTGCTGATGCTTGCTTCCAGGCCTTCGGAGTCTTGAACTGTCATCGTGACCGTGTAGGTCCCAGCACGCGTGTATCGAAGTCGAGGGCCACCTCCGCCTCCCCGGCCGCCGTTGCCGAACGTCCACGATATGACGAGGTTGCTTCCGTCCTCGGGATCGGACGCCAAGGATCGGAACGCTACCCACTCGTTAACAGACGGCGTCTCCGGATCCCACGTGAAGTCGGCAACCGGAGGCTGGTTTTCGGGGACCGTGCCCGGAGGAAGAAGATTCAACTCTCCGGCCGAGAGTGCCCGGCCGAAGATCCGCAGTTCGTCGATCATCCCGTCGACGTACTCGGAGGTTCGCCAGCCGATTCGCAGATCGTCCGTGGATCGGTCGACCGATCCGGACAGCGACTGCTGTCCGACCTCCTGGCCGTTGAGATACAAGCGAACGCGCGATCCGTCGTACGTTGCCGCTACCTGATACCAGCGGTCTGCAGCGATGTTGGGCGTCGTTGCGCTCACGGTTCGCCACGTTCCGCCGATCCGTACGCTGAGGACCACCTGAGACTGTTTCAGCACGAACAGATACGCCCCCGGCTTGTACAGGAGCGGAGCGTTGGCTGTGGGCACGGTATCGAATCGGACCCACGCCTCGAAGGTAAACGCTTCGAACAGTGACAGAGACAGAGAATCTGGTACGGAGACCGAGTCGTTGCTCCCGTCGAGGCGAACCGCGAACGTGCCATCGGCATCGTTGGTGTCCCACGTCGCGCCCTGCAGCGCGCCATGGTTCGCGTTGGCCGAGGCATCAAACGCAGTCGAACCGCTCCCTTCATTGAAGTGCCAGAATGCGCGAGGTTCTGAGAACGATGGGATGGAGACCGACACGGAACGCGTTGCCGTGTCGCTGGCGCCCTGATTGTCGGTCACGGTGAGCCGGACGGTGAAGCTTCCGCCAGTCGTGTAGACATGCGTGGGCTGCACCCCCGTTCCACTATTCCCGTCTCCGAAACTCCACGAGTACGAGAGAATCGTGCCATCCGGATCCGTGGATGAGGCAGCGTTGAACGTGACGACCTGATCCATCGAAGGAGACGCCGGCGAAACCGTGAACGCCGCGTTGGGCGGCTGATTGACGATCTCGGGGGAGAGAACCACGTGGAGGGTCGAGGTCTGCCCAGCCGTCACCTGAACGGTTCGCGTCTCCGGAACGTACCCGGAACGCGTTAGTTGGACGGTGTGGGCTCCGGCGGCAAGTGTTGCCGAACCAGGTGTTGTTCCCACCGTATTCCCGTCGATGATCACCGTCGCCCCAGACGGGGAAGACGTGACCTGAAGGCTCCCCGTGGTCGGAGCTGGCTCCTCGATGGTGAAGCTGAGGGTGTCGTACGCCCACTCACCCGACGCGAACTGCGACTGAAGCGAAGAGATCACAGCGTCGCGGAATCCGATCGGGTTGTAGCTGAGCACCGGGAACGAAGAGGAGAAGGACGTCGGGAACGAAGGGATCGGAGACATGGCCGCGAACGCGTAGAGTGTCTCGGTTCCCGTCGGTTCGGTGATGGTGATCGTGTAGCCTGCCACGCCCGGCAGCTGTCGGTTCCCGGCGGCTACCTGCGGATTGGACTCGCGGTAGTTCGGGAACAGAAGCGAGACGCGCCCGCTGGGATCCGCTTCACAGATGTACACGTAAGCGTTGCGGTTGAGGCTGTAGAACACCGTCAGCGCCTCGCCCAACGCGTAGCTGGATTTCGGGAGACTGAGATCAAGCGACAACGCGGGCGCTGCCGGCGAGATCTGAACTTGTGCTGTATCCGTATCCTGTCCCCCCGGACCGGACACGGTCAGCATGACGGTGTACGTGGCCGCAGCCGCGTAGCTGTGGGTCGCCGTGGCACCGAAGCCGGTTGATCCGTCGCCGAAGCTCCACGAGTAGCTGGAGATCGTTCCTGACGAGCCGGTTCCGCTGAACGAGACCGGCTGTCCGACGATGCCGGAATACGGACCGCCGGCGTTCGCGACAGGGGTAAGCACGACCGGTGAGATCTGAACCAGCGCTGTATCGGTATCCTGTCCTCCGGGACCGGACACAGTCAGCGTGACGGTGTAGGTGGCCGCAGCTGCGTAGCTGTGGGTTACCGTCGCACCGAAGCCGGTTGATCCGTCGCCGAAGCTCCACGAGTAGCTGGAGATCGTTCCCGACGAGCCGGTTCCGCTGAACGAGATCGACTGTCCGACGGTGCCGGAGTACGGGCCACCGGCGTTCGCGACAGGCGCGAGTACGGCCGGCGAGACCTGAACCTGCGCCGTATCCGTATCCTGCCCGCCGGGGCCGGACACAGTCAGCGTGACGGTGTACGTGGCCGCGGTCGTGTAGGTGTGGGCTGCGGTTGCGCCGAACCCACTTGATCCGTCGCCGAAGCTCCACGAGTAGCTGGAGATCGTCCCCGACGAGCCGGCTCCACTGAACGAAATCGGTTGACCGACGGTGCCGTAGTAGGGGCCGCCGGCATCGGCAACAGGAACAGGTACACCCGCGGTCACCAGATGAGTCGCTGTGTTGTTTGCCTCGTTCGATTCCTCGATCTGTGACAGATCGTCAAGCTCCACCGTGAAGGTTTCGCTGGACTGCGTCAGCGTTCGAGACAGTGACACGGTCGTGGAGTTCCCGGCCGACAGCTGCCAAACGTACGTTGATGCAGCCGATGAGGCTCCCTGAAGCCGCACGCGGAATAGTCCGGCGCCAACGGTGCCCTGGTTCTGAACGGTGATCTCGAAACCCACGGAAGCCCCCAGTTGGGGAGACGTGGGAGAGTGACTGATGCTTGCCACGACGAGATCAGCAAGCTGAGGCGTCGATACGGAAACCGTGCGAGATTCGCTATCGGTTGCACCGTCATCATCCGTAACGACAAGGGTTGCAGTGTAGGTTCCGCTGGTGGTGTAGGCGTGGGCAGACGTCGATCCTGATCCGGTTGCCCCGTCTCCGAACGTCCAAGCGTACGAGACGATCGAGCCGTCGGAATCGGTCGATGAACCGCCGTTGAAGTTGACGGTTTGCCCGGTGATCGGCGAGCTCGGGGAGAAGGTGAACGATGCGTTCGGCGACTGGTTCGGTGACGGCTGGACCGTCACAAACCGGGTTTCGCTGTCCGTTGCACCATCGTCGTCGGTCACGGTCAGTTGGACGGCGAACGTTCCTGACGTGGCGTAGGCGTGGCTGGCGGTGCTTCCGGATGAGGTCGCGCCGTCGCCGAACGACCAGCTGTACTGAACGATCACGCCGTCACTGTCCGATGACGAGGTTCCGTTGAACCCGACGGATTGGCCCGGGGGCGGTGAGCTGGGAGAGAAGCTGAAGTCCGCATTTGGCGGCTGATTCGGGGAAGGCTGAACCGTGATGGACCGTGTCGTGCTGTGGGTCGCTCCGTCATCATCGGTCACGGTGAGTTGCGCCGTGTAGGTTCCGGCCGACCCATAGGCGTGGCTCGATGTTGCACCGGATGAGGTCGCGCCGTCGCCGAACGACCAGGCGTACTGCACGATCGACCCGTCGGTATCGTACGACCCGAATCCGTTGAACGATGCCGCTTGCCCGACCAGAGGGGAGGCGGGACTGACCGTGAAGCTCGCCACGGGCGGTTGATTCGCCGGAGCGAGCGAAAGCAGAAGCCTCCCGGCACCGAAGGTGTTGGCATCCCCTGCAGGTACCACGTGGGACACAACCTCTGCATGCAGTTGTGCTGCGCTAAGCGAAGGCTCGTTCGAGAGAAGCAAAGCCGCGGCTCCGGCCACATGGGGGGCCGCGGCGGAGGTTCCCAAGAACGGCGCATAGCCGCTCACCGAGGTAGTCACAGCATCGGGTGCCACAAGATCAGGCTTTGTCCGGCCATCGTTGGTCGGCCCGCGTGAGCTATAGGGCTGGATCTGGACCGTGCCCGAATACGGACTCACTGAGACCGCGCCTACGGTCAACACATCGCCCACATTGGCGGGGGCAATGATCGAGCTTGATGCGACGACCGGAGACAGTCCCTGGAACAGCGAGTACAGCTCGATCCTCTCGGAACCAGAGCCCGTGATCTCAATCCGGTACGTTCCATTCATGTTGGCCTGGAACTGAACAGACTCGGTTGGCTCCTCCGTTCCAGTCTGGTACTTGGTGGATGCAGCAACCACGTTGTTGAGGGGGTCGTAGACGTACAGATCATAGTCGGTGGAGGATGCCGGCCACTCGTTCCATGTGAGATACAACACAACCCGCCGCCCGGCCTGAGCCTGGAGCGAAATCGACGTATCAAGCTTGCCGTCTCCGTTGCCGTCAGCGTAGGTTCCTTCCCAATGACGTTGCGCCTCATTGCCGGAGGAGTTCACCCACAGGATCCCTGCGTCGGCGGCCCGCTGAGCGGTCTCGGCGATCGGGCCCGTGCCATCGTAGAAGTTTGTGTTGTACCACCCGAGCGAGTGGTTGATGATATCCACACCGTTGTTGATGCAGTAGGTGACCGCCTGATCGAGATCGACTTCATCGGCGATCTTGATCAGATAGAGCTGTGCTCCGGGAGAGATCTCGTGGACAATCTCAGCGACGGCGGTCCCGTGCGAGACGCCGGAGGCGATCCCTGTGCCGGACGCATCATACGTGGCCGCGCCGTACGGGATGTCCCCCGAGGCTTGGGATTGGGACAGGCCGGAGAACCCAAGATCAATCACCGCAACCTTCGTGCCGGCCCCCGTGATCCCTTGGGCATGAAACGCGTCCGCATCGATCGCGGCGATACCTTCTCCATCGATGGCCAACGTATGCGGGACATACGGCGGGCGGATGTAAACGGTCGCCGACAGCTGTCCAAGAACGGTCTCCAGGAGCGACAGCGGAACGCTTGCTCGGATAACCTTCGACGATGCCGTGACATCGACGTCGCTGATCCCCAGCGCCGACAGGGCAGATACAGCCGTATTCACTGCTCTTCCGTACGAAGCCTCCATCACAACGGTCACGGTGGACTCCTCCGTCGAGAGTGGAACCCCGAACGCATTGGCCACCGCGCTCACGGTGTTCTGTGCGACAGACGAGAGATTCGCGAGGTTGACCGCAGACATCGTGCCGACCGTGCTTTCGACCGCTTGTACGAGAGCAGTGAGAGCTCCATCAACGTGCGGATTGTGCTCGGCGCGAGCCATCTTGGCGGATCCGTACGTTTGCCCAAGCCCGGTGGAGACGACGTGGTCCGGTGCATCGGTTCCCTCCGCGATGGCGGAAAGGATTGTTGCAGCATCTTGCTCGCCGCCACTGGGCCAGGACAACACAGCCAACAACCATCCTGGGGCGAACGAGATCGGGACCGCCACCGGCTTGTTGCCGTGGTAGACGAATTCGACGCCCGCCGCTGTGAGTTGGTTCTCAATCGGCGACAGATCCTCCCAGTACCGTGAGTAGACGGAGACCCAGCCTTCTTGAATCATGGTCAACTCGAACCGGCCGAAGCGGAGCCAGAGCTGAAGGTACGTGTTGGCATACGGCTCGATTTCCAGAGTGATTCCCGATTGCGCTTCCAGGTCGGCCGCAAACTGCTCCCACTCGGAGGCAAATGTCTCTTCGATGCCAACCGACACGATGCCTTGTGCGGCGGCGACGATTCCGATCCCAACGATGATCGCGACAATGACGATCGCTTTGCGCATGATGCCCTCCGCGTGAGAACTACGGGCTAGGAACAACAGGTTGGTACGGCAACCGGACGTATGTCACGGAGGCCGACCTCGCCAACGGAACCAAGAAATGAATCGGCAAGGAAAGCTCGACGAGCTGATCCGTTTCCTCAACGACAAACACCCGATACGGCTCGGGAACGAGGGTCTCGCCTGCTTTTTCGGCGATCACGGTAACACGAAGCCCCGTTCTCTCGATCCCGGCGGTTGAAGCGGCGTCAAACCAATCTGCCGCCACCACCAATTGGTAGAGTGAGGACTCGAGTGCAGCGCCTTCCGGAGGCGGCGGGCCTTTCAGGTCGCTCACAGGGTAGCTCTTTGCGGCATCGAGCGAAATCGAGCCGGGGGTGATACCGATCTCGGACAGGGCGAGGAGGACCTCTACCAGCGTTCCGCCGGCGTCGATCACCTCACTGGGCACGACAACGAGCTCGTGGCCGTCTTCGGAGGGACGGAGCGTGAAACTGTAGGGAGCTGTCTGGATTCGCACCAGAACACTGCTTCCATCTACATACAGGAGCTTCGGCAGTTCGAGGAGAACAGCTTCTTCGTCTTCTGTTGAGACGGCTCCTCTCCACGTGGAAATCCCGTCAACCTCTTGGATCACGATGGCGTAGCCGGACTCCTTGGCCGATTCCACGGATTCGGCGGTAGGGATCTCGACTTCGCCAACCGGGATCACGTAATACTCCTCGGGCACGAACACGGTTGGGACACATGTCGCAGCAAGCGGAACCGCCCCCACGGCGGCCGCGGCCAGAATCAGCAGTGCAAGACCGAAACGAGTTCTCATCGGATGCCTCCTTGGTACTCTCCGTCTCTACCTACACCCGATCGAACCGCCGGTTTCGCGGGAAGCCGGCCGAACCGGGTCAGCCACCGCAAACCGGACACTGGTAGCCGGAGGGTTCCTGATGTGGATTCCCAACGACATACGGCTCGGTGACCGTTCGCGTCGCTCCGCGCGAGTCGATGACCGTCAGCGAAACGTTGTAGGTTCCCTTCTCTGCATAGAGATGCTCGGGCGAGCGTTCGGTTGACGTGGCATCATCGCCGAACGACCAGAACCACAGAATGATCTCCCCATCGGCATCTGTTGATTGTGTTCCCAGGAAACGGGTGTCCTCACCGAGGAATCCTCGGGAAGGAACGGCGCGGATCACAGGCACGGGCGGAACATTGGGCGGAAGCTCCACCAAGCTGTCGAACTGCACGTACGTTGCCTCATAGGTAATCTGACCCGATGCCGAAGCTGTCATCGGGACTCGGCCGAGGTAGATCTGTCTGGCACCGGGCTCCGGCGTTGCCTCCACGGGGACCCAGGCTGTGTTTCCCGTCAGTCCGAGAGATACCGATACAAGGAGCCAAACGTGTTCCTGCCCGTTGTTCTCCGCAGCGACCAGGATCGATGGTTGCCCCATGTTTGCAAGAATCCCCTGCGTGTAGCCTGCGAACTGGCGTGAAGACCATTCCGCCGGATAGTACTTCATGCAGGCGTATCTCGATTGACGGAGGTTCTCCGACAGCCGATCAATGGCATCCATGAGAACCGCTCGTTCCGACGAGGAGTAGCGCTCATCGGAGGGGGGGACAACTGGATACTCCAATCCCTGAGCGTAGGACACCATCCCGGCCAGAAGACACAGTGCGACAACAGCAAGTACGATCCGATGCATAGCTCACCTCTACCTTTGATCCGTAGCGTCGATTTATGCCAGTGGTCCAGTATAGGAGCTAACGGGATGAATCAGAAGTCGCCGAGCGCTGTGATGAGCGGAGAACACGCTCGTAGAGAGCTTCGTACTGCGGAATGACCCGATCCGAATGGAATCGGCCAGCGCTCTCGCGTGCAGCGTCCCCCATCCGTGTTCGTACCGATCGATCGGTCACAATCTCGATCACACGGTCGGCCATGGCGGCCGTGTCTCCGGGCTCCTCCAGGAATCCGGACCGATCGTGTTCAACCACTTCCGGCAGACCTCCGACGCGAGACGCGACAACAGGAACGCCAACGGCCATCGCTTCGAGCGCTGCCAGCCCGAAGCTTTCCATCTGACTGGGCAGAAGGAGCACGTCGGCCAGCTTCAGGATCGGTGCCACATCCCGAACGACACCGACAAAGAAGGCATCGCCTAGGAATCCCGTCCGCTCGAGCTCGTGATGGGCCACCGAAACATCGGGTCCGTCTCCCACCAGAATCAGCTTGGCGTCGATTTCTCGACGCACAGCGGCGAATGTCCTCACGACGTCCGAAACTCGTTTCACCGGCCGGAAATTGGAGATGTGCACAAGGACCGGAGTTCCGTCGTCCAACGCCTCCTCCAGACAGCATGGGGGGGGAGGCGCAGGTGCCTCGGGATCGACGAAGTTCGGGATGATTTCGATCGGGCGAGTGATGTCGAACTGATGGATCGTCTCGGCACGCAAGTACGATGAAACGGCCGTTACTGCATCGGAGGCCTGAATAGCCATCTTGGTCACAGGGCGAAACGAGCTGTTGTTACCGACAAGGGTGATGTCCGTCCCGTGGAGCGTGGTGATGATGCGCAGCGGAAGGTCGGCGGTGATCTGGCGGGCAAGGAGGGCCGCCGCGCCGAACGGGATGGCGTAGTGGACATGGAGGATGTCCAACCGGTGGTCGCGGACGACTTCGGCCATCTTCGACGCAAGTGCGAGCGTGTACGGGAAGTTCCTGAGAAGCGGATACTCGTTGATCTCGACCTCGTGAACCGTGACCCTTGACGGGATCGGCCCGAGCCGGAACGGTGCGGCGTACGAGATGAACGCAACTTCGTGCCCGCGCTCCGCAAGGTGCTTGCCAAGTTCCGTTGCGACGACACCGCTGCCGCCGTGGGTGGCGTAGCACGAGATACCGATCCGCATACACGACCTCCTAGAACGACCTGAACGAGAGGATCAGCGGGTCCTCGACGGCAAGGTGCCCGCGGATGAGGAACCCTTCTCCGTAGCGCACACCGATCAGCGACCCGAAGTAGGCCATCCTCGCCTTCATCTTCCGGTGAGTTGCTGCGGCGGTGAGGTGTGTCTCAGGATCATCGGACGCATCAGCGAGAAACTGCGTCTTGTAGGCGAAAATCGACTCCATCTTACGTTCGAACTGCGAGGAGATGTCGACGATGAACGTCGGCGCGAACTCCTGCCAGCCCATGTAGTGGAGCAACTGGATCGGACGGTGGGCCGTTTGCCCGGTCTCGTAGCGCGGTAGTCCGGAAAGGAACAACGCGTCGTAGACAAGGCTGGACGCGTGGGCATGATCCGGGTGGCGATCCTCCCAGAACGGCAGGAGGGCAATCCGTGGCCTGAATCGGCGAACTGCGCGGACGATTTGACGCTTGGCTTCGGGTGAACTGTCGAGAACGCCGTCGGGAAGTCCCAGGTTGAGTCTGGCTTCGGCGCCAACAAGCGAAGAAGCAGCCTCCGCCTCCAGCCGTCTGGTCTCTGCGTTTCCGCGGGTTCCCATCTCGCCCCTTGTCAGGTCGACAAGAGCCAAGCTGTAGCCGGCTTCATGCAGCTTGATCAGCGTTCCTCCACAGCCGATCTCGATGTCATCTGGATGAGCACCGAATGCAAGGATGTCCACCAACGGGGAGTCCCTCCTCTCAGGACGGTTCGTCCACGGTCATGACCGCGTGACAGTCGATAGGCCACGGTTCCAGCTCCAACATTCTATCGGTCAGCCAGGCCCCATGACGAACGAGGAGCTCCGGCAGCGACAAGATTCTCTCTTGCGGACGATCCTTTGGCGCAAGCAAGGTTGTGAGCGCAGAGAGCCGCGCTGGCGACACACCGCGCTTCGCCAAGATCGCACGGAGAATGCGCTGCTCGAGCCGTTCCAGGGCATGCGAGACGCCACCACGCGCCGTTCCCACGGGGCGCTCCAGCCCGGGATCGATGCGGCGTGCTTCAGCGCCGACCGTGTCCAGCGATTCCTGTATGGTTTCCCGCATGCTCTGCCACACTTCGCGAAGCGAGTTCGGAGCGAAGTGCCACCCCGCATCCCGCGCGCGGAGGCCGCGGGAGACAGCCTCTTCGATCGAGACGCCTACATCTTGGATCAATGCTCGGTCTGCAGCGGAAAGGACGGACAAGCTCAGCCGGAACGCTGCCGGAGGCTGCTGAAGGCCGAACATCGGATACAAGGTGCCGAGTGCAGCGTGATAGCTGATCTCTCCCGGGCCAAGGATGTTGACGGCGGTCGGGAACCACCGGTCGGCGAGCACCGGACGCAGAGCGGCATCAGGCGAGAAATCGAGCGGGTGGTCGGCCAGGTCACGGGCGCTTTGATCGGGATCGGCTACGCGGACCCGCTTGCCGTGATCATCCTGCGCAAACAACCCTCCTGCGCTCCCAGATGGGAACGGCGATGGGTAGCCGGCGGCCTGCAGCCGCAAACACTGCTGCGATACGCGATCACGTATCTCCTGGTGTTCGCGCAGCGCGGTTCGGTAGAACGATGTGGGTGGGGGCAGCGTACAGGGATCGGCGATGACCAAACCGTGGACCGTGAACAGCCTCAGCCAGATCCTTGCATGCCACGAGCAGAAGCTATCCTCCGCGGCGGGAGCGAAGACAGAGCGAATCCGGTCGCTGGTGTCATCTCCTCCCGCGACATCATCGAAGTAGCGGGTCATGATCTCGAGGGCGTCGTCCGTGATCGGCAAAGCGTCAAAGCGGCGACCCTCTTGGTGCCAACGGAATCGAGCCGTTGTCACAGCTCCGCGCTTGTCGAGCCATTGAAGCTGGTTGACCTCATTGATGTCGTGGTCCTGCGATGCAAGCCAGTAGATCGGAACTGCGCGAACCGCAAGACGATCGGCCAGCTGTCGCGCGGTGCGGATGGCGGTCATGATCTTGTACGCGGTATACAGCGGTCCGCCGAGGATGCCGGGTTGCTGACCGGTCAGCACGCACAACGTTCTTGGAGACGCCAGCGCCTCGATGTTGGCAAGCGTCGCTGCCCCGGCACCGAGGTCAAGATTGTGTCGGTGAAGAGCGCTACGGAATCCATCTTCGCCGACCGCGCGAGGCACCTGCTCCGGAACGAAAGGATCGGAGCGGGAGGCGTTCTCGAGGAACGTCAGAGCTTCGCCACGGCCGCAAACGAAGTCGTTGAAGAACGGACGGTCTCGGTAGATGCTCTGAACCGGCAGAAGCTCAAGCATGCGATCCTTTGGTCGCAGCCACGACAAGTCGGGGAGAAGCCAGTGAGTGCACCCGGCCATCCAATGCACCGGCAAAACGAATGTCCTCGAATCCGGCCGCTTCCAGCATGACGGTCATCTCTTCGCCGTCATACATCCGGACGGACTCGAAGAACTCATCACAGCGGACTCCAGCGCGACTCAGAACAACATGCTTCTCCACACGCCGTTCGGGTGTGATTCGCCTCGTGATATGTACATGCTGATCCCCCTCGCTGAACTGCTCGTCGGCGACGAGCGTTGCTTGAACGCGTGGAGGGTTCATCGTGTCGATCACCACGGTGCCGCCCGTTCGTAGGGCGCCGGCCATCTGCCGAATGACGGCGGCGTTCGTTGGGTCATCCGCGAAGTAGCCAAATGAAGAGAACAGCGAGAGGACGGTGTCGAAGCGGCCAGCAAGCCCGATCTTCCGCATGTCCCCGTGGATAAGCTGCACATCGGAGATACCAAGTTCCCGAAGCCGGTTGCGGGCACGGTCAAGGAGATCCGTCGAAAGGTCCAGGCCGACAAGGCGCGTAAACCCGGCCTGATGAAGCGCGACAAGGTAGCGGCCTGCACCGCAAGCCAGATCGAGAATCGAATCCGTTCGGCGGAGGGGAAGCCACTCCACGAGCGCACGAGTGTTCGCCTTGGCCTCGGCCTCGTTTCGATGGGCGTAGCGATCGACATAGTCGGCGCGAAACGCGGTGACGTACCAAGGTATCGAGCTCATGCGATCCCGTGCTCCAGCTTGTATTGGTCCCAGGTCTGCTTGAGGTGCACGAACGACTCGAAGTCGGGCTGGAGCAGGAAGGGATTCGTCCCACGTTCCGCGCCGATCGTCGAGCTGGGCGCAACACCGTAGTCATGGCCAGGAAACACGCGGACATGGTCGGGGAGTGCCATCAAGCGTTGATGCAGGGAGTCGTACTCGGCGAGAGCATCGCGGCCGAACCCGGTCCCTCCCACCTTGCCGACAAAGAGCGTATCCCCAGTGAACACGGCGTCGTCGATCAGTAGACAGATGGAGTCGTCGGTATGCCCCGGCGTGTGGAGTATTTCGATGATGAGGCCCCCGAGAGGGAGTTGGCTGCCGTGAAGGATCGACCTGCCGCTCGCGGATTCCGTGTCCCCGTACAACAGCGGCTCGATTCCCAGAACACTTCGAATCACTCCGTTTCCGTTGGTGTGATCGATGTGGCCGTGTGTGCAGAAGGCGTACCGAATGTCCAGGTGCAGATCCTCGGCGACGCGGATCACGGCCCGAGGAGAAAAGGAAGGGTCGATGATCGCTGCCGTCATCGTGTCCGCGTCGGCGACGAGGTAAGCCAGATTCCGATCTCCGCCGGTCCGAATGGTCTCCACAAGCATCATCGACCTCCTTGCCCCGACCAGTGTAGACGGGCGAAGGCAGCCGCTCAAGCGACGGGCCGTGTGAGGGGTTGTAATTGCATGGGTAGATAGTATATGCTATGTAAACTACCTACAGCGCAACACAAGGAGGAGAAACTATGAAACGCAGTGGACTCTGGTTGCCGTTCGCCCTCGTCTTCCTCGCCGGTGTCACGTGTTGGGGTCAAGGGATCATCATCAGCGAAGTCGCGTGGGCGGGCACTGCGGCAAGCTCTGCCGATGAGTGGATCGAGCTTCACAACCCAGGGCCGGTGGCGATCGACTTGGAGGGGTGGAGTGTTTGCTTTGCGGACACGGTCATCAATCTGGGAGCCGAAGAAGGCGCAACGCGCGTGCTACGGTGCTCGACTCTCGGGCCGGGGGAGTTCCTGTTGCTGGAGCGGACGGACGATTCCGCCGTGGCGGACCGAACTGCCGACGTGATCTACGCCGGATCGCTCGGTAACGGCGGCTGCGCGGTACGTGTTGTGGATCCCGACGGGAACACCGTTGATACGGCGAACGGGAGCGGGGGAATGTGGCCGGCCGGCACGGCGGCGGATGGCGTTCCGGCGTTTGGATCCATGGAGCGGATCGATCCGCACATGCCGGATGCTCCGCCGAACTGGCGAACTGCTTCGCTCAAGTTGAGCTCAGGCGTTGATGCGAACGACGAACCCGTGTGCGGAACGCCGGGAGTGGAGAACGGCGCGACGTTGGAGGCGCGGCACGCACCTCGGATCCACATGCTTCGCTGTGAACGAGGCTCGGATCACACGATCACGGTGGAGTGGACGGCGACCGATCCGGATGGGCTAGCTTCCTCGCTGTTTATCGACATTGACGGATCCGCTGATGATGGAGCGACGTGGACACGGCTTGTCGGCGGCCTGGCGAACGGAGGGTCGTACGTCGGATCGCTTGCCGCATCTCTCTCAGCGGAGGAAACGGAGGGATCGCTTCTTATCCGTGTGACGGCAACGGACCCCGACGGATGGGATGGCCTGACCGTGTCCGGGGCGGAGCTCCGCGGCTAGCGAAGAAGTTCGCGGATTTCGTCGAGGTGGGCGCATGCCTCATTCCGACCGGCTTCGATCGCTTCACGTACGTGGGCGAAATCGAACATCGTCATCCATCCGACGGCCGGTCTCAGCATGAGCAGGCGCCCGCCGATCCGCTCGCGGGCCCTTTCCAGTTGCATGTTTGTGAGATGGGTCGACGTAATCCGCTGTGATTGGAAGAGAGCATCAAGCGTTGTCTTGACTTCTCGGGTCAGCGGTGCCCCGGTGTCGACCGCTAGCACGGCGTCGGCCCCGAGGTCGATGGCGACGTCAGCAGGAATCTTATGGAGCGTCCCGCCATCGATCAGAAAGCGGCCATCGAGCGGGAATGGAGGAAACACCCCGGGGACTGCAGCACTCGCGGTCACCGCATCCGCCAGCTTCCCCTCTGTGAGGACGATCTCTTCACCCGACCGAAGTTCGGCGGCCACTGCAGCGTATGGAACTCTTACGTCTGCGAAACTCCGGTTTCCGGTGAGCAAGCGGAACAACTCGTGCATCCGTCCCAGGCTGCCCGTCGTGGAGAAGTCGGACCAATCACACCCCCGTACAAACTCGACCATCCCCCGGCCGAGCGCACGCTGGACCTCGCGGATCGTGCTGTCGGAGAGAGCGAGGAGGTCGTTGAGATCAAGCAACGCCAAGAGACGGGCCGTTGTGTTGAGCGGCAAGCCGAGGGCACCACATGCTCCCACAGCAGCACCCATGCTGGTTCCGGCGATCGCCGAGATCGGAACCTTCTCCTCCTGCAACGCGAGAAGAACGCCCAGATGAGCGAACCCGCGGGCCCCGCCTCCTCCTAGCGCGATTCCCAAACGACGTTTCTTCTTCATCCTCTCGAAAAACGCCCCCCTCAACCGAACCATAGGATAGTTCGGTCAAGGGGGCGCTCACAACCCACTTCGATGATCAGTCAGCGAAGGTCTAGTCTAGTACATGCCTCCCATGCCTCCCATACCTCCAGGCGGCATCGGAGATGCGGGCTCGTCTTCCTTGATCTCGGCAACGAGCGCGTCGGTGGTCAGAAGCATCCCGGCGATCGAGACGGCGTTCTGAAGAGCAGAGCGGGTGACCTTGGTCGGGTCGATGATCCCAGCCTCGAACATGTCGCGATACGTTTCGGTGAGCACGTCGAATCCGACGCCCGCCTTCTCCTGCTCCTTCACCTTCTCAACGACGATGGCGCCTTCGAAGCCGGCGTTCCTCGCAAGCTGGCGCAGCGGTGCTTCCACGGCGCGGCGAAGGATCGCGACGCCGACGGCTTCGTCCCCGGTGAGCTTGAGAGAATCAAGCGTCTTGGCGGCGTTGACGAGCGCCACGCCTCCACCGGGGAGGATTCCCTCGTCCACGGCGGCCTTGGTGGCTTCGAGCGCATCTTCCATCCGATGCTTCTTCTCCGAGAGCTCGGTCTCAGTCGGAGCGCCAACCTTGATGACGGCGACACCGCCGGCGAGCTTCGCCTTGCGCTCTTCGAGCTTCTCGCGGTCGTAGTCGGAATCGGTCGACTCGATCTGGGCCTCGATCTGCTCAATGCGGCCCTTGATCGCATCTTCGGTCCCCTTGCCGCCGATCACGGTCGTGTTGTCGCTGTCGACCTTGATCGTTTCCGCCCGTCCAAGCATGTCGATCGTCGTGTCCTTGATCTGCATACCGGCGTCCTCTGCAACGACGGTTCCGCCGGTTACAACAGCGATATCTTCGAGCATCGCCTTGCGGCGGTCGCCGAACCCAGGTGCCTTGACGGCGCAGCTCGTGAGCGTTCCCTTGAGCTTGTTCAGCACGAGCGTCGTGAGTGCTTCACCGGTGACGTCCTTGGCGATGAGGAGGATCGGCTTGCCAGTCTGCGCGATCTTCTCAAGAAGCGGAACGAGGTCGGCAGCATTCTTGATCTCCTGGTCGGTGACCAGCACATACGGATTCTCGAGTAGGACTTCCATCTTCTTCGGGTCGGTCACGAAGTAGGGAGAGATGTACTCGCGATCGAACTGCATACCTTCGACAACGTCGTAGTAGGTTTCGATCGTGTCAGAGTCTTCGACCGTGATGACGCCGTCTTCGCCCACGGCTTCCATGGCATCGGCGATGGTGCTACCGATCGAATCATCGTTGGCGGAGATGGTGGCGACCTGTGCGGTCTCTTCCTTGCTCTTGAGTTCCCGGCTTTGCTTCCTCAGATTCTCGACGATGAGCTCAGCGCCCTTCTCCAAGCCGCGCTTCAGCTCCATCGGATTGGCGCCGGCGGCGAGGTTGCGGAACCCTTCTTCGATCATCGAGTGCGCGAGAATGGTCGCCGTGGTCGTTCCGTCACCAGCGATGTCGTTGGTCTTGGAAGCGACTTCCTTGACCAGCTGGGCACCCATGTTCTCGAATTCGTCCTTGTACTCCTGCTCCTGAGCGATCGTCACACCGTCATTCGTGATGTCCGGACTGCCGAACTTCTTGTCGATGATGACGTTCCGTCCGCGGGGTCCCAGCGTGATCCGTACCGCGTCGGTGAGTTTGTCGATTCCAGCCTTCATGCGGCGACGAGCTTCTTCGCCGAAAATGACTTCTTTGGCCATCTTGTGCCCCCTTTTCGTGTTCCCTACTCGATGATCGCCAGGATGTCCTTCTTCTGAACCAGAAGAAGCTTGTCCTCGCCATGCTCGATCTCAGTTCCGGCGTAGCTCGACACGAGGACTTCATCGCCTTCTTTGACATCGAACGATTCGTCGGTGCCGAGGGCCAACACCTTGGCACGGACTACTTTCTCGGACTTCGCGCTCTCGGGAAGGACAATCCCCCCGGCCGTGCGGCGCTCTTCCTGCTCAACCTTCTTGGCCAGGATGCGATTTCCCAATGGCTTGATTTTCATCGTTCAGCCTCCTTCGATTGACTTCATTAGCACTCTGGTAAGCAGCCTGCTAACGCATTGTACTAGCACACGCAAAACGCGTCAAGGGGAACCAGTTTTTTGCGAAATCCTGTTGAGATGGGTATTCTGCACGCCATGCCATCAGGTCGCACGCATTTGCGGATCGAACTTGGACTGTTTGCCGTGGCGGCAGCGGTCGTGGCGTGGCTGTACGTTGCCGGCATCGCCCCGATCCGGCTTGGTGTATCGTTTCTTGGAGGGTATCTGTTCTCAAGCTTCTTCCTCAGTCCCGACCTTGACCTGCGCGCGAGCCGCCCGATGCGCCGATGGGGGCCCCTTCGCGTGCTATGGATCCCGTACGCGGCGGTGTTCCGGCACCGAAGGCTTTCTCATCACCCGCTTCTCGGTCCAACGACGCGACTTGCGTATCTTGGGGCGTGGCTTGGGCTTGTCTTCTGGCTGAGCTCGCTTGTCCTTGGGCGTCCACTGTCGATCTCGTGGCCCGGATGGCCGATTCTGGTCTCGTTCTTGTTGGGAGCCTACGTCCCCAACGAGGTCCACATCGCGGCCGATTGGACCGTGTCAGCGTGGAAGCGCCGGGAAACGCATTGCCGTTGAGACGCGATTCCATGCTCCTCTATAATGGGTGACATCATGAAGGAATGGATCCTCTATGTAGGTGCATCCGCCGTGCTGGTGGTTGTCGCTTTGCTGATGGCGTCTCACGGACCGTACTACGAGACGGGAATCGCTTCCTGGTACGGGCCGGGTTTTGACGGCAACCTGACGGCCAACGGCGAGGTGTATGATATGCACGGAATCAGTGCCGCGCACAAGACCCTTCCGTTCGGGACCGTGGTCGAGGTGGTCGAGCTGGACACGGGAAACCGACTTGTCGTCAGGATCAACGATCGCGGGCCGTTTGTCGAAGGAAGGATCATCGATCTCTCCCGTGGCGCGGCGGAAGAGCTGGGTATCATCAACAAGGGGATTACGGAGGTCGGGTTGCGGATTATCTCGTGGCCGGATGATGCCGCCCGGTGAAGCCGGGATCCTTTCTGGAAGAGAACCGCAGGAGGCGTGAATGGGACTGTCTGTTAGCGAGATGCGAAAGGGCTTGGTGATCGAGTACGACGACGCGTTGTACGAGATCGTGGAGTATGAGCACTCCAAGCGAGGACGAGGCGGGGCGATCGCGCGGACGAAGCTGAAGCACCTGCAGACAGGCCGCGTCGTTTCAACCACGTTCAAGGGATCCGAGAACACGAAGTCCGTGTTCCTCGAGTCAAGGGTCCTGCAGTTCCTCTACGCTGACGCGACGGACTTCGTATTTATGGACACCGAGCAGTACGATCAGTTTCCGCTGTCGGCGGACATCCTCGGCGATCAGGCGCAGTACTTGGTCGAGAACGGCCAGGTGACCGGGTACTACCACAACGGGAGCCTGCTCAAGATCGAGCTTCCGAACTTCGTCGAGCTGAAGGTGACACACACGGAACCCGGCGTTCGCGGCGACACGGTATCGAACGTCGAGAAGCCGGCGACCCTGGAATCGGGAGCGGTCGTGTCCGTCCCGTTGTTTGTGAAGGAAGGCGACACGCTAAAGATCGATACCCGTGACGGCCGCTACGTCGAGCGGGTCTAAAGGAGGCGGCATGGCCGAGCGCAAAGTGGAAATCGTTGATGAAGACGGGCGAATCACGATCTCCGAAGAAGTAATCGCAACCATCGCCCAACTCTCGGCCGAAAAGGTCGACGGGATTGCCCGCGGCTCCGGCGGAGCCGGTGGGGGGCTACGGAACATCTTCGGAGGAGAAGACATCTCCCCGATCATCCGGACTGAGCTGAGTGATGAGGGCGTGCATCTAGAACTGAAGATCGCCGTGGAGTATGGCTATCCGGTTCACGAGGTGGCTCAGGGAATCCAGGTTCACGTCCAGAAAGACATCGAAGAACTCGCCGGCGTCCAGGTGGCGGGGATCGATGTCAACGTGAGACGAGTCGTCCCACCGCACACGCACACGAGCGTCGAAGCTGAGGAGTAAGGAGGCTGCTATGGTAGAGGGCGAGAAGGGTGCTGTTGGCATTTCCAAGGACGTCGTCACGTCGATTGCTGCCATCGCCGCCTCGGAGGTCGAAGGCATTGCCAATGTCGGGGCAACCGACAGCGTGTTCCGTCGCGGGGAAGGTATGAAACGCTATGTGGACACCGAGGTCGAGGGCGACAACGTGAGAGTCACGGTGCGGATCACGGCGGTGTACGGTACGCCGATCCACAAGACGGCGAAGCAGGTGCAGACGCGCGTCAAGTCCGAAATCGAGCAGATGACCGGGCTGCGCGTCAACGCAGTGGACGTCGATGTCCAGAAGCTCGTCATGCCCGAGACGCCGGTTGAGCCGCCTGCGGAGGAGGAGGAGCCATGAGTCTCGTCCGCGGATTGACGCATTCCCTGGCAGCCGCGTTTGCGCTTGCCGCAGGGATCTGTGTCGTTCTTGTCGGAGCGGGACCACTCTCCGGATCTGCTGTCACGACCTTCTTCTCGAGCACGCTCGGGCAAGCGGTGTTGTACGCTTGCGGTGCGGTTCTGGTTCTCATCGGGGTCCATTTCCTTCGCATCCTGATCGAAACGGCGAGGGCGGGCCGGCACTTCGTGAGCCAAGGCGATCGGGGGAACATCGAACTCACGCCGCGCGCCTTGCGCGAGTTCGTTGGAGGGATCCTCCGGGTCGACGTGGGGATCGAGCGGTTCCGGATCGACCTGGAGCATACCGACAGTGGAATCGGAATCACGATCCGAACACGTCTTTCGAGCGAAGCGCATGTCACTGAAATCGGCGACCGCATCCAGGACGTCGTGTCAAGACTTGTGCCGGAGAGAACGGGAATCCCTGTGGAGTACACCCGGGTGATCGTTGGAAGCATCCGGAGTGAATCCAGCGCCGTGTCAACGAGCCCGGAGGCAAGCTCCGGGTCGCGGGAAGACGAGGATCTGCAGTTCTAGATCACGAGAGGCAAAGCGACATCACGCAGAAGCGCGCGCAGCGGGCGTTGGTGAGGCCTGCTTGTGTAGAGCCAGCCCGCGTGAGGCGATAGGGAGCAGGATGCGCAGAACGCAAGCGCGGGAACGGGTGCTTCTGGGACTGTATCGGCGAGAACACCGGGACTTCGACTTGGAGGAGCTTTTCGGAGAGCAAGATCCCGGGGATCAACGCCGGTATATCACGGAGACGTACGAAGGGATCCTCGCGCATCTCTCAGAGCTCGATGAGCTTCTGGAAGCAAGAACCGTGGGCTGGCGGCTGAGCAGGCTGGGATGGCTGGATCGAAACATCCTGCGTCTCGCAGCGTACGAGTTGCTGTTTGCGGATGACGTTCCGCCAGAGGTTGTCATCAACGAAGCTGTCGAGCTGAGCAAGACGTACGGCACAGACAACGCACCGTCGTTCGTGAATGGCATCCTCGATCGTCTTCTGCAGGGAAAGCGAGAAGGAAACGTCACGGAGAAACAGTCGGACGAGACCTAGAACCTAGGAGTTGTCCGCGCCGAGGATTGAATCAACGACTTGTACGGTATTCTTGTGGAGCTCCTTCGCGCGTTCCTGGTCGCTTGTGGCCTGTGCCGCCAACTCCGAAGCAAACGCCTTGTCGTGAATCGATCCGAGGTTGATCTGCACGTTCACCCACGCGGATGCAAGCGACGCAAGACCCATGTGAGCGGCAACGGCGACGTCGCTGATTGCGTTCCGGCTGGAGTCCCGCGCGATTTCGTGCGCGAGCGCCAGAACCTCAAGCGCAGCTTGGGCTGTTTCCGCAGGAACCGAAGCGGCAACCTTCAGCGCGCCCTGGATTGCTTCTCGCCGCTTCTTCTTCAGCATTTCCGTGTCCTTGGGCAGCCGGTAGGCAGCGATGACGGCATCGTAGCTTCGTGCATCACGATCGACAAGCGACGTCAACAGAACACGGAGTTCATCCGCCCGTTCGTCGACGAGATTCAGCCGCTCCATCAGATCTCCGTCCTCGGTTTTGGGAAGCGTCAACCGGCAGACCATCGAAACAAGCCCTGCACTCGTCGCGCCGACGAGCGCAGCGACGCTTCCGCCTCCTGGCGTTGGCGACGCCGTCGCGAGGGCATCAAGGAACGCTTCCATCGATATCTGCTGAGTCATGATGTAGGTCTCTCCTTCCTGCGAGCCAGGAGGTCATCTGTGGAGTCAGCGTGCCCGCAGGACAGTTCGGCTGCGCGAAGTACATTCGCGAGGATCATCCGAGTTGTCAGTGCGCCGACGCCTCCGGGAACGGGCGTGACCCAGGATGCATGATCGACCAAGGCCTGAGTATCGACATCTCCCACCAACCCCTCGGGAGTGGCGTGGATGCCGATATCGATGACCACGGCGCCTTTGCGGACATGATCCTGGCCGATCAAGTGGGGCTTCCCAGCGGCCACACACAAGATGTCAGCCCACCGGGTGTAGCGAGCGAGGTCGGTTGTGCGAGAGTGACAGACGGTGACGGTCGCGTTCTCCGCGAGCAGCAGCAGCGCCAGCGGGCGGCCGACGGTCAGACTGCGACCGACGACGACGGCGTGCGAGCCAGCGACGGGGATGCGTGCAGCGTGAAGAAGTTCGAGCACGGCGAGAGGGGTTGCCGGGAGGTGCGTCGCAACCCCGGCGGCGGGCACCGCGGACGATGCTGTGAGGACAAGGCCGATCGCGGCATCCGAGACACAGTCGATGTCCTTTGCTACCGGAACGGCGTTTCGGATCCGTAAGCTGTCCACGTGTGATGGAAGCGGCATCTCCAGAAACACGCCGTGAACGCTCGGATCTTCCGAGCAGCGGCGAACGGTTTGCAGAAGGTCGTCGGTCGATGCATCCGCCGGCAGCTTCACGCCGCGGAACGCCACACCAAGCTTCTCGGCGAGGCGTCGCTTGGCGTGGAAGTACGTCACGCTTGCCGGATCTCCTTCCACGAGAATCGCGGACAGGCTCGGCCGAACACCGTGATCGAGCAACGCGTGGCTCCGTTGTAGTAGCTGGCGGTCGACGTTCTCGACGACACGTTTGGTGGAAAGAAGGGCCATGGTCAGAAGACTCCCTCTATGTTAGGAAGAACTTGCCTACCGTCACCAAGCCGGGACAGGCCTGACACCGCTTGACAACGAGCCGATTCCACGCTACCGTCACTCCCCATCTTGCCCAGGGATGGGGAACCAATCAAGACTTGGCCGGTCAGCCGACCATCCCGCCGGCTGGAACGAACGCTTCATACGCAGAGGACGCCTCGGCGGGCGGCGACCCGATCGTCGAGCCATGCGAGCTCCTGGAGGTGGCCTTGCAACGACTGGAACTGGAACGTGTTCGTGCGCAAATCGCCCAGAGTGGGGCACAGTTTGTTGACCTGAAGATCGTGGATCTCGTCGGCCGGTGGCGGCATATCACCATTCCCGCCAA
>Ga0272444_10000454_pt1 | contig 43850 bp, 38 predicted proteins | sample SSMForm13_FD_201033 | JGI IMG/M metagenome (GOLD analysis project Ga0272444, IMG submission 201033) | Marine sediment archaeal communities from Little Sippewissett salt marsh, Falmouth, MA, United States - SSM-Form-13 | ecosystem: Environmental > Aquatic > Marine > Wetlands > Sediment ... | reverse complement strand
CATCAGTGAAATCAGCGGAGAAACAACAATGGTCAATCCTTTAAAGATAAGGGCCGGAATCTGGTAGCAAAGCGATTTTCCACCCCCGGTGGGCATGATAACCAGGGTATCATTTTTCCGCAAAATGCTTTCAATCACATCTTCCTGCAAAAAGATGAACCCGTCATACCCGAATACCGTTTTAAGGATTTTTTTCGCCTGATCAATCATGGTCTACATAAAAATCACAATTAAGGAACTGCTATCCCGTAGGGTGAAAATTTTTGAGAATTTGAAAAAGAAAGTTTTCGGTACAAACACTCACCTTACAACTAGAAGCTAAATTGTAAATAACAAACTGTTTTCATAATTAATAAAAAGGCCCTTCGAAAATTTTCATGAAATATTCGAGATGAATGGAATTTGAAATATATATCTTGCGAAACAAAAAGTCAAAAACAAGAAAGAATTGGAATTAAACTCAAAGCTTGATGAATTCGACTTTTTGTGAATTCATCGTTAAAGAATTTGAAAAAAAAGATTCCGCCTGGTATTTTTTTATTTTATTTGTATTATCCTTTAGCATTGCGAATCGGGAGGGCTTGAGGGTTCAAAGATTCGAGGGGTCCACAGTAGCAGGAGAGAAATCGAAATTCAAACTGAAGTCTTGGCCTAACAGAAAGGGTTTTTTCCCCATTAGCCGAATGGAACAATATAAGGTCATTCACAGGGACATTGGTAATAATCCATGAAATCAATACGTCTTGAGGCAAGAACTTACATCGCCGCCATGATGTGGGCGGTGTTTATTTTAAATGGAATCAACGGGTTTGCCGGAGAACCGGCCGCCCCCTTCCCCGTTTACCCCAGCCTGAAATCCAACGTGGCTTTTTGGAAACAGGTTTACGGCACCTACTCAACCTCACAGGGTATCTTACACGATCGTCGAAACCTTGACATTATTTATGAGATAATTGAACTCAAGGACCCGAAAACTCCGGGGGCTGCAAGGTCCAACAACAAAAAAGTCAAACAGATCAAAATAAAGTATGAGAGGCTGCTAAAGACCCTGGCAACCGGCAAGTCCCCGGTTTCGGACGGGGAAAAAAGAATTTACGACTTGTTTACCCAAAAAGAATCTCAGGGATTACTCAGGGATGCCCATCTCAATGTCAGATTTCAGTTGGGCCAGAAAGACCGGTTTCGTGGAGGGTTGATCCGCTCAGGGGCCTATCTGAATGAAATTCGATCGATCTTTAAACAATACGGCCTGCCCCAGGACCTGGCCTATCTTCCCCATGTTGAATCCTCTTTTAATTACAAGGCGTACAGTAAATTTGGTGCGGCCGGTATCTGGCAGTTTACCCGGGGGACGGGGAAAAAATACATGAGTGTTGATTATACGGTGGATGAACGACGTGATCCCATACTGGCCACCCACGCGGCCGCGCGGTTTTTGAAAGAAAACCATGATATCTTGGGAAACTGGCCCATGGCCGTTACCGCCTACAATCACGGCACCAGCGGCATGCTGCGCGCAAAAGAGACCCATGGCGACCATGAAACAGTCTTGAACTGCTACAACGGCCGCACCTTCGGTTTTGCCTCACGCAATTTTTATTCCGAATTCCTTGCTGCCCGGGAAATCGCCAAAAACCAACAACTTTATTTCAGCGATCTTGAACTTGACAGCCCGGTCCGCAGGCACACCTTGAAGGTCCCCGGGTACATGGCCTGGCAGGACCTGGTACAGTATTTTCAGGTGGACGAAAAGACGTTGAAAAAACTCAACCCGGCCCTGCGTGAACCTGTTTTCAACGGTCAAAAATATGTCCCAAAGGGCTTTTTACTACACCTGCCCGAAAGCACGCCAGCCAACCAATATGCGGCGGAGTTTCCGGCTGAACTGATCAAGAGCCGTCAAAAGCCCAGCCGTTTTTATCGTGTGCAGAAAGGGGATACGGTGGGCCAAATTGCAAGGCAGCACAAGGTTCGCATAAATGATCTCATTCTGGCCAACGGATTGAATTCACGGGCAACCATCTATTCGGGACAAAACCTGCGCATCCCGGTGCCCGGAGAAAAGAGTGTTCTGGCCGCTGCAACCGAGATCCAGGGCAGTCCCAAAAGGGCACCTCCAGTGGTGGAACCGGACTTACCCCCATCGGAACCCATAGTCATGGCCTCGGCATCCCCTCAGGAACCCTCGGCTACAGTGAAAATGCCAAAACCGGTCACTGTGCCGAGGCCGGAACAACCTGCTCCTGTCACCGAGGACGAACCGGAGCAACCTTTGCCGGATGATTCCATTTCCCCGACTTCGGAAATTTCACAGGTCAACCCGGCAGTGGTGGTGGGATCTCTTTCGGTGGAACAGGTGATTATCCGGGGAGACAAAGCAATCGGCGTTATTCGGGTCGAACCGGAAGAAACCCTGGGGCATTATGCAGACTGGCTGCAGGTCCCCACCCAGCAGATACGGCAACTGAACCGTTTTTCATTTAAAACACCGATTCATGTGGGCCAGAAAATCGAGATCCCCTTTGGCAACATCACCCGGGAACAATTCGAGGAAAAACGTTACGAGTATCATAAAGAGATCGAAGAGGATTTCTTTGCGATGTATAGTGTTGAAAAAACAATAGCTTACCGGATTATTTCGGGAGACAATATCTGGACCTTGTGCCAAAAGAAATTCGAACTGCCCTTCTGGCTCTTGAGAAAATACAACCCTGACATGGATTTTGACCGATTGATCGATTCGAAAAAGCTGATCATTCCTGTGGTTTCCAAGATCGGGGAGACATCGGAACCTGTTATCCTCGAAGAAAATGGGAATGGGAACGGAGAGAGGTTGGAAAGTTAAGGGCCCAGGGTTTCAGAGTTCGGGGGCTCGGTTCGAAGGATCGAATTCAGTAGAAAAAAAGTAACGATCCGTACGAGTATCAGCTCTTATTCTGACTTCAGAATTCCGAATTCTTGATATCTCGTCCGCCAGCGGACTGCGGGGTAGATCATTGTTTGACGCTTAAGTTGCTCTAGGACGAAAACGGGGTTGAATTTAGGCGTTTCTTTTTTCACTTTTTTATAACTTTTTTATCAAAAATGTGATCTGTCGCATTAAAAAACCGGTCATGCTCCCGTTAAAAAATCATAATTATATTGACACCATTATTGGGGTTATATAAAAATGTAAAATACATTCTCTTTTGAAATCAGTCCTCCATCTTAATCGGTTTTCATTGTAACACATTCCTTTTTCTGTTGAACTCATTCTCGATTGGTTTATCACTATTAATAATCTATACCTTAAACCCGTTGCTTGTCTAACCCTTAATTTCAGTTAACATGTTCATGTTACTCACTGTAACCAAAGGAGGTTTATCATGCTGTGCAGCTATTCTAAAACCGAAAGTATAGATCTGAAAGCCATCCAGGGACTCGAGAAAGATCTCGGGAAAACCCTATTGGCATTTTCCTGCCAGGACATAAAACCTGCTGAAGTCAAAGATGAAGAGCTTGCCAGAATCAATGAGTTGGAAAAAAAGTTGGGGGTAGTTTTGGTTGCGATTGAACAGTAAAGAACCGCCGAATTGGAATGCAGAGTTTGAATTGATGACCATAAAGAAAGAGCAAATGCGCTTCAGCCAAGGATAACGGCATCTATTTGATCCACAACTTTGAAATGCTTATTTTTTATTAATAGTGTTTCTCCGACTTCTCCATACAGGATGCGGCAACCCATACATCATTTATGGGTATTTTGGTGCCCTTTTTTTGTAAGTTCAGCATCACCCCAAATATTCAGTTTCTCTTTCCGGGCAAGATTTTCGGCAACCTTAAATTCATTGTGATATTTCTTACTCTGACCGTACTTGATATTATATCGAGATAAGCCCTGCCTTACCAACTCAAGGTTGATATTTTTCCCATCAACGAACACATAAGCAAGAAGGACTCCGTACCTGCCTCTTAGCCAGCTTTCAAATTCAAGGTCAACATATTTGCCGGTAAGTTTCTTTTGGGTGTATCTGAATGCAACTTCAGCTATTGTAATATTCTGTTTTTCATTGGAATGTACAGATTTGGGGGTGTTTACACAGAGCAAACCCATTTTTTCATGTTTTCCATTATATCTGATGACGATGGTATCGCCGTCAACAACCCGGATCACTTTATATTGGTCGGCAAAAACAACTCCGGGAATGATAATAAAAAAGAGGGTCAAAATCGAAAAAAGCTTCAATTTCATTCCTGTGGAGGCTCCTTTTTCACCCAAGACATCATACCCTGAAAATCAATGACAGATTCTTTAAAAAAATTTAACCCCCAAAGCAGCAAACAAAATCGCAAGGATTATTGCTTGAATGACCCAGCCAATCATGCAAACACCCACAGCACGTAAGGTGCTCTGATAATCAAGAGCTTGTCTTACCGCAATAACCATAGCCACTAACATCCAAATTGAAGCGATAAAAAAAACGATCCCGGCCATACCGGGTATAATAGCCAATACACGGATTAATCCTGGAGAGCTTGAAAAACCGATGGTTCGCAACAATTCACCGTGATCCGCTTTGGTCTGGGGCTCAGGAAGGATTTTAACACCAATAAAATATGTCATATAGGCCCAAACATACCATGCGATAAGAGCGGTGATCGCTCCGATAAGGATACCCTTTACTCCTATTGTTCCAATGCTTCCGATTCCGGCTGCTATGCTGGAAAGCATTACAACTCCCATGGCTTGACCCATTGATCCTTTATCCGCCTCGACTTCTTCATATAAGTTAATGTCGAGCTTGGCAGCACGAACCATACGATCTATATAATTTTGCATTTAACCCCCAAAAGTTAACATCTCGGCTTTTTTACAACTTAATGAAAATATAGGACATTTTATGAGGCTTGAACGCTGCCTCGAATATGGAATAATGGAATAGTGGAAGGTTGGTTTTTAAAAGGATATTCGCCGGTTTTAATTTTATCGTCAACACACATTTTACCGTTAACCCAGTATTGCATTTTCCCAGAACCCATTATTCCATTAATCCAGCATTCCATCATTCCAATCGGGCCTGCCCGCTCGTACCTTGCAATGGCAGGCGGGGCGAAGCCCTACCTTGTTTTTATGTGGTTATTATCAAGGAATCAAGTCCATAGGATCTCTCAGCCGCTTTGAATCATATCCACAAAACTTTTTAATACCAATTCTTGCACCTGGCTTTTTATTATAAACCTTACACCAATGCCATCCTCCCGAGAATGTTTAATTTCACCGATGATTCTAAAAGGTTTCTGATTGTCCGGGGACATGAAGGTCATGGAGATGGGTTGGCCTACTGAAAATGTCTGGGAAGTTTTAATAAATACACCGCTCTCACTTATATCTTGGATGAAGTCCCTATAATGTCGATCCTCCACAGTGTAATCTATTATCGTTAAAAAATCTATTCGAGAATATTTCCTTTGTTCTTCGTTTTGATTTTCCTGCAATTCTTTTAAAAGTCGTCCCATTTCCTCATCGGACATACGGTCAATTTTTTCAAAAATCAAGGCACGGATTTCATTTCTACTTACTTTGTTATTTCCCATATTTTTATGTTCCTCAGAATTAACAGTGTGATTTTCGATAAACTCACCTGTATGGAAGGACTGACCAGACTTCAGGTCAGCTTCAATAAAAAGTTTATTTATAAACACAGACTCCCTTTCTTGTAACTTTTTCCTTTGTGTCTGAAAAGATGTAATTTTTTTTAATAAGACGATACAAACAAATCCGAGCACTAAGAAAATTATCAGTAGGGTAATATAATATAACATGTTTTATCCCTCACTAAAATTTGATATTTATTACAAATACCATATGACGGCTGTTGTCAAATCATCTTCTTTAATGTTTCCTTTTTTTATAAGCTTTAACCGGTGAGTCTTTTGAGCTTTTATCATAACTCACTCATAATATTAACGTATTTTTCATCTTCAGAATCTACCTTAACGGTAAGGCGAGTGTAAATCAAGTCTGTTGTTTGCTAAGACTGCTATGGCTATTTGGTTTCAGGTGTCAGGAATGATGAACAGAGGCGCTGGCACCCGACACCTGACACCTGACACCTGACACCTGACACCTGACACCTGAAAAAAATCTTCGGAGCCACGGTTTGTCAATAGAAAGGCATCAGCGTTTACCAACGGTCTTAATTTCCACCTCGGTAAGGCCGACGCATCTTTTTTTGAGTATTTTTCCATTTTACAGGATATTATTTTTTAAGGATTAGCCTGAGTTATTCAGAATTTGCGATAGCATTGGGGGAGGTCAAAAGAAAAAAAGCAGGGCCATAGCTGACCCTGCCCCCTCCGTCTTGAAAGCCTCTTTTGTTTCAAGACATACTCCGGTTCGGTGAGCCGTCAATCCGAATGATTGTGGAGTCGTCTGAACCAGGAATATTTTTTTGATATGAACGCTTCCCTATAAATGAGTCTGTTGATTAATGAGGATTTTCGTTCAAGATCAAGGTATGCGAAAAAAATAACCACAGGCATATATTTGATATTCCGAGGATTATTTTTTGAGCATAACGCAGAGATTGGGCGAAAAGACCATTAATCAACAGACTCATAAATCACAAGTACCCATTCTGATTGTCCATGATGGACAGACCCACGAGAGAATGACCTGCAAAACGATGGTAAGATATTTTTGACGCCACCTGGGTTTTTAAAAGTTTTGGGGAATCCGATGATTCGGGCGGATTGTATTCCATGGTCAAAATATCTCCAATCTTTAGTTTGTTAAGTACGGGGGAATCTGCTTTTACCAGAATACAGAGCCCGTTTAAGGGAATGTCTCGCAACTTGAACAGGTATGTCTCATCAATATCATTTAAATGGAATTGTACGCTGTAGTACTTCTTCAACATGTTTCTTGATTCAGATATCCTAGCAGTTGAGTTGTCCATGACAGTCTTTTTTTTCCATTATTAAAAACCAACCAGACAATCGACCCGCAAAATTTATATTAATTCATAAATTTGTACTATTATATTGTCAAGCAAAATTATATATAATATATATATAATTCTATCGAATTAGAACATATTGTAGTTTATTAATTCAAATTACTATATATTGTGTATCCAAAAATAAAGAAACGCAGTAATATCGAACGGTTCTATTAAATTTCCTGTTTAAGTGCCCGACCGGTTCGGTGGATTTGTTTGACAATGCCGGAAGTTATCCTTAGTTTCCCCTATTCCGATTAATTTAATAAGCGAATCCGGACGATAATCTCATGGTTCCTGATCCACAGGCGAATTTTATCGACCATTTAACCTGAAAGGTGTAAATTTAATGTTTACTTTAGATGATGTCAAAGAAAAGTCACCCCTGTTTCTTGTGGAACTGTATCTTCAAACCCAGGGAGATCCTTCCGCCACGGTTTCCTGGTTCGATATCGGTGAAACCCTGGGACTTGATCGAGAAGCATCCACCCGAACGGCCGAAAATCTTTTCGGTACCGGACTTGCTGAAATTAAGACCCTTAGCGGCGGCATGGGAATTACTACTGACGGCGTGGCCGAAGCGCAACAATTAGGGGCCTCCATCACCACCAAGGGCGATACGGGACTCGTGCTCGGGAGTGCCCCGGTTTTGAATGAAGCCGCCTGTCAGGCCGTGGAACGAGTTACCGCGGATTTAAAAAGCCAACTGGGTGAAAAAAGATTGGATTTTGATTCTTTGGCTGAGTTGATGGCCGATTTAAAGTCCATCGATGCACAGATGTCCTCTCCCAATTCTAAAACAGCCATCATCCGGGAATGTTTCCGATCGATCACGGGCGTACTGCAAACCACCGGCCACACCGACAGCCTGATCCCGATTAAAACCCTTCTGGGAGATTAGTGTCAAAGACTTGATATAGGGGTCTGGGCGGGTTAGAGTGTTGCATATTTGGAGCCTATCTCCAAATAAACCTGAAACTCTATCTTTTTTTCAGCATTTCATCGAAGAATAAGTTCACCACCTTCTCAGTTTCCTCTTTGATACCTGTAATGAAGTCTATCTGTTAGACTCTATTCTGAAATCAGGTCCGGAAACCAATACCTGGAGGTTGCCGCAGAAAACGCCAGGCGAACAGGAGCTTTCGGGGTATCGGACACCAGTAGTCCTTCATCGGTGAGCCGGCGCAAAACCTGGCGGGCGGTTCTTTGGCCAAGGCCGGTGATACGGGCTGCCTCGCCCCGGGCAAACTCGCCGGCTAAAAACGCCTCGCGCAAAAGGAAAAACGCCTCGGACTTGATCGGCAAAACGCCGGGGACCATCTTTTGGTTCCGAAGTTCGATGTAGCCCCGAAGCCGGTCCACCATGCCGTCAATATCCAAGAGGGTTCCCATGAATGTGATCTGATCCAGGCAGGTTTCCAGAAAAAAGCGGCAAAACCGGTCAAGGCCTCGCTGGGTCAGGTGCCCGCGGCCGTTTACATCCCCTTGTCTGGGGGCGTCGGCATCCGCCAGATGGTGAACATAACGGTCCCGATACCGGGCAAATCCCCGGCTGATCGTCCAAAGGCCGTAGCCGTCCATATCCGAATGAATCAGATAGCAGCCGGTAAAAAGCCGGGTCACTCGGCCGTTTCCGTCCAAAAACGGATGTATCCAGGCAAGCCGGTGATGAGAAGCGGCAGCGGCAAGCAGCCGGTCAGTTCCCCGATGGGATTCAGGAGCGTAGACCTCAACAAACCTTTGCATGAGCCCGGCAATCTCTTCCGGATCCGGTGGAATGTGCCGGCCGATCTTTACGGCGGCTTGCCGAAAATGGCCGGGTATCACTTCCTGATCTTCGCCGGTCTCTTGGTTTCGGACGATCCAAAGCGCTTTGGGAAGCCGCTCGTAAAAAAGACGGTGGATCAAGCAAATAAACTCAGAGGTGCAAACCCGGATCTCGCTGGCCTCACTTTTTGCCTCGATAATTTTTTGCACCTCCACATGAACCCGGGCCTCCCTCTGCCGGTTTCGGACGGCCGAATCTGCGGCGTAGTCGTCGTTCATGGCTCGCTCGATGTCCACCGGGTGGGTGTAGTGACCTTCAATCAGGTTCGAATAATGGCTGTTTGTCAGCTGTAAAAACTCGACCAGTGCCTTGCGGGTGGTGGGATGCAACCGTGCGCCCAAGGATGCGGACTTGCGAAAGACGTCCAGCGCAAGGTCGGAAAGGTCCCCGCTGGCTTCCGGCATCTGAGGGGTCATTTTATGAGTTGGATGAAACATTTTGCCGATTTTTCTGCCAATTTATATTTTTTTAACTTATCAGTATTAAAATAGAATTTTAATATAAAGTCAAGTTAAAGCGATTTTCCTGCCGATCTTTTTGCCGATTTAATCCCTGCCTTACCAACTCAAGATTGATATTTTTTCCATCAATGAGTACGTAAGCAAAAAGGGCTCCGTACCTTCCTCCAAAAACAACTTCGGGAATGATAATCAAAAAATTCCGCGTCCCGCCCCGGGGCGGGAACAAGTAATTCCGCAGATTGACCCAGAGATTGTGGAAAAGGGCCTTTTCCGGATGGAAACTATTTGGGCTTAAAGGGTCATTTTTGGGGCCGAAAAGAGTGGTTTAAGACAATTTTAGGGCCTGTTTTAGACCTCTTTTGCCGTTATTATAGTCTGTTACCGTGGCCCGACCCCAAGCGGACTCGCCATCGAACGGTTTATCTACCGGCTCTCCAAGAGTCCTCACACGGACAGATTTTTCCTGAAGGGCGCCTTGATGTTTTCGGCATGGACCGGACTGGCGTCACGCCCCACCATGGACATTGATTCGCAGTTAGCTAAAATTAAGTATTGAGCATGATTACTGTTAGATTTTGCCCTTACAATTCTTTGACATGCAATCACAATGAAAATGTTGAGAGATGTTGGGCTCGGTCGCAATGTAGTCAATAGTGATCTCTTCACCGGGTTTTATCCCACGCGATGCTATCAACCAACGCCCTTTAAACCATGCGTTTGGAGAACAACTATGATTAAGATGTTTTAGAATCCCTGTGGGCTCAATATGCGTGTTCCCAAATGTAAGCGAATACGCAGTTTGGTGATCGATTTCGTGTCCCTCGAAATAGGCGATTTGCTTACCCGTATTAAGAGATTTCTCTGCGAATACACCCCTGCCCTGAATTGTACTTTTTCTTATGGTAATACCACGCTCTGAATCGTTAGGATTTTTTGGTCCGTTCATATCTAATTCGCTATGTTCTGCCCCTATTGATCATAGTAAGTGAAAACGGCTTAATTATCATAAATTATTTCACAGTTCAGGGGGCGACAACCATATTTTTTAGCTTATCCGGTATTTGTATGGCCAATACTTCTCCCTTTGCGCAAAGTTTGTCACCGGAAAATAGCGATACCTTTACCACGACTTTTCTTCCTTTAATTTGTTTAATGGTCGCTCTGAGATCCATGGGACGACCAATGGGAGTGGGAAGATGATACTCCACATGAAGTGATCCGGTTACAAACCGAAGCTCGGGGTCGGTATCCATTTCCCGGTTTTGGGCTCTATAACTGGCTGCCGCTGCGGTGGCTGTGCCATGACAGTCAATCACAGAAGCGATTAATCCGCCATAAACAAATCCTTTCATTGCGGTGTGGTAAGGTTGAGGGTGAAACCTGCAGACCGTTTCATCTCCGTCCCAGTAGCTTTTTATTTGCAAACCATATGGATTCAACCTCCCGCATCCATAGCAATGGCTTGAGTGATCTTTGTAATAATCCTGAAACGCTTTTTGTTCCATAACCACCCCGTGAAATTTTGCCATTCTAATCAAACTGTTCCAAGGCACCTAAAAAAGTCTCATCATCATCCCCTAAAAAGATGTCACGGTGATTGTTTCCTCCGGATATCATGTGGTACAAGGCGCCCTTAAATTCTATACGTAATGGTCTGGCCATGCTGAACGATTAGCAAGATTCATGAGATGTGTCACCCTTAAAAGGTCATTTTTGGGGTCAAAAAGAGTGGTTTAAGATGATTTTAGGGTCTGTTTCAGGCTTCTTTTGCTGTTATTATGGTTGGTTACCGTGGTCCGATCCCGAGCCCAGCGAAAGTCCTGGCTGGGGGTTCTGGAACGAATGTATTTGGTATTTGCCGTTCGTCCTTATACCAAATCATTGCCAAGAGCGGTATTAAAGCCGCCCAAGGTTTATTTTTTTGATAATGGTGATGTATTAGGGGATGAAGGGGCTCGGTTTGAAAATCTGGTTGCCGCATCGCTCCTTAAACGGCTTCACTTTCTTGAAGACCGGGACGGCTATCGGTATGAGCTGAGGTATATTCGGGACAAGGAAGGGCGCGAGGTGGATTTTGCCCTAATCAAGGAAGGACGGCTGGAAGAGCTGATCGAAACAAAATATGCGGATGAAAATATTTCAAAACATCTTGCCTATTATGCAAAGCGCCTGAAACCGGAAAAAGCGACCCAGATTGTAGCGAAATTAAGAAGACCATATGATCAGGGAAAAATTAAAATGATGGATCCGATCACGTATTTTGGCAAGCCCTTATGATCAATCAATTCATACGTAATGGGATCATTGCCGGCAGTGTGTATACCCGGTCGCCGTGGGATTTGCGGTGATATACCGGACGGTCCGGTCCGGTTTTTCCATTTTGCCCATGGGGTGGTGTTCACCGCCGGGGCGTATTTTACCTATTTCTTCTGCAAAAACAACGTCCTGAGTTTAAAATCATCCTATAAAGAATTTCCATAGGAATATAAATAAATTATGGGAAGTTGTGGTGGATTGTCTTGGTGGTATCGAGGTCATACTATTCGGCTTAAAACCTCAGTTTCGGGGCCAAAAAGAGTGGCTTAAAACGATTTTAGGGCCTATTTTAAACTTCTTTTGCTGATATTATAGTTTGTTATCGTGGTCGACCCCGAGCAGCGCTGATGAGCTTCGGCGCGGTACACCTTGCCTTCTTGTCAAGCCGTAGCTTACAGCGAAGGCTGATCATCCCTGTACCAAGCTGCAGGGTATTCCGGCGAATTCGAATAAATATACTAAGTGTACGCTCCGTTCCACAACAACTCCAAAAATTCCTTGTATGGCAGGATGTCTATATTGCCAATTTTTCTTCTGCGAGGTTCCATACTCACACATATATATCGTTTCAATTTTCCCTCTTCTGCCAGCATGCGCAATGATTTAATGTCATTGGGAGAGAGGTTTTTTTTGGCTTTTACTTCTAAGGCGGTGTGGTCTCCAATGATAAAATCCACTTCAAAACCGGAAGTTGAACGCCAATAGTTCAGCTGCTCGCCGGATACATAGTCGCTGTAACTTTTCAGCTCATGCATTACGTAAGTCTCGAACCCTTCGCCAAATTCCGGTGTGCCGGCTCTGAGCACCCGTTCTTGTAGTACAGACACTGCGCCTACATCAAAAAAATAATATTTAGAAGAAGCCAGAGGCTTCCTTTTCTTTGATTTCCTCCACGCCGGTAATTCATAGAGAATCAGCGTATCTTTGAGGATTTCAAAATACTCGTAAACCGTTGTTCTTGCGACCTGAGCGTCATTGGCAACGTTGGTAAAGTTGACGATCGTGGCATTGCAGAGTGCGGCAACCCGAAGAAATCTGCTAAATGCCGGTATATTGCGCGTCGCGCCTTCAGCAAGGATTTCTTGCTGAAGATAAGAGCCGGCATAAGCTTGCAGGTCGGCATGCGGATCATCTGAAAAGTAGATCGATGGAATCAGTCCCCGTTCTATGGCCAGGAATAAATCAAAATGTTCATTCAGTTCTTTATATGTTAAAGGATGCAGGTATTTGGTTCGCGCCCGGCCACCCAGAAGATTGATTCCACCCCGTCTAAGTTTGCGCGCACTTGATCCGGTCAGCAAAAAACGAACACCTTTTGTTTCGATCAGGCGGTGAACCTCATTTAGAAGCTCAGGAAGTCTTTGAATTTCATCGATCACAACAATGCGGTCTTGTGGTTGTAATTCTTCAGAAATACGGCCCGGATTTCGGCTTAATGTCAGATAGATCTCCGAGTCCAGAAGATCATAGACCCGAACGTTCTTTAGTGTACGGTGAATTAAAAATGTTTTGCCTGTCTGGCGAGGCCCGAGCAGAAAATACGACTTCTTATCCAATAAGACATTTAAATCAACCCACCGCTTGATATATATAATTTTTTCACTCATGACGATATTATGACATATTAATCGTCATATAAGATGACATATGACGATTAATATGTCAAGCAATGTTTAACCTGAACGGAGAACATTTGAACCCGCAATTTACTCTCATGTTGAATAAACAACCTGGCGGGTGGAAGAATAAGTTTACCACCTCCTCAGCTGCTTCTTTTTTTCTTAAAAGCTCATTTTTGGGGTCAAAAAGAGTGGTTTAAGACGATTTTAGGGTCTGTTTTAGGCCTTTTTTGCTGTTATTATGATTAGTTACCGTGGCCCGACCCCAAGCGACCCACCAAGCGAACCCAAGCGAAGCGCCAGCCAAGCGCCTATTTATCGGGAACCCCTGACCCGGACGAACGTTCCCTTGTACCTATACAAAACAATTTTTCAGAGCAAGCGCTGCGGCCTACCGGCCGGAAGGAAGGGCGGGGCGGACCTTTATCACTGACTCTTTGCGGATGTGAACCGTTCCCGGTTTTGCGCCTTTGGGCTTGGTGACAAAGCGGGTTCGGGTGCAGGAAACAGCGATAACGCCGCCGTTTCTGGCCTTGCTGTGGTATGCAGAGACAGCCGCGGCCATTTCCAGTGTCTTCCGGTCCGGGTCCTGGCCGGGTTTTGACCGTAAAAGGACGTGACTGCCGGACATGCCGCGCACGTGAAACCACCAGTCGTTAGGACCGGCGATCTTTAGACTCAGCCGGTCGTTGTCCGCGTCGGTCTTGCCGGCCATCACCGTCCAGTCTCCGGGTAACGTATAGTTCCACACATTGAACGGTTTTGGCGCGTATCTGTTTTCGTCCTTTTTCATGGATAGAAATGCTCCTCTAACGCAAGGGCCGTTTATCCCGTATAGTGCATTATGGTTTTCGGGAAGACTTTATAATGGAGTCAATAACCACCCCTAAAAAGGTCTTTAAAAAATTATTCACCGCGGAGCCGCAGAGAGCGCAGAGTTTTCAGTTTATTTTTGCTTTTCGCTGACCCCAGAGGAATAGGCTTCGCCCCGATGAAATAGGCATTGGATTTCATTGGGCGAGCATTCCACAGGGCAGGGACGCCGAAAAGCAAAATGACTCAACCCTTCGGGTAATAAAATGCCCGTATTGGAACCTTGCAGCCAGAGAATTGATACCTTTTGTCGTTTCCGCAGCGTAGGCTGCTTAGTGCTTTTCCATTGCCGTCCTCTCAACGGCAATGGAAAAATTATTTTCTCTGCGTCCTCTGTGTCTCAAGCGAAGCGGGTGGTGAATATAAACTCACATACCTGCATAGCAAAGCTGGGACCTTCAGCTCAGCTGAAGGTTTAATGGATTAATTAAAAGCAAACGCTTTTTTGTAAAACTGACGAAAATATGACTACGCGCGAGGCGTATGTCAAGCCGGCTTTTTCCGTAAGCCGGATTCGGCTGCACTTTTAATTTGACTTCACATGTTTTAAACATACAATTTTGGGTGCAAAATAACCGGTGTAAGGATGATTTGAAGAGATTATATTTTGTTTAAAAGGTCATTTTTGGGATCAAAAAGAGTGATTTAAGACGATTTTAGGGTCTGTTTTAGGCTTCTTTTGCTGTTATTATGGTTGGTTATTGTGGTCCGACCCCGAGCCCCACCTGTCTGACTTTGTTCGACTTCGCAGGAATATCCTGCAGCTTGTCGTAGCAGAGAGGAGATCCCGATTTTCCGGGGTTGGAGTGAAACGGAAATTCCTGTTTCCTCGACTCATCAATGATCAAGGTTTGCCAAGCTCAATGCACGTTCTGCATCAACGTCACCAAAGAAAGCAACTTAATAGAGCATAAATTCTATTACAAATTTTTTAAGATTTTTTCGATAGTATGATGTAGCGGTTTTATCTTGTTTTGGCAGACTTCAAAAATAATTTCGGCATCAATTTCGAAATAATGATGACTGATAATATCCCTCATGGCCTTCGCGCCTTTCCAGTTAATCTCGGGATATTGGGATAATAGGGAATTGTTGGTGATTTTGTCCACATTTTTTAAGCCTTCACCGATTGCAATCAATTGCATACATATCGCATCAAGCTTTTCCATGCCTGTGGGTGAACCTGAAAAGTCAGCCAATGTTTTTACAGGTTCAAATCGGTAGATAACGGTATCTAGAGCTTTGAGTATCTGAGATAGAATTTCTCTAACGAGATCTCTGTCATACATAAACAGCCTCTTTCTCAATTCTATTTTTTAAAAACGCATTCATTCCTTTACGAATTCGAATGATATCCACTTTTCTTTCAAACTCGTTCTCTAGATCCGTTTTAATTGTTCCCAAAAGGAACAGGTCCGGTTCAATCTGTTCAATAACGATATCAATATCACTTTTTTCCCCTGCCATTCCTTTTGCGGCGGAACCAAATATTCCTATTTTGCTAAATCGGTATTTTTCCTGATGGTTTATTTTATATCGCTCTAATTTTGTTAATATTTCTGATCGTTTCATGGCAGAATGTTCCCTAAAGATTTTCGGAATTTCAGTTTACTATGTAAAAATAGCAGGGCAACAAAAAGAATACAATCAAAAATACGGCATATTTAACCTTAAGTCCTAAATCCTATTGAAACTTTTTGATTACATCCTCATTTCATAACGTTGCTTAATCAAATATAAGATACAATAATGTCAATACAAAAAGAATTTTAAAAAAGTGAGGGAATGATTTCAACTCATCAAAGTCAGTGAGGAAGCAGCTGTTGAGACGGATGGCGCTGCTATTCGTCTAATCCCCGCATGGAAGTGGCTGCTTGATTTCAATCCTTGATACGATCTTTTGTGCCATCCACAATATCAAACCGGTCTTCTGCCGTGTTTTTGAACTAGGAAGACTGTCGCCGACGCCTCGAAGACCTCGGCCTTCACAGTAATGTGGTAAGTTTTTAAAGCGGACTTTTCACAAGCTTGATTCGTCCATTTGCAAGCCAAAGAGTGCAAGCATCGCGGTTGGGTTTAACCAAGCACCTATTTCCTTGACTCATCAATGTTCAAGGTCTGTCCAGTTCACTGCACATTCTGCACGAACGTTATATAATAGAATAACAAAAGATTATACCCTCCAGCATGGCATAGAAAAAAATTAAGATCGGCTTTGCATCCCAAGCGGCTGAAAATTGAAATACGAAGAGAGATAAGAGACTGCGATTTTCAAGAAAAGATTGCTTTTTCAAAATTCAGTACCAAACAGGTTGTCTTAAAAGCCCATACCTTGGAACAGACAATGAAAAATAAAATAGCGGCATTCTTGGAACGAGGAGAAATCAGGGACAGTTTTGACATCGAGTTTCTATTACGGCGAGGGGTGAAATTGCCTGATTTTAACAAAAAACAGTTAAACCAATTTCAGAAAAAGCTTAAAGGTTTTAAGGAGATCGACTTTAAAGTCAAACTGGGTTCTATTTTAGAAAGCGGTATTCGCGAATATTATTTCACAAACCGGTTCAGTTACCTTGAAGAAAAACTTGCTGCCGCGGTCGGAGTATGGGCGGGTTAGATTGTTCCATATTTGGAGCTTATCTCCAAATAAACCTGAAAGTTGATATTTTTTTCAGCCATTTCATTGAAGAATAAGTTTACCACCTTCTCAGCTTCCTCTTTTTTTCTTAAAAGGTCATTTTCGGGGCCAAAAAGAGTGGTTTAAGATGATTTTAGGGCCTGTTTCAGGCCTCTTTTGCTGTTATTATAGTCGGTTGCCGTGGTCCGACCCCGAGCGCGAGCCGTTGATGGTTTTAGAGATTATTGTGAGAGTCAACTTAGGTGACAATGTTAGATACAGCACTGCTGTGGTAAATCTGTTACTTCAATTTCTTTTCCTGAAAGCTCACCAAAACACATCCCAGAAGGTTTGTTATCACTTTGCCATGCTAAATCAACTCCAGCAAGTTTCATTGTTCGGCCTCGGTTAATTGTATAAAACAATGCATTATAAAATGTTGGAATTGGCATTAAGAAGAATCTGACTGCTATCAAATCAAGTATCGTTCAGGACATTGTAATACATGATCTGTCACTTTCTTTTATCTTGATTCATTCTTTCCCACGCCTTTTTATCAAGATTTTCGAAAGATTCTCCTTCGTAATCCATTGCTTCCCCTCTCTGTCCCATATCTTTGTCTTTAATAACTGACACTTTCTTCCAAGGCATACCAAGAATGCTGAGTTCGTATTTGTGGTGTCTTATATATTTACCCATGTTTTCCCTCCTTGATGGATTTTTTTAACTGAACATCTTTTTTTAGAAGCATACTCTTTAAACTTTATCAATAGGGGGAATGGTTCATTTATATAGGTAAAAATCCCAGAGAATGGCAACTTAATCTGAGCGAAAATTCTATTTCTGATTAAAACTCCCATATAAAATCAGATTTGGTTCTGAAGAGATTAATGCATTTGTTGCCTTATGACGGTTAATATCAAACCTTTCATTGAAGGCTCACATTTCTTTTGTAGAGATCAAAACTACCCCCGAATGGCCTCGGATAACGTTAAGTATCTGATGATTTATAAAAAAGCTTAAAAAAAATAGCCGTCCTAAGAATTTTTTTTGAAATACTATTTAGCTTATCAGGTTCTTTTGGGGGTCAAAAAGAGTGGTTTAACTAACATTTCGCTCTTTGAAAATATATTTTAAGATTTGATGGCTTAAATCCATTAATAATCGGTCAGTTGGGCTCAAACAACCACCATCCATCCTTAAGATTTTGATATGCTGAGGATGGTACTTCTATCAGCTCGCACACTTTTTTGTGTAAGTCATTTAGTCCTTGTACGGTTGCCTGTATTGGTATCTTGTCTTTTAAAACTAATGCCAGGTGGATGTTTCGAAAAAAGTATCTTATATTGTTCCATGTCGGTTTTTTAGTGTTCATCCCCTGGGGAAGAATTGGTAGTTTTTCTATCTTCTTCCCCATATTCATTCGAATGTTTCTTTCAATAAGAGAGACGATCATAAGCGCAATAAAATAAAGAAACATCACAGCTTCAATACGCTTTTCATCTTTTAAAAATACGGGTGCAACATCTAAAATCGATTTTTTCGTGTACATTCTTTTTTCAAGATAAGACTGCCGTTTATACATTCTTAGTACTTCGGCAGCATCTAATTCATGGTGATTTGTAATGAGTGGAAACAGCCCATCAGTTTTTAAAGCATCGCTTACTGCCTGCTTATTGATCTCCCACTCAAGACCATATGTAAACGACCATTTGTATTTATAGATGGGATCTCCGGGTTCACGTTTGGTTGAAGGTATCCTTTGGTCGATCCGCTTCCGGCCCATGGTAATCTTGACATCTAAATAATCGCTGACATCTTTGCAGATTTCTTTAACAGCTGCCTTGATCTGTTTTTCTGTCTTTAAATGATAAGCATTGAGTTTCGGGACCAGTTCTTCCAAGGCTTTTTGAGCGCGATCTATTCTTTTGGATCTTCTTTTTCCGTCGTCTTCAGCTTTTAAGCTGGTATGGACCCATATAACCCGATAACCTTTTTTGTTTTTGCCGGCTTCATATGTCCGGTATTTATTTGTCTTATCCTTTTTTCGAGAGTGCGGAGTAGAAAAAGCGGTATCCCATTTAACATCATGGGTTTTAATATAATCCTTAAATTCCGGTACATCCTTGTGGGACTTTGGAATGATGGTAATAAAATAGCCATTATTTTTATCAATGTGAGCCAGATTTTCACTGCTGCATAATTTGCAATCTGCGATGTAGATAAAGTCTTCTTTCTTTATCAAGGCGCGCAGTCCGTTCCAGTTTGGGATATGTGTCAGGTCATCACTTTGGTTACCGTTGTATAGCTCATAACTGAGTGGCACATGACCATCGGCAACTATGTTCAAGCCAAAAACGATTTGTTTGCAGTCCGGACGAAAATCTTTATTATGTCCATGTTTAAGTTGAACAGCATCGGGATCCGGATCTTTGTATTCCCCCTTAAACGTTACCGTTGTGCTGTCGTTATGGATTTCATCTGTAATCAATTGGTGCGATTTAATCGCATTGCATGATAGTTCGGTTAAAAGTGAATGCCGGTCTGCCGTAAAAAGCGCGGAAAGAGATCTGCCAAGGCGGTCGTCATTAAATAGTTCGGCATTTACAGGCTCACCTGTTAAACCGTCTGAATATCTTGCCAGCCACTCTTGAATTTTATAAAGTGGTTTGTTGTCACAAATAATGTTTGCCGTGATAATGCACAAACTTTCAGCATGCTCCGCAAGAGAGCTTTTGGAAGACGGCACATACTTTTTCATTAAGTTAAAAAGATCGAGAGAGTTCATATAATGTTTGACCATGGGAAGAACATCAACTTGTTTGAAACGGGCTTCAATTTGATCCACAACACCCCCTAATTTAACGGTTTTAGGTGTTATAGAACATTTTAAATGCAAAGTCTAGATTTATTATTCGACGTTATATCAACTAATTATACGTTATCAGTGCCAAATCTGGCATTGCACTATTTTTTTTTTCATGGAGGTGCGAAATGTGAGGTTTAAGATGATTTTAGGGCCTGTTCCAGGCCTCTTTTGCTGTTATAATGGTTGGTTACCGTGGCCCGACCCCAAGCGTCCTTTTGGGGCTTTTGGGGGTTCCCAATATTACATAACGACTTTCAGAACGCAGAATGGGATACATCTCATTTAAAGAACTCAAAAAAATCAAAATAGACTGGCTCGAAGTCTACTGCGAAACCGAAGAATACTGGAAACCCATAAAAGCAGTAGAAATTAAAAGGATACGATTGACCCAAGACTGGAGAAACAAAGAAACCGTAAAAACATAAAACGAGGGGCCTCTGAGGAAATTTGTTTGGAGGGCTTAGTTTTATAAAATGTCCAAAAATCTGATAAGCATTAAAATTTATTAAATATCTTGACCACATAATAATATTATAGTATCCTCCAATCGCCTTAAATGACATTCCATTCTAACAATTTAATCAATGATACCAATATGTTTTCTTATGTTCCTGATGGGAAATGAACAAAATCCTTGATTACATCGCCGAAGAAACAGGCGGAACAAGCTATAAAACCTTCAAATATTCTTTTGAGGGAATTGCGGTTCCTTCAATCGACTATGATGACAACCAAGAAATAGCACTGGCAAGGCAATACATTGGAGAAACTGACCGGGGATTAACAACCTCCAAATCACTCCACGAAAAATCCATTCAAATCAAAAAGAATAACAAGCCAATATTCAGATATTTCTTAGATGGAAGCCGCCGAACCTACAAGGTTGATGACATCGCATTTAACGAGCGGATATATCCCATCATTGCAGGCCAAATAGGTGTCGGCTGCTGTGAACGCAAATCACCCTCACAGTTTCAAAAAGCAGCCTTAAACAAGCGTAATGTTCTGGTCTTGCCTGATTGTGCAGATAAAGACGGTGATGATGTACTGTTTTATAACAATTTAAAGAAAAAGATTAATAAAATCGGAATCGTTGAAAAGCACGGCATCCAAATCGATAAGATACTAAGCTACGAGGATAAAGCCCTAAAAGAAGGTGAAAAATATGAGCACAAAGGTATCGCCAAGATTCAGGATGAAATGATCGAAGAAGAAAAGGAACTTGTAATCAGGCTCGTAGAACAGGGAAAGCTAACCTATGACGACTACCTGTTAAAAGACGGCTCACTCGAATATAAAGATGTTAAAAAATACAGCTACAGAGAACTATCCAAAATAAGGAGCAATTACCGTTGTGTTGTTGGTGCTTCTAAAATGTTCAACCCTGAACTTTGTAAAGACAAAAACAAAAAAAACATCGCTAAAAAAATAGCAGAACTCCCCTTGTATCACCGGACCCCCGCATTCAGGTACACGAACGAAAGAGCCTCTGATGTTGCCTTTAGCATCTGGTACTTAAGAATCAGAAAAATAGACAGAACAATCGGCCCTTTTGACGGCATTCTTAAAGTAGAAAAGATATTGGTAACTGAACATGAGCAAGAACACGGCATAGATTCGGATGAGATTGATCTGATAAGCGCCAATTTAATCAATGAAAGGTGTCCGACCTGTTACGGACATGATTCCCGTTGGGCCAACCATTTATATCCTGTATATCTGACGGAGAGGTTCATTAAAAGCAATTACTTAGGGGAAACACTATTCTTAAGCTTATTCTAATAAGTGAGGTATGACCATGGCTCGAACAATAGGAAAAGTCGCAGCTACTGAAAAATTTCCAACAACAATCGATGAGTTCTTTTTCTGGACAGATAAAAAAGAAATATTGAGCCCTTTTGATGTGGTAAAAGCTGAGCATATTAATAATTCGACAACTTTCGGTGTTATTGAAGAAATATCTCATATCACAGATTCCGCCAGCTACCTCACCAGCTTCATATCCAATGATTTTGGCGACATCGATTTTGAACCTAACACCCATCGGGTGGGGATGAACTTTGTTAAGGCAAAAATGATCGGCAACACTGGAAATATATACACCCCAGTATTGGATGGCAGCAAAGTAAGCTTAGTTGATGCGGACGAGGCAAAAAAGGCCTTAGGCTTAGACAAAATTGAAAACCCCTTACCTTGCGGGTATCTTAAAATGTACAGCGGGGATGATAAAATTGAAATCCCAGTACATTTAAACTCCAACTTCGTTATCGGGCCAGAAGGAGCTCATTTAAACATATCGGGAATATCAGGGCTGGCAGCCAAAACATCATATTCGATGTTTATCACCAGAGCGATACAAAATACCTGTTTAGAACGTTCTGGTAAACCTGATGATGAAACCATCGCATTTGTATTCTTTAATGTTAAAGGAAGGGATATACTTGCGATAGATGAGCCGAATGAAAACCTGTCTGACAAAGATAAAAAAATCTATGAAAAAATGGGATTAAAGAACGAGCCTTTCAAACAGGTAAAATATTTTTACCCTTATCAGAAACCTGATCAAGCCAACACTTACGCCGATGAGAACGATGTGAAAAGCCAAATTGATACAAATGCAGCTTATAAATTTAAATACATATATGAAGATAACAAAGAAAATATTGACCTGTTCTTGGCCCATGACGATGATCCAACAGGCACTATGGCATCAATAATCAACTACATTTTAAATGAGGAAGGTGATTTCGGCAATGTTAGGAGCTGGACAGATTTTAAAAAAGAAGTAAAGAACAGGGGAGATGTAGATTATCCTGGAAAGGATAAAGCCATATTAGTAAACAGCTGGCGCAAATTTGAACGACACATATCAAAAGCCCTGTCAAATGACATATTCGCAAAATCAATAGCAGAAAAAAAGAACGAAACTAGCCTTAAATATCATATCAAAAACAAATTAAAGAAAAATGATGTATTTGTCGTTGATATTGCACGACTCTCTGAAGACATGCAAGCTTTCGTATTCGGCGATGTTGTGAGAACCATCTATGGTTTGCAGCACGGAATAATCAGAAGAAATGAACCTGAAACCTGTCCTAAGAAGATAATTATTTTTGTAGACGAACTGAATAAATACGCCTCAACAGACATTCCAAAAAAATCACCAATTCTTAGACAGGTTTTGGATATTACGGAACGTGGAAGATCCTTGGGAATCATCCTGTTTTCGGCAGAACAGTTCAAAAGCGCGATTCACGACAGGGTAAAGGGTAATTGCTCAACGCATGCTTATGGCAGAACCAATGCAATAGAAATTTCCAAAAGTGACTATAGATTCGTCCCAAGCGTATATAAAAATATGATGACTAGGCTTTCTCCAGGCGAATATATCATCGAAAACCCGATATTCAGATCGCTCTTAAATATTAAATTTCCTAATCCTTTATACAAACAATTTCAAAATGGATAAAAAGAAAACAATTATCGGAAAGGATGTAATTGAATCCTTAACACTGGGCATGTATGAGGATTCAAAATTTATTTACAGGGAATATATTCAAAACGCAGCCGACCAAATCGATAAAGCGGTAGATGAAGGGCTTTTATCATCGATACGGGATGGCCATATATGGATAAAAATTGATAACCGTTCAAAAAAAATATCGATTGAAGATAATGCCACTGGGATAAGCTATGGAAAAATTGAAGATGTGTTAAAAAATATTGCCCAGTCCCATAAAGAACGAGGGGTTGACAAGGGTTTTAGAGGCATCGGCAGATTAGGCGGCTTAGGGTACTGTGATGAATTGCGTTTCATAACTTCATTCAAAGGCGAAGATGTAAGATCAGTAATGGTTTGGAACGCAAAAGAACTAAAGGATATAATAAACGATAGGTCTAAAAAAGAAACAGCTTCAGATGTTATTGATAAAGTAGTGCATACCGACATTGAATCTGAAGATTCTGATAAGCATTATTTTAAGGTTGAACTGCTTCGTGTGAATAACGCAGCTCTTCTTGATAGGGACAATATTAAAGATTACTTAAAAATGGTTGCACCTGTAGCGTTCCATCCTCGCTTTATGTTTAAAGATAAAATATACAACGATTTGAAAGATAACAACCTATCGATAGATGAATACAGGATTTATGTGGGGACGGAGGAAGTCTTTAAAGGTTATACCACCAGCATTTATCAGGCTGACCGAAAGAAAAAAGATGAAATAAAAAACATAAAAACTTTCAAGCTTTCTAATCCTGATGATGAGTTGTTAGCCTGGGGCTGGTACAGTATATCCAACTTTGACGGTGTAATTCCGAACGTCAATAAGGCCAGAGGAATCAGGCTGCGCAAAGATAACATCCAAATCGGTTCTGACACCACTTTGACAAAGTTGCACCCGCAGAAGAAAAATCAAAATTACTTTTTTGGCGAAGTTCATGCCTTTAATTCAGAATTAATTCCAAATGCAAGAAGAGATTATTTTATTGAAAACGAATACTGTGAGTATTTTGAAAAAGAACTCCGTGACTTGTTTGACCAAATTTTAAAACCAATATTTAACATTGCATCCAAACTGCGGGGTGCCGATATTTCCTTGTTAGCCCTAAAAGAAAAGCGGAAGGATATTGATAAGCTCAATGAAACCGGCATTACAAGTAAAGAAGAAAAAGCTAAAATAGAGCATGAACTGGAAATGTGTAAAAAAAGGGCTGAGAAAGGCAAACGATATCTAGAAAGAGTTCGCAACGAGATAGAAGAAAAAAAAGATGATGAAAAGACAAATGTGGTTAAGCAGCTTTACGACAACATAGTAAAATCTGACACAGTAAAAATAAATAAAACTGCTGATACAATAATAGACAAGCTTAATCAGATTCCTAATAGAACTGATAAATATAGCAAGCTCACCCGTAAAGAAAGAAAGCTTATTGTTAAAATATTTGAAGTTATAGATGCTGTGCTGAGCAAAGAACTTGCTGAAAATCTGAAACATAAGATAGATGATAAATTTACATAATAAAAAACGCATCCTCCTTGTAGAACCCGGCTATAAAAACAAATACCCTCCAATCGGGTTGATGAAAATTTCAACCTTCCACCGACACCTTGGAGACGATGTAAGATTCTATAAAGGTGACATCAAAGCATTCATTATAAATGAAATTGTAGATGAATGTATTAGTCGGCTAGTCAACTCTGATGATAGTATTGAGTGGCATCGTAAAAAATCCCAAATAATACAGTTCATCCAACGTAAGAATATGGCACTCTATGATGATGGCAAGATTCTTAATTCATCTAACTGGCCTCTTATCGAAGAGAACTTACGTTATTACAGAACTTCATACATCAAAAAAACTTATAGTAGCTACCTGACATGGGATAGAGTTTATATAACCACACTATTCACTTTCCACTGGAAGATAACCGTTGATACCATCAATTTATGCAAAAACCTTGTCAAGGATTTGAAAGATATTTGGGTGGGTGGTGTAATGGCAACGCTTATTCCCAAGGAATTGGAAAGGGCCACTGGTATAAAACCCTTTAAAGGGCTTTTAAGCAAACCTTTCCAGTTGGACAAACGAAGCCAGGGTATTGTTGACAAGCAACCGCTTGATTATTCTATTCTTGATGAAATTGACTATGACTACCCTTTCTCTGACGCTTATTTCACATATATGACGAAAGGCTGTAAAAACCGTTGCCCTTTTTGTGCGGTTCCAAGGTTAGAACCTGAATTCGTGCCCAAAATTCCAACTATTCGAAAATTTAACTATATTAAAAAGAGATTTGGTGATCAAAAAAATCTGTGCTTAATGGATAATAATGTATTAGCATCAGAATATTTTGAAGAGATCATAAATGAAATTAAGCAGATGGGATTTTATAAAGGAGCAACCTTTACTGAATATAATAAATTAGAAATTTCCATACGAAACTTAAAAAAAGGAATTAATGACCGGGCATATATTAGAAGATCATACAAACTGATCCATAAATTACTGGACAGAATCAAAGGCGATGCTGCCCAAGAATATTATGATATCTTGGATGAATACCGCTTGCTGAAATTTGAAACCGTTACAAAAGAAAACCTGATAGAAGCCTATACTCATCTGGATAAATATTATGAAAGATACCGAGCTAAAGGCACTGGCTTAAGATATGTTGATTTTAACCAGGGCGTTGATTGCCGATATGTAACTGAAGATTATATGAGACTGATGAGCGAGATACCAATCCGCCCATTAAGAATTGCATTTGACAGCCTAAAATACGAGAGAAAATACAGGTACGCAATAGAATTAGCTGCTGAAAATGAAATCAGGGAATTTTCTAATTATATCTTATACAATTATAAAGATACTCCTGATGAATTATACAGACGATTAGAAATCAACATGGAACTGTGTGAAGAATTGGATGTAAGCATATATTCATTTCCTATGAAATATATTCCAATCAAAGGTGAAGCATCTAAAAATCGTAGCTATACCGGCCCTCATTGGAACAAGAAATTTATCGGCGCGATACAAGCCATATTGAATGTTACGAAAGGCATTGTTGCCCCTCCAAGCAGAAATGGAGATGGCGATAATTTTTTTAAAAAGGCATTCGGCAAAGATTTAGACGAGTATCATCAAATATTATACATGCCAGAAACGTACATTGTTTACCGCAAATTATTTGAAAAGTATTTAGGATATACAGCGGATTGGATGAAATTATTTAACTCGGTTCAGGGATTAAAAGAATATGATAAATTAGAATCCATGATCCATGATAATTCCTTTGCGAATGTTAATGGGCATTTCAACAGCAAGAAAATAAATGAAATTATAAAACATTATTTGATTAATAGAAAAAACGCCAGTTTAATGCAAAAGAGCACGTCTAAGTATGATAATATTGATACCATAATGAAGGAAAAGGGTTATTTAGCATAATAACTTGGAATAGTTATAGTTCATAATTAAGAGAATACCGACTTGCGTTCGTGCAGAACGTGCACAAATCATTTAAAATAGCCTGCAGGTATTTTCAATAATGTGAAAATATCATCCACCTTAAAAACCTGGGATAAGTCTGACTTATGAATGATTATTACGATGGTCCTGATCCTGATTCATCTTTCTCTCAAGTTCCCTGCGTTTTCTTTCCTCCAGCCCCTCCTCATATGCGAAACCCATTGCCACTCCGAACATTACCGCTTCATTCGCGGTAAAATTATCTTCGCATTCATCATCGCTGATTAGGTCATCCTCAATTCCGCTATCATCGTTGGAAAGGTCTTCAGGTTCGAAATTCTCATCAAAGCTATCTTCAAATGAATCTTCACCCATGAATTGGCCATCATCAAAACTATCTTCAAAATTATCATTCATTTTAATTTTCTCCTTTTCAAGTTTTTTTAATATCCGCATTGAGAGCATATAATCTTTAACTCTTTGCCGTTGTAAATTGTAATGTCATTTCCGAGGAAATGCCCGAAAGTACGGTCTGAATTTGAATTTCAAACTATGAGGGCTTTAATGTTGTATAAATTTAGGGTTTATGGTTTCTGCGAATCAAGCAACTAATTTTTCAATTGACTTATTCCCGTTGCCATTTCCGTTCAAAATAAGATGTAATACCCGCTCCACTTCGTTGAGCACCTTGGTGCAGGCTGATAATGGGGATAGATTGAGTTTGTCGGCGTAACGGGTGATATAGCGGAAACTATTGCCGAGATGCTTATCACCTGTCTTTCCGACTAATCGACATAAGCAGTGGCTTGATAATTCCGCCACAATTTCTTGAAGCGGGTCTTGACCGTTCTTCAATCCGCCTTTCACGATGTCGTGTGCTGTGTGCCAGTTCGTGGAAAAACACGCACTCTGTCTCGCTCGCAAGTGCTATTTCTTTTCGCTCCGCCGAATATAAGCCAAAATATCTGTAATTGCCTGGAATAGCCCTCACTGAAATGCCCCAGGACTTGGCTCTGTCAATCAATGGGAACCGGGGTAGTTCGATATTTTCATATTCCAATGATTGACCGTCCGTGTCCTCAACACGAAAAACCGCTTTTGTGCTGAAACCTATCAGAACTTGCTTATCCGCTCCATCGTCCTCAACTTTCTTGATATAGGGAACCAAAATATAAAATGCTTTGCTCCCTTTCTTTACAAAGCGATTGACCCTGTTCCACTGTCGAATTCCCCTGCTATCAAACGTCCCATGAAGGAACTGTAATGTCCGATTGAGCAGGCTCCATTTGGAACTTGGTACATCTGGAAATGGAAACATTGAGTATGCTATGGCTTCTGGTATGTCGCCGGTCTCGAACCTCTCTAAAATGCTGTTTAATACGGACTTAACTCTATCGTTCATGATTTGCCTCCTTTCAAACGCAAAAAGGGCGGTCAATCTCCGATTACAGAGACCAACCGCCCTCTTGCTTTTCTTTAATGATTTATGATGACGCTACTTGATTCGGAACCTGCTATGCTATTCCATCACCCCCTTTCATTTTCATCGTGAATCCGGGTTTGGAAATTGAACTCACAATCTGAACATTTCGATCTATCCCGGCATGCCCGGCAAACTTTTTGGCTGCCCAGGATTTCTGGTAAGTATTCGATAACCTTTTCCATGGCTTTTGTCATGGGCATATCAAGCGCCCAGGCGAGCCTCCTCAACGTGCATGAGGATTTCATAGATAGTTCTGGCGTGTATGCCATTGTTGAATCAACCTCCTTTTACATATTTTGCCGAAAAGTCAGAAGAAGATGGGGGATGGGGGGCTATATTCTTTGGGACGGATTGTCCATCTTCATCAGACACCGGGTGCTGGAGGCGATATTTTTCCTGGGACCTTTGATTATGACAACGATTATGGAAATGCCGAACAGGCTCGGATGAGAAAAATATCAGGCCGGATTTTAGATTATGAAATCAGGGGAAATTGGAGGAACAGATCAAGGGATTTTTTCAAAAGGGTGGTAAATAATATTTTTGGCAGGTATTAAAACGAGACGACCACGATGCCGAACTGATAGAGATTTCAATCAGGAAAAACTTAATCAGAACATCCACAAAACGATATATATATAGTAAAACCAAATTTGGAATAGTTGCAATTATGTTTAATTTTTAATTGGAAAATATACGCTTGAAGAGTTGTTTGCGGAGAAACGGCTATTGATATAAAGAAATGTTTTTTATTTTATTCTTTTAAGAGGGCATTCAATTTATCGTGGATCAATTTATGGGTTTCTCTTAAAGTTGTAGAAATATCATAGCTATCTAAAATATATCTGCCAATAATTTCATAAGTTGCGCCATTTTCAATGGCTTGACCAATTTCCCCACCCTGACACCCCATACCGCAAGAGACAATCTTTATAGGTTCCTTTATATTTTCCCTTGCCCAATTGATGAGCTTAGGGAAATTCCCTGGAATTTGTACATACTCACAGCCGCAATCAACAGCTATCATTATGTTCTTCTTAGCAGTATTCTCAATTACATGATAAGGAAGACTCGTAAGGGCGGTCATAATTACCAGATCAATTTCAGGTTTCAACCTTTCGTTTATAAAGCAAATGGCCTTTTTACCGATATCTGCCCAGCATGAGACAGCTGATGCCCCATGTTGTTTGTATGATAGAATGGTAGATATTATAACGTGTGTAATATCCTTGAGTTTAGCATCTACAAATACAGGCAGATCATAATTCTTTGATATTTTACTAATTATCCCGAACCCACCTTTGGGGTTTGTAAGCAATGTGGTGCCCAATTTAACCGCGTCAATATAGTCTTTGTTCTCTGAAATAATTTTTTCTGCATCAAGGCATGACTCAACATCAAGTGCAAGCATCAATCCTTGTCTATCATTTAACCCCAGAGAATCCATTTAAGATATTGAAATAACTTTATTTATATCATTCTTCATTTTTTCTGCTTGTGCATTAATATATTCTTCAAAATCATCTGCCTCAGGTGGGAAGGCATAATTTATTGCGCTAGATGAGCTTATTAACGCACCAAGGCCTTTTTTATTAAACGAATCAACTATATCCTCAGCTGTAGCTCCTTGAGTCCCATATCCAGGCATAAGGAATATTGATGATGACATAATTTTTCTTAAAGTTTTTATTGAATCGGGGTGAGTAGCCCCTACAACTGCACCAATTGAGCTATATCCATGTTTCCCTATAGAACTTTTCCCCCATTCATTAACGTATTTTGCAACTTTTTGGGCGAGAGATACTTTCTCACCATCCAAAAGTAGATCCTGAAAATCTGAACTAGATGGGTTTGAAGTTTTTACTAAAACAAAAATGCCCTTTTTGTTTTCCTCACACACTTCAAGAAAAGGCTTAATTCCGTCAAATCCCAAATATGGATTAACGGTTATGGCATCAAATGGTATAGAGGCACAATTTTCACCGGTATCAGACCCCAAATAGGCTATGGCATATTTTTTTGCTGTTCTATCTATATCATTTCTCTTAGCATCTAAAATTACAATTAATCCTTTCTGTTTTGCATAAATTGCTGTTTCGTAGAGCGCTTTTATTCCATAATATCCATACCTTTCATAATAGGCACTTTGTGGTTTGACAGCTGCCGAATGTTCACAAACAGAATCTATGACCCTTTTATTAAATTCAATTATGCATTTAGAAATATTAACGCAATGACTATTATTTATATTTTGCGTAAGTTGTTTTGAAATCCTATACTTAGAAATCAATGTTTTTGGGAATCTGCTTAAGTCTGGATCTAACCCGACACAAATTCTAGTATTATTCTGCAAAATTCTATTGTTCAAACGATCAGAGAAATGTTCATACACTGTAGGGGAAATTAGTGTTGCGGTTGGCTTTTGTGTTATTTGATAAATCTTTAAATCTGGGTTAGCTTGAATTGGATCAATAGGCTTAAATTCAAAAGGGTTTTTTGTTGATTCAGCTAAATTATCCAAAACTGACTTTGTAACCCGTATACCTTCATTGGTTTTATCATCGCCAACTTTTACAGCATAATTTATACCGGGTCCAAGGAAATCAGTGCCGAACTCGGAATATGAATTTAAAAATCTTCCAGTATCAGTCGCTTGGTCTACGTGAAATCCACACCGGAATTCGAACCCTTCGTTTGTAAGGCTTTCTACAAAAGCTATAACCGCTTGAAACAGATCATTTGTTTTTTTTACCGGAGCTATTAAAATTATCATATCTCCGATAACTTTTTTCATTAAAAGGAAAAGAGGTTCTGCTCGATGTAAACTATGTGGAAACGCATCCATCGTTTTTTTATGAAAGTTAGATGTAAATACAGTCGGGTCGGGCAAATCTTTTTGCTTGTCCGCCATTTTGGAACTTCCTCGTAGATCAATAGCAGCAACACAAACTGTTGTGGTATGATCCCTAACCTTTTGTTCTGCGTTATTTAACACATCAAAAGAGATATCAATTGGGACTGATAAACGAGAAACAAGCGTAAATTCATGATCAATAAAACTACGCCCTCCGATTTTTCTTGAATTTGGGTCCACTTTAAATTCAATAATGGGATTGGAAGTATCCGATGAATGGTTTATATAAGGTTTAATTTTATAATTAGGTTCAAATGATTCAAAAGAAGTGTCTTTAATATGAATCCCAGCGGGGTAAGTAACTTGCCAATCAATTTCTTCAGGAGGATGAACTATATAGATATCAGAACTATTACCTTTAAGCTCCAAGGGTAGGAAAAGACGTCTCATGGGTAGGCAATAGTTTTTGCGCCACTCTTGATCGCTTTCCCCTTTAGATTTTATTATTGGAGCATGCTCAATCCAATTTATATCCAATTTTAGTACATTCTTTGCAGGGATTGCACCGCCGGCGGGAACCCAAGGAATAGGAATAAAACAATGATTGGTTTTTCGCACTCCTTGGATTTCATCGCGGATTGAAAATAAAGCGCTTTTAAGCTTATCGTTTTCCCATAAATTAGCCTCAATTGTAATCCAATCATATTTTATTGCGCCAAGTGGGACGCACTGAAATGAAGGGAGAAGTGAAAAATAAAATTCATTAGTTTCGGATTGATTAATGAATTTATATTGTAGTGAGACTGATGTCTCTTCCGAAGTTAACATGAGATGGATGTTGATTTCCCATAATAAGGCATCATAAAGATTCATAAGTTTTTCCCGAATGATAAACTATAGCGACCCACAAGGCCGCTATAGTTTGGCAAAGGAATGTTTTATTTATGCAACAGTCGCAGCAAGTGATTCGAATTCTAACCTTGGTGCAGTTCTATCAATCTCAGTGTCTTTATTATCTAATTTCCCTGTATTGATAAAAAAGTTTTTATCTACAAAGGAATAAAGAGTTATTTTTTTAGAACCCAGACGTTCGCTTGCCCCCTGCATGCGATCAAATAATACAACTGCATCTTCACAATATGCATTGAATTTTCGAACTATGGTAGCTGCTTTATATAGAGATCCTCCAGATGTTGCAGCATCAGCGAACAGCAACACTTTACTTTTTGCGGTTAAAATAGAAGTTGAATCATTTGATCTCTCGAACCAAATTTGTTTTCGAAGCAACCTTTCATTTACGTGAATAATAATTGAGGGTACAGGAAGCTTTTCTGCTATAATTGATCTAAGTTGCACAATCCCCACAGGTCCATATTTTGGGGACACAAAACCGACATAATTTGCGCCAGTATTACTCACAATTTCATTTAATTTTCCAAGAATAAACGAATGAACATTTGATAGATCAGAATTATTCAAACCGTTTACACTATAAACCCTATCAAAATCGAAATAAAAATTACTATTCATCCCGCCTCGAGCAACCCACTGACTCTTACCTATCCCTCCTCCCAAAATCCTACTAAAAGCGCCGGCGAACTCATGAGAGGTGGATATAAAAGATGGACTCCTTTCCTTTAACACATGAGTTTCTAAATTCGCCATTTTTTCCTCCATTTCATAATCATTTAAATACAAGTTACGGTTATGCACCTTAAATACAATATTTTATCTTGCTTCATTTAGTCTTTCAATAGTCTCTTGATCTTTTTCATTTACCTCAGATAAAATATTATTATAAGTTTCTTCAAATGATCTAAAGCCACTCCACAATTTTGCATCTATTTGATTTTGATTCTGAATAGCCTCTTTAAAGGTGCTCAATAGAGTTAATAATGCATTGTGGGCTTTTGCTCTAGCTTTGTCAATGACATCATTATTATCCCATGGAGTAGCTGCACATAAATCTGAAAAGGTTTTATCTATGATATAAGTTAATAATGATGCAATAGCTGTAACTTGGATATCCTCTTGTCGATCTAAAAAACCATATAAATTATTTTGAAATGATCTTATATACGTCCAGTCTGGGCGATTTACCGTAACCCGATGGTTATCCTTACAATCAAAACTGCAAGCATCATTATCCTTATAGTTTAAAAGGCACCAATCTAAATGCTCTATAAGTTCATTAAGAGCATCACTTGTTAGTTTATTACCTCCCATATATTCATCCATTATTTTAGAGTGGGAACAAATATTCGACTTCTTTTCCCAAAGCCTGGGCAATTCTCCGCTTTGTTAACTCACTACAATTTATGCCATTTTCAACACGTGCTATCGTACGAATTGCTACGCCAGCCTCTTGAGATAGTTTGGCTTGGCTCCAAAGCTTCCTCAAGCGTTCCTCTTTAACAATGCTATTATCATCACCCATTTGAAATTCATCCTTATACAAAATTCTGTATTCTATTTGCAACTTAATTGTTTGTTCAGATCCAAAAATAGTTTTCTGGCATGATGTGTCATACTATTACCTGTAATTTATGTCTTTGTCAAGTATTTTTCCTACATTTAGGTATTTTTTACCTAAAATAAGTTAAGTGCTATGAAATATATGATATTAACCTAATTAACCCTACAATACAGTTAATGCACCTATTGATTGGCACATGTCTTGATCAATCAATAGCAATTTAGGAAGTCATTTTGTTTTGTTGTCGGTTTTCAGTAGGTGTTTATGATTGGGTTGAGTAGGATCACGATTTAAACGAACCTATGCAGGAATACTTGATCGCTTAATGGGAAAAGGAGTTATTTAAATAAAGGATGCGACGACACACAACCCTTTTTTGGAGTTAACACAACATAGGGATTTTGGGGACATTGGAATATTGGTTGGCGATTGGCTTCTGGCCACGCTAACTGCCTGATAATTTGTAAAAAGGGCTTGCGAAATGAAAGGTTTAAGAAGATTTTAGATCCTGTTTTAGCTTCTGTTGCTGAGATTATAGTTTGTAACCGTAGCCCGATCCCTATCGCCCGTTAAAAGTATGTTGGAGGTATCTGAGATTTGATTCGGAAAAATCTGGTAAACATACTTTAACAATTTTCGGCTTTTCAGGCAAAAAAGGAGCCAAGCCCATCAGGATGGCTCCCTTTTTTTCAAAACAATTGGTTTTGATTAATGCCGTTTCTGAATAGATATAAATTTATTGCCCTTGGCTACTTTGCCCTTCAAAGACTTCGGTAATTTGGTTTTGCTCATTTGGAAAGCAAGAGCAGCTACGACTTCCGCTGTCATCTCCAATTTTTCATGACTAACCATTGAAAGATTATCCATACAAGTATGCATAATCCAACCGTATTCCTCAGTCTCTTCTCCTTCACATGGTTCTATTTCCCAGTTCATCATTTCAAAATATGCTATTGGGATGCCAAGATGTCTGAATGCAACGTGGTCACTCCAGTCTCCTGCTTCACCCCATGCTAAAAAATCACAACTTAGGTCGCCTGGGCTCGTTCTTATATCGTGACCTAACCTTTCCCCTATTGTGAGTGCGAGGTCTCTTGCCCAACCGGGATTATCAATTCCAGCATAAACATTAAAATGGTCGCCAACACCAACTGAATCAAGGTTGATCATGGCAGCAGTGTTCTTAATTTCTGCCTCATTCATTTGACTTGCGTAATATATCGATCCCTTCAGACCCACTTCTTCGGCACCAAAGGCCACAAATTTGATTGTTCCGTGGGTTCTATAATTTGATAACACTTCAGCTACTTCTAACATGACCCCAACCCCTGACGCATTGTTCCCGGCACCGGTTAGGACATTGCCATCAGCACATGATCTCTCAGATACGGAGTCATAGTGTGCACCAATTATGACGGTCTGATTGAGCTTACCCGTTTTTGTCGCGATGATATTTTGAGAACTATAAATTTCACCTCTACGTTCATATTCAAATTCTTGGATCTCTACATCGTATCCCATTCCCTCAAATTGATTCACAATATAATCAGCAGCAGCTTCCTCTTCAGTGGAACCACCGACCCTTGCCCCAATATCCTCTGAAAGGTAATAAACATGATCATATGCCAAATCCCCTGTAACCTGATCTGGTATTTTTAAACCGGATTGATCAGCTGAAGAAATTCCCCCAAAAGCTACAAGAAAGACAAATATTGATATAATTTTGATTAAGCTCGAATACTTTCTCATAATTTCCCTCCCCTTTTAATTTAATCACTCAAACGATTTCCTCTTGCTGACTAAAATACCGCTTTTCGATTATCACCCCCCCCGAATCTCCCAGAGAACCAAATTTGTCGAGAGATACAGATATATTGAGATTATAGCACGAAAATGGATTATTTAAAAGCGTGTGCTTTCTTGCAATAAAAACAACCCGAAGCAAATTTGTTACGATTATAAATATCCCCAAAAGGATCCCTTTATTCGTTAAAGGCTGCTATCGCTTCTCTTGCGATCTCTTCACCCCATTCCTGAACAAAATGCCCGGCTTTGGAATGTTCATATGGTTCGGGACAGTTCCGTATATCGTTACGAAGTGCCTGCATCACCGGTGGACCGAGCACCGGATCCTTCATTCCGATAGCCATAAATACCGATCCCTTCCATTTGCTGCGCAGCCATTCACGTGCCTTGCGCGACAATTCCGCACCGGGTGCATCAGGGCGATCAGGAACTATTTCAGGGAAGCGGCGCACGCCAGCTTTATATTGGATATCCGGGAATGGAGCATCGTAAGCCGCACATTCTGTTTCCGACAGATGTGGACATGTTAGTTTCAGTAGTTTGCCAGCTGACATATCAGGGTTCCTTCTTACCCAGGCACGCCACTCGATAAATCCTTTGGAAAGTTGAACGTCTCCGGTGCCGAGAGTCGTATTCATGATGAGTAGCCGGGAAAATATATCTATCATATCCATGGGCAGGGTGAGCCCGAGAATCCCACCCCAATCCTGACATACAAGAGTGATATTTGTAAGTTCTAAATGTTCAATAAACGAGATAAGCATGTTGCGATGAAAGTCGAAAGTATAAACTTCTTCGTCCGTCGGCTTGTCCGAACGCCCGAATCCAAAAAAATCCGGAGCCACCACCCGATACCCTGCGCCTGTGAAAATTGGGATCATCTTACGGTAAAGATAGCACCACGTTGGTTCGCCGTGTAAGCACAGAAACGTGTGATCAGCATTTTCAGGACCTTCATCCACGTAATGCAATCGCAAGCCTTCAAATCCTTTCAAATCATCTATGTAAACAGGGCCATAAGGAAAATCGCGAAGATTTACGAATTGTTCCCCGGGGGTTCTTAAAAACTTTGTCATCATAACACCTCCTCACTTGGGGTCGGACCAAGCTAAGTGTCCGATAATTTATAAAAAGAGCTTGCGAAATGAAAGGGTTAAGAAGGCTTTAGATCCTGTTTTAGCTTCTGTTGCTGTTATTATGATTGGTTACCGTGGTCCGACCCCGAGCGCACTATTAAACGGTGTTACTTGTATTTGAGCGGGATGGGCCCCCAGGTCTTTTGTTCCCGATCTCCCAGGCAAGGTAAAGCGTTAAGCGAATATTAACGGCATGGCCTCATCGTGGATCTGCTGCCAGCGTTCTTCTCCGCCAAAGCTTTCGATATAAAGCTTCATCTTGGGCTCTGTCCCTGACGGACGGATGGCAAACCAGGAACCGTCAGCGATCACGACCTTGACCCCGCCGATGGCGGCTTTGTTTCCCGGAGCGGTTGTCATCACCGCCGTAATGGGCAAACCTGCCAGTGTGGTGGTTTTGATGGCGTCGGGTGTCAGGTCTTTTAAAACCTTTTTTTGTTCATCCGAAATCGGGCCGTCCACTCTTTTGTAATACGGTTCTCCATATACAGGAATCAGTGTGTCCCGATAAATTTCATCCGGTGTTTTGCCTGTCTTGGCCAATATCTCGGCCGCCAAAAGCGTCATGCAAAAACCGTCTTTGTCCGTGGTCCATACGCTGCCGTCTTTTCGCAAAAATGATGCACCGGCGCTTTCTTCACCGCCAAAGGCAACGGTTCCGCTGAGCATGCCGTCAACAAACCACTTGAACCCGACCGGAACTTCGTAAAGTTCTCTTGCTAACCCGGCGACGACATGGTCGATCATACTGCTACTGACCAGTGTTTTACCGATTGCCAGATCCTTCCGCCATCCGGGTCTGTTCTGCAAAAGATACCAGATGGCCACCGACAGATAATGATTCGGGTTCATGAGGCCGTCGGGGCAGACAATACCATGTCTGTCAAAATCGGAGTCATTTCCCCAGGCGATATCGAATTTGTCCGCCATGGCAATCAGGTTTGCCATGGCATAGGGAGAGGAGCAGTCCATTCTGATTTCACCGTCCGAGTCAAGCGTCATAAATCCGAAGGTCGGATCGACCTCCGTATTAACAATCTCCATATTCAGGTTATACGTTTCGGCAATGGGCCCCCAGAAATGCACGCCGGAACCTCCCATGGGATCCACGCCGATACGGACGCCCTGCTTTTGAATGATTTCCATATTGATAACCTGCGCAAGGGCGTCAACGAACGGCGTAATGAAATCCTGGACGCGGGTCGTGCCGGCTTGACGTGCTTTCTCATAGGGCATCTTTTTGATATGAGAATCACCGGAATTCATCAGCTGATTGGCCCGGTCCTGGACCCAGCCGGTCACCTCCACGTCGGCAGGACCCCCCTGAGGGGGGTTGTATTTGAAGCCGCCGTCCCGTGGTGGATTGTGAGAGGGCGTGATCACCACGCCGTCTGCAAATCCTTTGGTTTTGCCCTGATTATATTCCATAATTAAAAAAGAAATGACCGGCGTCGGGGTGTATTCGTCTTTGGCATGGATCACAACGTTGATTCGGTTGGCGGCAAAAACTTCCAGAGCTGTCCTGAATGCGGCTTCGGAAAGCGCATGGGTGTCGAAACCCAGGTACAGCGGACCGGTGATTCCCTTTGATGCCCGATATTCGCAAATGGCCTGAGCGGTTGCAGCGATATGCATTTCATTAAACGTGCCTTTGGTGGAGCAGCCTCTGTGCCCTGAGGTTCCAAAGGATACCGGGCCGGAAGGTTTTAGGGTATAGTAAGAAGCAACCAGCCTGGGAATGTTGTCCAGCATAGACTTTAAGACGGGCTTTCCGGCAAGTTGATGCAGTTTCATTGGCTTTTTTCCTTTGTATTTAAGGGACATCTTAACTTATAAAGTTCTTATTCGATTTAGAATATCACTTGGGGTCGGGCCACGCTAAGTATCTAATAATTTGTAAAAAGAGCTCAAAAAATGGCCGTTTTTTGTTTTTAAGCATACCATGTTGGGTGCAAAATAACAGGTCTAAGGATTTTTAAAGATCGTCAAGTTTAATAAACAACAGGAACCTTGTAATATTTCTTTCACCTTCGTCGAAACACCCTGCAGATTGTTGGAGTGAAACGGAAATTCCGCTAAACGGGGTCGTATCGTAGCGGAGATCCCGACCAGCGGGGCTGCGGGGAGCTTCATCAAAACAACAAAACCCCACCTCTCTATGTGAGAAACGGGGTTTATTGTTTGTATCATATGTGTTCTCCATTATCCTAAATAGTGCCTGAACGAAAACTGTCTTTTTCGCCAATATCTGCATCAGACTCAAATCTTAATCCTCGAAATACTCAATGTATGGCTGCCTGCCCCGTAGGTCCGGCAGATCGTACTGGGGTGGTTAAAATTTTCATCTTCTTTGATCTTAACGAAAAATCCTAGTTTTCGTTCGGGCACTATAAGTAGAAGAAAAATTCGAACATTCTATGTAACCTTACTCCTACCCAAGATTAGCGTTTCAAATTTTAAAAGGGGATCAAGCATCTTTTATTCTTAATGAATTAAATTGATTTATATTTTTAAAATTTGAAACGCTTCCCGCTTTTAGCGGGATCAACCGCATCTACTGCGTCAGATACCGTCCCGCATAGTTGACTATAGCGAAACAGTATCTTCTCCCGCAGAGCGGGATTTCGCTACGCTCAACTTGCTTATCTGCCTGCCCTGTGAAATGCTCGCCCAATGAAATGTTTACCCCGTTAAATTCGCAGACTATTTATCTGGGGCAGCGCCAATTTCATCGGGGCGTAGCCTATTTCACCGGGGCGGCAACACAGCCAGAGGCGGGCAAGCCTCGACAATCGCTAAACTTAGGTCCTATGAAATATTATGTCAAGGATTTTAGGATATTAAGAATGACGGTCTCGTAGAAAGTCCAACTTCTGCGTTGTGCTGCATTTCGTAATCATTCAACGTACGACAAGTACGCCTCATGATTACAAAATTTGCACGCCTTTTTATCCCGAGAGATTTATTCGGGGGAATTTGAACTTTTTACGAGACCGTCTAAATCGGACTTTTTACGAGTTCATCAAGAATGATTGCTAAATTTAACAAAACCAAATCATTTGTATCTGTCGAATGGGGGCCGGACACGCTAACTATTTGATAATTTATAAAAAGAACTCAAATGAAATCCGTGAATGATTTTTCCTCTTTTTAAAACGTCTTGGCAAATTATCCTTGACTTTTCCGTTGTCTATATTTATACTGTTGCCCAATTGGACAACAAGGCATAAATAGACAACATGAAATCTGAACAACAAATCATAAAAGAACTGAAAAGTTCCCTAAAGCAGCTTCTTCCTTTAAAAGGCCTGGAAGTCGACATAAAATTGGAATCGTTGTCAGGCATGCCCGGTTCCTCTGATCTTGTCGCTCGCGTTGAATATGAGGGCCTGAGTTTCCGGTTGATAATTGAAGCAGTGGCCCAGAACAGCCTCCCTGTGTTTACAAATAAGATTGTCCAACTCAAGGCGGCAGCCGGTGATCATTATGATACCGTGCCTGTTCTGGTTGCACGCTATTTGAGTCCCCAGCGGCAGAGCATGTGCCAGGATAAAGGTATCTGTTTCATTGACCTGTCCGGCAATGTCTTTATAAAATATAAGAGCTTCTACATCGAAAAAATCGGTTTCCCAAATAAATTCCCTGAGAAAAGAAAGAGTAGAAACCCGTTTTCAGATAAAGCGAGCCTCATCCTCCGGGCTATTCTAAAAGGGGGCGAACATTTGTGGGGGGTTCGGGAATTAGCTAAAGCGACCCATCTCAATCCGGGATACATTTCGCGTATGGCCACGGAACTCGAAGGCCGACATTATATTACGCGGGTAAATTCTAAATTGAAACTCCGAAATCCGGAAGGCATTCTGGATGATTGGGTCAGAAATTATAACCTTAGAAAAAATAGAAAATTCGGTTATTTTTATATGGCCGCAAATTCTGCTGAGATTTTGGAGAGACTTCGCAGTTTAGAAATTCCCGATAGCATTGATTACGCCCTCAGTGTCCAGGCCGGCGCCAATATAGTTGTCCCGTATGCCGTCTTTCAAGAAGTTCATGTTTATGTCGCTAATGAAACGGCCCTCGCTTATTTTAAAAAACAGTTGAAGCTCCACAAAGCCGAACAAGGGGCAAATCTTGTCTTGATGCGACCCTATTACAAGCATTCCGTTTTTTACGACCGTCGGACAGTAAAAAAGCTCCGGGTTGTATCGGACATTCAGCTTTACCTGGATCTGCATGGACACCCCATCAGGGGGCTGGAGCAGGCAGAGCATTTATTTAACAAGAAACTTAAGAACATATTTGCAAAATCGAGCTCGTCATGAATGACTTGTTTATCTCCGGTTTTCTCAAAACCCTCCGGATACTCAACGATTACCTTTCGGTGATTGTGATCGGCGGGGGCTGGGTGCCGTTCATTTATTACCGCTATCTTCTGGGAGATAAAGCGCATGAGCCCATACGCACCCGGGACATCGATTTCATGGTGCAGACTCAGGTTCCGGTAATCGGTTCAAAGACGGTCGATCAATTACTGGTAGAGGCAGGCTTTGAAGCAATTTTCAAAAGCAGAGCTATACCCCCTCTTATTCATTACGAGGGAAACATTGACGGGTTAGATGTCGAAATCGAATTCCTAACCGAGCAAAAAGGTTCGAGGTCTGACGTTGTTTTGAAAGTTCAAAATGGTCTCCATGCCGAAGCTCTCAGGTTCATATCCATTGTCATTGAAAACGTTATTGAAGTGACAATTGATGATACTGTTTCTGTGGGAGACATGTCTGCTTTGAAAGTCAAGGTTCCAACTCCCTCGGCATACATATTTCATAAGGGCTTAGTCTTTACGCGCCGTAGAGACCGTAAAAAAAGGGCCAAGGACCTTTATTATATTTTTGATATCATAACCGGATGCAGCCGGATAAAACCGGACATTATGGCCGGTTTTGAAGGCCTCTCCCAAAAGTACCCGGCCTGGCTCCAAACATTTATCAAAAACCTTAAACTTTATTTTGAATCTCCAAGTTCCGAAGGTGTTTTGTGGGTAGCAGAACAACGTCCATCATCTGCTTTTCCAGGGCTGAATGAGGATCAGTTCAAACGCTACGTCTTTGTCACATTCGAGGAATTTATCCGGAATCTCAGCGTCAACCTGCAGCCCTAAGTTCTGCGAATGGGGTCGAGACACGGGAATTATCTGATAATTTATAAAAAGAGTGTGCGAAATGAAAGGGTTAAGAAGATTTTAGGACCTGTTTTAACTTCTTTTGACAATATTATGGCTTGTTACCGCGACCCGACTCCAAGCGGCAAGCGGACAAGCGAGTAGAAACCCCTTGAGGATTTGTACACTTTCTAACCACAGGCCGGTCAATTCAGCTTTTGTCTTGACAGAGCACCTTTATCGAAATATACTCCGAAACAGTTTAACTAAATTGGAGCGATATCCTAAATTGGAATTTGTTAAAAGAGTCCTGAATATAGATCTGCCGCCAAAACAATCGGCATTTCTGTGGGGACCAAGAAAAACCGGTAAGTCAACCTATTTAAAGTCGGTGTTTCCTCACAGTCTGATTTACGACTTTCTTCAGACAGACGTGTTCCTTGAGTATTCAAAAAATCCGTCTTTGCTGCGCGAACGACTGCTTGCCAAGAATAGTTCGGTTTTAAACTGTCCGGTAATACTGGATGAAGTTCAGAAAGTTCCTCAAATTCTTGACGAAGTCCACTGGTTAATGGAAAATAAGGGACTGCGCTTTATTCTGTGTGGATCAAGTGCACGCAAGTTGAAAAGAGGAAAAGCAAACTTACTGGGAGGTCGAGCATGGCGTTTTGAAATGTTTCCGCTTGTCTCGGTGGAGTTGGAGGACCTAAATCTTTTGAGAGCCCTGAACCACGGTTTGATACCGGCTCATTATCTGCAGGAAAACTATCAAAAATCTTTGAGGGGCTATACGCAGGATTATCTGAAAGAAGAAGTATTTAACGAAGGGTTGACCCGTAACATTCCGGCTTTTTCCAGATTTTTTGACGCCATGGGGTATTCCCACGGCCAGCTTACCAACTACTCAAATATTGCCCGCGAGGTCGGGGTAGACTCCAAAACCGTTAAGGAATATTACCAAATTTTGGTCGATACACTGTTGGGTTACATGGTAGAACCTTTCAAGAGAAGGCAGGGCCGGCAAGTGATCAGCAGGGCTCCCAAATTTTATTTGTTCGATGTGGGGGTTGCCGGTGCCATAACCAAACAGCAATTAACCACAGAGAAGGGCGAATGGTTCGGCAAAGCATTTGAACATTTTATTTTGATGGAAATATTAGCGTATAATTCGTACAACGAAGTGGACTTTGATATCAATTTCTGGAGGACGAAATCAGGTCTTGAGGTCGATTTTATACTGGGTCGCGGAGAGGTCGCCGTTGAAATAAAAGGCGCGTCTCAGGTACATAAAAGGGAGTTGCGACCTTTGAATGCATTTATTGAGGAATATTCTCCCAGGAATGCTATTGTTGTCTGCAACGAAAGGGAAGAGAGAATTTTTCGAAATATCCGTATCCTTCCATGGAGAAAGTTCTTACGAGATTTATGGCAAGGAAAAATTATCCGCTGATCGAGCAACGACGTTAAGACGCTAAAAGCCGGGAATGGGCCTGACATACTAAGCATTTGATAAGTTATAAAAAAATCTTAAAATGGCCATTTTTGGTTTTAAGGATCGTCAAGTTTTATAAACAACAGCAATATTTCTTTATCCGTGAATATAAAAATTCCTTCAGGCAAAAAAAACCTTTCCATAACAACCATTAACCATACAAGGATAAATTATGAGATGGTTTCTGTATGCAATAAGCTTGTTCTATATCGCTTTTGGGTGTTGCTCGATTCTTTATACCAATGAAACCAAAAATATTGTGAAAAGTATATTCAGCAATATTGATCAAAAAGTTCTCGCAGTCTTACCGTTTATATTTGGAATCCTTTTTATTTTTTCTGCATCAACCACACGTATTCCATGGCTTTTTAGATTAATTGGACTCATGGCTGTCATTGAAGGCATGGTTTTCTTTTTAATTCCCAAGGACTTTTATGACAAATTTATGGACTGGTATCTCAATTCATTATCAGATCAAACATACAGGCTATCTGGAATTCTTGGCATAATTTTTGGAGCTGCAATTTTATCTTGGATTCTGTAAGAAAAGAAGGAGCATTTATGACTGATCCTAAGCTACTTGAAATATTTTCTGACTACATTTGACCTTGGTGTTATTTCATTACTGGCAGTATTGAACGGATACAGAAGGAGTTTGACATTGATATTCGCTGGACGGCATTCCCACTCCATCGGGATACACCAGAGGAAGGTAAAACACTTGAAGAGCTGTTTAAAGGTCGAAATATTGATATTGAGCAGACCATGGCCCATCTTAAGCAAGTTGCAAGTGGATTAGGATTACCTTTTGGTGATCGTAAAATGACATACAACAGTCGGTTGGCTCAGGAGTTAGGTAAATGGGCAGAATCGAGAGATAAAGGTCACGAATTTCACAACTCCATTT
>Ga0272444_10000453_pt1 | contig 44101 bp, 38 predicted proteins | sample SSMForm13_FD_201033 | JGI IMG/M metagenome (GOLD analysis project Ga0272444, IMG submission 201033) | Marine sediment archaeal communities from Little Sippewissett salt marsh, Falmouth, MA, United States - SSM-Form-13 | ecosystem: Environmental > Aquatic > Marine > Wetlands > Sediment ... | reverse complement strand
CCCACGTGTACTGCGAGCAACGCCTGAACCTCCCGGCGCCGAGGTTCTGGCTGACGAACGTGTTGACCACGCTGAGCACGCCGCGGGCGAAACTTTCGAGCATGAACGCGACCAGCCCGCCCATGGCCTGTCCGACAACCGTCGCCGAACCGAGGTGTGAGATCATCCGACCGTCAACGAATTGCGTAACCACGCGGTTGAGCCCGCTCATGCTGGCCGGGGCGGAGATGGTCAGCACCTCCGCGAAGCCCCACTTCGGTATGTCGGGCGACAGATTTTCCATAGAGAAGGCAGATCATATCCCAACTCGCGTCGATTTCCATCACTGCCGGTCCCCGGGCGGCTTGACCACGGGCGTTCGCTGCAATAGCATCTGTCGCTTTGGACGATCCACGATGAAGATCAGACCATACCAGCTCTCGCAGTTGCAGATAGGCGACATGACGCTTGCCGGATATAGCGTTGCCGGTGAGGAGGCCGTCGTCGTCGCGCCGGAACTGGACTGCGTGTTCGACATAGGCAAGTGCCCGCGCGAAGCGCTTGCCATCAACCACGTCCTTCTTACGCACGGACATGCAGACCACGTGGCGGGGCTTCCTTATTACTTTGCCCAGCGGGACTTCCAGGGTATTGCCGACGGGGTGGCGCTCGTTCCGGCAGAGCTCGCCGAACCGCTGGAACGCCTCATGCAAGCATGGGGCAGGGTCGAGGGGCATGTGCCCCCGCACAGGTTCATTCCTACTCGCGACGGTGAGGATTACGAGATTCGAAGAGGCCTGGTCGCGCGGGCGTTTGCCACGAGGCACGTCGGTGGATCGCTTGGCTTTTCAGTAATCGACGTTCGCAAGAAGCTCAAGAGCGAGTACCTCGACCTTTCGGGTCCCGAGATCGTCGAGCTTAAGGGCAGGGGAGTGGAAATAACCAATCGCGTTGAGATCCCGCTGGTAGCCTATCTCGGCGATACAGGAAAGGCCAGCTACGCAAACCTTCCCCATGTCGCCAACGCAAAGGCGCTGCTGATCGAGTGTACGTTTTTCGACCCGGAGCACACCAGCCGCGCACGCCACGGAAGACACCTGCACGTGTCCGACCTTCCTGAAGTGCTGGAGGGAATGAACAACGAGCGGATTATCATCGTGCACGTGACAAGACGGACTAACATGTCGATGGCCAGGAAACTGCTCCGAAAGGCGCTTCCCAAAGACATCCTCAGCAGGGTCACCTTCCTGATGAGCAGGAAGTACATCGAGGAGGACTGACCGGCCCTTAACCGTCGGCAAAGAGCGATCCTGTCGGCGCGTCTGCGGCGTAGTCGGCCTCCAGGAAGAAGCTGGACGCCTCGGAGACTGAGCGGAACACGCGCGTGGCGGTTTCGGTGACAAACGGGGAAGGCTCTGCCGATGACGGCCAGATAACGAACACGTCCTTGGTCGCCTCGTGTGCGTGCTGAAGCTCTCGCTCGACTCCGCTGGACAGGCCCGGCCTGCCGCCGACCAACTCCGGTATGAACGAGATAATCATGTCGGATTGCTCGATCAGCCTGAAGTCTCTCGCGTAAATCTGTCCGTCGATGTCCGGGATGATGTCAACAAGCTGCCGCGTCTCCAACAGGGCCCTCTCGTCGGGGGGGCCGACCTCGACGGTCAGTCGTCCTTCCTCTGCCGCCTTGAGCGCCGGGGCGCACAGGTGCTTCTCGTCAACGTCACCGGGATCAAAGCAGACAAAGTGGCGCTTCATTTCCCGGCGGAAGCTTTCGATTTCCGCAAGCGCCTTCGGTGTTCCCTCAGCAGTTACGTGAGACATCGGGAAGCTCAGGTAAGCCTTGCGATGGTCCGGGTGCAGGATAAGCCTCGCCAGCGTTGCCGCGGCCGCTCCGTCGGCGCCGCGGGAAAGTATGTAGAAGCACCCGTGTCCGCGCACGATCTGGGCCAGCAGTTCGGTGGCCAGGATTTCCTCCTCCCGCCAGACCATCAGGTCCTTGAGCGTGTGGTCGCTGTGACCATCACGGCGGAGTCGATAGTGGACGCGTTCGATGTTGTCAACGACGGCGATGTAGAGGTCGGCATCGAGCTGCTTCATCTGGTCGTAGTCGAACGCGTAGAACAACCCGTGCTTCCAGCGGAAGGTGGCGTGCGTGTTGACTATCAGGTGTCCGGTCGAGGCGCTCGCGGACAGGATGTCCTTGAAGACGCTCCGCCGGAGACCGTGAAGCCTTCCCAGAGGCAAATCGAGGATCTTGCCCGCGGCGACATCGGGCGCCTCGGCGTACATCATCTCGCCCACGTTCCGCGAGGCGATCTCGTGGCCTTCGGCTGAGGCGATCTCGACGACCTGGCGGATGAATCCAGCCTTGTCCAGGCCGACTTGCCCTGTGACGACTATCTTCATAGTGCCAATGTAGCCCTGGCGGCGATGTGAATCAATGAATCAGGACGGATCAGTCTTGACCGGCCCGCGATGGGGCATCATGAGCCGACTTCAGAGAAGCCACCTCGGCGGCGAGTTCCTTGATCCGGGCATTGAGACGGGCGATCTCGGCTGACAGTTCGTCGTTGCGCCTTCGGAGCGCGTCACGCTCGCCGGGCGCGTCGGACAGAGCCTTTATCTGCTCCTGCTGCCGGCGATTGAGGAACTTCAGACTGGTAAGGCGGTCCGAAAGCAGTCTTTCTCTGGAAAGCTGCTCTTCCAGACGGGCCGAGAGGATGGTGTTCTCGTCCCTGGCGGCCTGGAGCTGCCCCGAAAGGTGATCAGCATCTGGCGTGGGGTCGGATTCCTTCTGGACGGGGGGCGCCTGCCGGCTGCGAAGGTTGAACTGGTCGCACCCTGCCGAAAGGATCAAGGGAATGCACAAGACGATAGCCGCACCCAGACGCATATAACTATGATAACGCCTGGCTTGGAATCCGGCTAGTGTGTCTTGTTCGGAGCGGGCGTTTTGAGTGCCTGGGGTATCAGCGTGTCCAGGCGTCCTCTGGCGTTGTTTGTTATCACCTTTCCGTCGCGCCCTATGAGCCACAGGCTTGGGATCGCGTTGACTCCGTACTTGGCGGCGATGGAGTTTCTTCCGCTTCCGCCGTATGTATGTATCCAGCCAAGGTTCCTGTCTCTGATGAAGGACTTGGCGGCGGCCAGGGTTCGGTCCAGACTGATGCCGACGATTTCAAGCCCCTGATCGCGGTACTTGGAGTAGATTTCCTTGAGCTTCGGTAGAGACGCTACGCACGGCCCGCACCAACTGGCCCAGAAGTCTATAAGGACGACTTTGCCCTTGAGATCATCAGGTAGCGTGAGTGTTGTTCCGTCAAGACGCTTGAGTTGGGCTTCGAACAGGGCGCCCGTGGATGGGCTTTGACCATGGCGACTGAGGAATGGGCGGACTCCGGGACTATCGGCGTGGGTGGATTGAAGTTTCTCCAGAAGCGTTTGTTTGAGGTTTGAGAGCTTTGCCTGCTCGGCAGCCAGTGTCGCATATATCAGCCCGGACGCCTCGCCGGATGTGCCTCGGTAGCGGTCGGCCATCTGCTTGATGAGTTCCGCTGCCTTTTGCGGTTTGCTGTCTCCGGAGAGTTGGTCGATTTGCGCCAGTGTCACAAAGTAATCTGCCGGCGCCTTGCTTGACGGGGGGGCGTCGGATTCCAGAAGCCTGGCGGCGATACCCAGAAGCTGCTTCTGCGAGTTAGCGCCTCTGCGCTGCTTGGCCAGGAAATCCGCTGCGGGGAGCATCTTTGCGAGAAGCTCATGCAGGTTGGGCGCGCCCGGATAGTCCTTCTCGGCCTGGAATCCGGTTTCAAGGACGGTCTCCATACGCTGGATCAGAAGCTTGAACAGTTCGGCCCGGGTCATCTTCCTGGAAGGTTGCTTGTAGAGGTCGGTTATCTTGGCGATGACGGCTGAGGGGATCTCGACGGGCCTGGTCGCCGGGGCAGTCGCCACAGGCGCAGTAGCGGTGGTGGGCGTATCGGCCGACACGCTGGCGGAGGTCAAGGCGATGACGATTAGAAGGGGGCCACGTGCGAGCATATGTGTTCCTTTCGCTTCATTGGGGGTGTCCAGTGGTCAGACTCTATCGTCTGTACGCTTGTGGGGCAACAATGGCTCGCACTGCCGGGCGAACCGAATTTCCGGAGAGGCCCGGATACATGGTGCGCTGAGGAGCCCCACCAAACAAAATGGGCGACACTGCCGGCGGGGAAGTCCGCAGCAGTGCCGCCGGTATGTATCAGTCATCGCAGGAGGTTGTGAGCGTGTGGGAGAAGGGGTTCACCACCATCGCCGCCACCGTCTCCTTTGCCAGAAGCCGCTGCCGGAATCGCTATCGGAGCTGTCGGAGTCACCACCGGAGTCGGCCTGGCCTCCGTCGGAACCGCCAGAGTCATCTCCTCCGGAATCGCTTCCGCCTTCGTCGGGCAGGTCGATGTCGATTCCACCACCTGAGCCTGAGGAATCACCTCCGCCTTCGTCTGCCGGGTCGCTCGTATCAGCAATGGAACAGGCGCATGCGACCGCGACTTCCACGTAGGAGCCCGAGTTCGGAGACAGCGTGTAACGCTTCTTGATGCCCATCGGCAGCGTCCCGTCGGGCGTAGGCGTTATCTTGATGTTCGTGGTCATCGGGACGGTCCCGCCGTACTCTTCGGCGTCTTCTTCCCAGTACCCAAGGTTGGTCCCGTAGGCGTAGGGGGAACTGATGTGGTCCAGGTCGGCCATGCTCAGTATGGTTCCCTCGATCACGGCGTTATCGCGGATATCCACGATCCCTCCGACCAGGATGCCTGTGAGTTTGGAGTCCGAACTATCTCCCTGCTTGTGGAAGTCGCCGATGTTGACGTTGAAGTTAGGCGCAAGGATGGTGCACCCGTCGAGGTAGCCTGCAATCTCGCTGGACTTAAAGACAGTGTCTCCCTCGAAGTTCATCGAGTTGTACTTCCACTGGAAGGAAGATGGCACGTCAGTTACCACAGGGCCTTCGAAAGTGCAGTCCTCGAAGACTATGTTGTTTCCGGTGCTTTTAGAGGTCCCGTCGCTATCGATGTAGGTGATCCCGGTGAAGGTGCAGTTCTTGAACCGTGCGTGAGTGTTCTCGGACACGAAGGTGTAGTCGAAGGTCTGGTTCTCATAGACGGGCCTCTCGAACCAGGTGCCGGTGGACTTGGCGGGGAACTTCTCCCATTGGGTTTTGCTGGTAGAGGGCAGGTTGTTCTTGTTTCCGGTGCTGGCCATCCAGTCCAGTATCTCCCCGGTGTCGAAATCATCGGTTGTGTAAGAGGCTAATTCAGGCTCGCTATAGACCATCTGGTCATGCAAATCCTCATCGACATGCTCGAGCCCGTCATCGTCGTTGAATTCCTCCTCGCTGAGCACGGTCTTGACGCCTTCGGAAACGTAACCGTCATCGCCTAACTCGATATCCAGAGCGGGCGCCTTGTCGGTTCGGGTCCATGTGCTGCAAAGGTCTCCGTCGATCTGTATGTTCCCTCTGGCGATTACCCGCGGACGGCTGGCGACAGCGTAGCTCATCACGCTGCTATCTTCATTGACGGAGTAATCGATCGCAATGGACCTGGCTGCGCCTTCCGTTTCGCCCGTGGCCGAAAGCCTGAGCGTGTCTGCGTCCAGGCGCGTGACCGTCAGTGCGAAGCGAGCATTGTGCGGAAGTGTGATCCAGGGAGTGGTCACCACCCCGGTATCCGCGTTGTAGGCCACCGTCGATTGGCCCAGGTTGCCAGTCCCGTTCATCGTGTTGCCGAATGCGGCGGCGGTCAGGCCTATCATGTCCGGAGTGCCTTCCCAAACGCCTTCGCTGACTATGTTCTCCAGATGCATCATGGCGAACTCCAGGCCGCTCTCCGCGGCGAACATAGCCGCCTGGCCTTTTTCGTGGTTGATGCTCTTCTGGAGATTCAGGTCCGTCGTTGCCACAAAGGCCGCCGCCACGCTGCCGAACAGCATCAGCAGAAGCAGTGCCATCGCATACACCATCCCACTATGACGCCTCTTAGAGCATTTCTTGTGAGCCAGCATTTTGGTGACCTCCTTAGTCCACTACCAGCCACCCCGTGTCGAGGACCGGATGGCCGCTGTGAGCGAGAGACACCTCCACATAGACAGCCCGGGTCGAACCGGCGCTTACGACGGTCTCCAGGTTGTCGGGGTCTCTCCATGTAAGATTGATAGTCTCGGTCCAGCCGGGCATCCCGCTGACGGCTGAGCCTGTTCCGTCTCTAGGAGGAGTGTAAGATACACCCATCAGATCGTCGAGATCGTCAACAAATTCTTGTGGGTCGCTTCCGTCTGGTCCGGGTCCGTTGCCCTGGTCAACCGGGTCGGGATCGGTGAACGGCAGGGAAAGCGTCCATTCGCGCAGTTCCTGGGCGAGGAAGACCGCCTCAGTCAGCTTGCTTCCTGCGTCGTTGACGCGAGTGTTCGAGGAGGCGGCCAGCATGATTCCAACCGCCCCAAGCCCGATGATGATCACCGCGACAAGCGCCTCGACGAGGGTGAATCCCGGCCTGTTCCGCAGACGTCTCCGGTCTTGTTTCCCTATAGTCTTCATTGGATTCTGCTTCCTCATGTGTAAGACCGCTGTCGAGGCAATGTCAGGCCCAATTGCCTCTCGGCCTTGTCAGTAAAGGTGGTTGCGCCTCGGCCTGGCCGTGGCCGAGAACGAGTGTGTCTTTCCCTCGATGGTCAGGGTTATCGCTATCGCAAGGCACTTGGTGCAGTCGTAGCCTTGCCAGTCCTGCCCGGTTTGTTCGGTTACGCTGAAGGAGCTTATCTGAACGTCGTCGGTGGAAGCGATGATGCTTTCAGTCGCCTCGTGTCCGCTCTTGGTCACACGGTAGATCAGCTCGCCACCGTCGCGCTCGTACTGTATTTCGGTTATCCCGCTACCGTCATTTGGCGGGATTATCGTGAACAGCTCATTGCCGTATTCCATCGCCTCGGCTGTGCGAATGTCCCTGGTGATGCGTGTCAGGGCCGCTCGGGCCGTCTGAGAGACGGTTGCCAGGTCTTCGTTTTCCCTATAGCTGGTCAGCCCGCCGTGGACGACCGCGGCAAGTGCTGCCATCAGCAATGCCGTGATAATCAAGGCGATCAGCATCTCGGCCAGGGTGAAAGCTTGTCTTCTAGCAGTGGGGTCCATCTTCGTATTCCTATACACATCGAATCTGGAATAGCCATGATTGGCGTTGCGAGGCGTATTCACTTGTGCTCCAGGTATGTGTTTGGGCTTGGCGCCAGCTTGTACTTGCGTCGCATGCCGAACGGGAGGACATTGTCCGGCTGGGGCACTATCCTGATATCTCCTTCGATTCCGCTGGCGCCGGCGGTTTCTCCACCGTCGGCATAGAAGCCAATGTTGGTTCCGTAATAACTGGCTCCGGTTCCGAGGTCTGTATCCGGGTAGTACATACTGAGGATCGTTCCTTCGATGTTGGCCGTGCCCCGAACGTCAACGATTCCCCCGATGATGATTCCCGTCATCTTGCTGTCGGGGTTGGATTCACCATCGTAGCCTCTTCCGCCAATGTCCACGCCGAAGTTCGGCGCCATGATTGTGCTTTCCGGCATATAGCTGTTGGTGAACGTTGTCTCGCCCTCAAATGTCAAGGCGTTCTTGGACCACCAGTAGTCTCTTGGCACACCGGTGATGACCGGGCCGTTGAAGGTGCAGCCGTCGAAGACCACGTTGTTGGAGTGGTCGTTATACCGGTCGTCACTGCGGTACTCTCGCCCGGGGATCGCATGTTGATCGTAGTAGTCATGCGACCACTGCCCCAGCGTAGTAGTCTCGTCGGTATCCAGGTAGATGATCCGGTTGAACGTGCAGTTGATGAACTTCGGGTTGTGCCCGGGAGGAACGTAGATGTTGTCGAACGTCATGTTCTCATAGATCGGTCGGTCCAGCTTGCGGCGCTTGTTGTCGCTGCTGGGGAACCAGGAGTCATGGTCGTAGCTTGTGGGAGGGCCAATGGAAGTTATATCGGTCGTGCCTGCCTTGTAGGACGATGTGTCGAAGTCGTCGGCAGTGTAGTCGGCAAAGCGTGGCTCGTCGTAAGCGAAGCCTTCGTGTTCGCCTTCCACGTAGTCCTGCGAGTCGTGCATCTCGTAGTCGGCTTGGCTGAGGACGGTCTTGAGGTGTCCGTCCACCCGGGTGTCCGGTTCGGTCAAGAACGGAGGGACATCGTAGCTGCCGATGCGAGTCCGGTCCCAGGTGCTGGTGATGTCACCACCCACGACCGCGCCGTCTGTTATGAGGACCCTCGACCTGCTGGCGACGGAATACGTGAGCACGCTACGGTCTTCGTGCAGAGTGTAGTCAACCGAAAGGGTCCTGGATATTCCCCCGGCCTGGCCGGTCACATGCAGCCTGAGCCTGCTTGCGTCCAAACGTGTGACGGTAAAGCTGAACTGATCGCCGGTTGGCAGCAGTATCGGTGGGACCGTGATAAGTCCGGCTTCGGGGTCGTACGAAACATCGCCGCAATCGATGTTGGCAGTACCGTTCAGGGCGTTGCTGAGTACCTGGGCGGTCAGTGCCGCCATGTCCGGGTTGTCCTCCTCGCTGGCGATTCCGACCATCTTGCTCATGGCGAACTCCATTCCGCTTTCGGCGGCAAACATCGCCGCCTGGGCTAACTCATGGTTGTCCGCCTTCTGGACGCTCGTGTCTGTCGTCACTGCGAATGCGACCGCCAAGCTGGCGAACAGGGCCAGCATGATCAGTGACAGAACGTACGCCATCCCATCGGATCGCTTCTTTCTCCCACGTCCAGATTGTTGTGGAACTGACATTGGGCACTCCTATGGCTCGCTCACCCGGCAACAATCCAGCCGGTCTCGAGCTCTGTGTGGCCCTGGAACGTCAGCGTCACCTTGACGTGCACAATGTCCGAGGAGCCCTCAGTCACAGTGGCAGTGAGGTCATCGGGGTCCCTCCAGGTGATGCTGATCGTCTGGGTCCAGCCGGGCATCCCGGTTATCGCTGTGCCCGTGCCGTCTCTAGGAGGAGTGTAGGATACGCCCATGAGATCGTCGAGGTCGTCAATAAATTCCTGTGGGTCGCTGCCGTCTGGTCCGGGAGGGTTGCCCTGGTCTCCGGGATCCGGATCGGTGAAGGGAAGGGAGAGCGTCCATTCGCGCAGTTCCTGCGCCAGAAGGACCGCCTCGGTGAGTTTGCTGCCTGCGTCGTTGGCGCGGGTGTTGGAGGCAGCGGACAACATGATCGCCGCAGCGCCGAGCCCGATGATAATCACAGCTACAAGAGCTTCAACAAGTGTGAACCCCTGCCTGCTTCCTGTGAGCCGGCCGGCGCATCGACGATATGTAGTTCGCATTACTGCACCTCTTCTTACCTCGCTATTGAACCAACTTGGACATCTTGAAGATCGGAAGGATGATGCTCATCGCGATGAAGCCGACGACGCAGCCCATCAGGACTATCATCAACGGCTCGATCATCGCGGTGACCGCCTTGATCGTTGCCTTGAGTTCCTGGGAGTAGAAATCGGCGATGTCTCGCATGACCGGACCCAGGTTTCCGGATTCCTCCCCGGCGGAGATCATCTGTACAACGTTGCTTGGCAGTAGTTTTTGCCTTCCCAGAGGCTGGACTATCTTGCTTCCTTGCTCAACCGCGTCATGAACGTCGGCCCACATTTTCCTGTACTGGAAGTGACCGGATACCTCGCCCGTTATGTCCAGTGTCTCAAGCATGGGAACGCCCGCGCTGACCAATTCGCCCATGGTGTGCAGGCTTCTCGTTATGTAGAGCGCTCTGAGCATCCTCTTGAACAGCGGGATCTTCAGCTTGAGGCGGTCCCAGCACTCGCTTCCTGCGTCGGTCTTTATCGCGTAGAACAAACCAACGAATGAAGCGACCAGGCCTGCGACTATCACGTACCAGTAAGCTCGAATGAAGTCGCTCATCGCCATCAGCATCACTGTGGGCTTGGGAAGCAGCGCCTCTTTTCCGGAAAACAGCATGGTGAACTTCGGCAGGACGAAGGTGAGCAGGAACACCGTGGCCCCAACGGCCATCACGGCGATGATCATCGGGTATATCATGGCGCCTCTGACCATGCTTCGTGTCTCTACCTGCTGCGCGAGGTACTTCGATATCCTGTCGAGCATGTGTCCGAAGTTACCGGAAAGCTCGGAAGCGCGGATCATGTTGACATAGAGCGGGCTGAACACCTTCGGATGCTCAGCAATCGCCTCGGAGAAAGGCTTTCCGGATTCCACGTCGGCCTTGATCTGCAGGAGTATCTTCTTGAACTTGGGGTTCTCCACTTGTTCGGAGATTCCACCAATGGCGGACCGGATGTTGATTCCCGCCTTTATCATGACCCCCAGTTGCTTGGTGAAATTCAAAACGTCCTTCAGTCCCGGACCCAGCTCGATCTTCACCTCGCGCATCTTGGCGAGGATGCCTTCTGCGCCCGCCATCCCGGATACAGGCATGACGTTGAGCACGTAGCTTCCGTAGCCTTTTGCGATTGCGGACGCTTCAGGGAGGGACTGGGCCTGGATAACGCCGGTTGTGGTCTGGCCTTCGGCGGTCCTGACTTCGTACTTATAGCTGGTCATCTCTCGAATTTCCTATGCACTAAGGGCCTGGTTGAGCATATCGGGTCTGACAGCCTGGCTGAGGGCCTGGTCGCGACTGATCTGCCCATTCAGGTAGAGCGTCTTGATTGATTCATCGAGTGAGCACATACCCAGGCCCCTGCTGGTCTCGATGATGTTCGGTATCTCGTGAACGCGATTCTCGCGAATGCAGTTTCTTACGGCTGAATTGCATACCATGATCTCGCATGCCGGAACCATCCCCGGACGGTCGGATCGTTTGAAGAGACATTGGCTGATGACCGCCTGGAGCGTATTTGCCAGCATGGAGCGGATCTGGATTTGCTGCTCTGGCGGATATATGTCGATGATCCTGTCCACCGTCTGCGAGGCGTTTTGGGTATGCAGTGTAGATAGCACAAGGTGTCCCGTTTCGGCAGCGGTGATGGCGGCAGAGGTCGTGGCCAGGTCTCGCATCTCGCCTACCAGTATGATATCGGGGTCCTGGCGGAGCGCGTGTCTCAGGCCCGAGGAAAAGCTCGGAACATCGTTGCCCAGTTCTCGCTGCTCGATGACGCATTTGTCCCATTTCAGCAGGTACTCGATCGGGTCCTCTACGGTTATGACGTGGTACCGGTAGCGGTGGTTGATCTCTTCGATCATCGATGCGAGCGTTGTGGACTTGCCCGCGCCGGTCTCTCCGGTGACGAGTATAAGCCCGCGCGGAAGATCGACCAGTTGACGGACGACCGGAGGGAGGTTGAGCGTGTCCAGGGCGGGAACCTGGCTCGAGATGGACCGGAACGCGATGGCGATGCTGTCTCTCTGGAAGTGAGCGTTGACACGGAACCTTCCGCGACCGGCAACGTGACTGGAAAAGTCCAGATCACGCCGTTCCAGCAAGGTATCGAATCGCTTCTGGCCCACCATGTTCTTGACGCATGCCTCGGTGTCTTCCTTTGTGACCGGGCCCTGCCCGGCCACTGGTTCCAGTACCGTGTGAATGCGGAACAGGGGAGGAAGCCCTACGACCAGATGGACATCGCTGGCGTTGTTGTCGAGAGCCTGGGTCAGTAGTTGTTGCAAATCCATCACGGCAATGTCTCCTGTCAGGTCTCCGTTACTCTCATGACCTCATCGATGGTGGTCTTGCCTTCAGCGGCCTTGGCCAGACCGTCCTGGCGAAGGGAAGTCATGCCTTGTTCGATTACGTGCCTTCGCAATTCGCCCAAAGATGGATTCGATGTAATAAGGTCGCGCGTTTCCTCATTGAGTTCCATGAGTTCATAGACACCGATTCTGCCCTTGTAGCCGGTTTGCCGGCAGGCTTCACAACCGGCGCCGTAGTACAGATCACCTATGTCGGCGCCGATCTTGTCCAGGTATGCCTTCACGTGCTCGGGCACAGGGTCCAGGGGTTGCCTGCATTCCTCACATATGCGGCGCACCAGACGCTGCGCGAGGACCGCGTTGACTGCGGCGCTTATCAGGTACGGCTCGATACCGATATTTATGATCCTTGTAATGCTCGAAGGCGCATCGTTGGTATGCAGAGTTGACAGAACAAGGTGGCCTGTGAGTGAGGCCTGGATGGCTATTCTTGCCGTTTCCTCGTCACGAATCTCTCCGAGCATTATCACGTCAGGGTCCTGTCTCAGAAGGGATCTGAGGGCGGCGGCGAAGCTCATTCCTATCGAGTCGTGAACACCCACCTGATTGGTGAAGTCGAGTTCGTACTCTACAGGGTCTTCGACGGTCGATATGTTCAGCTTGTCACCATCCATAATCTGAAGTGCGGAGTAGAGGGTAGTGGTCTTTCCACTCCCGGTCGGCCCGGTCACCAGGACGATACCGTGAGGTTGGAGTATCTGATTGGTGAAGGACTCCAGTGATCTTTCGGATAGGCCCAGATGCTCGAGGCCCACCAGGATCGAGCGATTGTCAAGCAGCCTGATGACGCACTTTTCTCCGTGGGCGACCGGAAGTGTGCTTACTCTCAGGTCGATGGTGCGCCCGTGCACAGTGGCTCGTATTCTGCCGTCCTGGGGCAAGCGTCGCTCGGCGATATCCAGTCCCGCCATGATCTTGAGTCGGGATATGATGGCTGCGTGCATCGTCACCGGGGGCGCCTGCTGCTCGAAGAGGATTCCGTCGATCCTGAATCTCACTCGCATCCGCCTGTCGCCGGGTTCGATGTGGATATCGCTGGCGTCGTCCTTCACTGCGGCAGCGATGAGGAAGTTCACATAGCGGATTACGGGGCTTTCTCCCGCTATCTTCTCCAGGTCGGCGACTTCCTCCGATTTGGTATCGACCACCTCAACGACATCCTCGTTTATGTCCTTGATGATGTCGTTGACCTGCTGTTCGGAACTGGCGGACATCGCCTCGACGACTTCGTCTATGTCTTGGCGAGGGGTAACCACCAGATGCATGGCCGTGCGCAGACGTCGTTTGAGATCATCGATCAGGAAGATGTCGGCAGGATCGGATATTCCTACAATCAGGCCTTCCTCATCTCGCCCTATGGGAAGGGCCTTCTTTTCGGCTATGTAATTTGCCGGAAGCAGAGCAAATGTGGCCGGGTCTATGTCAATTGCCTTGACCCGCATGAACGGAAACTTGAAGTAGTCTGCGACAGTCTGGAGGGCCAGCATCTCCGATATGGCCTGGATGCGCACTAGTGCCTCAAGCACGCTCAGGCGAGGGTTGGCCTTCTGGTGAGCGGAGGCGGCCTCAAGCTGTTCCATGGAGACGTGGCCTCGTTCAAGCAGGATTCGCTCGGGACCGCGATAGACAGACACGTCCTCGGTCGGTCGCCAAAGGTTGTCCGCAAAGTCCGTCTGCGGCTTGGCGATGCCGGGTTCTGTCTGATCAGTCCTTGCTTGACGTGCCATATCGGACACGCACAGCCTCCTTTTACGTCCTCCGGAGCCAGCTTTAGATGCTAATGGTCCATTCGGAGGATGTATTCCATTTCGCCCCGAGCCAAGATTACTTCCCTGGCTCCAATGCTCTTTACGGTCCACCCTTCGATAGTCTGGCCTTCGGCGAGAACGTTGTTCGATATCATTGCCTTGGCCCCGTAAGAACCTGTAAGGACGGACTGAAGCTCCAGTTCTTCAGCGGCTCCCATATGGGCGATTGCGGAAGCGCTGTCCCCACCGGGCATTCCTGGCTGAGCAGTGGGCTCGCCAGGTGCTGTCGGGAGGGCAGGCCTGTAAATAAAGGCGTTTCGGGAAAGTTCCTCGACAGGGATCTGCCTTTGGCTGGCCTCATAGTAGAAGGTGTCCACAACAGTAGTGGTTTCGTCCGTTCTGGCGCCGGGCGACTTCATCTGCTTGATGGCGGCGTCCACTTCGGCAGCGACAGCTTCTTCGGCTGCCGACGCTTCTTTCGGCCCCGTTCGGACGCTCAGCAGATAGAGGCAGCCTATTCCGGCAGCGAACAGCGCCACGAGCACCAGGTTCGCGGTGTCCAATGGCTTTCTCTTCGCTTTCAGACGCTCAGAAGTTCTGGCCGGTGTTCGCGAGCCCGCATTTGCGACCTCGCGTGAAGCCTGCGGGTTCTGGTACGAATTGTCCTCGTTTCCGGGCGACAAACCTGTGCCGTCTGGAACGGTTCCATTCATAGCTTCGGTTTCGGCATCCATGGCTTGTCCTCACTGTCCTGCTCGAAGAAAATGGACATCTCGAAGTTAGCGTCCACGATGCCCGTCATTCCTTCGTCTTGTCCCTCGATATCCATCTTTCGGATGCGCATGATTCTTGCCCGGTTCTCCAGGGCCAGAAGGAACGAATAAAGCCCCATGAAGTCACCTTGCAGACTTACGGCGATGGGCTGCTCGCCTTGTGTGGAATCGGCGGGCAGGTATGTCATCTTGCTGGACCTGGTAAGCGACTTGATGCTCTCAGCGTGCAGCTTGTTTTCTTCAGCAAGGCGCCAGATGTCCTGCACGATCTTGTCGATTTCTTTCTCATCGGGAAGCTTGGACTGGAAGAAATCAATGGCGCCTCTGAGCTGGTCAATCTGTGCCTTGAGGTCTCCGATTTTGCCCATGGCTTCGTTAAGTTCGCGAAGCTTGGCCTGCCTGACCTCTATCTCTGCGCGCATCTTGGCGTTCTCAGCGTTTTGGGGGCGGAAGACGAACCACCATGCGCCTACGGGTATGAGCATCAGCAGAGCGATGAAGATTATTTCTCTCAGTCCGAATTTCATGATTCAGCTCCCGGTTCCACCAGTGTACCAGCGGCATCGGCAGTCTCTTTGGCCCGACGCTCCCTGAGCAGATCTATGACGTCAACGTTGGGTCTGAGTTCCATGGTGACCTTGAACTCACGCACGTCGATCTTGGGTTTGTCCGTGCTCCTCTCGTTGAGTGTCTTGCTCTGGCTGTAGCTTATGTCCACCGAGCTGAGCAGGGGATTGTCCTTGAGATTTGCGATCAAGCTGCCAACCTGCATGTCAGTTGCGGCCAGACCCGTAACATCGAGAATCATCGGCGGCATCTGGTTCTGCGTGGGCTCCTTGTCTGCGGATTTGTTTTTGGCGGCCTCGAACTTGGAGCCCTTGGGCGATCGGGGCTTGCTCTTTGCCTTGCCGGGCCTGAGTTCCACTCTGGTGACCGATGCTTCGTCCGGAAGAGCCTGTGACACCATTGCCAGCAGGTAGCTTCGCGGGACGCGTTCAAGCAGGGAAGCAGTGGTCTTGGCCTTCGTTATCATCTGCTTCTTGCTGGCTTCAAGCTGTCTCATCTGGGTCAACATCTTGGCCGCTTCGGAGTAGGAGGCGTTGACGCGCTCCAATACCTCTCTGGTGTTTCCGGTTGTGTGTTCGGACACCAGCGCAGCCATTCCGACGCCGCCCATTACGATGAGGAACAGGATGATGCAGATGGTGTTGGCCCTTTTCTGCATCCTGCAGGCGAGGTAGTCTCGTGGAAGCAGGTTTACCATGCTCATGTCGTCACCTCATGCCGCGTCCGCGGCGCCTAGGCTCAGGCCGACGGCGACAGCCCAGTCCGGCTGGGCTTCTGACCTGTCGAGCCCCGTACCAAGAGCCGCCGCTCCCTCTTTGGCGACCTGCACAAGAGGGTCGCCAATGTGAGCCGCCAGGTTCAACTGACGTGCGACGGTCTGGCAGAATCGCTTGTCGTTGGCTTGTCCACCAAGGAACACCAGTTGTTCAACGGCCTGGTTGGGGAAGACGGATTCGTGGTATCGCATGCACTGTGTCAGTTCCTTGGTCAGTTCGGAGGCGGGGCATTCAAGAAGGCGATAGACCTCGTCGCTTCGGGAATCAACATCGTCGCCGCAGGCGAGTTTTCTTCTCAATTGCCACGCTTCATCAAGGGATATCCCCAGACCTTCGGCAACTTTGGAGTCCAGTTGCCGTCCTCCCACGGGAAGGTTTCGCGCAAAGGCGATTCTTGATCCGTGGGCGAGGACCACTTGTGTGCTGGCCTGACCGATGTCAACGTAGAGTGTTGTTCTGGTGTCTTCAGATTGTCGGAAGAGGCGAGCAAAGCAGTCAACAATCGCGCACGGTTCCACGCTCAGACCAACGACGTCAAGTTTGGACCGTCGCGACATCGCCAAGCAGTCGTCAACCGTTTTCTTTGAGGCCGCTATGACAATAACTTCCTGCTTGGCCTCTCCATCTCCATAGACGTCCCCGGCGACCAAGTGCCTGACAATTGCATCCTCGACCGGGTATGGAAGCTTGCCCTGTAACCCCCACTCAAGAGCGGAGGTCAGTTCCTCAGGCCCAACCTTCGGCACCTTCATGTGGAGGATGAAAGTCATTTCTGCCGGTAGGGAAATAACGCACTCGGTGCTCTTGAAGGCGCGAGTCTTCAGAAGCGAGCGAATGCTCCTTGCCATGTAGTCCATCCGCCTGGAAGGGCTCTCGCGGAACCCCTGGGGAACATTGGCGCTTCCTGCGGCGAGCAGTCTCAGGCCGCTTTCCGTCGTGGCCATCTGGACCATCTTTACTGTGGAGGACCCGAGGTCCACCCCAATCGGCAGGGGCTTTGGCTTCTTGCTCGTCAACGCCATTGTTCTCTCCATACCTACCGGTCAGCGACAAGTTGCCGACTCGGTTACTTGCGCGGGAGGCCTAGCAACAGTGCTTAAGAGAGTGTTCGCTCTGCCCCGAATAGTCTGCGCGCTTGTGCCATGTTCCGGCCGACCGCCTCTGAAGATGCGGCTGCCGTTAGCGGGTGGTCCTAACCCAAAACTAGGATGCTGCCTATGGTTGAGCAAATCCTGCTGCTCCTTGGGTCTATGTGGAGACAGACCAGTGTTCCGTGCTTCAACAGATTCCTCATCACTACCTGTTATCGGTGAGCCGAAAGGCCTTATTGAGTAGCGGGTCCGGTCTGGGAACAAGATTTTTCACGCCGTCATCGCCGGGCTAAGAATGTATATCCTTGCAGGGTATGCGGTTATGGGTTGCAGGCCCGGCAGTGTCACCGACATTCGCCAGATTTGTGGCGCTTTCGGGCGGGGCCATTCCAGTCCATGCTTCAGGCCCACAAGGCCGGGTAACAGGGCATCTTCGATTTTGCTTGAAGAGAACGCCCCACGTTTTAGAATGGTGTTGTTGGTGTTGATTGGTGCATCGCGGGTGACTGAGGCATACTGCGAAAAAGAGGCTCCGCAAGAGGCAGAGTATGGAAACCAGCTTGGTTATGTTCAAGCCTAACGGTCAACGGAAAGATTTCCCGTTGGTCAATGAGAACACCGTCATCGGGCGGGCTGAAGACTGCGATCTTCGCATCCCGCTGCTTAGCGTTTCACGGCGACACTGCGAGATAACCATATCTGAAAGCGGAGTCAGCGTGCGGGACCTCGCCTCTTCAAACGGCACTTACGTGAACAACCAGCGAGCCAACGAAGCGGATTTGGAGGCGGGCGACCGGCTTGTCATAGGACCGATAGTTTTCACGATACAGATTGACGGTCAGCCTGAAGAGATTCAGCCCGTCAAGACCAGGGGACAGGTTCTGGCCGAAAAGAGCCATGCCGGAACGGAGCAGATCGACCTGGATGCCGAGATCGCCGCAGGTTTGGAGGATTCCGGCGCAGATGACTCGGCGATGGGCGAGACCAGCGTGACTTCCGAGCAGCCTGAGGTGGTCCTTTCAGAAGCTGAAGACCAGGGACAAGAGGATGAGGATCCGCTTTCAGCGCTGGAGGCGATGGCAAGTCAGAACGAAGACGAAGAAGACGCCAAGGGGTCCGATTAGCCCGGAAGGGCTGTCGATCACCATCGCCTTCCAGCAACACCGGGGGTATCGATGCTTGTTCCGCACAAGGCGGGCTAAGACCTTCATCGCTCCTGATCGCAAAGCTCATCAGGGCGGTGCGCCAGTCCGGGACCATCGTTGGCCAGGAAATCCCGAAGTATCTCTGCAGCAGCGACAGCGTCCTGGCGGGCCCTTCGCTTTTTCCTGGTCCACTTGCCCGCCAGGGCCTGATCGGCCTGGAAGCTGCTGAGCCGTTCGTCCCACATGCGAATGTCAAGTCGGCATGATCTTGCCAGGTCAATAGCCAGTCTCAGCGCCGCATCTGCTTGCGGGCCCCTGGAATCGTCCATGTTGAGCGGCCAACCGACCACGATGCCTTCGGCTCCGTATTCCTCGGCCAGCTTGCGTATGCTTGCGATTGCGGCTTCTCGAGGCTTTGCCGGAACAACCGAAATGGGGCCGGCAATTCCGTCAATCGTGTCGCCCCCCGCAACGCCGATCCGCTTCGTACCGTAGTCTATTGCCAACCAGTGGGACATGGCAGTGGTCGGGGCAGATTCAGGCGTACCTTCCTCCGTCCACGCCTTCTATGATGCCCACGAGCTCCTTGAGTCGCTGAGAGTCCGCCTTGTTGCACACCAAAGTTGCGTCGGTCGAGTGGGCTATGATGCAGTCGTCCATACCGAGTACGGCAATGAGATGATCGTCCTCGCTGACTATGATGTTCCTGAAGCTGTCGAGTACCGTGGTGTTGCTTGCAACGACGACGTTGCCTGCCTCATCCAGATCGGTAACATTCTCCAGCGCCGGCCAGGAACCCACGTCCAGCCACTCGCAGCGAAGCTCGATCATCATCACCTTCTCCGCCTTTTCCATCACGGCGAAGTCAATGCTGATCTTCTCGAGTTCAGGGTAGGCCTGCTCCAGTATTGGGGCAGTGTCTTGTCCTCTGCGCACCGCCTCTGAAACGGCGCTCAAACGGTCCATTGAGTCCGGAAGGAACTTGCCCAGCGCGTCGCGGATTGCCGAGATCTTCCAGACAAACATCCCGCTGTTCCAGTAGTACTTGCCGGACTCGACGTATTGTCGGGCAACCTGGTGGGGTGGTTTCTCCTTGAAACCGAGGACCTCGTACACCCCGTCGGTGACTGTCTTTCCACAATGGATATACCCAAGTCCAGTGTGAGGCCAGGTGGGCGGAACACCGAAGGTAAGCAGCGCATCTGGGTATTGCTCTGCTGCGTCGAGGGCGGTCTTGACGCACTCTCCGAAGGCATCAACCGGTCTGATGACATGATCAGCGGTAAACACCGCCATAGTGGCGTCTTCGTCCTTTCCGGCAAGAAGTTGTGCCGCCAGTGCGACCGCATTGGCGGTATCTCTTCCCGTCGGTTCGCCGACTACGTTCTCGCGAGGAAGCTTCGGAAGCGCCTCGGCAACCTGGTCGGCATACTGCTGATTGGTGATGACGAAGATGTTCTGGCTTTCGAACAGCCCGGATAACCTGTCAACGGCGATCTCCAAAAGGCTTCTTCCGTTTAGAAGCGGAAGCAACTGCTTGGGGCGCCCTAACCGGCTTAACGGCCAAAGCCTCTTCCCTGCCCCGCCGGCCATGATTACCGCGTACCGCATCTTTCCTCTCCTGAGTGGAAGATTGTCTCGCTTGTCCGTTTGGACAACATCTTGGCAACTATATGAATCTCGACCTTCCTTGTCACGCCACTACACAAAAACGCGGTCGTGCGGAGGACGCAAATGCCAATGGCGTTGCTGATGGGGCCAAGCCTATAATTGCCGCCACGTTCTGGCGCAATTCTTCCAAGGAGCGAGGATGGCCATCGTAGCCGGGATAGACGAGGCGGGCTTCGGACCCGTGCTTGGGCCTCTTGTGGTGTCCGCTTCCGCGTTCGCAATGCCGGACGGAAGCTCCTGTTCGCAGATGTGGCAGGACCTATCCGGAGCGGTCTGTAAGAAACCGTCCAGAAAGGGGGGAAAGATAGCAATCGCCGACAGCAAGAAGTTGCACTCCCGCAAACGCGGGAACCCCTTGGAGCATCTCGAACGGGGTGTCCTGTCAATGTTGGGATCCGCCGGTTCCGTGCCTGGAAGAATCCATGAACTGCTTGAACTGGTCGCGCCCTGCGCGCGGGAGCAGATGTCGGCTTATCCCTGGTACGATGGGGCGGATATCGAACTTCCCAATTCCATTGATGAAAATGATTTGTCGCTGGCCATCAACTCCCTGAAATCGACTATGTCTGAAGCGGAAATTGCCCTCTGGACCATGCGGTGCGAGCCGGTATTCGTCGGACAGTACAACGCTCACGTTCAGGCCACCAGGAACAAGGCCACTGCCTTGATGGACATCAGCGGTCGCCTGGTTGACTGGCTGTGGCGCAATGCTCCTGATGGCGAGCTGCGGATATACGTTGACAGGCAGGGAGGAAGGCGCCGTTACCTTCCCTGGTTGCAGCGCATTTTCCCCGGGCGCAACCTTCGCATCCTGGACGAGACGGATCTCTTCAGCGCCTACGAGATTTCAGGGCGCGACAGAACCGGACGGATCTGCTTCATGACAGAGGGAGAAAACCATCGACTACCGGTGGCGATGGCGTCGATGATGAGCAAGTACCTGCGAGAGTTGTTCATGGCGATGTTCAACAAATTCTGGATTGACCGCCTGCCGGGACTGTCGCCCACAGCGGGCTACTATACTGATGGCAGGAGGTTCTATAAGGAAATTGCCGGGCAGGTCAGTGAGCTTGGCCTCGATGTCGCGACGATCTACCGCAGTCGCTAGGCCGCGGAGCTGACGGGCCTTAATCGCTTCGGCGACACAGAAAGCGAGAAACCAGATGGGCGGGATTACGGGAACTTTATTCGTTGCGGTCTATCTCTCGTTGGTCTTTCTTGCCACATTCCTGTTCTTTGTGCGGTTCCTGAGGGGCTTGAAAAGCCGGGCGGCGCTTCCATACAAGCCAATCCCAATTGTCTTTCCGGCGATCCCCGTTGTCCGCACGGTGGGTGTCTTGTGGATCGGAGCGATGGCGGTCGCCTGGTCGATCGTGCACCTTGCAGTGGTGGGGGGATGGATAGCGACAGGGCTGCTGACTGAGCAGACCGTGGCTGTCATAATCGCCGCTCTGTATTCAGCCTTCGCGGCGCTGCTGGTTGGCATAGGCGGCGTAGCGCTTTTATACCGATACCCATGGGGCCGGAACCTGATCTCGTGGGGAATGGTTCTGTTTTCGCTGCTTGCGTTTTACGGCCTGATTATCTGTTTTCTGCTTCCAAGCCTCGATGACGTTTCGCCCGAGCTGCGCCGAATCGGGCCTATCATCGGCGCGATGATCGTCGTACACCTGTTATTCGATGTAGTCGTCGGCGCCCTTGGCCAGCGAGTCGGAAGGCCGGCCGGATGGTCTGCGGAGAAGGCCATAGCGGAACAGGACTACGCCACGCCGGAAATTACCGGACCCGGCTGGGACGATCTCCAGCAACAGGGTTGATATCTCGAAGTCATTAGTATATTTTGCCCAACAGATCGGGAAGCCAGCAGGAAAGGAATCCGCCTATGTCCACTCAGAAATGGTCGGACGAAATTACGGTGGCTGAACTCGGGGATGATCCGTCCTTCTCGGACGATCTGGTAAGTTTGCTGGATTCCACCCAGGCAGAACCAGCCGATCTTGTGCTGAACTTCGCAGCTGTAAGCTTCGTCAACAGCTCTAATGTGGCAAAGCTTCTTCGCCTGCGAAAGCAGATCTCCAGCGCCGGAAAGCGACTGGTCCTCTGCGGCGTCAACACGCAGGTGTGGGGGATCTTCCTGGTGACCGGGTTGGACAAGATCTTCGATTTCACGAACGATATCTCCACCGCCCTGACGACGCTCCAGGTTGGAAAAGCCGAGAAGGATTAGTCAGGGTCCCGAAACCGGCGGTTGGCGCGTCGGTTGCCGAGGCCAACGGGCCGGGCAGACCACCCGCCGGGAGTTGTAACCCTATTGCCTGCAAGATGCTTGGGGGTTGTCCCTTCCTTCATTGCGACGCCGCGACCGGCTCGTTCCTCGCCCAAGGCGATGTTGCCGGACCACGCCTGCGGAAGTATAATGCACGGTTTCAGCATATATGACCAAGACGGCAAGGACATCCTCTCGCAGCAAAGGGCGATCAGCGAAGGCTGAAGCGGCTCAGCCGTCGGGGGAAGTGCACGCTGTTGAGGAGAAGGCCGATCCGCAGGGGACCGTTCCGTCGGCCAAGCCCCGTGCGAAACGATCCGCTCGCGCCAAGAAAGACACAAGGCAATCGCCCTTTTCGCCCGATGCCGCCCATGCGCTTTCCACCGATGGTCAAGGGACGCGCGAGATCGTCATACTTGGCGCTAACGAACACAATCTAAAGAACATCAACGTCCGGATCCCTCGCGACAAGATGGTGGTCATCACGGGGATCTCCGGGTCCGGAAAGAGCACGCTGGCGTTTGACACGATTTATGCCGAAGGCCAGCGCAAATACGTGGAAAGCCTGTCCGCCTACGCCAGGCAGTTCCTTGCTCAACTTGCCAAACCGGATGTGTCTCATATAGAGGGCCTTCCGCCGACCGTCGCCATCGAGCAGCGGTCGGGAGGAAGCAACCCGAGGTCGATCGTCGCCACGAGCACGGAGATCTACGACTATCTCCGCCTGCTCTATGCGCGAGTTGGCGTTCCGCACTGCTGGATCTGCGGGCGTGAGATCACCTCCCAGATGGTCAGCCAGATGGTTGACGCGATCATGACGCTGCCCGAGAGCACAAGGTTCATGGTGCTGGCCCCAATTGTCCGCGGTCAGAAGGGACAGCACAGCGAGCTGCTTCGTCACGTTCAGCGCGAAGGCTATGTCAGAGTTCGGATAGACGGGCAGACCCACGACGTGAAATCGCCCCCAGAACTCAGTAAGAACAAGAAGCACACGATTGAGGTGATCGTTGACCGGCTGGTTCTGCGGAAGACGATTCGCATCCGCCTGTCCGACAGCATCGAGACGGCGCTGGCGCTTTCCGGGGGGCTGGTTGTGATCGCCTATGACGCGAACTCGGCAAACAAGGTGCAGCCTTCAGGCGAAGTGAACCACGATAACGGGGCGCCAATCGATTGGAAGGACTGGCTGTTCAGCGCTACCTATGCCTGCCCCAAACACCCTCAGGCCAACCTGGAAGAGTTGTCGCCCCGAATGTTCAGTTTCAACTCTCCTTACGGCGCCTGCCAGCAGTGCGACGGGCTCGGGACCATCCTGGAGTTCGACGGGGACCTAATTGTCCCCGATGACAGCTTATCGCTTTCACAGGGCGCGATTGATGCCTGGCGCCACGGCGGAAAGCGCATGAACATCTTCTACAGCAGGCAGTTGAGGCTGTTCTGCAGGCAGTACGGAGTCTCTCCGGCAACGCCCTATGAGGAGATCCCTGCAGCGATCCGCAAGAAACTCATCTACGGGGACGAGGAAAACGGATGGGAGGGCGTGATACCGAATCTGAACCGCAGGTGGCGCAAGACAAACAGCGAGTTTGTCAAGGCTCGCCTGCACGGATACATGTCCGAGCAACCATGCCCTGGCTGCAAGGGGGCGAGGCTCCGGGAGGCCTCCCTGGCAGTTACGGTGGGGGGAAAACCGATCAACGAAATCACTTCCATGTCGATTTCCGAAGCGTTGGAGTTTTTCAACGGTCTGAAGCTCGATACGGAGAAGACCGAGATCGCAAGGACGATCCTGAAGGAGATTCGTCACAGGCTGACGTTCCTTGCCGACGTGGGTTTGGACTACGTGACACTGGACCGGGCCTCGGCGACGCTTTCAGGCGGGGAGGCCCATCGCATACGCCTTGCCACCCAGGTGGGAAGCGGTCTGGTTGGGGTCTGCTATGTCCTTGACGAGCCGACCATCGGCTTGCACCAGCGTGACAACCATCGCCTCATACGCACGCTGGAGCACCTTCGGGACATTGGCAACACAGTCATAGTCGTCGAGCACGACGAGGAAACCATACGCTCGGCCGATGTTGTGATTGACATGGGTCCTGCCGCTGGAAGACACGGAGGCAGGGTCGTCGCTCAGGGGACAATCGAGCAGGTCAACAAGTCCGCCGAATCGATAACGGGCAAATACCTTTCCGGGAAGATGTGCATAGACGTTCCCTCGCAGCGGCGGGCGCTCAGGAAGACGCGCTGCATAGAGATTCGCGGCTGCAGGGAGCATAACCTCAAGAACATCGACGTGAAGTTTCCTCTGGGCGGCATCATCTGCGTCACCGGCGTTTCAGGCTCGGGCAAGAGCACCTTGGTGAACCAGACGCTGCTCCGGGCGTTGAGGAGGCGCCTTTACACCTCGCGCGACAGGCCCGGCGAGTTCGACAAGGTCCTCGGTGTCGGGAAGATCGACAAGATAATCGAGATCGACCAGTCGCCGATCGGCAGGACGCCGCGAAGCAACCCAGCCACCTACACCGGCGTGTTCGACCTGATACGCCAGTTGTTCGCCAAGACGCGCGAGGCAAAGATCCGCGGATACAAGCCCGGCAGGTTCAGCTTTAACGTCAAGGGAGGAAGGTGCGAGGCCTGCCAGGGCCAAGGCCTCAAGAAGATCGAGATGCACTTCCTTCCGGACGTTTACGTCCAGTGCCAGGAGTGCAAGGGCTCCCGCTACAACAGGGAGACTCTCGAGATACGCTACAAGGGCAAGAACATCGCCGATGTTCTGAAGATGCGTGTGGAGGAGGCGCTGGGCTTTTTCGACAGCTTCCCGAAGATCAAGCAACTCCTGAAAGCGCTGAATGATGTCGGGCTTAGCTACGTGGAGCTGGGCCAAAGCTCAACAACGCTTTCGGGCGGGGAGGCCCAGCGGGTGAAACTGGCATCCGAGCTCGGAAAGACCGCCACGGGGCACACGCTCTACATCCTCGACGAACCGACCACCGGGCTTCACTTTGCGGATATTCAGAACCTTATGAACGTGCTCAACAGGCTTGCGGACATGGGCAACACGGTGCTTGTGATTGAGCACAACATGGACGTGGTCAAGTGCGCCGACTGGATAATAGACCTGGGTCCGGAAGGCGGAGACGCCGGCGGGCAGCTCGTTGCTCAAGGCACTCCCGAGGACATCGTCACACACCCGAGTTCATATACGGGCAAGTTTCTCTCGCGACATCTGGACGCTGCTTCGAAGTAATCCCATTGCCCGGAGACCGCCGGGAAGCGGCATCACTACAGTTGGGGGTTCGGCGGTTCTACTCGCCCGCCAGGTCAGCGCTCTGTCCGGCCAGGCCCAATTCGTCGGCAACGGGCTTCATGCCTTCTATTACGTCGGTGATCAACTCGGACAGCTCGATGCCGAGCATCTCGGCGCCGTTTGCGATGATATCTCTGTCCACCCCGGCTGCGAAGGACTTGTCCTTCCATTTCTTTCTGACACTTTTGGCTTTGAGGTCGGCCAGCGACTTGGAGGGCCTGACAAGCGCCGTTGCCGCAACCAGTCCGGTGAGTTCGTCGATGGCGTAGAGCACCTTCTCCATGTCGGATTCCGGTTTGGTGTCCGAGCAGATGCCCCATCCGTGAGAGACGACCGCGCGGATGAGTTCTTCGGGCCAGTTTTTTCCGGTGAGTATCTCGGCTGTCTTGGTGCAGTGCTGGTCGGGGAACTTCTCGAAGTCCAGATCGTGAATCAGCCCGACAAGCCCCCATTGGTCGGCGTCTCCGCCCATCTTGGCGGCAATGTGCCGCATTACCGCTTCAACCGCCAGCGCGTGCTTGAGTGTCCTCTCGGTTTCGTTGAACTCAGCCAGAAGCTGCCACGCCTGCTCGCGCGTGGGCATATCAGGGCTCATGTGCTTTCTCCTGTCTGCGACGATCCACGGGGATCGCTAATGCGCCACGGGCTCGCCGAGAAGCGACTTCAGTTCTTCGAGTTTGGCCTGCATGGAAGCCTTGTCGGGCGCCTCCAGGTTCAGACGCAGAAGCGGCTCGGTATTCGACGGCCTGACGTTGCACCACCAGTCTTCGTATTGGCACGTCACACCGTCCATCTTGTCCACCTCGGCGTCTGAGTATTTCTCGGCGATCCTTTTCATCATGCCTTCTTTGTCCTGGACCTCGAAGTTGATCTCCCCGCTGTGGCAGTATCGCCTGAGCGGAGCGACCAGCTTGCTGAACGGCTGGTCCTGGCAGCTTACGAGCGTCAATGCGGTGGCGAAGGCTATCGCGCCGGAATCGCAGTTGTAATTTCCGCGGAAGTAGAAGTGTCCGCTGAGTTCCCCGCCGAAGATGGCGTTTTCGTCGGCCATTGCTTTCTTCATGAAAGCGTGTCCGACTCGCTCGCGCCTGGGGACGCCTCCGGCAGAGCGTATCTCTTCGGCGACGACTCGCGAACTTCGCAGGTCGTAAACCACAACCGAGCCCGGTGACTCGGCCAGGAAATGCCTGGCCATGAGAGCGGTCATCAGGTCGCAGGGAACGGTCTGTCCCTTCTCGTCCACGAACATGCAGCGGTCGGCGTCTCCGTCCATGCATATTCCCATGTCCGCTTTATGCTTCTTTACGGCGTCCTTGGTCATCTGGAGGTTTGCTTCGACGAGCGGGTTGGGAGGATGGGCGAACCCTTTTCCCGTGGTGAAGTTCAGCGGGATGATGTCGTGTTCGGCGCTGAAGACCTTGGGGATCATCGCTCCGCCCATTCCGTTCGAGGCATCGACGACGATCTTGAGCGGGCGAGGCATCCGAAGGAACTTCAGTACGTGATTACGGTAGTGCCTCCAAAGGTTCACGTTCTGCATCGGCGCCAGGGAAGCGCCGGGGGGCATCCGCCGGAGCGTGCTGGCGATGTGCTGAATCTCGCTGAGACCGGTGTTTGCACCGACAGGTCGGGCGCGGGTGGCCGAGATCTTGAAACCGTTGTATTCCACCGGGTTATGCGAAGCGGTGACCATCAGACCGCCGCATGTCTGGAGGTGGTTGATCGCGAAATAAAGCATCGGCGTGTCGATCATTCCCAGGTCGATGCACCCGACTCCACTGGCGGTTATTCCTTCCTTCAGGGCCTCGGACAAAGGAAGGCTGTGAGGACGCATGTCTCTTCCGATCACCATCTTGTTGGTGGAAGATTGGCCTCGCTCATACCCGGTCAGAAGGCTGCGAAGAAACTGCGCGGAGGCGTGGCCGATTTTCCATGCCAGGTCCTCGCTGATCTCTTCCCCGTACAGACCTCGAATATCGTAGGCCTTGAACACCTTGTCCATTACTGACATCTGGCGCCCTTTCAGTTCGGCAAGCTTTGCGCCGGCAATTATTGGCTTTGGGCGGGAAAAAAGCAATGACAGTACTGCAGGTCAGCCCGTGTGCGGCAAGTTCCTTACCTAAGTAGCCGCCTTGACCGCCTGTGCGAGTCTGGCGATTCCCTCTCGGATTCCTTCGATGTCTGCCTTTCCATAGCAGAGGCGCATCGTGTTGCGCGGCGGCGTCCGAGTAGGGTCAGGCCCGAAGCAGTACTCGCCCGGAACATAGAGCACTCCCGCGTCGAGCGCCGCTTTGAAGAGCTTGCCTTCTCTTCCGGTGTCCACCTCCTCGGGGAAGGTCAGGTACACGTATAGACCTCCGGTCGGGCGCTTCCAGCGGACGTCGCCTCCTCCCAGGCATTTGTCGAGCGATTCAAGCATGACGTCCCGCTTGGCGGCGTAACGTCGGCGAAGTTCGGACAGGTGGTCGTGGTATACGCCTTGTTTGATCGCCGCCAGCAGCAGATGCTGACAAAGGTTGCCCGAGCCGAAGTCGTGGTTGCCCTTCTGGAGCATCACTGGCTCGACCAGGTCACGCGGCAGAAGGCAGTATCCGGTGCGCACCCCGGGCGCGAACGGTTTGGAGAACGTCTGCGTGATGGCCACCAGCTCGTTGGACGGGTCGTACTTCTTGATGGATGGCGGGGCCTGGCCTTCATAGGTCATCTCGCGATAGGCGGCGTCCTCGATTATCAGGATGCGGCGCTGCGTCGAGAAGCTGCGGACGATCTCGGCTACTTGCTCCCTTCGATCGGCAGAGAGAGTGATGCCCGTCGGGTTCTGGTGGTAGCTTTGTATGTAAACGATCTTGACCTTCGCCAGCTTGTCCTCGTCGGCAAGGGATTGCAGCACCGCTCGCAGGTCGTCAGGGCGGATTCCGTCGTCATCCATCTCGACTGCCCGTACCTCGGCCCCCATCGACAGAAGCGTTCCCGTATAGACGAAGTAGCTCGGCCAGGCTGTGATAACGATGTCTCCCGGATCGATCAGTATGTCCGACAGTATGAACAGCATCTGCTGGCTTCCGGAGGTGATCACTACGTCATCGGACGTAACGCCCAGGTCCTGGGGTCCCAGACCGTCAAGCCCGGCCATATGCTCCAGAAGCAATTGGCGAAGCTCCGCCAGTCCTGCCGTTGAGCCGTACTGAAGCGCAACCTGGCCCGCGCCGCATTCGGCAAACATCTTCCCGGCAAGCCTTGCCGTCTGCTTTACAGGCAGCGTCTGGTCATCTACGAGACCCGCCGCGAGAGAGATCAGGTTCGGGTTGTCCACTGCCTGGGCCATCAGATAACTGATGGGCTGAGCCCCGGTGCGCAGACCTCTGCGAGAGAGGCCGAAAAACGGTTTCGATGCTGCCATGGTGCGTGAGAATGTAGCCTCTCATGCGCGTTCGCACAAGGATCAGACGGACGCAATGTGGCCCCGCCGATCAGGCTTCTAGGAGGCAATGGGGCCTGCTGCACCGGAGGCTGCTATTCTCGAGCCGAAGAGGGGCCCGAGAGGTCCTCCGACCGGTTAGAGCGGTGCCTCCTCTATGGGAGTTCCGTCCGGCAGGATGACAGTTACGGTTGGTCCCAGAAGCCGCCAAAGCAGGATCATCCATAGCAGAATGTTGGGCAGGGCGATTACGACCGCCCAGAACAGGTATCTTCGGCGCTTTGCCATGCTGACCGGATCATCGATGGCGGGTGCACGCAGTGCGCGAATGGCATAGTAGCCGGCCAACAGGAGAAACGGAACCAGCAGCCAGGAGTACCCAGCCGTCGCCAACGCTTTCCTGGCATATGTCTCGCCGGTGAGCGACGGGGCGGGGGCGGCTGGATGTGGCGTGCCCGGCGGCGGGCGATGCGCGGATTCGAGGATCTCCTTTGCCCGGTCGAGCTGCGCGAAGGGAACGTGCACCTCGATACCGTCTGGATTCAGGGCGTTGGACAAATGGGGAAGCATTCCGGAAGCGGTCTGTCCGGGAATGAAGGCCTCGATTCCCTCTCCTGCCAAGATCGCGCAGATGATGTTCGCTTCACTGGCTGATCCGACGGCTGCAATCCTTGCCATGGTCGGTCTGTCAGTCGCATCCTGCATGTTTCCCTCATTCGCCAGGCCGTGCCAAGCTTGTCTATGCTCTTGGCCGGAAGGTGACGGTAGTATATCCTTCACGCACCTGTCGTCACGCAAATTGGTGGTTCATATATGGCCAGAAGGAAACGGACAATCAGGACACGGACGTCGGCCCAGACCCGACAGGCACTGCCGGTCGCTCCGGTCGCATCCAGGGAGGCGGGCAGGCAAGGCAGCTCGACGCGATGGGTACTGCTCGCTGCAGGGGCAATACTGCTTTCGGGTTTGGCTGCCTACTCCAACAGCTTCTCCGGGCCGTTCATCTACGACGGCAAGGAGTCCATCACGGACAACCCGTATATCCGCAAGCTCTTCCCGCTGAGCTACTCGATGCAGGCCCCGCCGAACGCCACGACAAGCGGAAGGCCGGTTGTCTGTCTGTCTCTTGCCGCCTGCTACGCCATCAATACCCACCTAAGCCGAGATGGGCTGGACGTGCGCGTATATCACGCGTGGAACCTGGCGATCCATCTTGCCGGGGCGCTGCTGCTGTTCGGGATCGTCCGACGAACGCTTCTGACTTGGCGTCTGAAAGAGCGATTCGGACGCCACGCAACGCTGCTTGCGGGGCTATGCGCGGGCTTATGGGCTCTCCATCCGCTTCAGACTCAGGCGGTTACGTACGTAGTCCAACGAGCAGAATCGATGATGGGGATGTTCTATCTACTGACGGTTTATCTGTGCGTCAGGGGCCTGCAATCTCGGCGAGCGTGGCTGTGGTTCATCCCGGCCGTCGTTGCCTGCGCGATCGGAATGGCGACAAAGGAGGTCATGGCCACCGCGCCGGTGATGGTCTTCGCTTACGACCGCATCTTTATCGCAAAGTCTTTCAGGGACGGGTTGGGCAGGCGGATTCCACTCTATGCGGCCCTTGCAGCCACATGGGTGGTGCTGGTGATGCTGGTGCACACCGGTCCGCGGAGCGGGTCGGCGGGCTTCGGTCTGGAGACGCTCACTGCACCCGAATACGCCCAGACACAGTGCAAGGCAATACTGCATTACATACGCCTGGCATTCTGGCCTAGCCCGCTGGTGCTGGACTACACGCGCAAAGCGGCAAGGCAATTCGCGGAATACGCTCCAGCAGGGGCAGCACTGCTCGTGCTTCTCGGCGTTACCGTCGCGGCGGCAAGGTACGTTCCCGCCGCGGGCTTCCTGGGCGTGTGGTTCTTTGTGATACTCGGGCCGACCTCAAGCTTCCTTCCGATAGCCGATCCGGTCTTTGAGCATCGGATGTACCTGTCGCTGGCTGGGATCGTCTGCGGCGTGGTGTTGGGCGGTTACTGGATCGTAAACAGGCTGGCCCGAGAGGGACGTGCCCTCTCCGTCATTGCCATCCTGCTAGCGGGGTTGGCTGCTAGCGCAATGGGGCAAGCCACCTACCTGCGAAATCGCGATTACCGCGACGAGGAAACGATCTGGCGAGATACCGTAAGTAAGCAGCCGGATAACTTCATGGCTTGGTCTTCTCTGGCGGCCAATCTTGCCAACCAGGGCAAGTACGCCGATGCCATCGAGGCGGCAGGGCGGTCTATAGAGTTGTATCCAAAGATTTCCTATGCCTTCAACAGCCGCGGCGTCGCCCACGGCAAGATGGGAAACTACCAGCAAGCCATCGCCGATTTCACCAAGGCAATCGAGGTCCACCCGACACACGCCAGGGCACACAGCAACAGGGCGGCGATATACAAGGCTATCGGCAGAATCGACGATGCCATTGCCGATGCGACTGAGGCAGCAAGACTCAACCCCAGGTATGCGCCCACCTTCACGACACGCGCCGCCTGCTACATGCTGCAAAGGCGGTTTCAACTTGCCGCAAACGACTACACTACCGCGATTGCCCTCGACCCGAGGAACTTGTCTCTGTATACGCTACGGGCGGTTGCGTGGGACGGCTTGGGGCAGTGGGACAAGGCCCTTTCCGACTATCGCACGGTTATGGCGATGGCGCCGGGCGACCCCAGGCCCTATAACGCCAGAGGATTCGCATATAAGGGCAAGGCCCGGTATTCCGAAGCGATAGGCGACTTCGGAAAGGCCATCTCGTTGGACGCCAACTTCGCCGCCGCATGGTGCAATAGAGGGATGACCTATCTCGAACTGAAGGATTACGAAAGGGCCATTTCCGACTTGAGCGCTGCCATTCGTCTGGATCAGAGGTTCTCGGTTGCCTACAACAGCCGGGCCGTTGCGTATGCTTCCAAAGGGGACCTATCGAGGGCCTTGGCGGATGTTGAAAGGGCAATCGCTTGCGATCCGTCCAACACGTCCGCCATAGACAACCGTCGGGCCATACTTGCGCGGATGGGGCGAACTAACTGACAGTCGTCGCCCTGCCGGGCGGGAATGACCCGGCGAAACCGACCAACCGATCACAGGCGTTTCTAAGGCTTGGGAAGAAGCGGTCTGCGAATGAGACATCGATCCGTTGGCCCGCCTGTGCGGCCTCAATAGCCGCTTCGCCATCGTAATCGACAACTGCCAACCGCACGGACAGTTCCGCTGGATGACGGCCGAATGTGCTGCCAGGCAGGGCAGCCACGCCGAACTCCTCAAGCAGAAACTTGCAGAGTTCCAGCGAGTTGGTGATGCCTGCCTTAACGAGCGGCTCGGAGATTGTCTGGAAGTCCGGAAAAAGGTAGAACGCGCCGGCGGGTCTGACGCATGAGATTCCCGCCTCAGCGACACGTTGGTGGACGTAGCCGCTGGCTGCGGCATGCAGGCTCTTGCAGAGGCGGATGTAGGCCAGTATCTCCGGACTATCGGAGAAAGCGACTACCCCTGCTGCCTGAATGGGCGTGGCGACGCAGCTGAATGTCTCGCTGGCGACTGTAGCAAGCTGTCTTGCGACTTCTGCCATCTCCCTCGGCACGGCCAGGAAACCAAGCCGGTAACCTCCCGCCGAGTGTGCCTTGCTTATCCCCCCGGCCGTGAGGGTTCGCTCCGGCAGGTGAAGCCCTATGCCCTTGGCCGGCGCGCCGTCGAAGGAGAGCATCGAGTATATCTCGTCAGAGATGACAATTACGTTGCGCGTTCGACACAGGTCCGCCAGGCTGCGTAGCTCCTTGTCCGTATAGACCCCGCCGGTGGGGTTGTTGGGGCTGTTCAGTATGAGCAGCTTCTGTGCCGATTGAAGCTCCCTGCATGCAGCATCCAGTTGCTCAGCCGTAAGCTTGTATCCCTCCTCACGACTGGTGTGCACCGGGAGCACCTGTTTCCCGCAGAGCCTTGCCTGTGGTTCGTAGCTGACCCAACAGGGGGTCGGAAGGATCAGTGGGCCTTCCAGTACGAACAAGGCCTGGAAGATCAGCTCCTTGCTGCCCGGGCCGACCAGGACCCGATCGGGCGAGAAATCGTAGTCATAGTGGCTATTGTGGAAGCTGCATATCGCCTCCCGCAGCTCGATCAGGCCCATGACCGGAGCATAGTTCTGCCTGTCAGCCGCCGTCGCCAGGGCTTCTCGCATCAGCGGATGAACCGGGAAGGGCGACTGCCCGAAGCCCAGGTGGCAGATTTCTCGTCCGGCCCGCCTCAACTGGTTGACCCTCTCGTTGATCGCCAGCGTCGCTGACTGAGCCAGCCCTTCCAGCGAAGACCGGGTTCTTATGCTGCCGGATGCCGCCATATTGCGCTCCTGTCCTTTAGGTGCTATTCCGAGCCGCCGCAGGCTACACGCGTCTTCCGCAACAGGCAACCATTGATGCCTGCACAAACCGCATAACTAGCGCAACTTCCACCGGCGCGCCGGCGGAATGGGTCTTCCTCTGCTGTTTGTGCAATGCGGTTTCACCCCGAGCGGAACTGAATCCTAGGCTTCCCCGTGAAGCGGTTAACTTGGCCAGAAGAGGCAAAGGAGGTGGCAGCATGCTAGGCCACCGGATTGTTATCATTGCGATTGTGGCGACTATGCTTGCCTATGTAGGATACATTGGGTGGGTTTCTCGCCAGGCCGCGGGCGCCGACGTTGCCAGCGGCATCGACACGCCACAACACATCAGCAGAATCACTGACGCCATTCGTCAGGTCGAGGATGATATGAACCCAAGGCGCTGATGGGCGACTCGCTGTAGGCAGGGCACATCTTGTCCTTGCAGTAGTGCGCAAAAGAGCTCGGCGGCCGATTTCTCGACCGCCGAGTCTTTTACTTCTTATCAGGCGGGTCGGCACGGGGGCCGGCGCCGCCGGTTAGTGGTTAAAGGCTAGTCGTCCTCGCAGCTCTTGCCCCAGTCATCAAGGACAATGTCGAGGTCGGCCTGTCCGACGAAGTCATCGCCGGAAGGATCTGCACGTGGGTCGGTGATCTCGCCACCGCTGTTGCCCCACTGATCCAGAACGATGTCCAGGTCGCCCTGACCGACGAAACCACTGCTGTCCAGGTCGCCGTTGCACGGTACGCATGCGGGCGCGTAGGTCGCCGTGACCTCAACGTCGGATGCGGGCATCGTAACGTCGGTTGTTGCCGCGTTGGGATCGGTCAGAACTCCCGTGTCGCCAACCCAGGCCGCGAAGGGGTCTCCGCTCGGGTGGGCGTCGGCGACGATCTCGACGACGGCGCTTTCGGCGTAGTAGCCGTCACCCGAGCCGCTGTTGACCGTCAACTGGTACAGGGTTCCGTACTGGTAGTCGATCTCCAGGACCGGACGCATGTTCAGATCGTTCTCCGAGGACCTCAGGACGATTCCGTAGTACTCGTCGTACAGGTAGTCCGGCGAGACGAAGTCAGGCTCGCCCACGAGCGCGAAACCGTAGTTGTTGCCCGTGGTGTACATGTCCTGAACGAGTTTCGTCACGTCGTACTTCTGCGGCGAGTTGTAGACTCCGTCCTGTATGTACGCCTGCATCTCCGTGGCCGTATCGTAGTCCTGATCCGTGAAGTTGGTCCACATATCGGCCCACGTCGTGTAGGAGCTGTTCTCGGAGTACAGTGCGCTGACGTCTTCCTCGTTGCTGCCGGCAGCATCCGGGACCCAATCGGTGGTCACGCGTGCGATCGTGAACGGCGTGTCCTTCGGGCCCTGGTAACGGTACATCGTCAGGTAGGCCTTGTTGATCGTCACGTCGTCTCCGCCGCTGCTCTGGGAAAGCTCGCTGAACAGATCGGTGAAGCAGACCAAGGCAGCCCGCTGGGGACTCAAGGGGTCTTCGCTGGTGACCGGGCCGTCAACGATCTGGACGTTGGTCTCTGTTCCTCGCTCGTCTCCGTCGGCAGGATCAAGCTCCAGGTACGTGTCGTCAACCAGGGTATCGACGTAGATTCCGCCGCCGCCTTCACGCAGCCTCATGCGGTAGCCCTGGATCGCGTCGGCCTTGTAGGTGGCCGTAACTTCCTGATCCGCAGCCGGCATGGTCAGCGTGGTGTACATCGCGTAAACGTTGGCGATCCCGCCGGTGTCTCCGATCCACTGGTCGAACACCTGGCCGACGGTGGGCTTGTCGGCCGCGATCGAGGCGATTCCGCCTTCGTCGTAGTCGTTGACGCGGATCTTGCCCGGCGTCATGTCCTGACCGTTGTTGACGACCAGCGTGTAATCGTTCCTCGCCCTGAACTGCGCTGTGATCTCAATGTCAGGTTCGGGGATCGTCACGTTGGCGTCGGGCAGGTCGGGCCTGTCCATCTCAGCCGTGTCTCCGACCCACCTCTCGAACGTGTAGCCGACCGGATCGGCCTCTGCCGAAACGGCGACGACCTCACCCTCGAAGTACGTGCCGGTCTCGCCCGATCCGCTGTTAACCGTCAGGTACGAGGTCGGGTTGGGCTCGTAGGTCGCGGTAACCGTGGTCGCCGCTTCCGGCATGGTGAGAGTGGTCGTACTGGCATTGACGTCAACGATTGTCGCCGTGTCTCCGATCCACTCAAGGAAGTGATACCCTGCCGGAGGCGTGTTGGCGATGATCGTGACGATCGTGTCCTTGGCGTACTCTCCGCCGCCCGAACCGCTGTTAACGGTCAGGGTGTAGCCCGGAACGTAATCGTAATCGATTACGAGCATCGGGCGCATTTCCGCGGTGTCAGCCTCGGATGAATGGAACTGCTTTGCCGTCCAGTAGCCGTCGTCGTATGCCCTGGTCGGGTGCTCGGGAACGAGGATCACACCGTAGTTGGTCGAGTTGGTGTAGATATCCCTCATTGCCTGAGTGACATCGACGGGAACTCTGCTGTCGTCGAAGTTCTGCGGGAACCCGTCGTTGTCGCCGACCGGGACGTGCTGGATGTCGGCGGCAGCGTAGTCGCTCTCCGAGATGTCGCCCGAAGCCCAGGTGGTTGAGGTGCTGAGCTCGGCGTATTCGCCGCAGACGTCCGACTCATTGGTTCCTGCCTCATCGGGCAGCCAGTTTGTAAGCACACGGGCCGCGTGGACGTAAACGGCGTTGTCAACCGTCATGTCGTTGATCAGGCCGTTGTTGCCCCACCAGTCGTCCGTCTCGCTCGGGGCAGTCTTGTGAAGCACGAGCTTGGCCTTGTGGATCTGCAGCGGCAGGCCTCCGCTTGTCTGCGGAAGCAGCGTGAACAGGTCCTTGACTGCGACGAGGGATCCACGGCTGAGGTCGGCAGCGGTCATAACGTTGAACTCAAGATCGTTTCCGCGGATATTCGAATCCGGAGGACCGTCAACCATCTTGATGTTTGAGTCATCGTAAACGCCGTGGGTTTCGCCTGCTGCCGGCGTCTCCGGCGGAACCGGCGGATCGGCTTCGGGGTCTCCCACGAGATTGTACTCGCGGATCTTGATCTGCCCTTCGCCCTTGGTGTAGGTGGCGGTGATCTCCACGTCGAAGTCCGTCATGGTGAAGTTGGTGCTGGCGCTGAAGATGTCGTCCACCTGGCTGGTGAAGATTCCCCACCACTCGTCGAACCGCCAGCCGGTCGGGGCCGGGTCGGCGGAGATGGCCACCGATACGGCGGCGCCGTAGGTTCCGCTTCCCGAACCGCTGTTGATCGTCAGTGCGTACTGGTTGGCGTCGTTGGTGTAGGTTGCGGTGACCTCAACATCCTGGGCCGGCATGGTCACGTCGGTGGTGGCGGCGGCCGGGTCGTCCAGGTATGCCGTGTCTCCGACCCACTGGTCGAAGACAAGCCCAATGGCTGGGTCGTCGGCGACGATCTCGACGACTTCGTCCGGGATGTACGTTCCGCTTCCGCTTCCGCTGTTGACCGTCAGGGCGTGTGGCGAGACGTATGTCGCCGTAATAGTCGTGCTCCTCGGCGGCATGACCATTGAGGTCGTCTCTGCCAGTGAGTCGGCGATCCAGTTGGCATCGTCTCCGATCCACCCGGCAAATGCCGAGCCCGTGGGGGCCGTGTCGGCAACGATCGCCACGATGTCTCCGGCGCTGTAGCTTCCGTCGCCCGTTCCGCTATCGACGGTCAGCGTGTAGCTGTTGGTGTCCGTGAACTCGATCTTGATCTGGGCGGAAACCTCTACCCCGCCGGCAGGGTTCATCGGAATGATGTTCTTGTCGCTGGCGTCTTTGTTGGTCAGGCACCAGCCGTAGAAAGCCGCGGCGTCGTAGTTGTCCACCATCATGTCCGTGACGTCGAAGGGCGTCGCGTACCGGTAGGTCCCAAAGGCCGGCCAGGTGAAATTCAACTCACTGGCAACTTCGAAGTCGGAACTGGAGAACGCGCCTCCGCCTGCCCATGTGGAGACCGTATCCACGTCCTTGTATGAGCCGGACGTGTCGGACTCGTTGTCGCCCGCAGCATCTGCCTGCCAGTCTGTGGTGACCCTGTAGAGAGAGCAGGTGTCTCCGTCGCCCCAGTCGCCGAATATTGTCAGCGTGGCGGTGGTGATCTGGCTGCTGGAAATGGGCAGCTCGGACAGGAAGTCCTTTACGCCGTACAGAACAAAGAAGCGATCAGCGGTGAGATCGCTGAGATTGGCCGGCGCGGGGTCGCTACTGGCGCGCAGGTGGTACTGCTCCCAGTCGGGCGCGGTCGCGTCGGGGGTCGGCGAGGAATTGATGCTTACGGCGTCGCCGACTACGTCAACGTAGCCTGAGCCTCCTCCATGGCGGAACGTGATCGTTGCCGCCGATGCCGGCACGGCCATCGATGCGACCAGACAGCCTGCAAGCACCATAAACAAGATGCGTGATCTAACCATGATTCCTTTCTCCTTCTACCTTGCCCGGTCTTGTCCGGGTCAGCAATAAGATGGATATGAGTTGCACATTGCATACCAACGGGCTCGCGCGGAACCCGATCTATGAGTAACGGCCTCCTTAAAAGCCGGTTCTTGCCCTACCTCCAGAGAGATGAGAGGTAAACATGACAGACAATATCTCAGCCTTCGACTACACCAACAAAGGCGAACGTGCCTCTTGTTTAGGACCTCCACCTGCTTACCCTTATAATACGTAAATGAGTTATTTTTGCAAGACTTTTCCTATGTTCGGCAAGATTATTCCCCCACTTTGGCATTATTTGAACTTATGAAGGTGCCTGTTATTAAGGGAGATACAAATCTATCCCGGACGGGAGGGGTAGTTGCAGCCACTGTCCATCGAGACGCCTGTGCGGATAGGCATCGAGAAGAAGCCGGTGGCGGTCTGGGCCGCTACTGCAAGGGTTCTCTCTGCCAACTTCCGGCTGCGACGGTCAACTCACCTTCGGCCGAGGTGTACCCGTCGGGGGGATTCTGAGGAATCGAAGGGTCGTGCCGGATCTGTGGGCTGTCCTCGACGGTTACACTGGAGTTGCAGATCACGACGCCTCGGACTCGGCAGGTTTGCTTCAATAGGAGGTCCCCTGTGCAGTGCACCAGGCCGCAGATCTCGGAAGGATACACGTCGTCGCAGTCGTAATCCGAGTGACCGTTGTAGGGCGCGCCGTCGGGGTTGAAATTGTGGAGGCAATCGCTCTCGTCAAGCATCACCCCGTCTGAGGAATAGCTCAATACGAGGTTGCCCTTTACGATCAGTACCGGGTAGTTACTGCGGTAGCTTCGCATATAGACGGCATTATCCACATACAAGGTCCTCGATCCAACGTCCACTATAAGCGTGCCGTTAATTCGAGAGTTGGCTATCTTGAGGTCATTCCCGGCTGAGTTGATGTAGTATATCCCGTCGGGGTTGCCCAGACCGGCGTAATCGTTGACCCCGGGCGAAAGGACTTCGGCGTGCATATCTCCAACGTAGGGAAGCACAGTGGCCTTGGCGATGTAACCAAGCATTGCCGAACTGAACGGCATCGCCTTCTCGTCGGAGGGAATTGTGACATCTCCGGTCACAGTGCCCGAGCCGCTTCCGGTAGCGGCCTCGATATCGCCCAGGAGCACGCCTTCGTTAAGGAAGTTGGCATTGGTGGAAGCGGGCGCGCCGATTGCCTCTAGAGTCTTTCCCGCCCTTATGTGCAACTGGCCTCCGGAATGGATGCAGGTGTTGAGCAGGTCCATGGGGTCCGCGGACCGCAAGAGCACACTATAGCACCATGCGCTGCTCCCTGTTCGCCCGATTCCATATAGGCGAAGAGGGTCGGCCGTGTCTCCGGCGAGGTCGCCGTCCTCATCGACCAGTTTCCAGCTTATAGTGCCGGAACCGAACGCCATTCGGGGAGTCTCAATTCCGCTGAAGTAGCATGCGCGCCAGTCGTGGTTGTTGTTGATCGCGGCCAGGCCCGCCTCGACGGCCGAAGCGGCAAGCGTCATCGCGTCGGACTGGTCCTCGACGCTCCGGGCCTGCCGTATGTTCACACGCCCAAGGTAGATAGCTGAGACGCCTATAAGTGAGACCAGCATCGCTGTGACCAGCACGAAGACGTAGATTGATCCGGACCTTCGGGTCCGCACGGTGTTCGATGACCTGCCTGCTTGCCCTGGCGATTTCATCCCGCTATCCGCCTTGTATGTCCTGGGGGAGGTTCACGAGGTTCACGGCAGTGTGTACCTTTTGCACTGCTCCAGAGCCCGTTTGCAGCTCGATCCCGGCCCAACTGATCACATTGGCCTGTTCGGCGGACGGTCCGAAGTTTTCACTGTATCGGCACCTGAGTCCCCGCACGACGTACCCGTTTCCGGTTTCGTCTGTGACGTAAACGTGGATCTCCTTCAAACCGATGTCATCGTGCCCTACAGAGACGCCGAAGCCGAACTCGGAGGGGTTGGCCAAGCCTACCTTCACGAACCGGGAGCACGGGGGACAACCTGTAAGAGGAGTGCCGTCTTTCGCTTGGGCTTCGTCGGCCGACCAACCGTGATAGTCGTCAACATCATCGAAATCGGCTCGGGTGGTGGTGTCCTCATCAGGCTCAGGCCCGAATCCATCGGAGCTTTCAGGGTCTTCGTAAGCTGCCTGCATGACCTCTGCGAGCAACTGGCGTGCGAGGGCCTGATAGACAGAAGGCCTCTGCTGGATGAAGCGGGCCTTGGCAGCCCCTGCCAGCGTGGTCAAGGCGGCAACGAGCATGACGCCCACTATCAAAACGGAAACAGCAGCCTCGATGAGCGTCATGCCGCGATGATCGCATCTTGGGGACCGTCGCTCGGTCTTGTGGGTCGCTATGGCCACTGCGGCTCTCCCAAGGTGGTCACAGTGCCATAGACGTAGAAGAGCAGGTCTCTCTTGTAATCCTTGCTGCTCATCTGCCAAGTGGCGCCCGCGTCGTCAGAGATCACATAGTGGGCGTCGGGTGTGGTGGTTTCCTGCGAGAGTTTCCTCTCAAAGCGGATTTTGGCTGTGCTCTTGCCGGCGTCGGGGTCCTGGCCGACGGTAAGACACAAAGCTTGGGCTGGGTCCAGATTCTCTAAGGACCCGTAGGTTGCCTGCACCCACGACCAATTGCTCGGAATAGAGGAGCCCTGCAACGTGCACCTGGCCATTGTGTCGGAGGTTGGCAGACGATCCGTTCCTGCCGGGCAGATGTCGATGTGGAGATCATATAGGCCGCCCTTGTTCTGCTTGGCCATGATGACTGCTCTGGTAATCTTCCAATGGAGCGTGTTCGTGGGCAGTGTGGGGCGGAAGTAGGTTCCGGCGGCGTTGCTCTTGTTGATGGTTCGATCCTTGATCTGGCCCGCACCCGGAACGTCGTCATGGAAGATCAACTCCACCTCATCGCTCTCCTGGACGGTCGGGCCTGACGAGCCGCCCAGAGTCCGGGTGAGGTAGGAAAAGTCGAGGACGCGGACATCTTGCGCGATTACTACGCTGGTTCCATCATTGCAGGAAAGTGTCAAAGGATCGCCAGGGGTTCCCGACCAGGCGTAGCGGAGCTTGTCGGCCAGGCCGTCACCGGTTCGATCCGGGACCGTGAAGGTAGCGGAAGTGCTGCCGCATTCTGTGAAGGTCAAGGCCGTCTGCATGTCGGCGACCACGCGGTCGGATGCTGCGGAAGGGGAAGGGACGCCTACTGCGTCGGCGCTGATTTCCATGGCTCGCGAGGCGAGCACCACTGCCGATCCGCAGGCGACCGCAAGCACAGACATGATTGCCACGCTGATGACAAGCTCTATGAGCGTCATCCCTCGGGTCCTGGAGAGGTGGGGGCGTCTTGTCATAGGATTGACGCCTCCCCGGTGTCGGGATCGAGATAAACCAACTGTTGATTCTCACCGACGAGTATCAGTACTTTTCCGGCGCTGTCAGGCTTGCCGTAGATGTCGAAGATCACGTACATGTCGCCGCCAAGGCTTACCTCGGCGATGTCCGCTTGGTAGGGCTCTTCTCGGAGATCGGTGGTGTAATTCGAGCCGGTTCCGTCCATCGGCGCCGCGGCGGATATGACGAGTTTGTCACCTTCGACATCGAGCCTGACGGTCACCGACGTGCTGGTGGCGTATGCCCGGGCTCTGGCCAATGCCAGATCGGCGACTACTCGTCTGGCAGCGGCCTGTGCCCTATAGCGAGAGATGGAAGCTGAATACCGCGGAGTTGCGATGGCGGCGAGGACTGCCACTATCGCGACGACAAGCACCAGCTCCAGCAGACTGAAAGCCTTGCGGAGGCTGGTGCTTCGATCATCTGGGCCAAGGCAATTGCAGCCGCTGGTTGGCAGCAATGTTCCCATGGGCAAAGCCCTTATCTGTCCGACTCGCCCAATCGCCGGGTAAGGCAAATCCATCATCAGACGGCTTCGGGTTGACTGGTAGCGCCGCGCCGGATCAGTAGGCGTTGTAGGCTTTGTCCTCGTCGCCTGTTTCGGTGTCGGCGAGGTTCGCCCTGACATCTCCGGTGGCAGAGTTATACCACCAGCCTGCCGTTCCCGATGCGGGAGGCGTGTCTCCGGCGTTGTTGACGACGACGATGCTGTCATCGTTCTTTTTAGTGCCCACCGGCAGCACAGGTACGGCCTTGAGGTAAGGCCCGTAGATCTTCCCGCTGGAAACGTCCTTTGTGGCATCAGTTTCGCCCGAAACGTCGCTATAGGTCGTTAGCTGAGCCTCTACTTCGGCTGCGTTTCCGCTTGGGAAGTTTCCGCCGTGCTCTGCCGCGTAAAGGTCAACCGCGCTTCGAAGCACGGCCAGATTGGCCTTGAGAGCGCTCTCGTCGGCGCCCCTTGCGCCCCGGCTCATTCTCGGGATCGCGATTGCGGCGATCACTCCGATGATCACCACGACGATGATCATCTCAAGGAGGCTGAAAGCCCCACTTTGCTTACGTGTACGATTCATCTTCCTTCTCCTGAGGAATCCACTGTTGACGAAGACCTCCTACATTCTCCAACTCTTAGCAGATCGACCCGTCAAGTCGTTCACTTAAGTTACGGCAGAAAAAGGTCAGTGCGGGTTGCCTTCAGGTGGGGGTGGGGCGAGGGCCATCCCGCTCCGGCCACGGCCAGCAGATCAAGACGAGACAAGCAGCTATTTATCCTGCAATTGCAGGATCACCTTGTGACGGGCCGATTGGAAGATAGCGGATCTCGTCGTTACCTCTACGAGCTGGAACGCGCCTATGGACTGCCCGATCGTCAGGAAGAAGCCGTTCACCTGGGCACCACCGCGTTTCCCGGCAAGCATCACTGCCTGAAGCCTATGGTTGGAGGCGAACGCCTCCGCCGGAGACTGCAGGGCCTGCTCGGAGTCTCCCTGAACGGGCTGCTCATTCGACCACGAGCCATCCAGGGAGAAGGCGTCTCGCATTTCTGCCGGATCGAGGTCGCGTGACTTGGCCAGCTCTTCGAGGCGTTTGGCAAGGCCAGTCTGAGGTGTCTGTGCGACCGGTACTGACGAGGGTGGTGGCTCGGCGGCGGGGGCAGCAATGTCGGCAGTGGGTCTGGGCGCAAGAGTCTCGGTTGTGGCCAGAGCCTTCTGTGGGGCGCTACCTTCGTCGCCCAGAAAAATGCGGTCTGCGATCAGCGATCCAACCGTCACCACCAAGACGCTTCCGAGCACCATCTGCCGCCTTGTGAGTTTCATGTTGCCTCCGCAAGCACTGAACCAAGCCAAGCCTGTTGACGGCCGGTAGCGACTATCCTTCCCGACCAGCTTCTGTCGCAGCCGTGTACCATCTAAGCTCCAGGCGGAAGTTGCCACCGTCGCCGGGCCGGCCGGGGTCGCCTGATAGCTCGAATGAGGAAACGCCTGTATCGGGTAAAGCTTGTGTGATCCTGTGAAAGAAACTGGCACAACTGGTGTATCCGCCCTTGCCGGTAAGCGCGATCGGAACGATGTTGTACGTCCCTCGCTCCGAGACTCTACCCGGCTGTATGTCGTCCGTCCTCAAGTTGCACTCAGAAAGCAGGTCGGCTATCCGAGCGACCTGCCGGTTAAGGCTATCTGTGGATTGGAGGTCTATACGCTTGCTTTCCAGCGATTGGCCCGTGGACACCAGGTGTTCTCTCTGGGCTAGGCTTGCCGCTTTCAGTTGGGATGCCTGACGCCGCTTGGAAGAAAGTAGGTCCTTCTGTTCAATGAAGTCCGCTCGCCTCCGTGCCATTGGGCGAAGCAAGAGCAAGTACGCTCCCACCGTGACCAGACAGATCGCCAACACGACAGGCAAGTCGATCTGCCATGGTTTCATTCTGCAGGCACGCGCGCCGATTTCCCGAATTGTCTTCATTTTCGTGCCCTCACAAATTGCATTCGATCCGGAAGGCCACTGCTTGTCCTTCCAGGAAGGGCTGACGATTGCTCTTGACCAGCCTGACTTCGTCAAACACTTCGACACGATCGAGTTCGAGAAGGAATCGGGAGACGGCTTGCTGCGTTTGCCCAAAACCCACCAGCGCGAGCCGGTAGGTTGCTCCCTCCGACGTAGAGTTTTCTCCGGAAGGGTCCCCAATCCCTGATGGGCCTTTTTCCGGGGCGACCTGGCAGGCCTGCAAGACAACGTCCTTTCCGGTCTGCTTTGCAAGCAAGGCCAGCAAGATGCTCCAGTCAGGTTGGTCTGCGACAGTCTCCACCGTTGCCAAAGCTTCCTTTGCCTTGGACAACTGCGCGGTCATTTCACTCATGGCTGCCGCTGTCTCATCAATCTGGAGCTGCGTGGAAGCCAATTGCTTTGCCAGTCCAACATTGTCGTTTCTTCCCCACGCCGCGTAGCAAGCTCCCAGGGCGGCAACCAGTACCAGCAAATAGACGGTTCCCACTGCCGACCAAATTCTGAGATGTCCGCGAATGGTCTTGCCGGCAAGTCTGTCTGGGGGAATAAGGTTCACGCTGATCATCTCATCGCTCCTGTCCGAACATCGCTAGTCCCGCAGCCACTGCAAGCGAGGGGTAAAATGCCTCTGACGGATCCTGGGCTTCGCATCGGGATTTCTGCCGCAGTGCGAACACTTGCGCCTGGATCTTCGCGTGGCAGGAAAAGTACTCCGCCAGTCCTCGTACTCGGGCTCCTCCACCGGCCAGCAGAAGTTGAGGCATTTCAGTTAAGCTCTCGCGTTCGACGAAGTAGGAGACTGATCTGAGCAGTTCC
>Ga0272444_10000452_pt1 | contig 44107 bp, 40 predicted proteins | sample SSMForm13_FD_201033 | JGI IMG/M metagenome (GOLD analysis project Ga0272444, IMG submission 201033) | Marine sediment archaeal communities from Little Sippewissett salt marsh, Falmouth, MA, United States - SSM-Form-13 | ecosystem: Environmental > Aquatic > Marine > Wetlands > Sediment ... | reverse complement strand
TGAACGTGAGCGTGAAGACGGTGGAGACCCACCGCCGGAACATTATGGAGAAATTGAATATTCACAGCATATCGGAGCTGGTCAAGTACGCCATTCGCGAGGGACTGACATCCCTGGAAACATAGTGTAAACGGATATCATCCATTTCCTTAGAAATAAATCCTGTTATTCTGATCACGAAAACCAGTATACGCCCGATGGTGTGAATGTGGGATGTGCGGTATCCATATATCCAACATTATAGCAGGATAAAGCTGCATGGTGAGCGATCATGATGAACGAATTCGCAGTTGACAGAAATTATGTATTCTCATGCAAGATGCGCCTGTGCTTGTAATGATAGGGATGCCGGGAGGTGTTTTTGCCTTCCTTGGTGCCTTCCGGCATCCCGCTACCCCTTGAGGAGTTTGAGGTAAAAGAATTTGTTCAGAAAAAAGGATTTGAAATGAATATAAGTATTTTGCTGGCTGATGACCACAAAATTGTACGTGACGGCTTACGCACCCTGATTGACAGTGAACCTGGAATGGAAGTAGTTGCCGAAGCCGAAGACGGACGCACCGCCGTGCGGCTTGCACGGCAATTGTCGCCCAATGTCATCATAATGGATATTTCCATGCCTGAAATGAACGGGATAGACGCGACACGGGCTATTTTGAGTGAAAATTCCACAGTGAAGGTGATTGCGCTTTCGATGTATTCCGACCGGCGCTTTGTCTCGGGGATGCTTGATGCCGGTGCTTCAGGGTATCTGCTGAAAGATTGCGCCTTCGAAGAGCTCGTTCGGGCGATACGATCGGTTATTACGGATCAAACCTATCTGAGTCCGAAGATCGCCGGTATCGTAGTGAACAGGTACATCGGAAAATCTCCGCATTCGGGTGCATCAGTCTTTACTACACTTACACCGAGAGAACGTGAAGTATTCCAAAATCTTGCAGAGGGTTTGGCAACCCGTGAAGTTGCCGCACACCTTCATGTCAGTACGAAGACGATCGAGACACATCGCAGGAATATTATGGAGAAGCTTCACATCCACAGCATGTCGGAACTGGTGAAATGTGCAATTCGTGAAGGACTGATTACCATTGAAATGTAGCAACAGACTGTAAGAAGGAGATTTGCCGCGCTCAAACGCAGCAAATCTCCCCCATTGTGAATGTGTGTCTGTGAAAAAGACTATGAATACGCAAGGATCAGAACTTCATTCCGGGAAGGTTGAGTGAAGCAGTGTTCCCGCCGTCTACGGCGAGTGCCTGCCCTGTTACATAGCTTGCATCATCGCTTGCCAGAAAAAGAATGGCTGAAGCGAGTTCTTCCGGTTTTCCGTATCTTCTCAGTTCACAGCGGCTTCCCAGCTTCGCTTCTTTTCCCGTCTCGCGGGCGAAATCAAAAACCGGTTTTGTCATGCCTGTTTCGATAAGTCCCGGGCAGACGGCATTGACACGCACATTATATTTTCCCAAATCACAGGCATTGGTTTGCGTCAGGTTGATGACGGCCGCCTTGCTCGCGCTGTATGCGTTAGTACCGGCGCCTGCGCGAATGCCAGCCACCGACGCCGTATTGACGATGGCACCGCTCCCCCGCGCTTTCATATGAGCGGCTACATGTTTTATTGCATAGACAGCGCCCATGACATTGACTGAATAGACCTTCATCCAGTCGTCACCATCCTGATCTTCCGGAGCGAGTCGTTCATGCCCGCCGGTGATTCCCGCGTTATTGCAGAGAATATGAATCTCTGAGTATGTGGAAAGCGCCACGTCAATTAATTCTTTGACTTCCGCTTCATTCGAAACATCGGTCTTTTTCATGATCGCCGTACCGCCGTCATCGGTAATGCCCTTGACAACTTCTGCGAGTGCCTCCTCGCTTACATCGGCCAACAAAAGTTTTGCCCCTTCACGGGCAAAGAGTTGCGCAGTTGCTTTGCCGATACCGCTGGCTGCGCCCGTTATGATAGCGACTTTGCCATCGAGACGTCCAAAACGTGCCATCTGTTACTCCTTTCTCTCAACTATAGGATAGGTATATCTTCAAATTTCGATCGACCGGTGCGTTATACCACAGTAGAAATAAAAAAGTCACGGCTTTGATGCGCGGTCCTGGACAGGAAAAAAATTGACAATAATGCTTTTGCCGATAGAATGGGAACAAAATAAACTATGGCAGTGTGATGAGCAATAAAACAGCATATAACGATTTTTTCGATCGTGCCGATCAATTTGTTCAGGACGGACGGTATGAAGAGGCCATTGTTCTCTATCAAAAACTGGTTGAGATGAATCCCGGCGATGATTCACTCGTTATGTCATTGGCATGCGCCTATCATGACAACGGAGATTTGAATCAAGCGATCAAGTGTCTCGAAGCGCTTTTTGAAAAAGAGTTAACACGGGAGGTCTTTACAGGGTTTGCCTATGATGAACTCGTAAGAATATTGAGAGAAATGGGCGAGCATACAAAACTGATAGATCTGTGTGAGCGAGTCGTAGCGGCGCAGCCGGATGATTGCGCGTTTCTCGTGACACTGGGAGAATCATGCATGCGAGGGGGGGCGGTGCAACGAGCCGTTGAGGTTTTTACGATGCTTACACGGATGGAACCTGAGTCTGCCTCTTATTGGTGCAATCTCGGCGGTACTTTGATTGCAAACGGCGACTTCGCCGGCGCCGAGGAGGCATACGGGAGGGCCCTGGCTCTTGACCATGAGGATGCCGATTCGTTTTATTTCGGGATGGCCAATGCATATATCGAAGCGGAAGAACTGCAGAGGGCCGAAGAGGTATTGAAAAAGGCAATTGCCGCTAATACCGAGGAACCTCTTTATCATTGCAGCCTGGGTGACGTATATCTGAAAGAGGGGAGGCCGGCCGAGGGGCGGGAATGCTATACCCATGCGATTGCAATCAATCCATCTTCGGAAGCAGTATTCTGTAACCGCATGGGAAACACTATGCTCATGGAAGGATTCATACACGAGGCAGTTGAGGCATTCGAGATGGCAATTGCACAGGACCCGAAGAATCCCTTTTATTATCTTGGTATTTTGAGAGCCTGCGAGAAGGGCGGTCTGGATGCAAAGGCTCAAGAAGTGTATGAAAAAGCGAGGGAAAGGAATGTTTTCAACTAATGCTTGACATGAAGGTTATCTTTGGGATATGCACTTGCCCAAGTCTAATTCTCCGTGGGGATGTAGCTCAGCTGGGAGAGCGCGGCGTTCGCAATGCCGAGGTCAGGGGTTCGATCCCCCTCATCTCCACCATAAATACTGTCAGTCCCAGATCACCAGTGCCTTTCTGCAAAAATAAAGCATTTTTTAGCTGTATCCGAAAGAACGAGTAGTGGAACATGCGCCAATGGATTCGGTGTTGCTCGTGGGTCCGAATTGCGGGAGAGAATGAGAGTGTACAATCCAGTTGCTGAAACACAAGAGTTCCGGAACTTTTCAGGGTCACCGTATGGTGCGATGCAAGGGAGAGCGGGGGTGTCTTGATGAAGAACCAATACGATGTGGTTGTGGGGATTCCATCTTATAATGAAGCAAAAACAATAGGATATGTAACACAGATGGTAGGAAGGGGATTGGAGAAGTACTTTCCCGATGCCCATTGTATAATCGTTAATTGTGACAACAAGAGTCATGACGGCACGGGAAACATATTTCTGGCGACTGACGTGCCTCGAAAGATCGAAAAAAAATATATATCCACTCCGGAGGGCGTAAAAGGAAAAGGAAACAATTTTCTCAATCTCTTCAAATTTGTGCAAAAGGTTCATTCCAAAGTTAATATGGTGGTTGATGCCGATCTTCGGTCAATTACCCCACGCTGGATCAAATACCTCGGATATCCTGTGAAAAAGGGGGCTGATTTTGTGACACCTGCCTATGCACGCCATCACTTTGACGGAACGATTACAAATCACCTCTGTTATCCACTTGTATTTTCTCTGGCGGGGTTCAATATACGCCAGCCCATCGGCGGCGAATTCGCATTTTCAGACAAACTTTGCGCACACTGGCTTGCGAAGGAATGGAATGAAATGACACTCCAGTACGGAATAGATATTTTTATGTCGCTTCACGCGTTTTTCGGCAATTTCCGCATAATGGAAGCGGGACTGGGGTCTAAGATCCACAATGCGAGTTCCCCTAAGCTGGGCAGAATGTTCGAGGAGGTCGTCTATACTCTCTATTCCATCTTGCTCGACTATAAACAGAAGTGGCTGGGGACCTGGATAAGAAAAGGGGGGAAGACGTATTGGCACACGCAGATCCGGGACATTGAACGGTACGGGCTTAAAACGCTGGGGGAGGGACAGGAGTTACAGATTGATATTTTGAAGCTTAAAGGGGACTGCCGCCGCGAATATAAGACGTACCACGAACTGGTTGAGTGGTATTTGAGTCCCTATGCCTACCAGAAGGTGAACGATATGTTTGCCATGGATTATTATGAAATGGGTATCATGCTCTGGTCCCAAATCGTCTATTCGATGCTCTTCCTCTTCGACGGCGCTGAGGAGCAGACAAAAAGAGACATCATCAACGTATTGAAACCTCTCTATTTCGCCAGAAGTCTTACCTTTGATTATGTGACCCGCAGATACAGTGCGGACTTTGCCGAAGAAGAAGTCAGCAATCAGGCATGGGCGTTTCTGTCGCAAAAACCCTATCTGCTCGGACTTTATATGGGGGAGAAGATCCCCTTGCCGAATAATGTATGTTGACAGTTGTAAAAGGTGTCTCATGACATAATATACATTGATATTTGAGAAGTTATTTTGTATTCGTGATTCCATGATGCGCAATAAAACGGAGATTGCAAAAACATATCAAGGGAAGGCCCTGATTGCCGATCCTGTCTATCACTATATCTGGTTTACCGTTCCTTACGAGGACCCGGCAGCGGAGAAAACGGAGCAAGATCTTATCGATTCTCCATGGATGCAGCGACTGAGAAGAATTTATCAGCTCCAGAGTGCCCGATGGGTGTTCCCGGCAGCGGAGCATACGCGATTTCAGCACGCCCTGGGAACGATGCACATGGCGGGAGAATTCGGACGGCATCTCTATCCCGGACTCAAAGAGGTATGTCCGGAGGTGCCCTCGATCAATTGCATAGAAGAACTGCTCAGGGTGGCCGGTCTGCTTCATGATGTGGGGCACGGACCCTACGGTCACTTTTTCGATGAGCATTTTTTGAGCCAGTTTGAGCTTACCCACGAAATTGTGGGGCAGAAAATTATTGTTGAAAAACTGGCCGACAGGATAAAAAAAGTACGGAGAAGCCCTTCCGGAAGTTTTGAAAAAGGGGAACGACTCGATCCACATCATATTGCCTATCTTATCAGAAAACCCGCACGGAAAGAGACAAAAATACCTCGCTGGCTTTCATTGCTGCGGCAGCTTTTTTCCGGTGTCTATACAGTGGACAATATGGATTATGTCCAGCGGGATGCGTATATGTCGGGATTTTCCATGGACATTGTCGATATCCAGCGGCTCTGTTTTTATTCTTTTTTCACCGGTGAAGGGGTGACGCTGCACCAGGCGGGCACATCGGCGCTCAGCAGGTTCCTTCATGCCCGTATTAATCTCTACTCAAATGTATATTATCACCGCACGACCCGCGCCCTTGATCTTCATTTGCAGGAAATATTCAGGGACACCATGAATATGCTATTCCCATGCAATCCACTTGATGCGATAGACGACTATCTTCATTGCGATGAATGGCGACTTTTCTGCGAGGTGAAGGAGTGGCTTGCCGATGGGGATGCGAAAAAAAGAAAGTTGGGAAGAGAATGGCAGAAACTTTATGCCCGGAAGGTGAAGTGGAAAATGTCGTTTTTTGTGGATTTGTCTGTCGATCAGCTTCAGAAAGGCGCCGAATTTGCGACGGCCCGCGACTACGAAAGACGGATCAGGGATTATTTGCCTGCTTCTTTGAGGAAAATTAAATTCAGAGTGGATCTGGCAACACAGGATCCGAGACCGATCAACCCCATGGTGGAAGGGGACAAGCGGATCAATATTTATAACCCGTCAACGGACCACACCTCCTGGGAACCACTAAGAGACATATACCGTTTTATTCCCTCACGGGTGGTACACTTCAGGATTTTCTCTCTGGATCACAGGCATGATGAAGCGCTGGCCCGGGCCGCTGAGCGCATGCTTGAATCGTCCTCGGAGAGTATGCCCACGAACATATAAACAGGAAATTCAGACTGGTAAGGCGGTTGGTATGAAAAGCAGGGAAACAACCGATATAACTCTCTTTGTCAAAACATCGAGGGATGATATCACGACATGGAACAGACAGAAAATCATCGATGCGCTCATTCGGGAAACGAATGTCGATATGGGAACAGCCGAGGAGGTCAGTAAGGCGGTGGAAAGGCAGATTGCGTCGTCATCGATCGGGATTCTCACCACGCCGCTCATCAGGGAGCTGGTGAATGCAAAGCTGATCGAGCGGGGGCTCGACAAGGCAACAAAGATGCACGGTCGTCTGGGATTCCCGCTTTTCGATGTGGATCACCTGATACTCTATAAAAATAATGAAAATGCCAACGTGCCCCACAGTCCTGAAGGGACCAATCTGATTCTTGCCGAGGGGATCAAAAGGGAATATGCCCTGCTGAACGTATTTTCCGATGAGGTGGGGTATGCACATCTTACCGGGGACATACATCTTCATCATCTTGGATATATCGACAGGGCATACTGCTCCTGTCAATCGCTTGAGTATATAAAAAAATTCGGGCTGAACGTACCCCATTCACTGGCGGTCGCGGCGCCGGCGAAACATGCCGAGGTGCTCCTGGCGCACATGATTCGTTTTGCCGCAGCCCTTCAGGGAAACTATTCGGGCGCAATCGGCTGGCTCGATGTGAATACCCTCTTTGCTCCCTATCTGAGAGGACTGAATGATTCAGAGGTGAAACAACTGGCCCAAATGCTCATCTACGAATTCGCCCAGCAAGCGGTGGGAAGGGGCGGGCAGACACTGTTCACCGACATTCATCTTCATTGGGAAGTCCCGGAATACCTTAAGCATATACCCGCCATAGGACCCGGAGGCCGTTATACGGGCGAACCCTATAAGGCCTATGGCGACGATGCCCGCCGCTTTGTACGGGCACTCTTCGATGTCTATAAAAAGGGGGACGCCTCGGGCCGTCCCTTTGTGTTTCCCAGACCTATCCTGCATTTGACGGAACAATTTTTCGAACTGCCAGACTACAGGGAATTGCTCAATCATGTCTGTGATGCGGCTGCGGAAAAGGGGAACCCTTACTTTGTCATGGACCGGAACGGGGTGGCCAGTCTTTCGGAATGCGGGCGCATTGCCGTGGATTGCAACGGAGGTAGGGACGACCGTTGCTGCCGGGAACCTTGGAGAATGCGCTACAGTGCAATTCAGAATGTATCCATCAATCTTCCCCGATTGGGGTATGCGGCCGAAGGAGACGACAGGCGTTTTTTCGCTTTGCTGGGGGAACGGATGAAACTGGTGGCGGAGGCACATCAGCAGAAAAAATATTTCATCGAAAAACTGCTGTCTCACGGCAATGAAGGACCATTGTCACTTCTGACGGCGGACTGCGACGGGACGCCCTATTTGAGACTGTCGCAGGCTTCTTATCTTATCGGAATCGTGGGGCTCAATGAACTGGCAAAAGTGCACAGGGGCCGGCAGCTTCACGAATCAGATGAGGCCCGGGCATTTGGACTCCAGTTGGTGAAGAAAATGAAAGAAATTGCCGACAGGCTTTCGAATGAATACGCAATGAAATTTATCCTTGAGCAGTCGCCGGCGGAAAGTACCCCCTACCGATTCGCCCGTCTCGATTTGAAATATCATTCGCCCGCTGCGGGGTACGCCGTAAAGGGGGATATTGCGCGAGGCGAAGTCTACTATACCAATTCAGTGCTTTTTGACATTGCATCGTCCGTCGAGACAATGCAAAGGGTACACGCGGAAGGACTCCTGCATCCCCTTATCGAGGGGGAGGCGATATCCTATGTCTGGCTGGGCGGTTCTCGGCCGGATAAAGAGGATCTGGCGGGTTTCATCGAAACTGTGTTTAAGGAAACCACCAATCAGCAGATTGTCTTTTCACCCGAATTCACTACCTGTCTTGCCTGCGGGAAGACCTCCCGGGGGCTTGTCGGCCGATGTCCTTTCTGCGGATCCGGAGAGGTTGAGGGAATAAGCAGGATCACCGGTTATTACTCCAGAGTTTCCAATCTTAATAAGGGAAAAGTCGCTGAACTGAAAGATCTTAAAGATCGCAGGACAGAGAAAGTCTAATCCCCCTCCCTTCCTTGACATACGGGAATTCATAAATATATTACTGGAGAAAGTCGGAGCCGTAAGGTGCCATGGAAGAGATAGAAGATATAATCATACGCAATTTCAGGGAAAGCATTCATTACAAAGAAGTGTTTGTGAATGAAAATCTTTCACGCATGGTGAAAGTGATCAATGTGATTACCGATGCGTTGAAACGGGGCAGTAAAATTCTTCTTTTCGGAAACGGAGGGAGTGCCGCTGATGCACAGCACATTGCAGCGGAATTTGTGAACCGGTTTCTTATAGAACGGCCGCCGCTTCCGGCAATCGCTCTTTCAACGGACACTTCTGTGTTGACAAGTATTGGCAATGATTATGATTTTTCGGAGATATTTTCAAAGCAGATCAGAGCTATCGGTCATGCGGGAGATGTGGCGTGGGGTATCAGTACCAGTGGGAACTCGGAGAATGTGGTAAAGGCATTTGAGATTGCCGGACGGCTTGACATGATCACGGTTGCATTTACCGGTAAAGACGGAGGGATAATCGCGAAAATGGTCGACTATTGCCTCAATGTTCCCGCAACGAGTGTGCCGAGGATTCAGGAAACACACATAACGGCGGCTCATGTGATCTGTGAGATGATTGATTACAGGCTTTTTAAACGGCCCGACGAATAATGATGCGAGCGGGAAAGGTTGCGTAATATCACATGAAAGAAAAACCACGGAAAGACGGGAAGGCCGATGCCGCGTTCCAACGGGATGAAATAACCCCGGAAATAAACGAACAGGAAACAATGAAGAGCGAAGAAGATGCAGTTTCCGAGATGGAGGCTGCCAAAAGTGAGGCGAAGGAAAATTATGACAAGTATTTACGTCTTGCCGCAGAGTTCGATAACTACAAAAAAAGGGTTCAAAGAGAGCGGGCCGATCTTTTAAATTATGGGAACGAAAAGCTGCTGAGAGAGGTGCTTCCGTTGGTTGATGCCTTGGAACGGGCATTGGGTCATGCGGGGAAATCCGCTGATTCTGGAGCGTTTGCTGAAGGATTAAAACTCATACTCGAGCAATTCGTCGGAATACTAAGAAAGAACGGTGTGGAAGCAATTGAGTCGGTGGGAAGCGATTTTGATCCGAACTTCCATGAGGCCATGCTGCAGATTGAAAGTAAAGACCACAAGGCGAATGAAGTGGTGGAAGAATTTGAAAGAGGGTACATGCTGAACGGGAGGCTCCTTCGTCCGGCCAAGGTGTCCGTTGCGAAACATATCGATTAATGACAGAGTGAACTAATAGTATATAGCAAGGAGGATAAATAAAAATGGGGAAGATTATAGGGATTGATCTGGGAACTACCAATTCCTGCGTTGCCATTATGGAGGGGGGCGATCCTGTAGTAATCGCGAATCAGGAAGGTAACAGAACCACGCCATCGGTTGTGGCCTTTACCGACAGCGGTGAGCGTCTGGTTGGACAGACTGCCAGAAGACAGGCGATAACAAATCCTGAGAATACCGTATATGCAATAAAGAGGCTGATTGGGAGGCGGTTTTCATCGCAAGAAGTTCAATATGATATTACGATCAGTCCGTTCAAAATTACCGAGTCATCAAACGGTGATGCCCAGATAAGTGTGAAAGGAAAGAACTACAGTCCTGCTGAAATATCTTCGATGGTACTGACAAAAATGAAGCAGACCGCAGAAGATTATCTCGGCGAGAAGGTGACCGATGCGGTGATTACCGTACCGGCCTATTTTAACGATTCGCAGCGACAGGCAACAAAGGATGCGGGGAAAATAGCCGGGCTCAACGTGTTGAGAATTATCAACGAGCCGACCGCGGCATCGCTTGCCTACGGACTTGACAAGAAAAAGGACGAGAAAGTCGCCGTGTTCGACCTGGGTGGCGGCACCTTCGATATATCCATTCTTGAACTCGGCGATGGTGTATTCGAAGTCAAATCGACCAATGGTGATACTCACCTCGGAGGAGAAGACTTTGACCAGCGATTGATAGACTACGTCGCCGATGAATTTAAAAAAGATCAGGGGATTGACCTGAGAAGCGATAAAATGGCTCTTCAGCGTATAAAAGAGGCTGCTGAGAAAGCAAAGATGGAACTTTCCAGTTCCATGGAAACGGATATCAATCTTCCCTTTATTACCGCCGATGCCTCGGGTCCCAAACACCTGAACATAAAATTGAGCAGGGCCAAGCTGGAGATGCTTGTTTCCGATCTGATCGATCGGCTTGAGGGGCCCTGCAAGCTGGCACTCAAGGATGCCGGTCTTACTTCAAAGGACATTAATGAGGTGATTCTCGTGGGCGGTATGACCCGGGTGCCCCGTGTTCAGCAGAAAGTGAAAGAAATATTCGGAAAAGATCCTCACAGGGGGGTCAACCCGGATGAAGTGGTTGCTATCGGCGCCGCGATTCAGGCCGGTGTGCTGGCGGGAGACGTCAAAGATGTATTGCTTCTTGACGTGACTCCTCTGTCACTTGGAATCGAGACACTGGGTGGTGTGATGACGAAGCTGATAGAAAAAAACACTACAATTCCCACAAAGAAGAGCCAGGTGTTTTCAACCGCAGCCGATAATCAGCCTGCCGTCAGTATTCACGTGCTTCAGGGAGAACGCCCCATGGCCGCTGACAACAGAACCCTTGGAAGATTTGAATTGACGGGAATTCCGCCAGCGCCCCGCGGTGTGCCGCAGGTAGAGGTATCCTTTGACATTGATGCCAATGGCATTGTGCATGTATCGGCGAAGGATCTCGGTACGGGTAAAGAACAGAGTATAAAAATTACCTCTTCAAGCGGTCTTTCTGAGCAGGAAATTGAAAAGCTGGTAAAAGAAGCTGAAGCTCACTCGGAGGAAGACAAGAGGAAACGTGACCTTATCGAGGCGAGAAATCAGGCGGATACCCTGATCTACAGTGTAGAAAAGAATCTGAAAGAGATGGGCGACCAGATCGACAGCGCAGAAAAAACCGCAATCGAGGATAATGTGGCCCAGTTGAAAAAGGCCATGGAAGGTGACAATCTTGAGGCCATCAATTCAGCTCAGGAAGAGTTGACCAAGGCATCCCATAAGCTGGCTGAGGCTATGTATGCCAAGGCATCTGCACAGGCACAGAGCGCCGGTGCGGAGACGTCGGCAGATCAGGGACCTGGACAGGCCGGATCGACAAAGGCCGATGACGATGTCGTGGATGCCGATTTTGAAGAGGTGAAGTAACCGATCCCAAAACGGTTGGTGACCAGATTCGAATGCCCGGGAATGTAGCGGTAAAGCACCCCGGGCATTTTTTATATCGACTTTCCCGTTATGCTTGTGTATCATTTCCAACCGAAGTGTGTGAAAATGCCAATTCCCCTCTACCAGGGTTCCAGGATAGAGAATTGATGAATCAACATTCCGTCACAATCGGTTTTATGGCGTATCTATGTACGGTACTGTGCCTGCTTTCTTTTACGTATCCCTGCGCCGCGTCCGATCTTACCTGCAGCGATGAAACGTGCCGCGTGCGGATGCTCGCGGACGGCGCCTATTTCGAAGAGTTGGCAAAGGCCATCGACAATGCGCAAAAAGAAATTGTAATGGCATTTTATCTTTTTAAAACGAACGGTTACAAAGGTAATTATCCCGACCGTTTTCTCGAGGGACTCGCGAACGCGGCGAAGCGTGGTGTGAACGTGAGAGTGATACTGGAACAGGCCGACGACAATTCGTCAATCAACAGGATCAACCGCGCAACGGCAGCGCGTCTCAGAACGCAGGGAATCAGAGTGTGGTTTGATTCACCGTCAGTCACCACCCATGTGAAAATGATTGTCATCGATGAACGGCACACCTTTGTGGGCAGCCACAATATGACGAATTCCGCACTGAAATATAATCATGAGATGTCACTTCTTGTTGAATCCCCGGAAATAGCTAAGAGTGCCGTGACATACCTCAATGCATTCTGTCGGTGAGGACCAGGACGAGATGAATGTTAGGGTGAAAAAAAAATTGCTTGCGGTGGTGATTGCGGTGCTCTGTCTTTCTGCCTGCGCTACGACGGTGACAGTAAAGGGCCCGCAATTAGGGGAGTTTATGCTTCCTATGGAGGAGATCCCCGCGGAAATTCGGCCGTTAATTCAAAAGGCCGAGGATGCCTATGTGCAGGGGCATCTGAAAGAGTCATTGCGCTTATTTGATAAGGTCCTCGGGAAGGTGCCTGAGAGGAAAGTCCTCAACTGGGTATTTCTCAGAAGAGGACAGATTTTTGTATCGACGGAGCGATACCGGGAGGCGATAGATTCTCTCGGCTTCATTATCATTCCCGATACGCAGGATCCTCTTTATCTGGAATCCCGCTTCTGGCAGGGTGTTGCCTGTGCGAAACTCGGTCTTCCCGGCCAGTCGAACGATTTGCTGCGGCCCCTTGCGGATGAGGAATATTTTGTGCCGCGAAGTGCGGACATTGTTTCAATGATCGCCGATAATTATTACAGTGAAGGTAACAGGCGGGACGCGCTTGCATCCTATGCCGATGTACTTGAAAGAGATCCTTCCGCCCCCCTTGCCGCACGCGCAAAAGGAAAAATAGAGACGATAATCGAGGGAGAGTGTTCGCTGGAAGAGCTTGAACTGATAAAAGGGAGATACGACGCCTCCTATCCCTCAGAATTCATTCTTTTAAGACTTGGCATGCGTTACATTGAAAATGGGAGGTACCGTCACGCCAAAGAGATTTTATGGGAATTTATTGAAAAGCACCGGGAGAGTCCCCGTTTCGAGGAGGCCCTCTCGTTGTACCGTCGCGCCGTGACCAAGGAAAAGGAAACCCAGGTTGATCGGTGTGCCGTGGGATGTGTGGTGCCCCTTACCGGACGGTATGCGCCCTACGGTACAAAGGTGCTTGAATCGATCCTGCTGGCGTCCGGGGTGTGTGATCCGGACTGCAACAGTGAAATCAAACTGATCGTAAGGGATTCGAAAGGCAACGCCGAAGAGACGGGAAACGCGATAGAAGCGCTTGTTCTCGAGGATCGGGTGATTGTCGTCATAGGCCCTCTGGGAAGCAGTGCAGCGAAAGCGGCGGCGAAAAAGGCGCAGGAACTGAAGGTCCCTCTTGTAACGCTGACGCAATGTGAGGGGATTACGGAAACAGGCGATTATATCTTCAGAAATTTTCTGACCAGTCGTGTAGAAATGCAAAACCTTGTTTCCTACGCGGTGAATAATTTGGGCAATCGCCGATTTGCTGTTCTGTATCCAGGTGATTCTTATGGAACCGAAATTATGAATCTTTTCTCGAATGCCGTTGGTGAGGAAGGCGGAGAAATCAGAGCTGTCCAGTCCTACGAAAGGGAACAGACCGACTTCGGCGATGAAATCAAAGGTCTTGTGGGACTGAATTCTTCCCGAAAGGTTTTCACAGGGGGAGGTAAGCCGCTTCCGATTGTCGATTTCGATGCCCTCTTCATTGCGGATTCTGCGGCCAGGGCACGACTGATCGCCCCGCAACTGGCGTTCTACGATGTGACGGGAATACAGTTGTTGGGCATGAGCAGTTGGAATACTCCGGTACTTGTTGAAGGGGACAGTGAATACTTGGAGGGTGCAATCTTTTCCGATGTGTTTTTTCATTACAGTTACTATCCGGAGGTGGTCGAGTTCATTGACCGCTTTTATGCCGCCTATGGAAGAGTCCCCGACGGCATAGAGAGTCTTGCCTATGACACAGCGAAAATTATTAAAGATATTATCACCGGTGAAATTGTTGACACTCGATACGAGATGCGGGACCGACTGTGCGAGGTGAGAGACTATCAGGGAACAACCGGGGCAACCACCTTTTCGGAAACGGGAGATGCAGAAAAAAGACTGTATATTCTGACTGTTCTGGATGGCGAAATCGTACAGATAGAATAACAACAGGGTGCCTCCTCTGGGTTCGGGGACACAGGGGGATACGTAAAGGATTGATAATGCGAGTGTTGCTTACAAATGACGATGGGATCTATGCCGAGGGCATTTCCGCCCTTTACCGGGAAATGTCGAAGGTTGCCGACTGCATTATTGTGGCGCCGGAGACGGAACAGAGCGCGGTCGGACACGCAATCACGCTTTATCGGCCGCTCCGGGTTCGAAAGGCCAGGAAAGGAGGAATCTTTCTCGGTCATGCCGTGACGGGAACCCCCGCAGACTGTGTGAAAATCGGGATCAAAGAATTATCTGACCAACCGGTCGATTTGATCGTATCAGGTATTAACGCCGGCGCCAATGTAGGAGTGAATATGCTCTATTCGGGAACCGTTTCAGCGGCAACGGAAGGGGCGATTATGGGGGTTCCCTCGATTGCTGTGTCACTTGATACGCGAACAGGGGGGGCTGATTTTTCCTTTGCGGCCCGGTTTAGCGCACGGCTGGTTTCGTTTATGCGGGAGAAGAATTTTCTCAAGGGATTGACGCTCAATGTCAATGTACCTTCGCTACCGGAAGAGAAGATCAGGGGCATCGCGATAACCAAACAGGGTGCGGCGAGGCTGGTCGAAGTGTTTGAGAAGCGGCTTGATCCGAGATCGAACAGTTATTACTGGCTGGCGGGGGAAACGCTTCTTCCTGACAGCGAGGATACGGAATCGGACGCATGTGCGTTAAGCAGAGGCTTTATATCAATCACTCCTATACAGCATGATTTGACCCGGCATGCAGTTCTTGGAAACGTCCGCACTTGTTTGGGAGATTTAATAATGTAACTCTCCGTGAAGTCCTTATTCTTCCGTTGCACTTGTGGGAATGAGACACATAAACCGGAAAAGTTCCTCTCCCCTGTTAATAAGGCAGTGTTTCTCATCCGGCGCAATAAAGGCCGTGTCTCCTTCGCCTATGGGTGTTTCCTTTTCTGTTTCGTCTTTGATGGTTGCCTTGCCCTGGATTACGAAAATTTCATGCTCCCACGGATGGTTATGATAAGGACTGGAGGCGCCCGGCGCCAGATCGAAGATTCTCATAATAAAATTGGGCGCTCCGACTTTTTTGCCGATTACGATTCTTTTCTTGACCCCTTCCATGAGATCGATAGCGTCAACGTCGTTAAAATTTTGAATTATCATGTGGTGCTCTTTCCCCTATATTTTTGGTTTCACTATTGATTAACCGGTGAACAGTGAAAAAAAGGCTTCCAGAATCGCGTCCTGAAAGCCCTTGTCTGTTTCTATTGCTCCGCCGGTTTTGGATCGAATCGGCGCCGTGAGGGGATTTTCTTAAATTTCAGCGAAGCTTTGACAATATCGACAATCTTTTCGGGCGATACATACTGGGTATTGATGATCAGATCGTAGTATGTGGGATCATCGACATTCACTTCAAAATATTTTTTAATAAAGGCACGTTGCTCCGATTCCTTTTTAGTTATCTGACGTTCCGCCGCTTCAATAGATATTCCCTCTTGTTCCGATGTATTCTGGATTCGATGCCCGAGCGGTGCAACGAAACGCAGCCGTAACGTTTCCTCCGGTGGAAGTATGTGATTTGCGCCCCTTCCCAGGATGATGGCACCTCCCTGCTCTCCGATCGTACCGATTACCTTCGTCAGGTGGGTAAGATAAGTATCGGGGAAAATGTAACGGTTGGCCTTGAGGAACTGTATCCAGTTGTCAAGGGTGCTCCGTGTTTTTCCGTCGAGTGATTTTGCAACCTTGTCGCTCATTTTGACGCTCTGGGCTACCTCATGGATAATCTGAGTATCAAATATATCCAGCTTCAAAGCCTCTGAAATTTTTTTTATAATTTCTTCTGATTCATTGCCCGATTGTCGCGATATAGTGATCACGGGCGGGATCGGTTCTCGTTTTTGCTTTCTCCTGTCGCTTTCTTTCTGCCACTTGAGCACTTGTTCTTCAATAAGATGATCAATTCGCGCTGTTGACGTGGGTTTGGTTGTCATACGCATCTCCTTTTCTCCGGCATTGTAGAGGGTACTGCCATGTTCCGCATCATCACCGGTCCCATCTCCGTTTGCTAGTTAAAAATTAGTATATCCCTCAAGGCTTTGTCAATACTTTAATTGGTATTTTTATTTGACGCCTGCACAAAAGCTATGTATCAAAAGGCATAAAATATTCCGAGAGGCTTCGGTGTATGTACGATTTGATTATGGTAGGAGGGGGACCGTCCGGTTCGACGGCAGGGTTGAGGGCGGCCATAAGAGGTTTGAACGTTCTGGTGGTCGAAAAGGATCGCTTCCCCCGGTATAAACCCTGTGCCGGGGGGCTTACACGGAGGGGAATGGCATATCTTGATTTTGAATTGCCCGATGCGCTGAAGGAAAAAGAGATATTCGGGATGCGTCTTTGTACAGGGCAACGAAGTATTGAAAGACGTACAGAGACGCCTATGGCTGTAACCGTCACAAGAAGCGACTTTGATACTTTTCTCCTTATGAAAGCAGCAGAGGCGGGAGTGGAGATACGCATGGAAGAGAAGGTTACAGGTGTCGATGAAAAGGGCGAATATGTTGAAATCACATCGACAAAAGGGTCCTATCATACGAGATACGTTCTGTTAACGGAGGGAGCGCAGGGACTGGTGAGGAGACACATGGAGAAGCAATGTGCACGGGACGCATATTGCATCTCCATGGTGACTGAAATAGAAGCGAATAACCGTGAAATCGACACTCGTCTTCCCGGCATGTTTGAGATTCATCTTGATGTTCCCTGCAGCGGATACGGATGGGTGTTTCCTCATAATGGGTATTACTCCGTGGGAATATGGGGGGAGGCACAATCACTTTCCGATCCGAAGGGGACCATGAAACGGTTTTTGACAAAGTCAGGGTTTGAAGAAACCTCTCGTTTAAGGGGTCGGGTAATTTCCGTAAAAGGAAGGGATAGAGATATTATCGGTTCGCGGGTCCTTCTGAGCGGTGATGCAGCCGGGTTCGTGGATCCTTTTTCCGGAGAAGGTATCCCCTATGCCATACGTTCCGGGCAAATTGCGGCGGATCTTGTGGCAGAGGTAATTCAGAAGAAAAAGAACATCGAAAGTTTGAACGAATATCGCATACGCTGCAAGACTACATTTGTCCGCAATTTTAAATATGCCCGCATAGTGGCTGCAATGGTGTACCGGTTTCCGTCGTTTTTCCTTGATCTTTTTGCTGCGGACAGATCGATTTACGATCGGTTCCTTCGCGTTATTGCAGTAAATGGGCAGTATCTTGACTATCTTGTCTGGCTGATTCCCCGGCTTCCCCAGGCACTGTTTTTGCTCTACCTGAAAAAGTATCATGCACATGGGGGAAGAAAATGGGCGTAACCGACTGAGTCGACCCTTGGGAGGAAGTAGTATGGTGAAATGTGACTGGGTTCTTGTGGAAACGGAAACGCAACGGGAGGAAGCAAAAAGGCGAATTGCGGCATCCCCGATTATCGGTGTCGATACGGAGTACGATTCGTTCAGATATTTCAGAGAACTGCTCTGCCTTGTGCAGGTGGGTACCGATTCCATGGTATATCTGTTTGATCCCTTCGGTGATATTGATTTGTCCTTTCTGGGAGATATCTTTGCCGATCGGAAAATCCTGAAGGTGCTCCACGCCTGTGACAATGATGTGCGTCTCCTGAATCGTGACTATGCATTTGAATTTGAAAATCTCTTTGACACACATCGGGCTGCCTTTCTCCTGGGGAGTGCACTGCTGTCCCTGCATTCGGTTATCAAGGAATACCTCGGGTATGAGCTGAACAAGGAGAAAAAGATTCAACGCTCGCGGTGGGATCTTCGACCCCTGGAGCAAGAACAGCTCCATTATGCGGCCCGAGATGCCTTCTGTCTGCTTCCCCTTCAGAATAAACTGGATGAAGCCTTGAATATACAGGGGCTCACCTGTGCGGCGTCCGAAGCCTTTGAAGGGATGGCCTCCGTAAGATGGCGCAAGAAAACGCTCAATAGAAAGGGTTACACGAAAATTCAGGGGTTCGAGGAGCTGAACGAAAGGGGACAGGAACGTCTCAAACGGCTCTACTACTGGAGATTTGAGAAAGCCAGTACGATAAACAGGGCTCGATTCATGATTTTGTCGGATAATGATTTGATGGAACTTGTGCGTGCGGACATCGATACAGTCGACTCCTTGAAGCGATCAGGCATTCTCTCGTCCAGAAAAATCGAAGAATTCGGAGAAGAAGTAATCGATGCCCTGCAGCGGGAACATCATGATCAGTGACGGTGCACAATGAAGGCACAGGCGACATACATGCCGTCGTGACTGAGGCTGATATCGATTGGTGCGATCCTGCCATCGATGCTGACGATGGGGGGATTAAGACCCTCGGGTCCCCTGGGACGGAGGATTTCAATCGACCCTTTTCCGCCTGCCCCGTGGGACGCAAGGCATTCTACAATAAGGGCCCTGGCTTCTTTTGAGAGATCCGGAGGAACGCTTCCGTTCCGGATAAGTCGTTTGACATCCAGGACAATCGACTTAAGGTCGCATAACGTGCCCGAAGTGCCGATACAATGAACGGAATCCCCCTCTATTCCGGCTTCGACCAGGATGTTACCCGCGGGCGTATCCACCACGCCTCCTACAGTACGTCGGGATCCTGCCTCTTCAATATGCACTTTATAGCGGGCAGGCGCCCATGAAATCCGGCGGTGAAATTTCACGACTGCTTTGTAGGCCGTTTCCTTGCAGGCCCACAAGGTCCAGAGCATCCTGTCCGGATCGTGATTGTCCTCAATAAGCCGCCGTTCGTAACCCGTAAACACACGGGCAAGGAATCGCTCGTCACAGTGCTTTCCAACTGCGCCGGGCGCGGAAAAATCGACAATATCATTGCCGACATAGGGTATCATGCCTACTCTTCTCACTCTTCCGGCTTTTTTTTACTCTTCACACTCTCAAACTTTTCCTACTTTTCTTACTTTTCTTACTCTCCCTACAACGGCATATTTCCGTGTTTCTTCCAGGGACGATCCTCACGCTTTCCTTCAAGCATCTGCAGGGCCGCAATCAGGGCAGGACGGGTGTCCTTCGGTTCGATTACCTGATCGATCAGCCCCCGTTTCGCCGCCTGGTAGGGAGTTGCAAAATTTCGTTGATACTCTTCCTGCTTTTGCTTTTTCTCTTCCCCTGTCTCTTTCCTGAAGATAATATTTGCCGCACCGGCCGCACCCATTACAGCGATTTCCGCAGTGGGCCATGCGATTACCATATCCGCACCGGTCTGACCGGAACACATTCCAAGGTAAGCGCCGCCGTATGCCTTTCGTATAACCACCGTCACCTTCGGGACCGTCGCTTCTGGATAGGCAAAAAGGAGCTTTGCTCCGTGGCGGATGATACCTCCAAATTCCTGATGGGTTCCAGGGAGATACCCCGGCACGTCCACAAAGGTTACGATGGGGATATTGAAACAGTCGCAAAATCGAATGAATCGCGAAGCCTTGTCGGATGCGTTGATGTCGAGACATCCTGCCATAAATCGCGGCTGATTGGCGATGATTCCCACCGGTTTTCCCCCGAGGCGGGCAAAACAGGTAATCATGTTTTTTGCGAAGTGCTGCTGGCTTTCGTAGCACTCTCCATTGTCCGCCACATGGGTGATGACCTTTTTCATGTCGTAGGGACGATTGCTTTTGTCCGGGACAATAGTGTTCAAAGATTCCTCGATCCGATCCGCCGGATCCGTGCAGGTGATCACAGGCGGTTTTTCCCTGCAGTTGGAAGGGAGATAGCGCAGCAATTGTTTGATCTGAGCAATGCAGTCCTCGTCGGATGCCGCCACGAAATGGGCCACGCCGCTCTTTTCATTGTGCGTTATAGCGCCTCCCAGTTCGACGGCGCCTATTATTTCACCCGTAGTAGCCTTGATAACCTGTGGACCGGTGATAAACATCTGGGCATAGTCCTTTTTCACCATGTAGATGAAGTCCATCAACGCAGGCGAGTACACTGCACCCCCCGCTGAAGGTCCCATGATCGCCGTTATCTGAGGAATTACCCCTGAGGCCAAGGTGTTTCGGTAAAAGATGCTCCCGTAGCCGGCAAGGGCATCCACCCCCTCCTGTATGCGGGCGCCGCCCGAATCGTTCAACCCTATTATGGGACAGCCCACGGTCATGGCCTTCTCCTGACACTTTACAATCTTTTTGGCGTGCATTTCCCCCAGGGATCCCCCCATGACAGTGAAATCCTGGGCAAAGGCGAACACCTGTCGCCCTTCCACCATGCCGTAGCCCGTTACCACCCCTTCGCCGGGGGTCTCTATTTTGTCCATTCCGAGCTCTGTTGCGCGGTGTGCCACAAAAGCATCGGTCTCCATAAAGCTTCCTTCGTCAAAAAGAAGGGCAAGTCTCTCACGGGCTGTGCGGCGTCCCGTGGCCCTGATTTTGTCCATAGCTGCGCTTCCTCCCCCTGCTTCGATACGGGCGCGCGCATGCAGTAATCTTTCCCGCTTGTCTTCCGTTGTCACCTGCGGTTCTCCTTTTTATTATTTTTGGTGGTGGTGAAAAAAATACCCCCTCGCCCCCCTGAACTGCGATGCATGCTCAGGGCAAGTGCGAGGGGGGAGGAATATGTTACGCCTTGTGAAAACCAGCGCCCTCAGTGCGGTAGCGCCTTCTGTACTTTTTATCTTCTGTGCTGGTGGACATGTGGTGATACCGGAGCCCTTTGACCCGGGAAAACCATTCCTCCTCCATTGCGGCGAGAATTTCGACAATCTGTCGGGCCAGCTCGCGCTGTCCCTTCAGCCCGCCCGCGACATCGTCAGGAATAAAAGAAACCGCCTCTCCCAGAAAGGTTTCTCCATGTCGGGGAATGGCGGAATAGCACTCCTGGCCGATTCCCCGGAGAAACACACAGAGTATGCGGCAGTGTTCGCTCTTTTGAGCCAGACGGCCCGCGCCGTAGGAAAAGGAGTCCCTGTCGACCCTGCCGGTACGGGTGCGTCCCCCCTCGGGAAAGATAAGAAGATTCGATCCGTTGTTGAGAAGGTGGATGCACTTTTCCATCGTTTCTTTCATCTTGATTCTGTCTCCGCCACGACTTATGGGAATGCACTTGGAGAGATAGCAGAGGATGGTGAGTACGATATTTTTCTGAAAGTTGGCTCGTTCAGGAAGATTCCAGGGCATTTCCCTGAAGTGTCTGACATAGTGGCGCAGTGGCATGATGGCATAGGCCAGGATGACTGAATCGATCATTGTCAGATGATTCGCGCAGATGATCCAGCCTCCCCGATGTTCCCCCATGGCAGTACGCACCTGGCTCCTTAATTGCTGCAGGTTCTTAATGCGGTATCCCATTGCCTTAAGAGCAATAAAGGTAAGCGGTGCCAGAAAGAACACCGCTATCCACCCCAGGACATATTGAAGCCGCAAAGCATATTTAGAGGTGCGTTTCATGATCGGCCTATGACAATTTCTTTTTTATTACGGATACGGCATCGCCGATAGTCCGAATTGTGTCGGCGTCGTCGTCATCGATTTCGATGTCGAATACATCCTCGCACTTGATAATGATATCCACAAGGCGGGCTGAATTCACTTTCAGGTCATCGAGAATGTGGGTTTTTTCGGATACGCCGTCAAGGGCGGAGACATCCTTTACATAGGGTTTTAAAATTTCGACCATTTTTTCAAAAATTACTGCATCTTCCATAATGATTCTCCTTGCGTGATTATTATTTTTAATGTGGTAAGTGTAGTCCCTGAATTTCAGGGTTGCCATTTTTTGAAAATAAGGCAGCTGTTCACATCACCAAACCCGAAACTTGATTTCGCCATAATGGTTAGATCTGGAAATTCCATAGTCGTTTTAGGAATACTTCCTTCGAATTCCTCTATCTCCGGGTGTACATCCTCACAGTTAGTCGAGGGATGAAGAAACCCTTCCTGCAACTGCACGGCCACGGCCACACTTTCGATAGCGCCGGCGGCACCCAGGCAATGACCGATCATGGATTTTGTCGATTGAATAATGGGGAAACGATCGGGACCTCTGTCAAGTGCCGTCGACCAGCTCTTTACCTCCGAGGGATCGGCAAAGGTTGCCGTCAGATGGCCGTTGATTGCGTCAATGTCATCTGCGGTAATCCCCGCGTCGTCTATGGCCTGGCGGATACACCGCCGCACCCCTTCTGGATTGGGTGCGGTCATACTGCCCCCGTTTCTCTGTCCACCTGAATTTACCGATCCGCCGATAAGTTCACAATAGATGCGTGCGCCCCTGGCAAGAGCCGTGTCGAGATCCTCGAGGAGCAGTACTGCGGCCCCTGATCCCGGTACAAACCCGTTGGCCGATGCGGAAAGCGGACGCGATCCCTTGTCAGGAGAGTCGTTATATTTTCGGGCAATGACGCGCATGGCGTCAAAGCCGGCCCAGATAAAGGGAGAAGCTCCTTCCGAACCGCCGGCCAGCATCCGTTTGGCGTGTCCCGTCCGTATCCGCCAGAAGGCATCGGTGATGGCCTCCGTGCCGGTGCTGCAGGCTGATGAATTTGAAGTTACCTGGTTTCCCAGGCCCAGGAGGCCACCCACACGGGCGCTGGTACCGCTGTTCATAACCTGTTCCACTATACGGCTTCCCAGACGCCGTGTTTTTCCTTCCTTGACCATGGGAACCACCTGCTGGGCGATGGTATCCATGCCGCCGATGCCGCTTCCGAGAATCGCGCCGGTATCCCAATCTACATGACCGTTTTCTTCCAGCAGACTGAATCCTGCATCCCTCCAGGCGTCAACCGCCGCCACTGAAGCATATCCGATGTTGTCGTTGATCGAGAGAAGTTTTTCATGGTCAAAATAGCGGGCGCGTACTTCAGTAAAATTCTCCGGCACCCCCCCTATCTGGCAGGCAAATTTCAGATCCGCCAGTTCCGGTATGAAGCGAATTCCCGATTTCCCCTCTCGCAGGGCCTTTCGAAATTCCTCCAGCCCTATTGCATTAGGTGCGACAACACCCAAGCCGGTGATTACCACTCTATGTCTCATGTATAGTTACTCCTTTTCCCGTCAATATACCGGAACAGGCCAATTGGCCGTTTTCCTTTTCCAGCGTAATTCTTGTTTTAAGGTTTCCCCTGCGCAGATATACCTTTTCTCCCCGCACTTTCACGCGCTCGCCGGGACTGACAAGAGCGCTGAATTCCACACCGTCGGCCAAAGTAAAAAGCGTGGTCATGCTCCTGATCTGCTCGGCGCTGATCCCCTGGCGCAGGAGAAGAAAAATACCGAAGGCGACAACGCCGGTCTGTGCCATTGTCTCAATCAGAATGACTCCCGGTGTCACCGGGCACTCCGGGAAATGCCCCCGGTAAAAATATTCGTCCTTCTTGAATCGATAGGTACCCACAATCGATTCGTCGTTCACATCAAGGATATCGTCGATGAAACGAAACGGCGCCTGCTGGGGAATCAGATCCAGTATTTTTTTAACCATGATCCTGTCAGCCCCCATAAAGTCCCCCATTGACGTGAATCACCGTTCCCGTGATATAGGTGCCTCGCCGCGCGAGGAAGGTCACCACTTCCGCCACTTCTTCCGGTGCGCCCATGCGCGACAGGGGAATATTCTCAAGGATGGCGCCTCTGACTTCGGCGGGGAGCGCGGCCGTCATGGCCGTATCAATGAAGCCCGGCGCCACCGAGTTGATCAGAATGTTGCGTCCCCAAAGTTCTTTCGACAATGATTTCGTGAAGGCGTCAAGGGCAGCCTTCTCCATGGTGTAGGGAATTTGTCCCCCGTTTCCCGTATGGCCCACCACGCTGGAGATATTGATGACCCGGCCGCTTCCGCTTCTCAGCATAAAAAGACGAAGTACCCGTTTTGTAAGATACCAGGCGCCGCGTACCACCGATCGCTGCCGGTCGAATTCATCGAGTTTCATACTGTTCATATCCTTGTCGATGGAAATCCCCGCGTTATTTACCAGTACGTCGAGACGGCCTGCCTCGGACTTGATAGATTTCACCAGTTCGTCCACTTCGTTGGGATTTGAAAGATCGGCGTGGAGAAGAAATCCGTTCTCGATTTCATTCAGTACGTCCCGGGCCTCTTCTTTGCTTGAACGGTAGTGAATCCCTACACGGAATCCTTCCGCTGCAAGTGCACGGCAGCAGGCCGCACCAATTCCCCTGCCGCCCCCTGTCACCAGGGCTACAGGCTTTGTACTCGAATCAACGGGTTCAGATGCGCTTCGCTTCGATTCCATGTCAGTTCCTTTCCTCGTTTTCTCGCGTGATTATCCCTCCGCGGCTGTTGGACGACTCCAACGGATAATCGGGGTAGGCAATCCCCCTGAAGGTGCCCGTGCGGGCACGCTGAACCGTCATAATCAGCTCATTGTCCACAAAAACTCTTCCGTCGGCGATGGCGAGACTTGCGCCTGAATCCCGCAGATTGGAAAAGCGCAGGATGTCCAGTTCATAACGAATGATCCGATTAAAGGGACGAATCTGTCCATTGAAGCTTACTTCATCACATCCCAAGGCCCGCCCCGATCCAAGGGCCTGCCGCCAGACACAGTAAAATCCGAGTAACTGCCAGAGGGCATCGACACAAAGACACCCTGGAAGCACCGGATCGCCCGGCATATGACACTGAAAATACCACCCGTCCAACCGTACATCCTGTTCTGCGATAACCGTCCCTTTTCTTCCATTTTTTGCAATCGATACGATGCGGTCGGGCATCAGAAACGGCGGCGCCGGGAGGCGGGCGTCAAAATGCTTCGGTGGATCATCCACAAGACGGCCGTAGGCAAAGCCAATCAGGTCCGTGAGCGTAAAACTGTTTTTTGAAATAAATTCCTGATACGTCATATCTTATTTCACTTCTATCATCATTGAGGCCCAGGTGAGTCCCGATCCCACCACTACCATGGCGACATGGTCGCCGGGACGCAGATCGTCCCAGTGCTGACTCAGCACTGCGGGGGCGGAGGAACATCCTGTATTGCCGAAATTGTCTACGTTGAACCAGTGATTGCTGTTGCCAATGCCGCATCGCTCGCACACCGTCGTCAACATGCCCAGATTGGCCTGATGACCGATGAATTTGATGCTGTTCGTTCCATTGGCGGCGCCGTTCATAAGGCGGCGAACCCCTTCGGTGGTCTTCCTGATTGCAAATCCCTGCACAGCGTTGCCGTCCTGAGAAAAATAATTGAACCGGGGGATCATTACCTTATTCCATCCCTGCGGATTCGAATCAACGAGACAGTTGGTGACAACGATCCCGGAAGGAATGTTCAGCGAGACCACTGCGGCGCTGCTGCCGTCTCCGAAAAGCGGTACCACCCGCCGATCACTGTAATCCACTGTCTGTGTGAGACTTTCGGGGTTTACGATGAGGATGTAGGGTGGTAGTTCCTCCGGTTTCATCGAAGAAAGGAGACGCAGCTGGGTGCCGAAGGTGCTGCAGGCGGAGGTGATGTCAAAACAGGGGACCGTAATGTCCAACTCCGTTGCCACTGACGAGGCCTCGGCCGGTGAGACATGATCCGGTGCCGATGAACCGGAAATCACCATACCGATGTCGCCGGCCGTGATGCCGGCCCGCTCGATCGCCATGCCCGCGGCAAGGGCTCCCATCTGACCGTGATCATAGAGGCTGGCCTCCCTGGCGGCCCGGGGATCGCTGTTTCTGGTCGACCGAATATAGTCCAGGGGCAGTGCCGTTTGCCGGGTTTTTATGCCCACCCGTTCCATAATCCATTCCTCGCTGCATCCGATATCCAGATCGGCGAGAAACTCATTAGTAATAATATTCCCAGGGTGAAAGTGCCCTAATCCGTGGAGATAAAGCATAACTATACGATCTCTCTTCCGATTATCATATCCTGCACTTCCCTGGTGCCCTCATAGATATCGATGATATGGGCGTCACGGGCAAGCTTCGATATTTCATATTCTGCTATAAAACCATATCCTCCGTGGAGATGCAGTCCTTCGGTGGTGCAGAAAAGGGCTGTTTCGGCAGCGGTGTTCTTTGCAAGCGATGCGTAAATGCCTCCATCCTTGGCATTTTCCTGCACTTTGCAGGCGGCCTTAATCAGTGCCATCTCAGCGAGTTCAACCTTCTTCCACATTTGAACGAGTGTGTTTTGCGCCACAGGCATATCGCAGATCCGTTTACCGAATTGACGGCGTTCCCTGGTGTAGGCCACCGTGACATCAAAGGCCCGCCTGGCCAGTCCCACTCCAATTGCGGCAACCATGGGGCGGGCGTAATCGAGTACATCCACCGCATAATGAAATCCGAGCCTTCGATTGCCGATGATCTGGTCGTCGTCTATGGGGACATCTTCAAAATTGACCGTTGCCGTGTTGGACAGGCGCTGTCCCAGTTTATCTTCCGGTTTGCCCGTCGTGATAATTCCACCTCCGGGAAGTTTTATTTCTCTGGCCCCTGAGGGGAGCGTGACGATCTCGGCGTCCTTCACTTTGGCATAGGGAATAACCAGGCAGGCCACCATAAGGCCGTCCGGTCTTCCCACCTTGCAGAAGACGGTGAACTGGGAGGCAAAAGAGGCATTGGTGATGAAGCACTTTTCTCCGTTAAGTATATATCTGCCGTCGGATCCCTTCTTAATGTAGGTCTTCATGGCGCTGTTGTCCGAACCGGCTTCGGGTTCGGTTAGACAGAATGAAGAAATGATAGACTGTTCCGTAAAGGGGCGCAGAAAAGCTTCTTTTTGCGCCTCTGTTCCGTGCATGGCGACTACCACATTTGCCAGATCGTTGCACATGGCCGAAGTGGAAATGCCGGAATCTCCGTAAGAGAGTTCCTCAATGATCAGCGCGGTGGAGACGATGTCAATCTCGTAGCCGCGAACTTCTTCGGGCAGAGAGAGATTCATCAAGCCCAGACCCCATATTTTTTCGATAAGCGCAGAAGGAAAACGGTGTTCCTTTTCCAGATTTATCACTTCCGGGGAAATTTCCTGTTTCACGAATTTTCGCACAGTGTCGATGTACATACGTTGCTCGTCGGAGAGACTCAGATCCATTACAATTCCTTCCCTAAAACTCAGAGTGTGTTATTTCGCGCCGTTTTCAAAGGTCCGGCGGGCTGCGGTAAAACTGGTAACCGAGGTGCAGGAGACCCCGATACTTTTAAAAAAATCTCTTAAGGGACGGCCCGGTCCCACTTCGACGACAGACAGGCCTCCTTCGGACAGTGCATGCATGTTGTCGATCCACCGAACGGTGCCGGACAACTGTGCCACAAGCCGATCGATTATTGCTTCGCGGCTGTTTTCATGAAAGCCGCCGGTAAAATTTGAGGTAACGCCGGGTGCATTCGCAGGCTGAATGATCGATTCAATGTCCCTCAGTACCGTCCGGAAGGGCTCTCTTATCGCTTTCATGAAGCGACTGTGAAAGGGAGCGCTTACTGTCAAGGGTACATAACGGAAAGGTCCCCTGGCGCTCAACAGTTCGGTAAGGCGTGTTTCCGCCTCTGCAAGGCCCTTCTTTTCACCGCTTATGACCACCTGTCGTGCCGAATTGAGATTTGCGATATCCACGGGAAGATCCTCGAGCAGTGTCGAAAGTTCGTCTCTGTCGAGGTTGTCTGCAATGAGCGCCGCCATGCCCCCCATGCCGACAGGAGTTGCCTGCTGCATGAGACGGCCACGTTCCCGTACGACCCTCAGGGCTTCGGGAAAGGACATGACGCCCGCAGCCACCAGCGCCGTGTATTCGCCGAGGCTGTGCCCCCCGAAACGCTTCGGCTGAAGGCCGTACAGATCGTCTATGACCCTGAACATGGCAATTTCCGTTGCAAGGATACAGGGCTGGGCATATTCGGTCAGGTTGAGCCGGTCGTCCTCTTCAAAACAAAGTGCCGCCACATCAAAACCGAGCGCCTCCGATGCTTCCTGAAAGGTGGCGCTTCCGATATTGCTTTCATCGTAGAAATCCCTGCCCATCCCGGTTTTTTGTGATCCCTGCCCGGGAAAGACAAGGACGATCGATTCAAAATCCATATAGATGCCTTTCTTGTCTATGATGCTTCAGCAGTTCTACATGAGCAGAATGCGTGCCAGAAAAGTGCGGCTCGTCAGAATTTATGGAGGTCTCCTTGATTCCGACGGGTTAGAGCATGAGGGTGGGTCCCGCCGTTCATTTCCATTGCGGGAAATATTGCTGAAAAGTGCGTAGCGGGTTTCGCAGTGGGTGCGCAATTACGCAGGGGAAGAGTTACTTCCGATAGACGATGTCTCCTCCCACAATCGTCATCACGGGGCGCATCTCCCTGATTTCTTCCGGGGGTATAGTGAGAATATCATGATCCAGTACCGTCATGTCGGCAAGTTTTCCCGGTTCGATGGCGCCCCTGATATGTTCTTCGAAGGAGGCGTAGGCGGCGTTTACGGTGTACAAACGCAGCGCCTCTTTCACCGGGATTGCCTGCTCGATCCCGATAGTTTCGCCGGTATAACTTCTGCGGGTCACGGCGCTGTAGATCTGCTGGGCAATGTTGCCGGAAGTGACGAACCAGTCCGAATTTCCCACGGAGATGATGCCTTTTTCAAGATAGGTCTTGTGGGGGAAATAGCCTTTGATGCGTTCCGGTCCCAGACCCAGCAGATGAGCGGCGCCCAGCTCGTAGATAAACCCCACTGAGGACGACGGCAGGACGCCCAGCCGTTTCATCCGGTCGATGGCCTCGGTCGTGGGCAGGCTGCAGTGCTCGACGGTCATGCGGTGATTCGCATCAGGCCGTTCCTTCAGGGCCAGTTCGATGGCATCGAGTACGATGTCGATGGCGCGGTCGCCGATGGCGTGGGTGAGGGGACGCAGACCAGCCTTGTGAGCGGCGACGATGCCTTCGGTGAGTTCCTCTTTCGGAATGACCGTAATACCGTATTCATTCGGCTCATTGGCATAGGGTTCGTACAGGGCGGCTGTCCAGCCGCTCATGGAACCGTCGCACATAAATTTGGTGCCGTAAATTTTCAGGCGGTCGCTTCCAAACCCGGCGCGAATACCCAAGAAACTCAATGCCTCCAGATATCCGGGAAGTTCCAGCAGCGGCAATCCCGGGATCATGACGCCCACCCGCAGGGGCAGCCGGTTCTCGGCCAACAGTTCCTGGTAGGCCGTCAGCGCATCCCGGCCCACGGCGGCGTCATTGAAGGAGGTTACGCCCCAGGCGGCAAGCTGGCGGCAGGCCGCGATGATCCCCTCCTTGAAGTCGGCAACCGTATAGCGGGGAATATGAATTCGAACGAGCGTTTGAGCCGTTTCTCTCAGTACCCCCGTCGGTTCGCCGGTCTGAGGGTCCCTGTCGATGCGGCCGCCCTCCGGATCGGCGCTGTTCCTTGTGATGCCGGCCAGGGTGAAGGCGGTGCTGTTCGCCACGGCCAAGTGGCCGTCGGTGCGCGCCAGAAACACGGGATGATCCATCGTCGCCCCGTCAAGGTCTCTGCGGGAGGGGTGGCGCTTCTCCTTCAATCGCTGATCGTTATAACCGAACCCCTTCAACCATCTGCCCTTCGGCAGCTCCCGTGCCTTGTTTCCTATGAGCGCCGTGATCTCATCGATGGAACGAGCCTGCCGAACATCAACCTCGAAGCACATATTCAGTCCCACAATGGAGGCATGACAGTGATTTTCCACGAGGCCCGGCGTGACGGTTTTCCCCTCGAGATCGATGATCTCGCTTCCCCTTCCGGCAAGCGACATAATATCTTCCGTCGATCCTACGGCGAAAATGAGCCCGTTCTTGACGGCGACCGCTTCGGCGGTGTCGTCATTTGCGTTCAGGGTCACGATGTTCCCATTTTTTAAAATCAGATCTGCCGTGCAAAAATCGGCCATGGCGATTGTGCTCCTTTCGATGTCGGTCATTGCGGGAGAAGAGAGTTCATTCCCGATCTTTCCAGTACGTCTTCAAATATTGTGCGTACCATACTACAAAAAAATAAATATATTGCAATCAAAAGACAAATTTGGCATAGAGTGAATTCACAACCTTCCAAAACGTTCGGACCCTCGCCGGTAGAGAGGGATATCGTGTGTCATATAACATAGTGGTGTCCGAACCGCACATACCTCGACGACATCAGAAAACAAACGGCGTCATGTTCCATTCAGCGGTGCCCGGCATGATGACAAGAGTTTCAGAAGAAAAGAGCATTTCCCGTTTCAGCACGCCAACGGGTGAAGCAGAATCGCTTCAAAAACAGCCGAAACTTATGGACCGGTTGCGCCTCGCACTGCGTTCCCGTCACTACAGCAGGCGAACGGAACAATCATACTGCCACTGGGTAAAGCGGTACATATATTTCCATAACGTCAGACGCCCCGATGAGATGGGCGAAACCGAAATAAACGCCTTTCTTACGGATCTGGCCGTTACAAAAAAGGTCAGTGCCTCAACGCAGAATCAGGCGCTTTCGGCACTGCTGTTCCTCTATCGTCATGTCCTTGGTCGTGAAGTGGGCGATTTAGGCGAAGTTATCCGCGCCCGCAAGCCCGTGCGGTTGCCCGTCGTTATGACACGAGAAGAAGTGAAAAGTGTGCTGCAAAATATGGGTGATGACAAGTGGCTCATGGCATCTATTATGTATGGTGGGGGCCTTCGGTTAATGGAGTGTCTCCGGCTTAGGGTTCAAGACATTGATTTGCAGAAGAATTACATAACCGTACGTGACGGGAAAGGAAGCAAGGATCGCATTACCATGTTGCCCGCATCGATAAAAGCAGACCTTGTAGCACATTTAAAAAAAGTGCGGGTAATCCATGACAATGATATCAAACACGGATATGGAAGAGTCCTCATGCCCGATGCGTTGGATCGAAAATACCCGAATGCAAATAGAGAGTGGCGGTGGCAGTGGGTTTTTCCACAAGAGAATTTGTGGCATAACGAATCTACGGGAGAACATGGAAGGCATCATGTTCATGAAACGATTGTCCAAAGGGCAGTGCATACTGCGGTAAAAAAAGCCGGATTAATCAAAAGAATAACCTGTCACACCTTTCGTCACTCTTTTGCAACACATCTTCTCGAAAGTGGGTATGACATCAGAACTATACAGGAACTACTCGGGCATAAAGACATAAAGACAACAATGATCTATACGCATGTGCTTAATCAGGGACCGATGGGGATAAAAAGTCCTGCCGACACATTGTGAAGTATTAGGGGGTATTACGTAGTTTCTGGATAAGACACCTACATAAATGAGGTATATAGATATATCGTTATTGATATTAATTGGTTGTAATAAGTTTTTTTGTAAGCTGGAGAGATGTTACGTAGCTGCATCGGCTATGTTAAGGATTTATCCAGAAAGTAGATAAACATTGTTGAACTAAGCCGCTACGCGGCGGTTTTTTAAGTAAAATGGTCGTTCTTTGACAATTGAATAGCGTGCATTGTTACTATCCCGATCGTTCTTCTTTTTGTAAGGATGAAACATCATTCATACAAGAAAGGAGAAAGGATATGGGAAAACTGCGCGATCAGATGAAACGGGACATGGAGCTGCGCCATCTCAGCCGAAGGACGCGGGAATGCTACCTTGAGCACATGCACAGATTTGTGCGCCACTTTGGGGTATCGCCGGAGACATTGGGCGAAGAGGAGATCAAGACCTACCTTCACTACATCATCGAAGAGAAGAAAGCTTCTCAGTCAACAGTAAATCAGACCTACAGCGCTTTGAAGTTTTTCTATGAGACGACCTTGAAGCGCGATTGGGTCTCCTACCGGATACCCCGCGCGAAGAAACAAAAGAGCCTTCCTGTGGTCTTTTCGCCGGAGGAGGTGCGAGCCGTCCTTTCGGTCGTCGGCAATTTGAAGCATCGGGCAATACTCATGACGATCTACTCGGGAGGATTGCGACTCAACGAAGCCGTGCATCTGAGAGTGTCCGACATCGACAGCGAACGCATGGTGATTCGCATACGCCAGGGGAAGGGAAACAAAGACCGCTACACCCTGCTGGCCAAACGGACCCTGGAAGAACTGCGGTTTTACTGGTCGCAGTGCCATCCCGTGAACTGGCTCTTCTTCGGCAAAGACAAGTGGTCGCCTCTTTCAGTGTCAAGCGTCCAGAAAGCCTTTAAAGATGCGCTGCTCAGAGCGGGCGTTAGGAAAGCGGGGAGCGTCCATACCCTGCGCCACAGCTTTGCCACCCATCTCTTGGAGAACGGGGCGGACCTGTACCACATACAGCGGCTTCTGGGGCACGCCAGCCCCAAGACAACTGCCGTCTACCTTCACCTCTCTCGAAAGGACTTTGAACGGATCGCCAATCCCCTCGACATGATCTCCGCCTCGCTGGACAGCGTATTGTAGCGGGTCGCCGTTCCATGTGCGGAACCGCGGAAGTGGCCAAGGTCTTCCGCGACTTTGGGGAGGCCTATCGAGATATACATGGCGGTAGAATGGCCGGGCGACACCACCGGGCGATGCGAGCCATTGAACTGTGCCGGACCGCCGCGCTTGGCGGACATGTGGATGAATGCGACCGTTGCGGTGCCGTTCGGATCTCCTACAACTCCTGCCGGAATCGCCACTGCCCCAAATGCCAGGGACTGAAGCGAGAGCTGTGGCTGGAGGCAAGAAAAAAGGACTTGCTGCCCATTTCCTATGTGCACATCGTTTTCACGATTCCCCAGGAACTTCGACCGCTGGCCCTGCGGAACCAGAAGACCCTCTACCACATACTTTTCAAGGCCGCCTCCGAGACCATCATGGATCTTTCCCGCGATCATCGTCATCTGGGTGCTGAGATCGGCTGCATTGCCATCCTGCACACCTGGTCGCAGAGCCTGATCGATCATCCCCATGTTCACTGCATCGTGACAGGCGGCGGACTTTCCCTTGACGGGGAGCGATGGATTCCGGCGAAGGAGGACTACTTCCTGCCGGTCAAGGTTCTTTCCCGGCTCTTTCGGGGTAAGTTTCTTCACTATCTCAAAAAAGCCTACGAAGCAGCCGATCTGAGATTCCCCGGCAAGATCGAGGCCCTAAAGGAACGGGCGACCTTTCGACAGTTCGTTGCCGATCTTTATCGCAAAGAGTGGGTTGTCTACTGCAAGGAACCCTTCAGAAGCGCAAAACATGTCATCGAGTATCTCGGTCGCTACACCCACCGTGTGGCCATCTCGAACGACAGAATTGTTAGGATAGGCCCCCGCGATGTTACCTTCCGAGTGCGCGATCCGTCAAAGGAAGGCAAGACCAAGCTCATGACCCTCGACGCCTTCGAGTTCATCCGCCGCTTTCTCCTGCACATTCTCCCCGATCAGTTCATGAAGATCCGCTATTACGGACTGCTGAGCAACCGGAACCGAAAGAGAAAGCTTGCTCAGTGCAAAAAGCTCCTCGGCATACCGGAACAGGCAGAGAAAAATGATTCCCCCAAAGAACCCTGGGAAGAGACATTCCTCCGGGTGACCGGCGTTGATCTTCGGATATGCCCCCATTGCGGCAAGGGAATCATGGTGCGGAAGGAGGTTCTTCTGTCACAAACCGGTAGGTGGCCTCCATAGAAAGGGATGTTGATCAATGATTGCAGTCGAATATCGGAACACCAAAAGATTGCGTCGGATCTGTGCGCCCTTTTCGGAGATATGTCTCAACATCCACGCCACCGAAGGCAGCATCAACAGCGCTCACAGCAACAAAGGAGCATTTTTTGCCGGGCTTTTTCGTAAAAACGCTATTCAATCAATGACCATATCGATATTTTAATGGAAAAATAGGACGAAGCCGCGTTATTGAATCCCCATAGGGAAACACCGAGTTGCGGCTTAGTCCAACAGGATTGTATGCGGAATTATGGCTAACTCCGCATACAACCTTAAATGTTAGCTTTCAAATAGGAATTGTCAGATGAGAGGCATTGAAGGAACGATCACAACGGAGCTGGCCACTGTCGTCGATGAGAAAGATGTGGCTTCTGGTGGTGGCTATCCGGTTTCCACCTATCGTGAGCTCGTTGAGCATTGTGCAGCTCTTGCCTACTTGAATAAAGATCACCTGCTGTTCTTCAGGGGGCAGGGTATCGATTATAAAAACAAGAGCGACAAATCCACTTTTTATCCTTCAATATATCGAGGCGACTATCTTCCAAAGCGCGAAACAGAACATCGATTTGACATATTAAATCAAGCATCCAGTAAGCTTGTTGAACTACTCAGCTCCCGCACAAAGGATGGCATCGGCGAGCTAAAGCGAAAGAAATATATTCAGTGGAGTATCCTTCAGCATTATGAAGTTTGCGGAACCCCACTTATCGATTTTACCCATTCATTAAGGGTCGCGTGCTCTTTCGCGCTTCTGGAAAACGATAACTCACACGCCTATATTTACGTGTTTGCTCTACCCTACATCACTAACCGAATATCCATAAATTCAGAGCACGACCTAATCAATATTCGTCTTCTGAGCATTTGCCCTCCAGATGCGCTCAGGCCATATTTTCAAGAAGGTTATTTGGCTGCCACATCAGATATAGAGCATGAATACGATTCAAAATCAGAGTTAGATTTCAATCGAAGGCTGATAGTTAAATTCATAATTCCCAATTCAAACAATTTCTGGGGTAGAGACTTTAAAATAATCCCAAAATCCGCTCTTTATCCACAGCACGATGCCTTTAATGCTATTTGTAAAGAAATCGAAGTGGATGTAAAAAGGGGGCTTAAGCCAGGCGAAATTGGCGAATTCCTTTCGATTTGGTCAGAAGTTGAAGAGCAAATTGTTTCAATGAACATGCAAGCAAAGGAGCGCAACACCTTCTTTAGTTCATTGAAGCTATTGAAGCAATCTAATTATCTCGATTCTAGCCTGATCAACAACATAGATAAATTGAGGCGATTCAGGAACGAACTTGTGCATTCACCAAAACGAATAAGCGACAAAGAAATCACTCCTTACATGGAGCTGTTGAAATTTGTTACTAACGAAATTAAAAGACAAAGCTAACAATCGCATGCACACGGACAGCAAAAAGCGGCGCTCCTCGTTCCTCGTCGCTCTGCTTTTTGCTGCCGGTGATGCAAGGCGTTCGCCGAAACTACATAAGGGGGCCTCTTGAAGCGAGATAATGTTCTATTCGCCGTACCCCTATATAGGGAGTCCGAGGACGAGTACTACTCAACTTTGAATGAACGTGACAGGATCGGTCAGGAGCGGCAGGAGCGCGTAATGAGGAAGTTCCTCGGTCCGGACTACCGCTCAGATGAAATTGCTGCGGATCCCACATTTCGGACCTCTCCGCGGAAAGAATGGAAATACAACCGCATAATAGGCTGGATCGAGTTTTACTCCGACCGGAAGACTGTCAAGGCCGATTTGTGGCTTTCAAAGGGCAAAAGGCCGCGATCGAACTTCAAGAGCGTTACCCTGGAGCACAAAGGGAAAATTGCTGACTTGTGTCTTGCTCACGCAGCAGACAATTCGAAGCTTAGATTGGCGTTTGCAGCCTTTCTTGAGAACTTCGAGAAGGCTCGATACGGGGCAGATGGTCGTCAGAAATTGTTTGTGGCCAAGGCTACTCTGCTTCGACAGCTCGAGTTCACAGATATCAAAGGACTGATTGATAGAATTGAGGAGGATCGAAAGCATGAGTAGCTGTGCACAACGGAAAGCAGAGGTAGGCATGTTGAAAGTCGTCGCGGGGTTGGCGAGTTGTCTCTTTCTTTCCCTTATTTTTATTTCAGTAGCCCATGCGCACATGGCGGAGCTGCCAATATCTGAAGTGCTCGCGCTGGCCAAGAGCGGCAACGCAGAAGCGCAGGACGAGTTGGGGTTTCGTTACGCCAGCGGCCTAGATGTTGATGAGGACTATGGTCAAGCTGCGAAGTGGTATCAGGCAGCAGCAGAACAAGGACATGCGGCGGCACAAAACGAATTGGGCGGGTTCTATGACAAGGGCGTAGGAGTTCGGAAGGATACGGCGAGAGCCGCTTACTGGTATGAGAAGGCAGCATCTCAGGGCTACGCGCCCGCCCAATTCAACCTCTCAGTGAAATTGAGCGCAGGCGAAGGAGTGGCAAAAGATCAAGTGCTCGCCTCCAAGTGGCTAAGGAAGGCTGCTGACGGGGGTTGGTGTCAGGCTGAGTATAACCTTGGCGTCAAATATGTTGGCGGCGTAGGTGTCAAGAACGACCCCGGCGAAGCTGCTAAGTGGTTTCGGCGGTCTGCGGATCATGGCTTCCCGATGGCTATGTTCAACCTGGCTAATAGCTATCTTACCGGCACTGGAATAAAACAAGATCCGATTGAAGCGTATAAATGGCTTTACCTTGCCGCCGGAAAAGGAGCGAGACAAAAGGAAATAACTCAAAAGGCATCAAAACAATTGAGAAAGATGACCCATTCCGAAATGACAGTGTGGCTATATGCTTTGGATGGTGAGGAATTGCGCCGAGCGGAGCGCGGCCTCTCGGTGCTGGAGGAGGCTATGACAAAGGCTCATATTTCCTCTGCGATACGACAGGCAAACGCTTGGTCTCCGAAAGACTAATGGCTGAATCTCTAATGGTTTGGGCAGTGGATGGCGAACAATCAAATGCACCGGACGCCTTCGGCGCGCGGTGATTTGTACGTTATGTGTGAATGGAGATAGAAAATGTCAAGTGCAACTATCAAGATTTTTCTCGTTCATGGTGATCCAAAGCGCTTGAGAACTGCAGAGCTGTCGAACTGGACAGGTAAAGCAGTCGCTGGACCACGTAGTGAATTTGAGGGCGTTATCGGGCGTGAAGAATCTAGCAGTTCAGGCGTGTATTTTCTAACCGGCAGCGATCCAGAATCGGGCAAACCTGCTCTATACGTTGGTGAAGCTGAAAATATCAGAGATCGTATTAAGGCCCATCTGGAAAAAGATTTCTGGAACCAGATTGTCTATTATGTCAGTAAAGACGAAAATCTTACTAAAGCTCACATTCGTTATCTCGAAGGCAAACTCATAGAAAAAGCGCGTCAAGTCAATCGTGCCCTTGTTATGAATGGTCAAGGCAGTGGGTCAAAACTTCCTGAGTCGGATCGTGAAGACATGGAAGTATTTTTAGAAAAAATATATCAGCTTCTTCCTGTTCTTGGTGTTGAGTTGTTAGTTTCGGCATCAGGTAAAGCTTCAACAGATACAGAGAAAGAAATACTTTACTGTGAAATTAAGGGGTTAAAAGCAAGAGGCCGCCTAACGCCTAACGGTTTCCTTATAATGAAAGGGTCTCAAGCTGTATTGAAAGATCGTGCATCATCACAAAAATATCCATGGCCACTTAACATGCGTCAAAGACTTAAAGATGAAGGTGTTATTGTTATTGATGAAGATCATTTTGTATTCACGCGAGATGAAGAGTTTTCCAGCCCAAGTGCGGCTGCGGCTGTAATTCACGGTGGTCATGCCAATGGTCTTACTGCTTGGAAAAACAAAGAAGGAAAAACATTAAAGGAAATAGAAACCACATAACCCGTCGCTACAGCCGATCGCAGCCCGCTGGGCTGCTCCGGCTGAGCTTTTCGTTAGGCCTACGGAGGGAATATCATGATTCAGAAGTTGTCTGATAGGTTTGATCAGCTTTTATCAGAAATACCAAATATAGAGTCGACTATTAAACAACGGCGAAGTGATTTGGGCGATTATACTGAGATGGATAATGAAAAGGCTTTGATATGGAAGGTGAAAGCAAAAAATCTTTTGGTCGCTGCATGTGGAGAAGATTCTCAGCACTATAAAGAGTTTAGTAAGGCCGAAGAAATAAGGGCATATGAGTCCAGTTCAGATTCTTTTAAAAGGATGAAGTCTGTATTTATAGCAGCAATGGACGATTATAAGGGTGGCTATTTAACATCAATTAAAAACCTCATCCAGGCAGATGTATTCGATAGTGAGCTTGAACAGTCAAATGAGTTGCTCTCAAATGGATATTTGTTAGCTGCCGCGGTAATTGCAGGTGTAGTATTAGAAACTGCATTAAGGGATTTATGTGCCAGAGAAGGGTTATCTATAGGAAAGCTCGATAAAATGAACGCAGATTTGGCGAAGGCAGGAGTTTACAACAAGCTACAACAAAAGCGAATCACTGCTTTGGCTGACATCAGAAACAATGCTGCACATGGGAAACCTGAAAATTTCACAAAAACAGATGTCGTAAATATGATTCGTGACATTGAACAATTTTTGGCTATTCAACTGGCCTAACCATGCAAATTCAGCCGACGCAAAAACCGCGCGGCTGATTTGCGGCGTTATCCAATATTAGGGTTCCGACATGAATGCCAACGCTCAAACAGGAGACACTAAAGACGCTGTTCGCTTGCGTGCGCTTCTTTCTCAACTCAATTGGCTAAACGCACTCAACGACGAGCCCGCCAACGGAGTTTACGAGTATCAGTTCTATTCGGACGCTCACATCACTGGTGAATTCACATCGGGCTTAGGCCCCTATAGCTTTCTCAATACTGTGCCAATACCTGATACGCCGGGAATCGTAACTGCTCCAATCATTCTACGTTTGGTTGATCATCTTCCTGAATATCGACCGGATATGTCAAAAAAGGACGAGACGTTTTATCACGGTGGGACGATGGTTGATGAACTTGCGGCACTATCATCACTGTGCATCGGTGCCCGAATTATGGCAGGGGGCGAATCGCGGCGATTTGAACCCGGCAAGGATCCATTGGGACGGCCCTGCGCATGGGATTACAAACCAGCTCCATTCCTTCGTGTACGACCGGGGCGCTATGTTCTTCCTTCCATCACCGGCACCCATTCACTCGATAATCTTAACATGTTGAAGTCAATTCCCAAGATTTCACCGGAGAGGTATGTCAATCTCATTCGTTCCTGCATTGCATATCAGGACGCTCTTTGGGCTGCAGAATCGGAGCCTCATCTTGCTTGGTTGTTGTTTGTATCTGCCCTTGAAGCTGCAGCAAACGACATCTATATGTCGGATACATCTCCAGCCGAACGCCTGAAAGATGCGAAGCCTGACGTGGCAACCATTCTTGATGAAGCTGGCGGCCATCAATTGGTCGAGAAGATTGCCGAATTGATTGCGCCTTCTTTGGGTGCCACAAAGAAATTTTTGGATTTCACCTTAAATTTTGGACCGAGTGAGCCAACTGATCGGCCGAATCAAGAATGGCTGCGGGTGAAATGGTCGAAGACCAACCTCAAGCATACTCTCAGCATAGTTTACGATTACCGATCTCGCTCACTGCACGGTGGTTTACCGTTCCCAGCTCCAATGTACGAACCACCTTTCTATTTAGATGGTAAGTCAAAGCCTTCTGAGGTTCCACTGACTGGCCTCGCATCACATTCACGCGGCGGTACGTGGTTGCCTGAGGATATGCCAATAAATTTAAATTGTTTTCATTATATTACACGTGAGACCTTGATTAATTGGTGGCGCAATTTAACGAATGATAGATAACAAAGCCTCGGAGCCGACTTCGGGGTAACCGCGTCGCTTCGCTCTGCGGCCACCCAGAAGCGGCTCCTGGCTTCCAGTGTTAGGCCAAGGGCCATTGGAGATGAGTTAAGTTGTGAACGAATCAAAGATACATAACCCTGAATCACATAAAGCTATCCGATTGGTCGAATATCTACTCCGGCTGGCTACTTTGCGTGCGAAGCTAATCCGCGACGTAGCCGACTATGAGAGGGTGCTTTGGATTTCGACTGTTCCGCATGAGCGGGGGTGCTTCACACAGGCATGGGGGCGCGATGAGGAACACGAACCGAACGAATGGCTTGAAGTGCAGAACCGGCGAGAACCGGAATTGCCCACGGTTCCGATACGATGTGAAGATTGGGTTGACCGTTCTTCACTCCGTAACAAGAATGACATTCCCGAACTTCTTTCTGAAATCATCCGGCAAATGCCGAATCCCGATTGGCACGAGGGTTCGGACCAGCCGGAAACCGTCCCGCACACCGAACGTATTGTGGATCATCCCGAAGTTCAACAAGCATGGGATCGCTACGTTGAAGACAAATGGCTGCCGTGGACAGAAGAACATAATACGTGGGAGAAGGTACATAAGGTTTATTCCGCGCTCTTTGGCATCTATCAAGAACAACTACGGCTTGGCGAGGAATACGAACTCGTGCTTGGCTTGGGACTGCTGACATGGCAGACACCCACCGGGCAGCGCGCACGGCGTCATTTGATTGTCGCCGACGCCATCTTGGAGTTTGAGGCCCGTTTGGGGAAATTCACCGTCCGTCCTCACATGGAGGGCACGAAGTTGCGCCCTGAATTCGATATGCTGGACATCGAGGAACAACCGGCGCACGCTGAGGAGACCGCGAAGGCGTCACTGGCCGCAGCCGAAGACGATCCTTGGGAAAAAGGTTGTGTCGAAGGCGTCCTTCAGGCCCTGGTGCATTCGATCAACTCGCAAGGTGATTATAACGACTCGCTGGAAGCGAAAAATATCCGCGCCTCGGCGAAGCCCATAGTGGAATGTGCTCCAGCTTTGATCCTGCGAAAGCGTTCCGCCAAAGGTCTTACCGAAACCTTAAAACGGATCAAGGAACAGATCGAGCACGGCGAAGACATCCCAGGCGAATTCGCGGACCTCGCAGAAATCCGTCCGAAGGTCGGGCTCGAATCGCCAAATGGGCCGGAAGAGGCAAACTCTGCATTCGATGGTGAAATCTTTTTTCCCAAACCATCGAACGATGAGCAACGCCGCATTGTTGATAAGATTCGAGCTGCAAGCGGCGTGCTCGTGCAAGGGCCGCCGGGCACCGGAAAATCACATACCATTGCCAATCTGATTTGCCATCTGCTTGCCACGGGACAGCGAACTCTCATCACGGCGAAAACGCCGCGTGCGCTTCAGGTTCTTGAAGGGTTGGTGCCAGACGAGTTGCGTCCCCTCTGCATCAATCTGCTTGGCAGTGGGCTTGAAGAACGCCGCTCTCTAGAATCCAGCGTTGGTGGCATTCTCCGAAAAAATGAGGAGTGGAACGAAGATCGCGCCAAATACGAGCGCCTGCGACTTGAAGAAGGCCTTCGGAATCTCCGTGAGGAGAATGTCAGGGTTAACCGACGGCTCCGCGACATCCGAGAGTCCGAAACGCATACGCAGTCTATCGCGGAAGGAGCTTATCGAGGGACGGCGGCCAGAATCGCCGAAGCTGTGAACCGGGATCGAGCCAACTACGAATGGTTCACGGATTCCGTTCCTTTGGACAAGACTTGCCAGATCGCCGCAAACGATTTACGAAGCGTCCTTGCGGCTTTGCGCCAATTCACGCCGGAGAAACGCCGGGAACTTGGACTTGCATGGCCCGAAACGTTGCCGTCTTCTGAACGCTTTGCCAATCTCGTGAGGAATGAGGCAAGCGCGATTGAAGAAGAGGAAAGCGCGGCGCGTGGGGCCGACGACCGGCTGGCCGATCTGTTGGCAAGAAACAATCCTTCGAGCATTGAGGCGATTCGTAACGCTTTCTCATCTTTCCGGGACACTCGCAGAAGACTTCTCGCAGCGCCGCATTCATGGATGAATGATGCCTTGCGCGATGTTCTGGGCGGAAATTCGTCCCTATGGCATGAACTCCTGCGTGTTACGCGCGATGTTATTGCGTCAATTGAAGAACTCGTTGCGACAGCCGACGAGACCCGAGTCGAATTCCCGGACACTACCGATATCAGGTCGTTGCATGACGATGCCCGCACACTGAAAGAGCACATGGAGAATGGCGGGAAACTAGGCTGGGGGATATTTCGGCCTAAACCGGTAAAAGAGCGGTTGTACGTTATCAAGGCTGTGAGGATTGGTGGACGCCCATGCTCCGCCGTCGAGCATTTCTCAAATCTTGCCGATGCGCTGCTCGTTCGCATTGAATGCGAAAAGGCATGGGGCTTCTGGAAAGGGCGAAGTGAAAAAGTTGAAGGGCCGTATGCCCTCCAATTGACCGGCCTGAAGTCGTTGCATGATGCGCTCGTAAACGCCTTGGCGATCGAGGAACTCATTGCCAAGTGCCAGAAAGCAATAAGCCAATGCCCGGGCATGGGCGAGCCTGTGTGGGCCGACGAATCCCAAATTGATAGAATTGCCTTCTCATGCCGCCTTGCATTAGCCCGTATCCGCAAGCAGCTTGCCAGTGAGGAAATCCAAGGCGTTGAGGCTCCAATTTCTCGCATTGCCGCCAAGGGTGGCGCGCACCCCGTGACAGATGATTTGCTGAGCGCCATTCGCAGCCGCGACATAGATAAGTTTGCTCTGGGCGCGAACACGATTCTGAATTTGGAAGAGCAGCGCCAGCGCCTTCGGAATGTGGACGAATATCTCTCGAAACTACGTTCCTTGCTTCCGCAGTTCACACAATCCCTCGAACAAACCTGCAGCGAACCATATTGGGAGGGACGAGCCCAGTGCGTTGGTGATGCTTGGCATTGGGCGCAGGCGCGGTACTGGATCGAAGATTACATCCGCCAGGAAGATGTTCCCGCACTCGTCAAGCGCGCCAAACAAATCGAGGATGAGATAAACAGCATCATTGCGAAGCTGGCCTCTCTTCACGCTTGGTCGTTTTGTTTCTTGCGGCTCAACGAAGACCATCGCCGCCACATGGAAGCCTGGCAGCAGTCCATGCGACGGCTTGGCAAGGGGACGGGGAAGCACGCGCCACGCCATCGTCGCGAGGCTCAAGGGCACCTCAATGAATGTCGCGAGGCGGTTCCCGCATGGGTGATGCCACTGCATCGCGTTTGGGACACGGTGTATCCCGCCCCCGGCATGTTCGATGTGATTATCGTTGACGAGGCTTCGCAATGCGGCGTCGAGGCGCTTCCCTTGTTCTATCTCGGAAAGAAGATATTGATCGTTGGCGATGACAAGCAGATCAGCCCGGATGCCGTGGGTTTGCCCCGTGACTCGGTGCATCGCCTGATGGAAGAGTTCCTTTACGATTTCCACTTCAAGTCATCGTTCGACATTGAGAGCAGCCTGTTCGATCACGGAAAACTCCGGTATGGAACACGGCGAATCACGCTACGCGAGCACTTCCGTTGCATGCCGGAAATCATCCGTTTCAGCAACGATCTCTGCTATTCCGATACGCCGCTGATTCCCTTGAGGCAGTATGGCCCGAACCGTCTGCCGCCGCTTGAGCACGTCTTCTTGAGCGGCGGGTATCGCGAAGGCTCGAACAACCGGACAATCAACCGCCCGGAAGCCGAAGCCATTATCGAAAGGATAGCGAGGATTTGCGGCGATAGCCGATACGATGGCAGGACTATGGGTGTGGTGGTGCTTCAAGGAGAGGCGCAAGCGCAGTTGATCGAGAATCAATTACTCGAACGACTGGGAGCCGAGGAAATGGAACGCCGACGTCTGGTCTGCGGCAATCCATACAGTTTCCAGGGCGACGAACGAGACATTATGTTCCTGTCGCTTGTCGCGGCAAACAACGAAAGGATCGGTCCTCTCACAAAGGCGGCGGACGAACGGCGCTTCAATGTCGCCGCCAGCCGCGCCCGCGACATGATGATTCTTTTCCATTCCGTCACTTGTGACGAACTCAGCGCATCCTGTCTTCGGCGCCAGCTACTCGATTTCTTCGAGAACACGAAGCCCCAACAGATTGCCGGTATCGACCGGGATGACCTGGAACGGCGGGCTGTCCAGGACAATCGGCGTGTCGTGAACCCTCCCTCGGGTACTGTCAACTATTTTGTGTGAAATTATTTTCTGCTAATTTTTTCAGCGATGGCAGATTCTCAGGCACTTTGCCAATGGGCTTTGATCTCCAATGTACTTCCATCTTCAAACATACAAATGCAAG
>Ga0272444_10000450_pt1 | contig 44324 bp, 39 predicted proteins | sample SSMForm13_FD_201033 | JGI IMG/M metagenome (GOLD analysis project Ga0272444, IMG submission 201033) | Marine sediment archaeal communities from Little Sippewissett salt marsh, Falmouth, MA, United States - SSM-Form-13 | ecosystem: Environmental > Aquatic > Marine > Wetlands > Sediment ... | reverse complement strand
TGTGCCACATGAGGGCCCGTGTCCGTGCTCGCCGATGGCAGGACCCGTGCCCGCTTTGGGGTGTCTATGGGACCGATCCTGGAATGCGTATGGTCGTCTGTTCCTGGTGACCTAGGACACCAGGTGCAGTTTGGAGCCTGGGGGACTGAATGTAGAACGCGTTCGTACGTTGCCGTGTGGTGTTAGATGTCTCCATCGCGCAGGTGAGTCCATCGAATGCTCCGTTGGGTTCTGTGTTCGCGCTCCTCATGCCCTTCACCAACTGAGGTTCAACGACTGGCGGTTCCGGCATTGCGTTTGGAGCGGTTTCAGGGGTGAAGGCCATTGCCGCATCCTATGCCACGAACGTTTCTCCCTTTGCGCGAAGGAAGTCCTGCAACTTCGTCCGATCAGTAGGCTTCTTCCCGACTCAGATAGAGATGATCGAGCCAGAGTGTCTGAGTGCCGTGATCCTTGTAGAAGACACCCAGTCCCCACCTCTCGACACCGCGCCAGTCCATCGATTCGTTGCCACGTCCATCGCTAGGCGGATTGGTGAAGAGACTCAGAGGGATCGAGATGAAGCGCCAACCCCCCGACTCGAGCGTGCTATTCAGTTCTGAAGGCCATGTCTGGAAGCGGAATTTCACCAGATCCCCGTCGGCATCAAGAATCGCTACCTCAACACCCCAGTTGTCGTTTGCGGACTTCAGCCAGAAGCTGAAGCTTGTGAATGCGCTCCAATCCATCGGCCGATCGAAAGGGCTCCAGATGAAGCCAAGTCTGTAGTCAGGTGACCCCTCCGGTTCGAGTGTGAAGCGGAGGCATGTGTCATTGAGTGGACTTCCTCCCACAAGGTCTGTGCTGATACGTGACCCTTGCCACCAGGTTTCGAGTCGCGGAAGACCAGTCTCAAATGCCTCTAGTAGCTGATCGACTTCCGGGCACCGGAGGCCGTCTTGCTCGAAACGAAGCGCTATAGTATCGGAGAGGGTGTTCTTGAAGTAGTCTCGAAGGGCTCCTTCCGCGGGATGTCCACTTACTACGTAGTTCGGAAGCTGCGGACGAAACAGCGTCCACGCCCACCAGCCAATACCGCAGATGGGTGCTCCGGCGCTTTGCAGAACTTCGAACGCATCCAGGTATCCCAGGTACTGCAACTCGACAGTGGAGGCTTCAACTCCCTCGTTTTCGACGCCAACTTCGATGGGCATCCCAATCATCCCCAGATGTCCCAGTACGAACTGAATGTCACTAGAGTAATGATGAAGGTACGAAGCCGTCAGCTGTCCCGCCGTATCGTTCTCGCTCGGCGGGTTCGCCAAGAAGTAGTAGTCACTCCAACTCAGAAGGTCCAACTGGTCCACGTAGGGACAGGCAAGGTTCGACTGAACGCTGTAGGCGCCGTTTGTCAAGCGACCAGCGTAGACGGCTCTGACCGCCTCGATCAAGTCCGTAACCTCGTTCATCCTTGTGAAGTACTCGTTCTCGGCCTCAAGACAGAAGAGCTCGACACCCAGCGTCTCGAAGAGCCTGGCGTGTGCGGTCTTCTGCTGTATCTGTGTCGAGATGTAACGTTCGCGATCCGAGGGGGCGTAGTCGAGTCTCGCTGCCCCACTGTGATCGCCTTTCTGACGAAGCATGTATCGATAGCAGAAGGCCATGCCCCGCTCATGTGCCCAATCCACCAGCTTCACCAGCGCATCAACCGCAAGCGTCCCAGTCCAACAGGCAGGCCATGGATCTCCGTAGATGGGCTCATGTACGCTTGAGGCTTCCTGGTCGTGGAACCAGAAATCATTGAAGATGACCATGTTGCAGCCCAAGGCGGCTATACGGTCTAGCTCTCCTTCCACGAAATGCTCGCCGGAATCGGAATCGAATAGGTCGTAGTTGAATGAGCCGATGTTCATCGCCTTGATGTAGTCCCCTGTTGGATTGGCAGTCGTGGGGAGAGATAGGCCTACGCCGACTCGTTTCTGGAGGTCTGGAATGACGCTGACGAAATCGTCCGAGTAGACCTTCTCCTGGTAGCCCCTGTAGTTGTCTACCTCGATGTACGGCATGTAGAAGTTGGCGGTCTCGTACACGTACTCGATCCGGATGCTTTCCGTGTCGACTCGGACAGACGGCTCGCGGTACTTGTCGTTGTCGAACTCAGGACGCACAGTGAGAGGGAGTATCGACTCGTCGACAACCTCAATGGTCCACACGATTGCCTCGCCGGGTCTGACACTTGTCTGATCTGGGTAGAACCTCACCCGCCCAGGTTCCGAAGCCTCTGCAATGACCAGCCAGCTAGAGAACACGATCGCCGAAGCGCAGACAGCCGCCAATGCAAGCATGCGTTGCCTCACCAGAAGACCTCCTGAGGAACAGCGTAGCACGGATGCACTGGAGAGGGAAGGGACGCTGTAGGACGTATTAGAGGGCGTTTTGGAGCCTAGGGGATTCGAACCCCTGACCTCTTGCATGCCATGCAAGCGCTCTCCCAGCTGAGCTAAGGCCCCGGTTGGTGGTGCATTGATACCCGATCTGATCTGGCGATTCAAAGGACAGAAGCGTAGGCGTGTCCCGCGGAATCCGGCTGAAGACGCTACTGGTAGTGCACGCGGCGCTTGGCGACCTGCATCTGCACCAGCGTCACCGCGAAGATGATCGCGAACAGGACGATCGATGCCGCCGCGGCGCGGCCCAAGTGCTGTGTCTGGAAGAATCCTTGGCGCATGATGTAGTAGACGAGGGTCTCGGCCGCCTTCAGCGGGCCCGGGCCGTTGAACAGGACGTAGACCTCCGTGAAGATCTTGAAGGACCCGATCATCGAGATGATCAGCAGGAAGAAGATCTGGGGCGTCAGGAGTGGCACGGTGATCTTCCTCCACACCTGGAAACCGGAAGCGCCATCGATGCGGGCTGCCTCATAGTACATCTGATCGATCCCCTGCATGCCGGCGAGCAGAATGATCGCCTGGTATCCGACGTATCTCCAGACGCTCAGAACGATCACGGACGGAAGCGCGAAGGCGCGGTCGTTCAGCCAAGCGATCCGGTGGATGTCGAACAGGCTGAGGAAGTAGTTGATCAGTCCGAAGCTCTCGTTGTACATCAGCCGCCAGACCATGATCACGGCAACCATTGGCGTGATGTAGGACATGAAGAATGAGGTCCGAGCGAACGTGCGGAACCGCAGCGACTTGTTCAGCAAGCTGGCGACGATGAGAGCCAGGAAGATCGTAACGGGAACACTGACGCCAACCACGGTCAGGGTGTTCCACAGAGCTCTCCAGAAGTACTTGTCAGCGAAGATGTAGCGGAAGTGTTCGAAGCCAATGAACTGGCCCGGGTAGTCCGTGAGATTGACCTTGAACAAGCTCAGTCGGAAGGCCTGGAAGAACGGGTAGAACGTGAACAGAGCAAGGATCACGAGCGCCGGCGCAAGATAGGCGTAGGCCCAACCGGTCTCCTTCCAGAACGTGGGGCTGCGCCACGCGTCCGGGACCGGTTTTCGCCAGAAGGCCAGCTTCTCGAGTCTGCTCATCATTCAAGATGGCCAGGCGCGGGCCCTGGAGCACCGCGCCTGGCGGATCGTTGCTTCGCCTACTTGAGCAAGGACGCGATCTCGGCGACCGCCGTCGCCAGCGCATCCGCCACTGTCTCGGCGCCGAGGAGGATCTCCTCGCACATCGTGCCGAGGGCTCCTCTCATGTCGCCGTAGTTGGGGTGCGGCAGGGAGCCGACGCCGACCGGCATCATCACCGACGAGGCCACTACTTCGGGGTGAGCCGCCAGGTAGTCGGTCCAAATCGGGCTTTCGAGTCCGCTGAGCGTTACCGGCAGATACCCGGTCCGCATCGCCCAGAAAGCGGTGTTGTCCGCTTCGAGCAGGAACTTGAGGAATAGGAGGCCGGCGGCGACTTCCTCTGCCGGGGCGTCCTTGAAGATCCCGATGTTCGTTCCCTGGATGAACGAAGCGGCCTTCTTTCCGGCGGGGAGCACAGCCGTCTTGACCGTCAGGCCGGCTTCTTCCGCCGCGCTGTTCCAGTAGTAGAAGCCCGCCGATGTGTCGATCGCCATTGCGACGTAGCCGATGTTCGAGTTCAGATACTCGCTGGTGACCCAGGCGTACGGCGCAAGACTCGCGTAGAACTCGAGTGCCTCGACGCCGGCTTCGTTGTCGAGCGTGACCGCGGACCAATCCTCGTTGAGGATCGTTCCGTTATTCTGCTCGAGGAGGGCGAGGAACTGCTCCGGATTCGCGGCGGGGCGCAGCCCCGTCCCGTAACGATCAATCTGACCGTCGCCGTCTTCGTCGACCGTGTTCGCAACGCAGAGATCGTAGAACTCCTGCCAGGTCGTCGGCGGAACCGGGACGTAGTCCTCGATGTAGTAGAGAACCATGATCGACTTGTTGAACGGGACCGTCAGCATGTCGGTATACAGCAGGCCGGGGATGATGTCGGCGGTCTCGGCCGTACTGAAATAGGGTTCGAGCGGCAGGAGTGCGTCCGCGACCGCCGGAATCCAGTCCTCGTAGAAGATCGTCATCGTCGGCACTTCGCCGGCGACGACCGCTCCGTTGATGCTCTGCTGTAGGGCGCTGTAGCTTCCCTGGTAGACCCACTCGATGTTGATGCCCGGATAGAGCGCCTCGAAGTTCAGCGCGAGGGTCTCCAGCGTTTCGTTGTGCCTTTCGCTGAATCGATGCCAGAACTCAACCGTGACCGGTTCGGCGGCCATCGCAGCAAGGCCGAGAACCATCACGGCCAGAAGTCCAAGTGCAACCCATGTCTTCCTCATCGTTCACAACCTCCTTGAAATCGATCGGCCGTCCATTGAACAGACAGTGTGCGAACCACCGGGTGCCACATCACCTCCTTGTGTCGATCTGTATGATCGATTCGTCATTTGATCCCCGTCCTTGCGACTCCTTGGATGAACTGCTTCTGCGTGAACAAGAAGAGCACCAGGATGGGGATGATCGCCAGTACTGAGGCGGCCATCAGCTTCTCGTAGGCCGTTCCGACTTCGCTAGAGAAGATCTGCAAGCCGACCGGCACGGTTCGCATGTGTCTGCTCGTCGTCATGATCAAGACCCACTGGAATGAATTCCAGCTTCCGAGGAATTTCAGGAGCGCGACAGTGAAGATGGCAGGTTTTGACAGAGGAACCATGATCGTGAACAGGAACCGGAACCTAGAGCACCCATCGATCCGAGCGGCGTCACGCAGCTCATCGGGGACACTCCGGAAGAACTGACGCAACAAGAAGATCCCGAAGACGGAGACTAGCCACGGAATGATCAGTGCCTGATAGCGGTCGAGCCAGTGTAGTCTGGACATCGTCACGTAATTGGGCAGAAGGAGCATCTGCCCGGGGATCATCATCGTGCCGAGCAGGATGGCGAACAGCGTGTTCTTGCCGAAGAACTTCATCTTGGCGAACGCGTAGGCGGCGAGGATCGTGGTGAAGACCTCGCCGATCGTGGTCGTGATCGCCATGAAGAAGCTGTTGAAGAAGTACCAGCCGAACGGAGCCGCGTTCCACGCTTCGACGAAGTTCTGCCATCGGAAGGAGGTCGGAATCCACATCGGTGGCATGCGGAGGGCTTCGGACTCCGTCTTGAACGCCGTCGTGAGCATCCAGAAGAATGGGAAGAGCATGACTGCGCATCCGGCGAATAGGAGGACATAGAGGATCAGACGATAGAAACGTTGCCTCGCAACGTAGTCCTGGCCGGTGCGAACAGCCTCCAATGCGCCCCCTTTGGCTCTTCGGATCCGAACGGCGAGGGTTCAGTATACATAGGGACTATAGCCGAAGCAAAGCTTGCTCTTAGAGACGGCGATATCAGGAATCGCCTTGGGAACAACTGTACCGCACGGGCGTTCTCCGTCCGCTCATCCCGGAATGCCTTTGGGCGCGCGGGGCTCAGTCGGCGGACGTGCGCAGAAGGATCACGGCCATCGTGGCGGCAACCACGCCGGCGAGGACGATCCACAGGAGGGTCCGGTCGACTCCTTCGGCCGGCTCATCCTCTCCGAGCGTGAACGAATCGAGCAGAACATCGCCGACGGACTGTGTGCAATCCCCACCAGGAAGCTGTTCCGCCACCGCGACCGTCTCCACGCCGATCCCTTCGGCCGCTGCGGACACACGCACGTAGAAGAAGTGGCCCTCCACGGAGACGTCCGAGCCTTGGATGTGCTCCGGTTTCGTCTGGCGAGGCGTGGCGCCTCCACCGCCTACGACAAGATACGTCACGCCGTCACGGACGACGTGCTCGTAGTGGTGTGAGTGTCCGTTGAAGACAATGTCGACGCCGGCCTCTACGAAGATCGGATGATAGATCTTGTCGAGGAAGGTCCCGGAGCCGTGAAACGCGTCAGACGTGAAGACCGGATGGTGGAAGATGACGAACTTGTGGGGTTCCGGGCCGCTCAAGTGCGTCGTAGCCCATCCCTGTTGGGCCGTGTAGTCAGTCGCCTTCTTCACGTTGCTGTCCAGGCCGACAACGACTACGTCGCCCCAATGAAGCGCCCACCACCGTTCATCGTTCTTCCCCGCACCGGGAGGAAGCTCGAAGGCGTCGTAGTAGGACCGGTGGTTCCTCTCGTGGTTGCCAAGAACAGGGATGAACGGTGCCCGCAAGAGCATGTCGTCAAACGAAGAGAACCAATCATCCCAGTAGTAGGTCGAAGGGCTTTCGACGACGTCCCCGGCGTGGAGGATGAAGTCGAACTCCAGCGGATCCGCCGCAATCGCGTCGCCAACGAGCGCCAGCCGGTTGACCCCCTCGAGCTGCTGCTGCGTGTCGGCAAGCACGATGAACGAAATGGGGTCTCCTGGGTCGGGAGCCGTCGAGAAGGCGCCGACGGGGCTCTGACTCTCGCCGTTTTCGCCAAACAGAGTCACGCGATAGACGTAGTCGGTCGCTGGGAGGAGATTTGCGAGCGTGACGTGGGATGTCTTGATGAGCGGGCTCTCCTCCAAGGCCGGAACGGAGATCGCGAGTGTCATCTCGCCGGTTCTTTCGAAGTCCGGGAGAGGTTCGTAGTCGACTCTTGCGGGAGCGGACGGCGAAGAAGTCCACGAGACAGCAACTGCATCGCGAGACGGTGCTCCGGTGTACGGGCCGTGATCGAATCCCGCTCCCATTGCGAAGACAGACGTGATCGCAAGAGCGATGGCCAGTAGACCGCCTGTACGCGCAACGAAGCTCCCTTTGCCTTGCATTGACTGATCCGGCAGAATGTAGAAGCTGCGCAACGGTTGGTCAAGCGCCTGTGGAGCGAGGAGGGATCAGGCTGTGGCGGAAGTCGTCTTGAAGGATGTGACGAAACGATTCGGAGACTTCACGGCGGTCGATGACGTCTCCATGTGCATCGAGGACGGGAAGTTCACCGTTCTCGTCGGACCCTCCGGATGCGGGAAGACGACAACGCTGCGGATGGTGGCCGGCCTCGAGGAGATCACGGCAGGTGAGATCAAGATCGGTGAACGGGTCGTCAATCGGGTTCCGCCCAAGGATCGGGACATCGCGATGGTCTTCCAGAACTACGCGCTCTATCCGCACATGGACGTTTTCAACAACATGGCGTTCGGTCTCAAACTGCGCAAGACACCGAAGAATGAGATTCGCGAGCGGGTTCACGGCGCGGCCGAGCTGCTCGGGATCGAGGGCAAGCTCAAGAGTAAGCCACGCGAGCTCTCCGGCGGGCAGCGTCAACGGGTGGCGGTCGGACGGGCGATTGTCCGCAATCCGAAGGTCTTCCTGTTCGACGAGCCGCTGTCGAACCTCGATGCCAAGCTCCGGGTCCAGATGCGAACCGAGCTGGAAGAGCTACATCGGAAGCTGCAGACGACGACCATCTACGTGACCCATGACCAGGTTGAGGCGATGACCCTCGGCGACCGCATTGCGGTGATGAAGGACGGTGTTATCCAGCAGTACGCGTCGCCCCAGGAGACCTACGATCACCCGGCGAACCAGTTCGTGGCAGGATTCATCGGGAGCCCGGCGATGAATTTCCTTTCGGCGATGGCTTCCCACGAGAACGGCCGCTCGGTTCTCTCTGGACAGGGATTCCGGATTGCATTGCCGCCCGAGCGGTCGAGTGATGACCTTCCGCAACACGTCGTTCTCGGCGTTCGCCCGGAGGACCTCGACGGCCCGACGGAGGACAAGACGAACACGGTGACGTTCGCTGTCAGCGTGAAGGAACAGCTGGGTCACTCGCTCCTCGTCTACGGCCAGATCGAGGAGACGCGGATCATTGCCAGCCTCGATCCACACTCGATCGTCGAGGTCGACGCGACGATTCATCTCCGCGTCAATCTCGATACGCTCCACGTGTTCGATCCGGAGTCCGCCGAGACGCTGATCTGAGGTCGCCGCGGCACAGCGGCTAGGTGGACCGACCGCGGAGGATCAGATCGACGGCCGCAGCGAGGTCGGAGACCATAGCGTCGGGCACGGCCGAGACCTTGCCGTCCTTTCCGCCGAACCCGGTCTCGACAAGGATCGTCCTGCAGCCCGCACGGATTCCCGCTAGGATGTCCGACGTCGAATCCCCGACAAGAACCGATTTCGACAGATCGATTCCGAGATCTTCGCGCGCTTCCTCGAGCATCCCGGTTCCCGGCTTGCGGCACCGGCAATCGACCCGGTACGCGGGCAGCTGCGCGTTCGCGATGTGCGGACAGTAGTAGATCGCATCGACGAACGCACCGGCGACGGCGAGGAGCTGCTTGAGTCTGTCGTGGATCGCGCCGAGCGTCTCCTCGGTCAGGTATCCCATCGCGATTCCGCCCTGGTTGGTGACAACGACAACCGGGAGACTCGCGCGGTTCAGGCGGGCGATCGCGTCCGCCGCTCCCGGGATCAGGACGAGGTCGTTGGGATCGTTGACGAACGCGTTCTCGTTGATGACCCCGTCGCGATCTAGAAAGACGGCGGCGACACGACCTCTCCGGTCCGTGTCGCTAGGGGCGAACTGGCGTTCGCCTGAGCGATTCCGCTCAGAGGGGCTGGAGCCGTGGTCGGAGGCTTCGGGACCGGATGGATTGGCGTGACTGCTTTCGGGGGGCCGACGCGCGTGTACCTTCTCATTTGCTCTGGGGCGCCCGCTTGATCTGTTCACTTCACGACGAGGCTGACCATCTTGCCGGGAACGGCGATCGCCTTCACGAGCTCTTTCCCTTCCATCCGTGCAGCGATGGTCGGATCGGCGAGGGCGGCCGCCTTGACGGCCTCCAAGTTGGTCGCCTGATCGGCCGGAACCGTGATCCGCCCACGGAGCTTGCCGTTGATCTGAACGGGGATCTCGACCGTGTCAGTCACCAGCGCATCCTCGCGGAACGACGGCCACGGCTGTTCAAGAGGAGAGTCGCTGTGTCCGGTCCACCGCCAGAGCTCCTCACCGATGAATGGCGCCGCGGGCGAGATCAGGAGGATCGTCCCGTCGACGACCTCGCGAAGGAGCGCGGGATCGAGATCCGACCCTTCGAGATACTGCGACAGCTCGTTCGTCAGCTCCATGAGGGCGGCGATGCCGGTGTTGAAGCTGAAGCGCACGTCGAAGTCCGCCGTCACCTTGCTCACGGTCCGGTGATAGCGTCGTCGGAGCGCGACCCCCCGTTCATCGAGATGAGCCGGGTCGGACACGCTGCCGGCCTCGCCGAGGCGATCGATGCTCCCGATTGTGAGGCCCCACAGGCGATTGAGGAACCGGAATGCTCCTCGGATCCCCTCCTCGGACCATTCGATGTCGCGATCCGGCGGCCCCATGAACAGCGTGTAGACGCGCTCGGTGTCGGCACCGTAGCGCTCGATGATCTCGAGCGGATTGACCACGTTCCGCTTCGACTTGGACATGGAGAAGTAGTCCGTCTCGACAGGTCTCCCGCAGTGCGGGCACTGGCCGCTTCTTCCCTCCTCAGGGAAGAGCCAGCCGTGCTCGGCGCACTTGTAGGCGGTGTGGCAGACCATTCCCTGCGTGAACAGACGCGCGAATGGCTCGACGAAGCTCAGGTGCCCCATGTCGTGCAACGCCTTGGTGATGAAACGCGCGTAGAGCAGGTGAAGGATTGCGTGTTCGACGCCACCGACATACTGGTCCACCGGGAGCCAGCGGTTGACGTCTTCGGAGGCAAACGCACGCCCCGTATCCGTCGGGTTGATGAATCGGAGGAAGTACCACGAGGAGTCGACGAACGTGTCCATCGTGTCCGTGTCGCGCTTCGCCGGGCCGCCGCACGTCGGGCACGTCGTCCCGACGAAGCCGGGGATGTCGGCGAGGCCCATCTTCCCGATCAACCGATCGACCTCCGGCAGCAACACCGGCAGCTGATCGTCCGGCACGGGAACGATCCCGCATGTCTCGCAGTAGACGATCGGAATCGGCGCTCCCCAGTAGCGCTGGCGAGAGATCAGCCAGTCGTGCAGTCGATAGTTGACAGTCCCCGCGCCCTTGCCCGTTTTCTCGAGCCAAGCGATGACGTCTGGGAGGGCGCGATCGCCCGGCGTACCGGAGAACGCGTCCGAGTTGATCATTGTTCCGCAATCGGCGTGGCAGAGGAGATCCCGATACAACGCCCTGTTCCAGAGAAGCTCCATCACCGTGCGCGCGGACGCGAGGTCGGGAGCGAGGAGCCGACATCGATTCAGGATCTCGGTTTCCGCAGCCATCCCGCCCCACTCAATCGCGGCGTCGTGGAAGACGAAGAACCAGCGGGAGCCGACGACGTCGATCCATTTCCCCGGACGAACGTGCTCCCGAGCGATCTCGACGTATCGATCGACCGCGACAGTCTGGAGTTCGATCGACAGGTTCCCGTCCGCCTTGTCAACGGCGTAGCCGGCCTCCGTCAGCGCGGCCTCGAACTCATCCGATGCCGTCCCCGCGGGGACGACGGACCGCGCGCGGCCGTCGAGGCGTTCGATGACCGGCAGGATTGGGAGTCCGTATTCGAGGGCGAAGGCGAAGTCCCGCTCGTCGTGCGCCGGGACGGCCATGATTGCGCCCGTGCCGTAGGTCATCAGTACGTAATCGGCAATCCAGATGGGAATGCGGGTCCCATCGACCGGGTTGACCGCATAGCCACCGCTGAAGACGCCCGTCTTCGCGCGCTCTGTCGAGAGGCGATCGACTTCGGTTGCGCGGGCGGCTTGCTCTTGGTAGGCGGCGACGGCGCCCTTCTGCTCGGTAGTCGTCAACGTCGCGACGAGCGGGTGCTCCGGAGCGAGGACCATGAACGTCGCCCCCCACAGGGTATCGGGCCTCGTCGTGAAGACGCGAATCTCGTCTCCCGTCTCGGCCTGGAACACGACCTCGGCGCCGGTCGACTTGCCGATCCAGTTCTCCTGCATCTTGCGGACGTTCTCCGGCCACTCATCGACCCGATCGAGATCGACAAGCAATCGCTCGGCGAAGTCGGTGATCCTGAAGAACCACTGCTCGAGATCGCGCGGCTCGGGAACCGTGCCGCATCGTTCGCACCCGCCTCCGACCACTTGCTCGTTGGCGAGGACCGTGTCGCAGTTTGGGCAGAAGTTGACCTTGGCCTTCTTCTTGTACGCGAGCCCGTGCTTGAAGAGCTGGAGAAAGAGCCATTGGGTCCACTTGTAGTAGTCAGGCAGACATGTCGTGACTTCCCGGTCCCAATCGAACACAACGCCCCACGCGCGGAACTGCTCACGGGACGTCTCGATGTTCCCGAGCGTGTAGTCGCGCGGATGCGTGTTGTTTTCGATCGCGGAATTCTCCGCCGGGAGGCCGAACGCGTCCCACCCCATTGGGTTGAGGACGTTGTGTCCGCGCATCTTCTTCACGCGGGTAATCACGTCGCCGATGATGTAGTTGCGGCCATGGCCGACGTGCAGGTAGCCGGACGGGTATGGGAACATGTTCAGGTAGTAGAAGGTGTCGTCGGAAGCATCGGTGTCGACCCGGAAGAAGCCCTTCTCTTTCCAGAAGTCGCGCCACCGCGCCTCGATCGCTGCGAAGTCGTAGGGTTCGTTGCGGGTCATCGCCATGCTGTGTTTCCCCTCCTGCAACTGCTACCGATGATAGCCGAATGAACTGCCTCTGGGAACCCGGTCTGGGTCTGAGACTTTCTCGCGGCTACGAAATCAGGCGTCGCACGCGCGCGTCGACGTCCGACTTGAGGGCGTCGAGCGTCGGTTGCAACGCGGTCTCCAAATAGACGCGTACGAGCGGCTCTGTTCCGGACGGTCGAACGTGAAGGAAGTTGTCGGTGCTCCCGTCCGCGTCTGCTAGCATCAGCTCGGCGTACTTGCCTGGGATCCCTCCTGCAAAGACGATGCGCATTCCGCCGAGACGGCCGCCGTCGCGAGCGGCGTCAAGGAATGAATCGATGAACGGTGCCTTCTGCTCGCTTGGAACGGCAAGGTTGATCGGCACGGTGATCGATCCGCCGTACAGGGATTGTGTCTCAGCCCAGATCTCGCCGAGCGACGTGCCGAAATGCGCGACCATGTCCAGGACCAACAGGGCGGCCCACATCCCGTCCTTGTCGGGGACGTGCCCCTTGGACGTCAGCCCCGACGCTTGCTCACCGCCGATCAGCAGGCGGCAACGCCAGTCCGGCGGCGGGGCGTCGAGCAGGGTGTAACTGCGGTCCATCTGCGGAACCTGGATGACGTATTTGAGACCGGTGAGGACGGTGAACACATTCCGCGTCACCATTCCGTCGGGTTCTCCGCACACGACGGCATAGTCCGGGTCGTGTCGGTGCATCGGCAGCGCGCCGGGCGCGGGGCGGAACGCCTCGTTGTGCGCGATGTCGACGGCGATCCGCTCCAGGATGTGCGTTGTCACGTAGGTCGTGGCGACACAGCCGGTGAGCTTGCGTTCGACGCCGAGATAGCGAGTGAGCATCGCGAGGACGGCGTTCGGCTCGATGTAGGCGCCGCCGCGATCGACGATTCCATATCGATCGGCGTCCGTGTCGAGCCCGAGGCCGATTGCGGCACCCGTTGCCGCAACGGCCTCCTTCAGTTCTCGAATGTGCGGCTCCTCGGGATTCGCGGCGTGCAGCCCGCCAAGGCGGGGATCGCGGTCGCCGTGGATGACGCGATACGGGACGCTGATTTCATCCAGCACGGTCCGCAGGTAGTCTCGCCCTGTGCCGTGCATCTCATCGACGATGACCAGTTCGTCGGCGAAGTGGGCGCGGATCCGCTCGTGATCGAGCGCGATCCGGCAGTTGCCCTTCCCGCTGTCGAGCAGCCATTGGCAGTACGCTTCCCGCGGGTCGAACAACGACAGACGGTCCCGATCGGCTTTCGTGAGCGGACGCGGGAGCCAGGTTCGTTCGCCTTGCCGGTAAGCCGTTGCCCTTGCTGAGATGAAGCCGGTCGCCGATGGGGGTGAGATCGAGCCGTCGTGGAGCGAGAACTTGACCCCTTGCCACTCGACCGGGTTGTGACTTGATGTGCAGTTGATCACTCCGGCGGCGCGGTCCCCTAGGACGTCACCGGCGTAGTAAGCCAGCGCCGGCGTGGGCGTGTCGCGAGACGTGAGATGGACGGCGAATCCGTTCTGCAGAACGACATCGGCGCACCACTTCGCTACCTCATCGGCATGCTCGCGGCTGTCGTAGCCGATGACGACAACCTCCCCGTCGCGTGCCTCCACTTCGGCCAAGTAGTCGCAGATCGCTTGTGCGACGTCTCGGGCTACGTCCTCGGTGAACTCGATCCCCCATCGGCCCCGGAATCCGGACGTGCCGAAGTGGACCTCGCTAGCGCCTCCTCGACTTGACACGGCGGCGCCCCCCCTGGGTGCGCGACTGCATGTTGATCCGCTCCACGTTCTCCGGGAGTTTCAGATCCGATCGCTTAAGAAGGTCGCGGAGGAGAGCCATCGGCAGCGACGTTTCGACCCAGATCGAATCGATGTCGACAACGCCGTTCTTCACCGGCAAGTGCGAAATGGCGCGCTCCACGGCATCTTTGTATCGGAGGGTCATCGCTTCCGGCTTCGTCGGATCGCTCGAGACCGACGAACGCTCTTCCTCTGTGGGCATCATCTCGGAATCCCTCCGAACTCGTTTGCCGTGTCCTGGAGCCCTCTTTGCGAGATTGCCAGACGGCACCAGACGCCGCCTCGACGACCGGCGTTGTCGAAGACGACATCAGCGAAACACTGATCGAACCGACGATGACGATGATAGCACAGCCTCTCGGGGGGTGTAAAGGAGAGTGCGTTCGCCGAGTCGCTCCTCCCGCAGAGCCGCCTTGCAGAGGGGGATCGCGAGATCGCCACGAGCCGACGACCTTTGGTGGAGAAAGCGGATCCGGATATGATACCCAGCCTAGTGACTGAGGGGGGAATGTGAAACGGCCAATCGTACTCACGCTCCTGTGTGCATTGGTCCTGTTTGCCATGGCATGTGCGGCCGATCAGGGCAACGCGCTCGGCCGCCTTCATCCTGCGCTCAGGATGCTCTTATCGTCGACAGAGTCGGCGGCTGTCGCGGAGAGCGGGCTGTTGAATCTGCAGGGTGCCTCCAAACGCTTCCAGATCACGATCTCGCCGACCGGCATAGAGCGAATCGGGGTTCTCGTCAAGCTTCGGGATGCTGTCGCGTCTCGGTCGTATCGTTCGCTGCCCGTTCTGGGAAGGGCGGGGTCGATCCTCGCCCTCTCCGCGACGGTGGCCGAGCTGTTCGACCTGGCCGCTGATCCGAACGTGATCTACATCGAGCCATCGTGGAAAACGAGTCCTGCGCTCGACCTGAGCGTGCCCGAGATCGGAGCCAGCGCTGTCCATGCAGCCTCTCCCTCTGTCGTTGGTGAGGGTGTCGTCATCGGCGTCGTCGACACGGGGATCGATTACTCGCATCTCGACTTCCGTTTCGATTCCGACGGAGATGGGTTCGAGGAATCCTCGCGGATCGAGGCGATCTGGGATCAGACGTGGGGCATCTTCGGCGCCGAGTACGATCGTGCGGAGATCGAGAGTGACATCGCCCTCGGCCTCGGTCCGGAGACTGGATCGGTCAGAGCGTCGGATCGAGACGGGCACGGAACGCACGTGACGAGCATCGCCGCAGGCGACGGATCATCTTCACCGTACGGCTTTGTCGGCGTTGCGCTGGAGTCAGCGATCGTTGCGGTCAAGACGACGTTCTTCACGGCGGACATCATCAGCGCGGTCGAATACGTGTTCGATCGCGCGGACGCGCTCGGCCTTCCCGCCGTTGTCAACCTGAGCCTTGGAGGGCACGAGGGCCCTCACGACGGGACGAGTCTGTTCGAAGAGGGACTCGATCAGCTAACGGCGGCGCCCGGGAGAGTCGTCGTCGTGTCGGCAGGGAACGAAGGCAACCTTGCCATTCACGCATCGTCGACGCTTCTCGGAGGGGCGACGAGCTTCATCGTCGAGCCCGACGATTGGGAAGTGGAGCTGAGTGTCTGGTATCCGGGAACGTCAAGCTTCACCGTGACAGTCGATCCGCCCTTCGCCTCGCCGATCAGCGTACCAACGGGCGGCAACACCGGTTTCGTGATCACGACTGACGGCACGGTGCACGTGGACAACGCGTCGGCAGGAGTGAATCCGAACAATGGGGATCACCATGCGGCAATCCGGCTCGCCAACGTCGCGGTCGGGAGTTCGTGGCGGATCGAGATCTCCGACGCAGGCGGCGGCGGGCGCTTTGACGCGTGGGTGACGAGCGGGACGGCGTCGATCCTTGGAGGCGATTCCGCGTCGACGATCGACGAGCCGGGGAACGCCGACCGCGTGATCACCGTCGGGTCGTACAACACCAAGTCATCGTGGCCGTCGCTCGCTGGCACGCAAGATTACTCCGGCGCCTACCCGGTCGGGCCGCTCTCCGCCTTCTCGAGTCAGGGGCCGACCCGGGACGGCCGGACGAAGCCCGACATCTGCGCTCCGGGAGCCTGGATCTGCGCGGCGGCATCTGCAGACGCGTTGGCCCTCCAGTACCTGACGCATCCCGATGGAGTGCACATGGTGGAACTCGGAACGAGCATGGCGGCGCCGCACGTTTCGGGAGCGATCGCCTTGCTGCTCGGCCTGGATCCGGGACTCACGGCGAGCGAGGCCCGCGGCATCCTCACGGGGGAGGCGGCGAGCGATTCGTTCACCGGGTCCCTGCCCAACGAACGATGGGGATGGGGAAAGCTGGACGTTGTCGCAGCGGTCGATGCGGTCGGGACGGCCGAGCCGCCCGAGCCTCCGCCCGGACCTTCCACGCCGCTGGTCACTCTCGACGAGAACCCCGTCGAGCAATCGGCTCGATTCATGCTCGAGATCCCTGCCGGAACGTCATCCGCTACGCTCAGGGTGTATACCGTCTCGGGTTCGCTCGCCTTCGAGACGGGAGTCGCTCCTCAGAGCAGAGAGTACGTGTGGGATCTTCGATCGACCAGCGGGGAGCCGCTTGCCGTCGGACTCTACTTGTACGTCCTCGTGACGGACGTTGGGGCGTCGAGCGTGGGAAGGCTCGTGATCGAGCGATGAGGGCGCGATGTCTTCTTCCTTCGATGGCCATCCTTGTCGTGATGTCTCTCGGACTGGGTGCCGTCGAGAACGTCGGCGGCCTGTTCGACATCGGAGTATCCGGTCGAGCCCTCGGTCTTGGCGGCGCGTTCACCGCTCTTGCCGACGACGAAGGCGCCGTTTTCCACAACCCTGCGGGGATGAGCTGGTACACAGGGATCGGGCTCTCATCGCTCTTCGTCCGGCAATTCGGCGGCGTGTCCTACGGGAGCATCACGCTCGCGGTGCCGTACGCGGGGCTCGCGTTGTCGTTCCTCGATTCGGGCGCGATCGCGACGACCGACGGCGCAACCCGATATGCAAGTCAGGGAGTTGTGGCGGGCGTCGGGGTTTCTGTCGGCCCGCTGGGAATCGGAACTCGCCTGCGAGTCTTCCGGCTCTCGTCGCCAACGAGCGGATTGGGTTGGTCGATTGATCCCGCAATCCTCGTCGCGGCCAAAGGCGTTCGTGTCGGACTCCTCTACGAGGGAGCGTTTGCGTCACCGGTCGAATACGAGAGCGGAACCAAGGAGGATTGGCCGCAGTCCCTTCGCCTCGGTGCGGCGGTCACTCTCGCCCCGGTTCAGGGCGTCCATTGGAGCGCGGCATTCGAGGCGGCGGGGCTGTTCTCCGGGCTTGCGCGTCTGGCGTTCGGCGTTGAGACGTGGATTGGGGGACTTGGTGCGCGCGTCGGCTACGACGGGACGGGCCCAACGTTCGGCCTGTCTCTGCGTTTCTCGACGCTCCAATTCGACTGGGCCTATGCGAGCCGGGATGATCTCGGAGACAGCCATCGCATCTCGCTGTCGTTACGGTTCTGATTCGATGATGGCCAACGTATCCACACTCATCCGCAGACTCGCCATCGTGCTCCTGAGCCTCTCCCTGATCGCGGCGTGGTCCTTCGCCCAGGAGGATGAGACGTTCGAGGCGGAGCTCGACGGCCGCAAGACATGGACGATTCAGTATGGCTTCGGGGACGCTCTTGGGCTCGCCGGGATCGGACTCGCTGCAGGAACACTGACACTCGATCAGACGCTCAAGGTCGACCTACGCGCAGAGGCGCTCTCGATCCTCACGGTCGAAGGGCACTTCGATGATCAGCAGGCCGAGAGTCTGCAGTCGTTGACGGTTCGTCTCGATACCGAACGACTCGATGGCATTCTTGGGGACTTCACCGTGGAGAGCCTGGCTGGCTTCAGTACTCACCGGAGGAAGATGCTCGGTGCCCGTCTCGAATACCTTCTCGGCGGCGCGACGCTGACGGCGGTTGCCTCTCGCTTCGAAGGGATCACGGAGTCGATGACATTCGTCGGCCAGACCGCGGCCGGCGAGGTGATCTTCTCCGCCTTCCTCCCCGATCGACCGTGGGTCACACAACCGTACGCGAGAGGGATCGACGGCCTCTACGCGTACCCGCTGACAAGCCTCTACGTGGAGGAGATCAGTGCCGTTGCTCTCACCCTTCCGGGAAGCGCCGCGGTTCGATCTGTCCTGACCGCCCATGGATTGGAATACCTTGTCGGGATCCTCGGCGAGTCTCCGGGAACAGAGCTCGATACGACGACGTTCGTCGTGGTCGGAGACGCGGAGCAGACGCTCCTTCTCAACGTCGTCCCGTGTGAGCTGATCCGCAGACGTCTCGAGGATGCGATCGACACATTCAATGAGGAGAACGACCTGACGGGATCCGATCGCCGGACGTATCCGTTCGTGCTGGGCTCCGCCTACGAGACGAACTTCCTCGAAGCAGTGGCCGCCCATGCAAGGATCGGTGTGGACACGGAGGAGCATTCGATCCTCGATGCCGTGAGGAACCGATTCTACGATCTCGGTCAGACAGGCGTGCCTGCGGATTCGGTCGTCGTCGAGGTGAGTTCCGATGGAACCACCTACACCCCGATCACACGGGCCGATTTCGCCGATTACGAAGCCTTCGTCCACTCCGATGCGGGGATCCTCGAGATCGATTTCCCGGGCGAGTTTTTCGATGCAGATGGCGCCTCGATGCGCGTGCGATTCTCCTACACGGTCTCCAGCGGCGCGTATCTGTTGGGATTCTCTCTTGTGCCCGACAGCGAGCGGGTCTCTGTGAACGGCGTCTCACTCACGCGCTCCGACTATGAAATCGACTACGAGATCGGACTCCTGATCCTGCTGATCGACGTCGAGGAGGCCGATGTCGTTCACGTGGAGTACGAGCGATTCAGCGGCGGGCTCGGGGGCGCATCCGATTACGCCCGCTACTTCCTGGGGCTCACCCTGGATCTTCCGCTGTCGGATGCCTTCCAGTTGACGGCGACCGTGCAGCAGGGTGTGGACGATCCAGACTCCGTCAGCAACCCGAGCCAAATCCGAACAATGCCGAACCGCCAGACAGTGGGCGGGGTTGTCGGCTCGATCGCGCTGGACGATCTCTCGGCTGATTTCTCTCTCGGCTATGGCGCCGATGTGTTTCCGTTCGGCGGCAACGAGCGTCCTCCTCTCCCGAACGAGGTGACCGTCATCCTTGAGGGAGGCGGGTACCTTTTCGTCGGGCACAGGAACGGATTCAGCGTGCTCCGAGACGGGGCGTGGCGCGGATACGGCGTGTCCGAGGGCCTCTCCGGACGGGACGTTCGAGCGATCGCAGTCGATGAAGATCGGGTCTACCTCGGCACCAACGCCGGGCTAACTGTCGTCGCTTTGACCGGAACCGCCCCGTTCGATCGCGTCCGAAGCTGGTCGAGGTACGGTGAGTATGACGGACTCGCAGATCCTTCGGTTCGCGCCGTTCTCGTGCACGATGAACGGCTCTGGATCTGCACCGACGACGCCGTCGTCTCCGTCGCCCCCGAGGCGCTTGACGATCCGAGCGCCTGGGAGGTCGTCGATCTTCCGGCTCTTCCTCTTCTAACCGCTCTCGTCGAAGGAACGGACGCTTTGTACATCGGAACGGAGGCGGGCGTCTATCGATTCGACCCGGCCTCGGCGGATGTCAATCTCCTGGCAGGGAGCGCGGGACTCCACGTGAACGCGCTGACCATCATCGATGAGACGCTCTATGTGAGTTCGGATCGCGGCTTGCGTGCGTTCCGGTCGGGCGTCGGGACCGGATGGATCACATACGGGACGGAGGTCTTCGCCGTGGCAGCACTCGGTGACGAACTCTACTACGGAACAGACGATGGAATGGTCCGCGCTTCAGACGAAGCTCGATTCCACCAGGGCTGGAGCATCACGGCGATCGCCGACGATGCGTCCGGTTTCCTGTGGGCGGGATCCCAGGCGGACGTGGAGTACACATTGAAGGTCTGGCGCAGAGGGGAGACCGTTGACGTGTTCGACAACTCCGAGACCCGAATCGACGGGCGCGACACGTCGGGATTCGGAGAGCTTCCTGCAAACGAGCACACCGCGACGGGCGCCTTCGCGCTCGCGTCTTTCTACCACGAGTCAGACCGATTCGCGTTGACGGGGCACGTTTCCACGACGGCGCCGGGCTACCACTCAATCGGATCGGTCGGAAGCGACGGCACGACAGAGTGGCAGCTGAGTGCCACAGCCACACCGTGGGATGGAGTCGACGTGTCGGCCAATCACGAGTACTTCCTACGCGACAGAGTGGCCGCTCCTCCGCGCACGAGAGCGGGGAATCGCGTCGCGGTGACGGGGACGTTTGGCCCGAGGGTCTCGATCTCGCTGGATCAAGAGAGCATCAACGACATCGCCTCATTCGCCGGACCCGAAACGGTTCGCGTCTCCTTCGGGTTTTCGATCGACGATTCGCTATTCGACGACGCCGTGAGGCTCTCCGTGTCCTGGATCGATACGGCAAACTCCGATCTCCTGGAAAGCAGGGTTCGTCGAGACAACCGCCTCGCGGCGCGCGGGGCGTTGGAGTTGGCCGAAGGCCTCAGCTTTTCGGCCAGCTGGGCGCGTCCTCTCGGTTCGATTGACGGAACCTGGTCCGGAAGCGAGAACTGGACGCTCGGCGGTGATTGGTCGCGCGAATTCGATCTCGGGCGCGTTTCATGTGACGCCAGCCTCCAGCGGAGCAGGTCCTTGCCGGAAGGTGACTATGGGACCACGACGGCTGCGAGCGCAGACATCGACCTTGTGTCCTTCGATCTAACGGGGTGGCGCATCACGCCGGGCGCAGACGTGGAGTGCGCGCGCAAGAACGAGTCGACCGAGATCAAGGGAAGAGCGGTGGTCCGGGGCTCTCGTGGAGGGATTGTGTTGCGTACCACCGTGACGGGCGAAGCATCCGGTCTCGGGGAGCCGGTCCGGCGCACGAACAGCACGGCTGTGGTCACACTGTCGTACAGCGGATCTGAAACGTGGCGGCCTTCGCTGACCTACACGGCGAAGCGCGCCGTGACGACTCAGGAAGGGGTCGGGAGTGCAAGTTCCGTCGAGCACAGCGTGACGGGGCGCTCCAACTGGATCATGGACGATGCGACGGATGACCTCTCGTTCTCGGTGCGCATGCGCGATGCGGGGGGCGTCGCGGAGGTCACGGGATCCGTTGACAACTCGTACCGGCTCGATTTGACGGAGCGTCTGCTGCGTCCTGGAGCCGATGGGGAGATGTCGGAGGACGAACCATTTGAGCCGTTCCCAGCGGCGTTCCTGCTGTTCGATGCGACCGGCGACTGCCTGTGGGAACAGAACGAGGCGGACTTCGATTTCACCTTGTCCGCCAGGCTGGATGTCGCCCTCTCCCAGCTGTGGGGCGGCTCGCTGTCGATGTCGTACATGACAGGGACCAAGTCAAGCGGCGACCTCTACCACAGCTTCGCGCTGTCACTGACCGTCTCGGTTGACTTCTGACCGAGACCGACCGCCGCCAGATCGCGGACTAGCCGCCACCAATGGGGGGCAAGAATGCGATCGTCTCTCCCCCGAGGAGCCTCGTGTTCACGCCCTCGAGGAAACGAGCGTTCCGGCCATTGACGAGGACGTTGAGGTAGCCGTCGGATAGGCCTCTCTCGAGTTCCGCGACGAGTTCCGGAACAACGGCCGCAAGGACGCGAAGCACGTCGCGGATCGTCCCTCCGTCCGGGATGCCGACGGCACGCGAGTCCGCGCCGAGGTGCTCGCGGAGCGCGCCGAAGACCTTCACCGTGACGTGTACCTCTTGAGCGTCACCCGGGTCGTTGCGCTTCTGGGTCATCGGGCAAGTGTTACTCGGTTCGCAAGGGCGTGCAATGCCGGCTAGGAGCTCGCATACCGGTCGCCAGGAATCTATAATCCTCAACTGAAGTTCAGCCATCGGAGGTACAGGAGCATGGACAAGTCACGGGTTCTCGTCTGCAGTGCATGGCCGTATGCATCGGGTGTTCCACACCTCGGGAATCTCGTCGGCTGCCTCCTCTCCGGAGACGTGTTCGCCCGCTACTACCGCATGCGGGGGAAGGACGTTCTCTACGTCTCGGGATCGGACGTTCACGGAACGCGCGTCGAGTTCGAAGCTGAGCAGGAGGGCATCTCCCCGGCGGCGCTGGCCGAGCGGAACCATCAACGAATCGTCGAGATCAATCGCGGCTTTGGAATCGAATTCGACAACTACACCACAACCGAGACCGCGACGCACAAGGAGTTCGTGCGCGAGATCTACCTTCAGATGGAGTCGAATGGGTACATCTGCACCAAAGAGGAGAGCCGCGCCTATTGCCTTCACTGCGAGCGCTTCCTCGCCGACCGTCTCATTACTGGGGTGTGTCCGCGATGCGGATCGGCTCATGCAATGGGGAACCAATGCGACACGTGCGGGACGATGCTCGAGCCGGAAGAACTCATCGATCCTGCTTGCAGCTTCTGCGGGAGAAGCGAGATCGAGTTTCGGAACACGCGCCATTGGTACTTGGATCTGGAGCGGCTGAGCGAGGCACTTCGTGAGTACGTGTTGTCGAAGAGCTTCCAGGGGAACGTCCTTTCGTACACCGAGCGGATGCTCGAGGAGGGGCTTCGCCCGCGTGCGATGACTCGCGACATCGACTGGGGGATTGCTGCGCCGTTTGAGGGGGCGGAGGGAAAAGTCATCTACGTGTGGGGCGAGGCGGCTCTCGGATACGTCTCCGCCGTGATCGAGCACTTCGAGGGGGCGGATCGCTGGAAGGACTTCTGGTTCGGAGATGACGTGCATCAGGTGTACACGCTGGCGAAAGACAACATCGCGTTCCACACGCTGATCTTCCCCGGACAGCTGATCGCATCGGAACGCGGCTACCACTTGCCAGATCAGATCGCCGCAACGGAGTACCTGAACTGGATCGGCGGTGAGAGTTTCTCAAAGAGCCGCGGAGTCGGGCTCTACTGCGACGAGGCTCTCGAAGTGATGGACGGGGAGCTGTGGCGATTCTACCTGCTCTACAACCGCCCCGAGGGGCGAGATGTCAGCTTCTCGTGGGAGGAGCTGGAGAAGGCCGTCAACGGGGTGCTGATCTCCAACGTCGCGAATCTGATCAACCGCGTGATCTCGTTCGTTCAGACGCAGTTCGACGGAGTTGTGCCTGACGGCGAGCTTGATCCGGAGGTCGGCGAACGCCTCTCGGACGGAATGCGCTCTGTCGAGGATGCTTTCGATCGGGGTGCGCTTGCGGAGGCTCTCCGCGCCGTCTGCGAGTTGGCCGTGTTCGGGAACGAGTACTTCCAGCGGAAGATGCCGTGGGAGACGAGAGACGAGAACGCTGTCTTGAGCGCGACGCACTTGATCAAGGGAATGGCGATCGCATTGACTCCGCATATTCCGCGGTTCGCGTCGGCCGTCCTCGCAATCCTCGGCATCGTGAACCCCTGCTGGGATGATCTCGAGCGATCGATGGGGGGAGCGAAGCTAGAAGCGGAGCGGGTTCTCCTCGAACGGATCGAAGTCGCCGATATCCGCGGCCGCGTGCCGCCGCGGGACGCCGAGAAGAGCGGCGGCGAGGAGGCCAAGACGATCATTCCATTCTCCGATTTCGAGAAACTCGATCTCCGGGTCGGTGTTGTCAAGTCGGCGGAGGAGATCCCCGGCGCTGACAAGCTACTCCACCTCTCGGTCGATTTCGGCGACAGGACGCGGAACTGCGTCGCCGGGATCAAGCAGAGCTACAAGTCCGAAGGGCTGATCGGAAAGCGCGTCGTCGCGCTCGTGAACCTAGAACCTCGGACGATCCGTGGACTGCAGTCCGAGTGCATGCTCCTCGCAGCACAGGGCGAGGAGCTGTCGCTGGCCGTCGTGGATCGACCGATTGAGCCGGGAACTCCGGTCGCGTAGGGCGTTGAAATGGTGGGGGCCGACGGCTAGAATCGGCTCCTATTGAGGTGGGAAACGAATGTATGCAGTGATAGAGATCGGTGGAAAGCAGTACCGAGTTGAAGAGGGGACACTCGTCGATCACGAGCGGATCACGGGCGTTGAAGTGGCTGATGAGGTTGTCTTCGATCGCGTTCTGCTGGTGGTGGACGATGGCGATGTCCGGGTGGGAGCCCCGCATCTCGAAGGCGCCTCCGTGAAGGGATGCGTCGAGGAGGACAAGCGGGGCGACAAGATCATCGTCTACAAGTACAAGAGCAAGAAAGGGTATCGCCGTAAGAGTGGGCATCGGCAGCCGGTGATGACGACGCGGATCACGAAGATCGAAGGATAGGGGAAGACGTGGGAGAGATACTGATCCGTCGTGACGAGCGCAGCCGCGTGAACGGCCTGAGCGTTCGGAACGTCGAAGCTGACAGCGCGGCCGGCAGGAGCGCGCTGCATCTGATTCAGGCCGTGACATCGTCGCTCGTCGACTACTTGCACGTGCCGGTCGACTCCACCGTGACCGACGCGACGGAGCTGCTGATTGATCGAGATGACGCTCACTTGGATCGCGAGTTGGATGCGGTCCTCGCAACTTTGGTGATCGGGTTGCGGATGCTGTCGGAAGAGTATCCCGGCGATCTGGTAGTCGAAGAAGCCACCGTGGGTGTGGAGGTCTAGGCCTGGATTGCCTCCAGGCTCGAGGGAGTCAAGATGGCACACAAGACGAGTACGGGATCAACACAGAATGTCCACGACAGCGCAGGGAAGAGGCTGGGAGTCAAGCGCTACGGGGGCGAGTGGGTGAACGCGGGGACGATCATCGTCCGACAGCGCGGGACGGTCTTCGCTCTCGGGAAGAACGTAGGTCTCGGACGCGACTTCACCATCTTCGCAACAGCACCCGGATACGTTCGCTTCGAGGGTCGAAGCAAGAAGTTCGTCAGCGTCCTCCCGGCACCAGAGGCCTGAGGCCTCATGGTCGCCCCGACCAACATCGATGTTCCTTGATGAGGCTGTCGTTCGCGTCCGCGGAGGACGTGGAGGTAACGGGCTGATCCACTTCCTATCCAGCCGACACAACCCGCGTGGCGGTCCGGACGGCGGAACTGGAGGCCCCGGTGGATCCGTCGTTCTTCAGGCAGCCCGTAGCATTTCGACGCTTCACTCGTTCCGGAACCGCCCGCTGTTTGAAGCCGAGGCGGGAACAGACGGTGGACGAAGCGATCGACACGGAAGCGTTGGCGAGGACCGGGTCGTCTCCGTCCCCGTCGGAACGGTCGTCCGCGACGGGGAGAGCGGTGAGATTCTCGCCGACCTGGCGCGGCTTGGGGACGAGGTCGTCGTCGCGTGCGGAGGCGAGGCTGGAAGAGGCAACGCAAGTTTCACAACGTCGCGCCGCCAAGCGCCGCGAATCTGCGAGCGTGGGCTTCCTGGGGAAGAGCGAACTCTCCGACTGGAGCTGAAGCTGGTCGCCGACGTGGGGATCATCGGATACCCGAACGTCGGGAAGTCGAGTCTCATCGCGCGGATCTCGGCCGTACGCGCGAAGGTGGCTGACTACCCATTCACGACCATCGTCCCGAATCTGGGCGTCGTCGACGTTGACGGGAGACGCCGATTTGTCGCGGTTGACATCCCCGGTCTCATCGTCGGCGCGCACACGGGGAAGGGGCTTGGCGATCGATTCCTCCGCCACGTGGAGCGAACGCGGCTGTTCATACACATGATCGATCTCACCGCAACCGACGAAGGGCGAGATCCGGTTAGCGACTACGAGGGGATCCGACACGAGCTTGCGGCGTTCAACCCCGAGTTGGCTCAGCGTCCCCAGGTAATCGTCGGGAACAAAATCGACCTCCTGGGGGAGCGCGATGTCGAGAAGGCGAAGCGGTCATTCGAGGATCTCGGTGTCCCAATGTGGCCGATTTCGGTCGCGACGGGCGCAGGAGTCCGCGAGGTTGTGATGCGGACCTATCGGCGCCTCGAGGATGCGCGCGCAGCGGACGAAGGATCGGCGCCTGTCGTTCGGCGGAAGGTGTATCGACTGCGAGCGGAGACCGGATTCAGTGTCGAGCGGAGCGATGAGGGATTCGTCGTGCGCGGCGAGGCCGTCGAGAAGGCAGTTCGGAAGCTCATTCTCAATAGCCAAGATGCCGTCGAGTACCTGACGGATCGGCTGGAGAAAATGGGTGTTCTGCGGGAGCTGCGCCAAAACGGATTCACCGAAGGCGATGCGGTGCGGATTGGAGAGGTGGAGTTTGAGCTTGAGGGGTAGAGTGGGGTTGTTCGGAGGGACGTTCAACCCGTTGCACAACGCGCACGTCATGATCGCAAAGAACGCGATGGCGCAGTTCGGCCTCTCTCGAGTTGTCTTCGTGCCGAACGGTACGCCGCCCAATCGGCGTGACGAACCTCGCCCCGGAAAGGAGGACCGCTTCCGCATGGTTGCGGAGGCCGTCGAGGGAGAGGATCGGCTGTCCGCCTCTCGTGTCGAGGTCGATCGTGAGGGACCTTCGTACACCATTGACACCATCAGGGCTTTGAAGGATGATTACCCGGAAGGGATCTGCTTCATCATCGGAGCGGATTGCCTGGTACGCATCGAGACGTGGAAAGAGCCTGAAGCGGTGATCGCGAGTGTGCCTTTTGTTGTCGCGCCGCGCGAAGGTGTTTCGTTTTCCGTCTTTGAGCGAACGCCGTTCGATGAGGCGTCGATCTACGGGCTCCAAATGCCGAAGGTCGATGTCTCCTCAACCGCGCTTCGCGAGAAGGCACGACGAGGCGAATCGATCGCTCCGTGGGTTCCGCCGCAGGTTGCGGCGTACATCGAAGAGCATGGGTTGTACGGAGACGCCGAAGAGGCGTAGGACCGAAGAAGGAGGCAGGGATACAGGGCAGAAGGATGCGCGTCAATGAGCGGATCCCCGCGAAGGAGATCCGCCTCATCGACGATGCCGGGGAGAACCTCGGCGTGATGCCGACGAGCCAAGCCCTGGAGATCGCCAAGGGGAAAGGCTTCGATCTCGTCGAAGTCGCCCCCCAGGCGAATCCGGTGGTCTGCAAAATCGTCGATTACGGGAAGTACCACTATCATCAGGAGAAGCGGGATCGGAAGCAGAAGCGCCGCACGAAGCTGAAAGAAGTGAAGTTCACAATCAAGATCGGTGAGCACGACTTCCAAACGAAGCTGAATCGGGCTCGTCAGTTCCTTTCCCGTGGGGACATGGTGCGTGTGAGCATTTTCTTCCGCGGACGCGAGGTCGTACATGCGTCGCGCGGGCGAGAGCTGCTGAAGCGCGTCGAGGAGAAGGTGAGTGACATCGGCCGCGTCGAGGGACAGCCCTCGGCGAAGGGACGGGTCCTCCAGATGATGTTGGTCCCCACGCAACAGAGCTGAACCGAGCAGGAGGATAGATCGTGCCGAAGCAGAAAACGCACTCCGCCGCGAAGAAGCGATTCAAGCGGTCGAAAAGCGGGAAGCTGTTCCACCACATGTCGAACTACGTGCACAAGAGCCTCAAGAAGCGGCCGAAGGCGAAGCGCCAGGCGCGAAGCTGGAAAGGGCTCGAGGGGAGACAAGAGAAGACGATCTCCCGCATGATCGGGAAGTAGCTCTCACAGGCGGAGAGACGGAGGACGAGGAATGCCGCGAGCCAGAGGTGGGAAGAAACGCAAGGAGAGCCGGAAGAAGATCATGGCTCTCGCCAAGGGCTTCAAGGGGAAGCGAGGGACGTCGCACCGCATTGCGAAGCAGGCGGTGATGAAGGCCCTGCGGAACAGCTACATCGATCGAAGACGCAAGAAGCGGGACTTCAGGCGCCTGTGGATCACACGGATCGGCGCCGCGGCGCGTCTTCACGAGATTTCGTACTCCGCGTTCATTGGCGGTCTGGAGCGTCGAGGCATTGCGTTGAACCGCAAGATGCTCGCAGACATCGCTGTGCGTGACGAGACGACGTTTGCCGTTCTCGCGGAGATGGCGAAGGAAGAGGCCGTCAAGGGATGACGACAGCGGATGACCGGGCCACGAGAGTCCGGGTCATCATCGAACGCATCCGCATTACGGGAACGCACGGAGTCTATGCGGAGGAGCGCACGGAAGGGAATCGCTTCCACGTCGACGTCGAGATCGTTGCGGATCTCACGTCGGCGCTTGTCAGCGACCAACTTGAGGACACGGTTGACTACGAATCCGTGGTCCGCATCGTCGAGAAGACCAACCGGCTACGAAGCTTCAACCTCATCGAGTCCTTTGCCGGTGCGATCTCTGACGAGCTGCTGACTCGGTTCCCGCGAATCGATGAGACGGTGGTTCGCGTTCGGAAGGTGTCCCCTCCGGGACTGGGGAACGTGACATGCGCGGTTGCGGAAGTCCGGAAGAGCCGGGAGTAGGATCTGTCGATGTCTACCTGTCGCTCGGCTCGAATCTCGGAGAGCGTCGGAAAACGATCGAGAACGCCCTGGTCTCCCTGGAGGAGCGTGGCGTCTCGATCGTTCGTCGATCGTCTTTCTACGAGACTGAACCGACCGACGTTGCACACCAGCCGTGGTTCCTCAATGTTGTCGTCGAAGCGACGGCGGGCTTGCCATCTTACGATCTGCTGCAAACGTGCAAGGCGGTCGAGTTGGAGCTCGGACGTAGACCGGGACGGCGTTTCGGTCCGCGTCTCCTGGACATCGACGTCCTTCTATACGGGAGAGAGACGATCGCTGTGGAGGACCTCGTCGTCCCGCATCCTCGGATGCATCGACGCCGATTCGTTCTGGTACCGCTCGTGGAAATTGCGCCCGATCTGACGGATCCGCGCAACGGAAGGCGGTTCGACGATATCCTGAACGGACTCGATGAGGGAAAGCAGGTGGTCAGATTAGCGTCAACAGAATCTTGATCTCGGTCGACGTTGCCGAGGAAGGCGGAAAACGGACGCGCGTTGCTCTCCTCGACGAGGATAGGCTGATGGAGATCCGCTACGGGCATCCGTCGCGGGAGCACATCGTAGGGAATATCTACAGGGGCCGCGTGGAGGACGTCCTGCCAGGACTTGGCTCAGCGTTCGTCGATGTTGCGGAGAGACGGAATCTCTTCCTCTCGCAGAGCGAGATTAGCGACGGACACCTGGCCAAGAAGGGCTTCAAGCCGTGGCAGGCGAACGTTCCCATCGCCAAGCTCCTGCAGGCAGGTCAGATGGTTACGCTGCAGGTTCGTCGCGAGGGAATCGGTGACAAGAATCCGCAAGGGACGATGAAGATCAGCCTGCCGGGCCGCTTCTGGGTCTACCTTCCGACGGAGGACCGCCTCGGCGTCTCCCGGCGGATCGACGCCGTTCGCGATCAACGACGGATCCGCAGAATCGCACGCGCCCTCAAGGGATCCGGCGACGGAATGATCGCGCGGACTGCCGCCCAGTGGGCGAGCAAGGCGGACCTCGAGCGCGATCACGCGCTCCTCGTCGAGACGTGGGAAGGCGTCGCAGCTGCCTCAGGGAAGGCAAGGAAGCCTCGCCTTCTCTACAAGACGATGGGACTGGTGCAATCGATCCTGCGCGATCGGTTGGACCCCGAGACCCAAGAGGTCGTTGTCGACTCGCAGTTCTTCCACGAGAAGATTCTCTCGTTCCTCGACTACATGCGGATGTCGGAGTACAAGTCTCGGATCCGCATTCACGAAGGCAAGAAGCCCCTGTTCGAGGCGTTCCGCGTCGAGGAGCAGATCCAGGCGAGCCTTTCGCGCCACGTGCGGCTGGCTGGAGGAGGATCCCTCGTCTTCGATGAGACCGAGGCGATGATCGCCGTCGATGTGAACACGGGCGGGGACGTTCGACACCGCAATCAACAGGCGGCGATCCTCAACACGAATCTCGAAGCGGCGACAGAGCTTGCGCGACAGCTTCGGCTGCGTCAGGTGAGCGGGATCATCGTCGTCGACTTCGTCGACATGGAGGATCCCAAGAACGTGCACCTGCTGATCGATAAGGTGAAGGAGGAGCTGAAGAAAGACCGTGTCCCCGCCGATTTCGTCGACATGACCGGACTCGGTCTCGTCGAGATCACGCGGAAGCGACGCGGAGAGAGCCTTGCCGACATGCTCGAGAACGCGCGATTTGAGGCTTAGCGGGCCACTCGGTGCGAAACGCCGAGCGGGTTAGGAGTCTCTCCCTTTCCGTCGAGACTCCTGGTACAATGTGGTTCCGCAGTTGCGCGCGAGCGACCTTGGTGCAGCCTCTGCGCTGCAAACGGGCGATTAGCTCAGCTGGGAGAGCGTTCGGGTCACATCCGAAAGGCCGCAGGTTCGAGCCCTGCATCGCCCAAAGCAAGAGAGGCCAGCATACGCTGGCCTCTCTTGCTTTGGGACGGCAGTGGGAGCACTTGCGTATCGAGGATAGGAGTTCGGCGCGTGTGCGGAACTCCCAAGCTGTTCAGGCAAAAGCCTGAACAGCCGCCCTGCGGAGGCCGAGGAACCGCTAGACAACGCCGGCTCTCACCTCTTCTTGCGCGTTGTCGTTGCGCAAACCTGCGTGTTGAGGACGTGAGTTCGATGCTTGCATCAAACTCGCAAACTGATCAGATGAAGATCTGAGCTGCCGCCTTGCAGAGCCAGGAGAAGCGGAGACGCCTAGGCCGCGCCCTTTCCTTTGAGGAGTTCGGAGGCAAACGGCTCTGCCGTGCGCCTTCAGTTCTTCCGCACGTATCCGGTGATCCGAAGATCGTCTCCGAGTCGAGCGATAGAGACGTCCTCAACGTGCCAAGCGTCGGCGACTTGCGCAACACCGACGCCCCCGAGCGAGGGCGTCGACTCGCGTCCTCCGATCAAGATCGGAGCGATGAAGATCTCGACCTTGTCAACCAGCCCGGCTTCCAGGAAGCTCGCCGCGGTCTCCCCGCCCCCCTCCACGAGAACGGAGTCGATCGATGTCTCCGCGAGACGTCTCAGCAGATGAGCCAAGTCGAGACGGCCCGCGGACAGCGGAATCCGCCAAACGCGCACGCCCCGCTCAGAGAGTCTCCTCTCCTTGTCCGGCTCCATCGTCGAAGTGACGACGATCGGCTCCAAGTTCAATGCGAGCAAGCGAGCGTCTTCGGGGACTCTTCCGGTCGGATCGAGGACGATGGGAACCGGATCTCGCCCGACGACGTGGCGCACGGAGAGTTGGGGGTCGTCAGCGACCACCGTGCTTACACCGACCAGCACGCTCGCGAATCTTCGGCGTAAGCGATGCGCTTCGAGGCGGGAGGCCGGCCCGGAGATCCACTTCGAGTCTCCATGGCGCGTCGCGATCCGGCCGTCGAGCGACGCTGCGATCTTCACGAGTACGAACGGACGTCCCGTCCTCGCAAAGGTGAAGAAGATCTCGTTCCGCCGGAAAGCCTCATCGGAGAGGATCCCCTCCTCAACATCGATCGCAGCTCCGCGCAGGCAGGCGATGCCCTTCCCGTCAACGATGGGATTCGGATCACGCGCAGCGACCACGACCCGAGCGACGCCGGCGTCGATGACTCGCTCGGTGCACGGTGGGGTCTTCCCATGGTGGCAGCACGGCTCGAGCGTGACGTACAGCGTGGCGCCGCGAGCGGCGTCCCCCGCCTCGTTGAGAGCGAAGACCTCCGCATGCGGGCCGCCGAAACGGCGGTGCCAGCCGCGGCCGACGATGCGGCCGTCTTTGATAATGACGGCACCGACGAGGGGATTCGGATTGACGTCTCCTTCGCCGAGGCGCGCCAGGTCCAGAGCTAGCCGCATTGCGTCATCGTCGTTCACCTGCGGCCTCCAGCAGAACGCGCATTGCACTGAGACGGTCGGCCGCCCCGAAGACGGCCGATCCCGCGACGATGATGCCGGCTCCGGCCCCGACGACATCCCGTACGTTGCCGGCGTGAATCCCGCCATCGACGGCGATTTCGACGTTCCGATCGTCGATTCTTCTCTTCAACTCAGCGATTCGGGCCAGCGATCCGGGCAAGAATGACTGTCCGCCGAAGCCGGGCTCGACGCTCATGACGAGAACGAGCGCGACGTCGTCGAGGAACGGAGTGAGCACGTCGAGCGACACCTTCGGCCGGAGAGTGACACCGACACGGGCGCCCGTCGCGCGAATCGCCTTGATCACGGCAAGAGGCGGGTCTCCCGCGTCGATGTGGAAGATGAGCGTGTCGTCCGCGTTGACGTCGAAGCGAGAAACGTAGGCGCCCGGGTGGTCGATCATCAGATGGATGTCGAACGGGAGGTGAAGCCTGCATCGAAGTGCGTTGACGACGGGCGGACCGAACGTCAGATTCGGAACGAAGTGCCCGTCCATTACGTCCCAGTGAAAGCGGTCGGCGAGTGGTGCGACGGCGTTTGCCTCTTCGTGGAGGCACGAGAAATCGGCTGAGAGCAGGGACGGAGCGAGTTTCATCGACGGCGACTCGCTGAGAACAGGAGAAGGAGCTGGAGCGCGGCCATTGCAGCGGCTGCGATGTACGTGAGGGCGGCTGCGAAGAGCACTTCCTTGACCGCACCGAGCTCTTCGGTGTTGACAAGTCCGGACGTTCGAAGGGCCGACACCGCTCGGCGACTCGCATCGAACTCGACCGGAAGCGTCACCAATGTGAACAGGACGGCTGCCGAGAAGAGAAGAATGCCCACGGTCAGAAGCGGCGGATACCCGAAGACGAGTCCGAAGAAGAACAGCGGAAATGCCAACTGAGACCCGAAGTTCGCGATCGGCACGATCGCCGTACGAAGTGCAAGCGGGCCGAACCCGCGGGCGTGCTGAATGGCATGACCGGCCTCATGGGCGGCGACACCGATGGCGGCGATCGAAGTCGACGCGGCGCCAGAGAGGCGAAGGATCCTCTTTCTCGGATCGTAGTGATCGCCGAGAGCCCGCTGCGTCTCTTCGATGGTCACGTCGCTGATCGCCTCGGCCTCGAGGAGCCGCCGGGCTGCGCCTTGGGCGGTGAGCCCGCTGGCGGATGGCACGCGAGAGTAGCGGCGGTACGTGGAGCGCACTTTCCACTGTGCGTAGATCGCGAGTGCAACCGCCGGGAGGAGGATCCAAATGCTCGGTCCGAGGAAGAACGAAAGCCCGAAAAGCAAACTAGTTCCCCTTTTCCTTTTCCGAAACCCGGATCGCGAGTATACGGCGGCGGGTCGCGGGCAACAAGGAATGGCGCCTGGTGACAGTCCGTGCGATGGCGGCGACGAGAGCTCCGAGGATGTCGAATCCGAAATCGGCCAGGCTTGCCTCGCGTGATGGCACGAAGGCCTGGTGCAATTCATCGCTTCCCGCGTAGACGACCGTTAGCAGGAGGGCGAGAGCCGTTTTCCCGGTCGCCTTGCGGGCCAAGAAGAAGAAGAGGGCAAACTCCATTGCGTGGAGAAGCCCATCGCTCTTCGGGAACGCGAGAAGCGGCGGACGTTCGTCAAGCGGAACGCCCGAGATGAAGAAGATCGCGCCCGCGTAGACGGCGAGCGCGGCAATCCAGACAATGCGTTTCCGCATCATGATCGATCCGAGAGAGGGCCGGTAAGCCGGATTCTGTCGTGGGGAGACATCTGTCTTTGCGGCCTACCCGAAGACTCGGGCGGGCAGCCCTCGAACGCCTTCCTATTTGGCCTTGCTCCGACCAGGGTTTGCCGAGCCGGTTCGGTCACCCGAACCGCTGGTGGTCTCTTACACCGCCGTTTCACCCTTGCCTGTTCCCGGACTCGTGGCCCGAGCCATCGGCGGTCTGTTCTCTGTGGCACTTTCCCGAGGTCGCCCTCGCTGAGATTTCCTCAGTGGTCTGCCCTTTGGAGTCCGGACTTTCCTCCAGCCGTCGAAATCCACCTCAACGGCCAGCGTCTCCCTGGCCCTCTCTGCGGTAGGAGTATACTCGACGCTCGCGGCCACGAGGGATGCTCACTTCTTCGAGGGTCATTCTCGGGAGAGTCATCTGCGGCGTGTGCACGAGGATCAGGCGGCATAGAGGACGCGGGAGCAGTGTTCGCACGTCACGACACCCATTTCGCCGCGCGCTCTCTCGACTGTGATGCCGCTGAGCCGAAGCTTGCAGCCTGTGCAGGTCCCGTTTCGAATCTCGGCCACAGGATCTGCGTGCTTCGCGTGGAGCGTCTCGTACTGCGTCACGAGATAGGCAGGGATGGCATCGGCAGCGCGACTCCTCTCTTCGGCCAAGCCGTGGAGCTGCGCGTTCGTCTCCTCAATCTCAGATTCCGCCTGGAGTATCTGACGATGAAGCACCGCCTCCCTCTCGACCAAGGTCGACTCCGCTTCGCCCTGCGCGTTCGTCTTCTCCTCAAGGGCATCCATCATCGAGAGGGCTTCATCTTCCAGCTGGTTGATCCGGCCTCGTTCGCTCAGGATCTTCGTTCGAAGGTCCTCCATCTCCTTGAAGCTGATAATCCCCTCGTCAAGGCGCTTCTGGTACGCACGAATCTGCATGTCGAGTTCGTCGACCCCGAGATTCTTCATCCGGCTGTCATGCCGTAGCCGAGACAAGTCCTCCTGTGAAGCTGCAACGGAGGCGCGCTCTTCATCGATCTGGCGCCGCAGGCGGTCGCGCTCACGTTTGAGACGGGCCCGCCGCGCGTTGGCGTCGGCGAGCCGCTCATCGATCAGCTGAAGCTCAAGAAGCTGCGTGATCTCTGCAAGCACTATCCCCTCGCGTGGTGGCGTTGGTTTCGAACGACTATACGAAGCGGCCATCGCACGCGCAAGGGAGCGATTGACGAGGATAGCGACAGGCGACTCGGGGGGTCTACTCCTGAAGCCCGAAGCCCTGCGCCATCGGGCCGAGGCGCTTCTCGGCCGCCTCGCGGGCATCCTTCTGCGCCTCCTGAACGGCTGCGATGATCAGGTCGACAAGCATCTCGGAGTCCTCGGGATCGATGACCTCTTGTTCGATGGTGAGACCGGCCAGATCGCCTCGGCCGTTGACGGTGGCACTAACCATCCCGCCGCCCGCCGTCGCGCTAACCTTCATCTCCGCGATTTCCGCTTGGGTTCGCGCGAGCTCCTCCTGGAGGCGTTTCGCCTGCTTCATCAGGTTGCCAAGGTTGCCCATCCCCTTCACGTTTCCTCCTTCACGATCTCCCCATCGAATGCGCGACGAACAAGTTCGGCCTTCTCGCGCAGCAGCTCGCGTTCGGTCGGCTTGCGCTCGACGTTCGGGTCGAACTCCACCTCCACGTAAGTCTCGTCACCGAAACGCCTGTGAACGGCACCGGCCAAGTACTGGAGATTCGCCCTCTTCTCGAGGCTCTCCTTGTGAAACGAGTGAGACGGATGGAAGAGGAGGACGAGCTTGTCACCGCGGAGCGTCGGCCGACATTCCGTGAGGAAAGCAGCGACCGCGACGCGCTCCCGACCGATCTCGTCGAGCATCGTCGCCCACGTCTCCTCGAGTGCCGGCTCGTCGAGCGCAGGGTGCAATCGCCCTTGTGCCTTTTCCTCAGGGGTGGGTCGATCGTCCATCGGCGGCGACTCCGTCTTCGCGTCGGCCGGAGTCAGCTCTCGCTCTGCTCGGAAGGCCCGTGAGATCTCCGAGGCATCCGGGGTCGCCTCCTCCGCCGGAACCGGCACGGTGGAGGGTGGCAAGTCACGTTCTCCAGGACCAAGATTCCCCATGAGATCGAGAGCGCCGATCTCGAAACGGATCCGGCGATCGAGAGCGCGGAAGAGATCGCTCTTCAGCTCAAGCAGGCCGCGCGCCAACGCGATGTCGAGGCCGATTTTCGGCTCCCCGCGCTCGGAGGAGTCTTCGGCGATTCGATCGCGAATGAGGCCGATCACGTCGCCGAGAAAGATCTCCAGGTCCTTTCCGCGCTCCACGAGCCCGTCGATGATCTCCAGCGCCGCTCGCCGGTCGTTCGCTTCGAGCGCATCGACGAACCCCTGATGCGTTTCCGCTCCCGCCAGGCCGAGCATATCGAGGACGGTCTCAACAGTGATCTCCTCCCGCTCGTAGCTGATCGCTTGCTCGAGCATGACAAGGGCGTCGCGCATTCCGCCGTTCGCCCGGCGGCCGAGGAGAGCCAGTGCTCCGGGCGTCAGAGAAACCCCTTCGGATGCGGCGACCTCGGCGAGACGGGCGGCAATCATGTCCGGAGGAATCTTGCGAAACTCGAACGCCTGGCAACGCGAGACGATCGTCCGCGGCAGCTTGTGCGGTTCCGTGGTGGCAAACGCGAAAACGGCGTGTGCAGGCGGCTCCTCGAGCGTCTTGAGAAGCGCGTTGAACGCTTCGTTTGTCAGCATGTGAACTTCGTCGATGATGTAGACCTTTCGCTTCAGGTCTGTCGGCGAGAAGTTCACCTCTTCACGAAGGCGGCGGATGTGGTCGATCCCGCGATTCGATGCTCCGTCGATCTCTACGATATCGAGAGACCGATTCGCGAGAATCGTCGTGCAGCTGCCGCAGACATTGCACGGCTCGCCATCCTGTGGGGCGAGGCAATTGACGGCACGCGCGAGAATCCGGGCGACCGAAGTCTTCCCGATCCCCCGCTCGCCCGCAAACAGATACGCGTGAGCGACCTCACCGGCAACGACCGCATTGCGCAGCGTGCGGACGATCTCGACTTGATCGACGATCTCCCCGAAGCGCTGAGGGCGCCATCGGCGATAGAGCGAAACGTGAGAATCGTGATCGTTCACGGCAACCCCTCCAGATCGGGGAGACTGGATTTGAACCAGCGACTTCCTGCTCCCAAAGCAGGCGCGCTACCAGGCTGCGCCACTCCCCGAGAGCACGCAGTGATTATAGGGTTGGCGTTTTCGGCGATCAATCAGTTCCGGTGTTCCGATTGGAGGAACTCGGCAATGTCCGACGGCGCGGGAGTTTTCGGGCCACCAGATCGATAAGGAAGAGCGCCAAGGCTGCGAGGAGGAGCTCTTGCGCAATCGGCTTCCGAGAGGCGATCGCGCCTGCCTCATCCGCCGGGAGAGCGACTCCCCGCTCAAGGACGACGCCTCCGGTCATCGCCGCGATTTCCTCGATGGCGTCGCGGTCGACTCCCGTCGTCCTGTACTCCGCCTCGTAGGGGACGCCGAACGAGACCGTTGTCGACCGACCGCTCGTTGGGTCGGAGAGCTGGAGCGCGTATCCGCCTTCGACCGGCATCGGGAAACTGGCGTGATAGAGTCCCGGCCCGACCTGGGGCACGGGGAACGACTCCTCCGTCGGCAAGAGCAGCGCCTCAAGGTCGAGGAAGTCCGCGAGCTCGCCGGTCGCCTCCCGTGCGTCGACCGTCAGGTTCGTATCGTCTCCGTCGATTGCGAGGTTCGCACGGAGGCCGAAGGCACTTACGTTCATCGGTGCGGTTGCACGAAGCAGCGCCTCGAAGAGGGCGCTGGCACGAGTCCAGCCGACCCACTCCCGCGACCAACGGCCGGCAAGGTCGGTGTTGAGAACCGAGACGGATCCCAGCCCGACCCGCCACGTCGAGAACAGGGGATCGTCCCCGACCCAGAGCCCTGTCCGAGCCGACGCACGTGGATAGGTGAGGACGTACCCGTCGACCGGCGGGATCTCGTCGAGCGAGGCCTCGTCGATGAGAGGCCCGGCGACGTCGTGCGATCCTGTGATGAAACGGCTCCGGCTGAGCCGCTGTGTAACCTGCATCGTCAGCTGCGGCAGCTTGAGGAAGTCCGTGACGTAGTAGAGCGCACCGCGGCCGGCATCGACCAGGGCGCCAAGCAGCGGGAGGTTAGGGGTTTCCCCGAGCGCGATCGCCGACAGTGTGATCTCCTCGTGGGCTCGCAGGCGATCGAGGAGTCCGGGGTAGTCGCGCTCCTCGTGCGTCGTCTTCCCGTCGGTAATCAGGATCATGTGCTTCGATCGAGCCTCCGCCTGGATGAGCTGAGACAGGGCGTCGTCGAGCGGGTAGTAGATGTCGGTGCCGCCCTCGGCACGAACGTTCCGAAGCGCTCCGTAGACTGCCACGCCCTCCCCGACCGGGCCCATCGGGATCATCCACTGGTGGACGTCGTCGAAGGCGACGACTCCGACCAGCGTGTCGGCCGGAAGGAGCGTGATGCTCGCCGCGGCGGCGTTGCGTAGGATCCGGATCTTGGCGACTCCTTGGGTGAGCGCGCGCATGCTCGACGAGCGATCGAGGAGGTACACGATGCCGAGGCTCGGCTCCTGCTCCTTCTCCGGGACCGAGTAGGCGACCGGCAGGAGATCCTCGATTGGCGACACGGCGAACCCTCGGACCTCATCCTCTCCCTGGATGAGCAAGACGCCTCCACCGAGGTTGCGGGCAAATCGCTCGATGTCTGCGGATTCCCGCCCAGTCAGTGTGTCGAACGGAACGCCCGAGAGGATGAGCTGCGAATACTGAGACAGTGTCTCGAGGCTCGGGAGTGCCTCGCTCTGCACAAAGCCAAGACCGGCGGCCTCGAGAAGAGCCGGGGCGATGGACCCCGCGGCACGGTCGATAAGCAGGATGGGAGGGCGCGTCGTCGTGCGCACGAGACGCGAGAGCTGGTCGTTCTCGGGAATCGGATCCTCGTCTGCCTTAACGACGAGTCGATAGACGTGGGATCCCGGGTCAACGAGCGTGTCGCTGAAGGAGACCCGGGTTCGACCTTCCTCGAGCATAACGTCTTCTGCCAAGAGGAGATCGCGGTCGCGATAGAGGACGACAGTCGCGCGGGAGGGTTCGACGGCCTCGATCTCTCCATCAAGCGCAAACGGTCGCCCGACGGCGACCTCCGACGGCGTTCGGAACGCGACGAGGACCGCATCCTGCGAAACGCTTCCCCCGATCGGGAGAACGGACACAGAAGCCCCCGCGAGTTGTGCGGCACCGATCGCCGCGCGGAGATTGTCGGTGGCCCGGCCGTCCGTCAACAGAACGAGCTGGCTCGCCGCCCCTGGCGGCATGAGGGAGAGCGCCAGTTCGATGGCTCGACCTACATTCGTCTGGCTGTCGTCGATCGGATCGGTAGGAAGCGGTTGAAGCGGCGATCCGAGTGGAGAGACAACCGATGCAACGGAAGCGAACTCGATGAGGCCGCACGTCTTGGTTGGCTCCTCCGCGGCAAGGGCGGTCGCCGCCTCGAAGAGTTCCCCATCCGACACGGTTCGCCCGATGCTTGCGGAGCGGTCGACGAGAAAGTAGACGTAGCTCCGAGGTCTGCGAAGGGCAATCTCAGGCCCGGCAAACGCGAGAAACACGAGGAGGATCGTCGCCGCTCTCAGGAGGTAGCGCGCGCGCTCCCGCCGAACGAGCCAAATGGAGAGCGCCAGGAATGCCGGGATCAGCGCGAGGAGTGCCGGCACCGCGAATCGGATCATCGCGACCTCCACGGAGGGAGTGAAACCCCGGAGTGGACGATCGCCTCCAGGAGAAGGCACAGGATGGCGATCGCGGCAAGGGCCCCCCACAGGCGACGTACGATCATCCGGTTCGCCGGCTCCGCGAAGGGACTCCCAGCGGGCTCGCTCGCCGCGGCGATCGCCACCGACTCGCTCGCGGACACGTTGACCGCGAGCGGGTACGTACCGCGCGCGCTGACCAGGCGGTACAGGCCGGGCGCGTCTGGCACGAACGTCATCTGCTCCTGACCAAGCGAGACTTCACGTGCAGCGGGAGTTGCGATCGAGGTGATGCGTTCCCCTCCTTCTCCGAGCGAGATCGGCTCCCCGACGACCACCCAGTTGTGCGACACGGGAGACGGAAGCCGGACGAGCCGCGCGGCGACGTTCCGAATAAGAATCGGGAAATCGACCGTAATCGGTAGGTTCGTCTCGACGAGATCGGGAGCGATGAACGTGATCGTCCGGTCTTCGTCCTCGAATTCGACCAGGAGCGGAGTTTCCTCCGAGGCGAGGACGACGGCTCCTGCCGCGATCGCCTCGGTGAACGGAATCGTCGCAATCCGGAAGCTCTGGGGACGGATCCCGACGAGGAGCGGATGGTCGGGCCGGAGCGCGATGACGTCGCCTCCGGGACCGTCGGGACCGATCTGCACGACGCCGCGCATCTCGCCGTGAATGAGGAGCACGTTCCCCGAAACCGAGTCGGGGACTGTAGCATCGTAGACGACGGTGAGGTCGGCGTCCTCTGAGCCGCCGACGAGAGCGATTGGCACGACCGATTCCAGCGCGGCGAGGAGATATCGATTCGGTTCGCCGATCCAGCGGACGCGCAGGTCCATCGCGCGTTCCAGCGCGAAGTATCTCACGTTGTCGTCACGGAAGTCGTCGTCCGGTTCCAGAGCAGCCGTGAACATCGACCCGCGCGAGGTCGGGAATGGAACCACGAATGTCTCGGATGCATTCGCCTGCAACGGGACGGAAAGGATGACATCGCTGACCCCGTCATCGATGCGAACCCGCCCGCTCAGAGGCCCGTCCGTGTGGTTCGTCACGCGCAGGAAGACGAGGACGCCGGGCCCGGTCGGGTTCTCGCGTGCCGAGAAGGCGTCGATCGACCCGTTGCGACCCCCATGAACCAGGCGGATCTCCAGTCGGTCCAGCGCTGCGGGAAAAGCGCGATCCGAGAAGAAGACGACGCGCTGGAAAGACGCGAGGCCGCCGACGCTCCCGAGGACGGCAAGCAGGTCCTCGATTGAGCCGTCGGCGTTGGCGGTTGGAGCAGATCGCGCCAACGCGGAGCGGACCTCGGCGCGCGAGTCGCCTCGATCCGCCAGCACCCGCGCTCGACTGGACAGCTGAATGACCGTCGTCCGCGCACCCGGGTACTCCTCGATCAGGCGTGTTGCCTGCTCGCTCGCCTCCTCGTACCGAGACCTGTCGGGTTCGATCGTCGTCCGCATGCTTGCGCTGCCGTCGAGGATGATCGCAAGCTCAGAAAGGGCGGGGGTCCGCGTGCGAAATGCCGGCTGGGCAAGGGCAAGAACCAGCGCGAGAAGCGTGGCGATCTGAAGCAGCAGCAGGAGATCGAGCGGGATTCGCCGCTTCGATGCCTTCGCCCTGAGGTCCTCGCGCAGTCCCTCCCACAAGAAGAGAGCGGAGACCTCGCGTCGACGCTCCTTGGTGCGAAACAGGGCAAGAAGAAGGATGAACGCCGCAAGGAGTCCGAGGTAGAGAGCCGACGGATTGAGAAGCGTCACTTCAGTACGCCTCCTCGGCGAAGATCCTCGTGGATCAGTCGCTCCACCGGGCGATCTGTGGTCCCGACGAAAAACGGAATGCCTCGCTCGAGCAGGAAGGCACGAAGCTCCTCCTGATGCGCGCGGAATCGCTCCTCGTATGCGGATAAGGTGCCTCGCCCGACCGTCAAGACGGTCTGCCGGTTCGACTCGATGTCGACGAACTGCGTCGTTCCGGTGCCGGCGGGGTTGACCTCCGATCGATCGAGGACCTGGATAACGATGCTCTCGTCTCCTCGGTGCCGGAGCCTTGCGATTCCCTGCCGGTAGCCGTTCGGCGAGAGGAAGTCACTCACGATGACAACGAGCCCGCTCTCCCTCGTCCGCTCGAAGAGTTCGGTTACCGCCTGGTCGATTGACGTCTCGCCTTCGGGGCGGACGTCGAGCAGGGCACGTAGGATGTGTCCCATTTGCCTCATCCCATGTCGGGGAGGAACCGACGAGGGTGCGAGATGGTCGCTGAACGGGTAGGCGCCAACGCGGTCGAGACCACGAAGGCCGAGGTAAGCGAGCGCAGCGCTGAGCCGAGCGGCGTAGAATGCCTTCATCGGCGCGCCTAACCCCATCGATGCGCTGAAGTCGACGAGAAGGTAGATCGGAAGGTCGCTCTCGTGGACGAATCGCTTGACGAGAACTCGATCCAAGCGCCCGTAGACATTCCAGTCGACGTAGCGAAAGTCGTCGCCCGGCGAGTACGGCCGGTAGTCGGCGAATTCGAGACTGACACCCGCTCGCGGCGACGTGTGGGTTCCGGAGAGCCGCCCCTGCCGCCGTCCTTTCGTAATGAACCGAAGCCGGGAGAGTTGGCGCAGGAACGCGTCGTCGATCAGCTGTCGCATCAGAGGGCGTCGACGCTTTCCCAGACGTCTCCGAGCAGGTCGCTAACTCGAATTCCTTCTGCCTCGCCACGGAAGTTCAGAATGATCCGGTGTGCGAGCGCCGGCGCGAAAACGGCCTCGATGTCCTCCGGTTGTACGTTCACTTTCCCGGAGAGGAAGGCGTTTGCCTTCGCTGCGAGGATCGTGGCGATCGCCGCGCGCGGGCTTCCGCCATACTCGACGAACTCGCGGACCTTCTGCGGCGCGTAAGCGCTTCCGGGGTGGGTCGCCAACACGAGCCTGCCGACGTACTCACGGAGGCCTTCGGCAATCGGAATCTCGCGGACGACATCGCGCGCAGACAGCACGTCGGCTGCCGTCGCAACCGCCTCGGGAAGCTGTATCCCTTCGCCTTCGGTTGTGCGGACTGCGATGCTGACAAGCTCGTCAAGCGTCGGATACTCGACGTTCGCCTTGAGCAGGAAGCGATCGACCTGCGCCTCAGGAAGGGGATAGGTCCCCTCCATCTCGATCGGGTTCTGCGTTGCGAGCACAACGTAGGGCTCGTCGAGCGTGTACGTGTTGGAGCCCACGGTCACGGTTCGTTCTTCCATCGCCTCGAGCAAAGCCGACTGGGTCTTCGGCGTCGCACGGTTGATCTCGTCCGCAAGAACGACGTTCGCAAAGACCGGCCCCCGAGAGAAGACGAACCTGCGGTGCCCCGCTTCTTCGGTGATGATGTCGGTCCCAACGATGTCCGCGGGCATCAAGTCAGGTGTGAACTGGATTCGCGAGAACCGCAGGCCCAGCGCGCCGGCGAGCGTCCTGACAAGAAGGGTCTTCCCGAGACCCGGCACGCCTTCGAGAAGAACGTTCCCCCGGCACAACAGCGCAATGAGAGCAGCCCGAACGACGCCCTCGTGGCCGACGATAACCGTCTCGATCGTCTCCCGCAGACGCTCGAATGCAGCGTACGCAGATTCCAGATCCCTCTCCGTAATCATGTTCCTCCTTCGGTGATCGACTCGAAGTAGTTTCTGACCATCTCGACGACATCGACGGGGAGATCGCGTGATGCCGCGATCGACTCAATCCGATCGAAGCTCACACGCGCCCCCGTCGCATCTTCATCATCCGTCTCGAACTCCAGTGGGACGCCCGCTGTGAGGAACGACTTGACTTCGCCTTCTTCCCCGACCGTCGAAGGAGGTCTCTCGAGGACGAAACCCGCCGGCTGAAGCGATCCTGGCTCGACGTCGATCGGGACCGGAGGCCCCTCATCTCCCGCCTCCGCAGTTTCAGACTGCTCTTCGTCGGCCCGTTCGGTTGCTTCGTCCTCAGCGGCGATGTCATCGCCGGACTGAGGAAGCCCACCCTCCGAATCGTCCTCCGGAAGGGCCAGAGTCGCGGTCCCCGGTAGCGGGGACGGATCCTCAGTCGGCTCCTGGTCGGTCGAAACGCGAGACGTCCCTTCCGCTTCGCGCTGTGGGAAGGTTCTTGAGAGCTCGACCGCGGCGGCAAGCGTCTCGATCGCGTCCTGCGCCTCGGCCGGCGTCGAAGCCGCCAAGACGTCCTCAAGCGCTCGTTGAACCGGCGCAGAGGACGAAGCCGCGGCTTCGCGCAGCGACTCCTGCTCCTCGACCGTGAGATCGCTCTCATCGCTCCGCAAGCGCGTCCGAAGCTGGGCGATCAGCTCCTCGAGCGAGTGATCTTCAGCGTCGTTGTCGAACTCGATTGCGTCGTGTGCCGGGTCCCCGCCTCCCGCGGCAGCGGCTTCAAGCCTGAGTTCGGCAAGAACGTCGTCAAGACGATAGTCTCGAGCGCCCTCGCTTTCCGTCTCATCGCCACCGGGTGCGCTTCCGCCGGGGGTCTCTGCGGGCCGATTTTCATCGATCTCATCCAGAACGGTGACGGGTGAGGTCTCGGAGATCGACGCGTCGGCTGGCAGGTCCGAGGAATCCGGATGAGCGTTGCCACCGAGAAGCGCCGTGTTCAGAAGAATCGTCATCACGATGCAGGCCGCCCCCATGGTGCCGGCTGCGACGAATCTTCGCGTAACCGGCAAAGCCTTCCGCCACGCCGCAAGTCGTGGCCCCACTTCGGCCTCCAGACGTCGAAAGACGTACGAGCCAGGACTCGTCTTGGCGACTTCGTGCAACGAGCTCAGCCGTGCGCCGAGATCAAGCGCGAAGTCGATGCGAAGAAGAAGCGGCGCAAGAGACGGGGACTGGCGAGTGAGGATCACGTACGCGATCGCTCCCACAAGGATTGGCACCGCTGCCAAGAGCACAACGAAAAACGGTGGCAATCCGCCAAGGCCGACCAGGAAACGGAGGGCGAGCGTCGCGAGAAGCGCGGTGAAGGCCGCGGCGAACAGGAGCAACGCTCCGATCGACACGGCTCGGAGCCGACGTGCACGGCGTTCGATCTCGTCGATGATGTCCCAGTACTTCATCGTCTCCACCGCCTTGCACGGAACCCGATGTAGACGAGAAGTGCGAGGCCGACCGCCGCAGGGAAGCCGAAGGCGATCGGCAAGTCCGCTCCCGCGCTTTCCGTGAGAAGTCGATAGACGACGCCGAACGGACTGAGTGGCACCATCGAGCCGAAGCGCTCCCCG
>Ga0272444_10000449_pt1 | contig 44349 bp, 32 predicted proteins | sample SSMForm13_FD_201033 | JGI IMG/M metagenome (GOLD analysis project Ga0272444, IMG submission 201033) | Marine sediment archaeal communities from Little Sippewissett salt marsh, Falmouth, MA, United States - SSM-Form-13 | ecosystem: Environmental > Aquatic > Marine > Wetlands > Sediment ... | reverse complement strand
TCAACGTCCAGGGCTTCATCGGACTGGCCCTGCACCACCTCAAGCGGCCGGTGCGCTATGTTTACAGCCGCGAGGAGGCCTACCGGGCGACCGCCAAGCGCCACCCCTTGACCCTGACCCTCAAGACCGGCACCGACGCCGAGGGGCGGCTGAAGGCCATCCGGGCGCGCATCGTCTGCGACACCGGCGCCTACGGTTCCTACGGGATCGCCGTGGCCTCGCGCGCGGCGGTGCATGTCAGCGGCCCCTACCAAATCCCCAACGTCGATATCGAGTGCCACTGCGTCTACACCAACAAGCCCTTCTGCGGCGCCATGCGCGGCTTCGGCGCCCCCCAGGCGGCCTTTGCGCACGAAAGCCAGCTGGACCTGCATGCCCGGGCGCTGGGGATCGACCCGCTCGAACTGCGTTTCAAAAACTGCCTCCGGGTTGGCTCCGAAACCGCCACCGGCCAGGTGCTGACGGCCAGCGTCGGCATCGGCGCGTGCCTGGAAGCGGTCAGGCCGCACTACCGCGAGGCGCTTGAAAACTGGGTGGCGGGTCCGGCGGCACCCTTCCGCCGGCGCGGGATCGGCCTGGGAGCCATGTTTTACGGGATCGGCAACACCGGCGTCCAGAACCCCTCCACCGCCCGGGTGGAGATGGACCCGGAGGGCCGAATCACCCTGTTCACCGGCTGCGCCGACATCGGCCAGGGCTCCTCCACGGTGTTGGTTCAAATCGCCGCCGAAACCCTCGGGGTCGATCCGGCCGCCATCCGCGCCGTGGTGGCCGACACCAAGTACACCACGAACGCCGGGGCCACCTCGGCCAGCCGCCAGACCTACATTTCGGGCAACGCCGTCAAGGATGCCTGCCAGAAGCTGGGCGAGGTCCTCAAGACCGAGGCGGTCAACCGCCTGCGGGCGCCCAAGGCCGCGCTGGTCTTCGAAGACGGGCAGGTGGTGATCGCGGCCAGCCCCGACAAACGGGTGGACTTCGCCTGGCTGGCGCGGCGGCTGCAAGCCAAGGGCGCCCCGCTCGCCTGGCAGGGGTACTTCGACCCGGAAACCGTTCCGCTGGACCCCGCCAGCGGCGAGGGGGTTCCCTACGCCACCTACGCCTTCGCCTGCCACCTGGCCCTGGTGGAGGTCGACACCCTCACCGGCGAGGTGTCCGTGGAGCGGGTGGTGGCGGCCCATGACGTCGGCCGCGCGATCCACCCCGAAAACGTGATCGGCCAGATCTGCGGCGGGGTGGCCATGGGGGTCGGGTTTGCCCTGATGGAGGAGTTTACGCCCCAAAAGACGCTTTCCATGAAAGACTATCATATCCCCACTTGCGCCGACATGCCCGCCGTGGTGCCGATCATCGTCGAGTCCGCGGAGCCCTCCGGGCCATACGGCGCCAAGGGGGTCGGCGAGCCGGCACTGATCCCCACCGCCCCGGCGGTGGTCAACGCCATCGCCCAGGCCCTGGGTGAGCGCATCTATTCCCTTCCCGCCAACCTGGAGCGGGTCTTGGCGGCCAGCATAACGTCGGGCCATTTCGGCCCCCGGGAGGTAACCCATGAGTAGCGTTCTCTTGAAAAACATCGGTACGATGGTCAGCGGCGATATCGCCGACCCGGTCCTGGCGGCCGACGCCATCCTGGTGGTCGACGGCAAGATCAGCCGGGTCGGGCGGCTGGAAGCGATGGGGCCGGTCACGGCCGACAAGACCATCGACTGCAACGGCACCACCGTGACCCCCGGACTGATCGATTCCCACTGCCACGTGGTGATGGGGGACTTCACCCCGCGCCAGAACGAGATCGGTTTTTTGAGCAGCGAGGTTCACGGCGGGGTGACCACCATGATCTCCGCCGGTGAGGTCCACTTTCCCGGGCGGCCCAAAGACCCGGCCGGCACCAAGGCCCTGGCGATCCTCTCCCACAAGGCCTACTGCAACTTCAGGCCCGGCGGGGGCAAGGTCCTCGGCGGGTCGGTGATCCTGGAAAAGGGGCTGACCGAGGCCGACTTCGAGGAAATGGCCCGCGAAGGGGTCTGCGTGGTGGGCGAGATCGGCCTGGGCAGCGTCAAGGACCCCGAAGAGGCGGCCCCCATGGTGCGCTGGGCCAAGAAAAACGGCATGACGGTGATGATGCACACCGGGGGGACCTCGATTCCCGGCAGCAGCACGATCACCGCTGCGATGGTGATCGCCACCGACCCGGATGTGGTCTCGCACCTCAACGGCGGCCCCACGGCGGTGGCCCCGGCGGAGGTTGAAAAGCTGATCCGGGAAACCGACCTGACCCTCGAAATCGTGCACTGCGGCAATCCCAAGGTGGCGGTCGAGGCCGGCCGGCTGTGCGCCGAAGCCGGCGCCCTGGGGCGGGTGATCATCGGCAACGACGCCCCGTCGGGGACCGGGGTGGTCCCGCTGGGCATCCTGCGGGTGGTCGACCACCTGGCCAGCCTGACGCCGGTCACCGCCGCCCAGGCCCTCTGCATGGCCAGCGGCAACACCGCCCGGGTCTACAAGCTGAACCGCGGCCTGATCGCGGCCGGCCGCGAGGCCGACCTGGTGATCATGGATGCGCCCATGGGCTCGGTGGGGGCCGACGCCCTGGCCGCCATCGAAGCCGGCGATGTGCCCGGGGTGGCCATGGTGCTGGTGGACGGCCAGGTGGTGGTGGCCAAGAGCCGCAACACCCCGCCGCCCAAGCGCACCCCGCAGGTGGCGTAGGCGATGGCGGCCGGCGGAGGAACCAGCGGCTGGGACCGCAAGAGAGCAAACCGGAGCGAAGGGGCCCCCGGCCCCCTTGCCGGCAGGAGACGGCCGTGATGGTGGTGGATGCGGACAAGTGTATCGGCTGCGGCTTCTGCGTGCGCGACTGCCCGGTCGAAGCCGTGCGAATCGTCAAGAAAAAGGCGCAGATCGACCCCCTGCGCTGCACCACCTGCGGGGTGTGCGTGCGGGTCTGCGAGCAAGGCGCGGTGACGGCTGCGGGCGAGCGTCCCGAGGCGGCGCTTGAGTGCGGCCACTGCCCCATCAAGTGCTGGGTGCCGCCCTCCGGCATCGGCGCCTGCCACCGCTATCGCAACCAGGATGGCCGGCTGGTGCGCACAACACCGCTGGTGCCGTTTGCGGCGGTGCGCGAGATCGTCGGCCCGGGCCCCCGGCCGGAGATCCAACAGCCCGTCGTGACCGCCATCGGCGCGGGCACCACCTACCCCTGCTGCAAGCCCGCGCCGCACATCGTGCGGGAGCGGCGCGGCGCGGTGGACGTGGTCACGGTGGTGACCGAGGTCCCCCTGAGCTACTCTTCGGTGATCGTCAAGGTCGACACCGACATCCCCATCGGCCAGGAGGGGGCGGCCGTTTACGCCGGCAAGCGCGAAGTCGGGATGGTGGAGACCGAGCAGTACGGCTCCAAGATGCTGCACATCGGCGGCGTCAACCGCCTGACCGGCCCCAACGGCTTTGCCGTCGCGCGCACCATCACCGACATCGCCAACCGCAAGCCGGTCAAGCTGCGGATCGAAAACGGCAGCCGCCTGCTGGTGCAGGTGGGCAAGCCGCCGGTTGTCGACGGCCGCGAAGTGGCCAAAATGCGGGTCGGCTGCGGCAGCGCCACCCTGGGGATTTTCGCGCCGCTCCTGAAGGACGCGGCCGACGAGGTGGTGGTGCTGGATGCCCACATCACGGGGCTGATGAGCCGCCACGTGGCCGGCACTTTCGCCGGCGTCAAGCCCACCGGGGTGGGGCTGAAGTTCAAGCAGAGCACCCCGGGGCGCTACTTCGGCGACCATGGCGCGGGCTGGGGCGGCACATCGATCACCGATCCGCTGAAGGTCATCGACCACATCGACATGACCGTCGGCTGGCCGGGAATGACCGTCCTGATCACCGAGACCACCGGCCAGAACGGCGCCCTTTTCGAAGTGGGTGCGGACGCCGCGCTGGGTGAAATTCCCCTGACCGACAAGGCCCGCTTCGCCTTAAAAGCGATTGCGGACTCCTGCGAGCCGTCGCGCGTCTCGGCCGTCTACAGCGCCGGCAGCGGCGGCAGCGCGCGGGCCGGGGTGACGCGCTTTCCCATCAAGCTGACCCAGGCGGTGCACGCCGGCAAGGCCCACCTCACCGTCGGCGGTGCCGGCGGCTTCATCTGGCCCGGCGGCGGCATCTCTTTCCTGGTGGACGTCGAGCGCGTCCTGCCCGGCTCCTTCTACTGGACGCCCACCCCGGCCACCATCTGCCCGCTGGAATACACCATGCTGGTGGCCGACTACGAGGCCATGGGGGGGCATGTGGCGGCCATGAGGCCCTTCAAGGCCGTCGACCCGGCCGGCGAAGAGGGCGAAGGCGGCGCCGGATGAGCGACCGGCGGATCATGGAGCTGCCCGGCGGCCGGGCGCTGCTGGCCGAAAACGGCCCCATGCGGCTGGTGATCCAGGCCTGGGAGGGGCCGGCGCCGCGGCTGGACCTGGCGGCCGAAGCGGCCGGCTACGCCTTCGAATGCCTGGCCTGCGTGGCTGGCCAGCTGGCGGTCCTCAAGCGGCCGGGTGGCAGCATCGACCGGCTGCCGTCGGAGCCGCTGGCCCGGGAGATGATCGCCAGCGTGCGCGCCGTGGGCGATGCCGACCTGACCCCGCTGGCGGCCGTGGCCGGCACCTTGGCCGACGCCGTCGCCGACCGGCTCTTCGGCCGGGGGCTGAGCCGGGTGATCGTGGATAACGGCGGCGACATCGCCATCCGCCTGGCGCCGGGCGAAACCGCGCGGGTGGGCCTGCGGCCGGAAATCGCACACCCCGCAATCTCCCACGTGCTGACCCTGGACGGCCGCCACAGCAGCTGGGGGGTGACCACCAGCGGCCTGGGGGGGCGCAGCTTCACCTGCGGGATCGCCTCGGCGGTCACCGCTGTCGCCCGCAGCGCCTCGCTGGCCGACGCCGCCGCCACCGCGGTGGCCAATGCCTGCTTTGCACCCGGAGCCGACGTGCTCCGCGTGCCGGCTGCACAGCTGGACCCCAACACCGACATCCCGGAGCTGCTGGTGACCGTTGCGGTGGGAGACCTCACCGGCGCGCAGCGCTGCGAGGCCCTCTCAAACGCCCTGCGCAAGGCCGAAGAGCTCACCCGAAAAGGGGTGATCCGGGGGGCCCTGGCCGCGGTCGGCCGGGAGGTGGCCCAGACCGCCGATTTTTGCAAACACTTTGCGGAGCTGGCCGCACTGGCCTGAAGGTGCGGCCCTTTTCCGAATGGGGTCCCCGGTGGACCCGATTCCCAAACTTTCACCCGATAGGAGGGATTATGAAGCTCACAAGCCGTATTACCGCCACCTTGGCTATCGTCACGGCCATCGCTCTCGTCATGGGTTTTGGCCTCTGCCCGGCGGCCCGGGCCGAGGACGGCAAGATGCACATCCGCTTCAGCACCTGGCACGTTCCGGCCGGCGCCGATGTTCAGAATCTCTGGATCCCGATGCTGGAGGAGATGAAAACCCGCAGCGACGGCCGCATCACCTACACGATGTTTGCCGGCGGCGCCCTGGGCAAGGGGCCCGACCACTACGACATCGTCAAGACCGGCCTCTCCGACATGGGCTATGCGACCCTGACGTGGACCCCCGGCCGGTTTCCGCTGACCGACGTGCTCTCCTCGCCGATGGTCTGCCCGGCCAAGTGGAAGGGGGTCGAGATCGGCATGGCGATGTATGAAAAGGGCCTCAGCGACGAGTTCAAGGACGTCAAGGTTCTGCACATCAACAACTGCGTCATGGCGCACCTGTGGACCACCAAGAAGGTCGAAAAAATGGAGGACTTGAAGGGGATGAAGATCCGCAGCCCCGGCGGCATCCAGACTCTGTGCATCGAAGCCCTGGGCGCCACCCCGGTTTTCATGCCGCTGGGCGATGTCTATCTGTCCATGGAAACCGGCGTGCTGGACGGCGTGGTCACCTGCCCGGCGCTGGTCAAGGCCTTCAAGCTCTACGAGGTCGCCGACTACGGTGTGCCGGTCTCCTTCGGCTGCGTCTCCGAAGGCCTTTTCATGAACCAGAAATCCTGGGATCGCACCCCCGAGGATCTCAAGCCGATCATCGAGGAGGTCGCCCGCAACGCCTACAAGCTGCACAACATGTTTGACGAGCACTGGTATGAGGAATCCATGGATGCCTTTGGCCAGACCGTCGAACTGGTCACCCTTTCGCCCGAAGAAAAGGCCCGCTGGGAAAAGCAGTTCCAAGGGGTGATGGTGAACTGGGCAGACGGGCTGGAGAAAAAAGGCTTGCCCGCGGGCAAGACCATCGCGGATTTCAGGGAAGTGCTGACCGAGCAGGGCGTGCCCACCAACATCCTGCCGGCGGAATAGGGCGAGGTTCGGTGTGATTGCCGCCGCCTCTCCGGGCCCGCCGCGCCGCCCGCCGGCGGGCTCGGAGAGGCCTTGCAGACCAACCCAAATCCGGCGTCATCGATTGCCGCGACGCTGACGGTAAAACCGCATGATTTCCGAAGACAACATCATTCATCGCCTGACCGGCTGGGCATTTTCAGCCGGCATGATCTGGGTGCTGGTCATGATGGTCCTGACGGCCGTGGACGTCACCGGCCGCTATCTTTTTTCTGCGCCCGTCAAGGGGTCTCTGGAACTGAGCGAGTTCATGCTGGCGGTTTTCGGCATGCTGGGCATGGCCTACACCCAGCGCATGGGGGCCAACGTCAAGGTCCGCATCCTGGAAAAATTCCTGCCCCGCCGGGCGGTCCTGGCGCTGGACAGCCTGACCTTCGCCTTGAGCCTGGGCGTCGTCCTGCTGCTGGTCTACCAGAGCTGGGTGATGGGGATCGAGGAGTACCATTACGGGACGACCTCGGACTCGCTGGGTGTTCCGCTCTACCCGTTTCATTTCCTGCTCTCGCTGGCCTGCCTGGTGCTGGCGTTGGAGCTGCTGGTGTCGCTGGTCAACTCCCTGCACGGGGTGTTCGCCAAAAACCCGCCGTCGTAAAGGAGCCGCATGGATCCACTGATCGTTGGCCTGGGGGGTATCGGGGTCCTGTTTCTGCTGCTGCTGATCGGCATGCCCATCGGCTATACCCTGGCACTGGTGGGCTTTGCCGGCATCAGCCTGATCACCGATCCGGCGGTGGCCATGCCGACGCTGGTCAAATCCTTCTACTCCACCTTCACCCAATACGCCTTCACGGTCATTCCCCTATTTGTCATCATGGGCGAGCTGGCCACCATCTGCGGCCTGAGCCAGGGGATCTACGACGTGGCCGACAAATGGCTGCGCCGGCTGCCCGGCGGCCTGGGGATCGCCACCATCGGGGCCTGCTCGGGTTTTGCCGCCATCTGCGGCTCCTCGGTGGCCACCGCGGCCACCCTGGGGCGGGTGGCGCTGCCCGAGATGCAGCGCTACGGCTACGACCGGCATCTTGCCACCGGCAGCGTGGCCGCCGGGGGAACCCTGGGGTTTCTGATCCCCCCCAGCATCGGCTTCGTGGTCTACGGGATCCTGACCGAGCAGTCCATCGGCAAACTGCTGATCTCGGGCTTTCTGCCGGGGTTTCTGCTGGCCGCGGCCTATGTGGTCATCATCGTGGTCTGGGTCGCGCTGAAGCCGGAATCGGCGCCGGCCAGCCCGGAAACGGTGAGCCTGAAGGAGAAGCTGCTGGCGCTGAAAGGGGTGTGGGAGCTGGCGGTGGGCTTCCTGCTGGTGATGGGCGGGCTTTACCTGGGCTTTTTCACCCCCACCGAGGCGGGCGGTGTCGGGGCCTTTTTCCTGTTCTGCGTGACCCTCTTCAAGCGCCGCCTGGACTGGACCCGGCTGCGGCTGGCGCTGCAGGAGACGGCCAAGATCTCCGTCATGATCTTCATGATCCTGGCCGGGGCCTACGTCTTCACCTACTTCATGGCGCTCAGCATGATCCCCATGCGTCTCGCCGGCTGGCTGACCGGGCTGGACCTTTCGCCCTACATCATCCTGACCATCATCCTGCTGGGCTACCTGGTGCTGGGGTGCTTTCTGGACGCCACCTCGATGATGGTCCTGACCCTGCCGGTCATTTTCCCCGCCATCCTGCAGTTGGGCTTCGACCCCATTTGGTTCGGGGTGATCTCGGTGCTGATGATGGAGGCCGGCCTGATTACCCCGCCGCTGGGGCTCAACATCTTTGTCATCTCCGGCGTGGCCGGTGTGCCCATCGAGGTCGTCTTCCGGGGCGCCATGTACTTCCTGCTGGCAATCTTCGCGGTGGTGGTGCTGATCACGATCTTTCCCCAGATCGCGACCGTGCTGCCGGCCATGATGCGCTGAACGGGCGGCGCGCGCCCGCTGCGCCACAGGAGAGATGCGGCCGATGACAGAAATTAAAACCAAGGACGCCAACCCCATCCGGGGGCTGCGGGTGGTGCTGCGGGGCGCCGGCGAAATGGCCTCCGGCGTCGCCTGGCGCCTCTACCGCGCCAACATCCGCCGGCTGGTCATGCTGGAAGTCCCCGACCCGCTGGCCGTGCGCCGCAATGTCAGCTTCTGCGAGGCGCTGCACCAGGGCTGGCAAACGGTGGAAGGCGTCCAGGCGGTCAAGGCCGCGGACATCGGCGGGGTGCCGCGGGCCTGGGACACCGGCCAAATCCCGGTCCTGGTGGACCCCGAGGCACGCCTGGTGCCCCGCCTGGCGCCGGACGTGCTGGTGGACGCGACACTCGCCAAGCGCAACCTGGGCACCCGGCTAAGCGATGCCCCGCTGGTGATCGGACTTGGTCCCGGCTTCAGCGCCGGACGCGACGTGCACCGCGTGATCGAAACCAACCGCGGCCACAACCTGGGCCGGGTGATCGCCGCGGGCGCCGCCGAAGCCGACACCGGGGTCCCCGGCAGCGTCGCCGGCTTCGGCGTTGAGCGGGTTCTGCGGTCGCCGGCGGCCGGGGTGTTCAGCACCCGGCGTTGCATCGGGGAGCGGGTCAGATCCGGCGAAGTGGCGGGATCGGTCGCCGGTGCGGCCGTGACCGTGCGCCTGGACGGTATCTTGCGGGGCCTGATTCGCCCGGGCACGCCGGTAACTGCCGGCCTCAAGCTGGGGGACGTGGACCCCCGCGGAGATGAATCATACTGTCTCACGATCTCCGACAAGGCCCGGGCCGTCGCCGGCGGGGTGCTGGAGGCGATCCTGGGGGTTTTCAACGTCTGAGCGCACCGCGGGAAGTCAGGCGCAACCCACGTCGCGGCGCGGGTGCTGCCGCTTTCCGGGAAGAAGGAAGCCCCTGAAACTTCATCCCCCGCTGAAACCTTATTCCATCCAAACGGCCCGTTCCCCCTTCCACCGATGAGTTCCCCTCCGTTTGCCCCCGCTTTTTAGCTATTCCCTCCCTTGGGGTTGGTTATGGAAGTCGATGCCCCTGTCCCTTGACTGCGAGGCGGTTTGAAAAGGTTGTGGGATGGGGTTTTACACCTCGATGAGGATAGATTTCAGCACCTTCGGTGCGGTTCAGTCAGTGGGCGTGACCAATCGAATGATCCGGTTGCAATTGGCTTGGGCGGTGTGGTAGGCCTGAAAACAATCCCGAAGAACCCTACGGCCGGTTGGCCTGTTCCCGATCTTTTGGACCCAGCTTGAATGGGGATTTGATTTGGATTTCCATGGATATTGAATATCGCCTGGCAAACATGGAAAATTTAAGCTCGATTTTTCCATGTTTTGCTCTGTAATATGGCCGTACGTGGAAATTTTTCCATGGTATATAAGCCATACGTGGAAAATTATCCACGTATCAACACTGTTCGGCGAGAAAAGCGAGGATGGTGTGAAGATTTTCGAGAGTAACTGTAGAACCATTGTGAGGGCTGTTTTACCTATCATAGCGCTATTAATCTGCTTTACGACTCGCTTTGCAACAGCGGCTTCGATTTTTCAGGATGATTTCAATGAAAGCACTTTAAGCAGCAACAATTGGCACATTCCAACATGGCAATCACCTACCGATGGGACATTTATAGGCCGCACACAGTTTAGGGTCACACAGAATTCTTCGCTTCCCTCATCGGCCAGCGGAGAGGCAAGAATTCCAATAGAACTATTTAATCCAACAGGTTTTTCTTTCTATGGAACAGATCTGATAAGCAATAAAACGTTTTCCCCAGAGAAGGAGGTTAAAGTAACTGTTCGTGCTCGAATGAATGCTTCCACTAAGGGAGTTGTCGGCGGTATTTTTTTGTACACATTAAAACCGGGCAGCACAACAATGCATGATGAAATAGACTTCGAGCTTCTTACAAATCGCCCAAATGAAGTACAGACCAATATATATGGTAACGAGCCATTTGGCCGAGGCCATCCACAATTCGTCGCATACCCCCATGGCGGAACGATGTATGACCATCATGATTATGAAATTCGATGGACGGAAAGCCAAGTATCATGGTACATAGATGGCGTCCTTGTTCGCACAGACACCGAATACGTACCATCTGGACCAATGTATTTTCATCTCAACATCTGGGCGCCGGGACCTGAATGGGCTGAAGCATATAATAGTGGTTTGCAGCCTGTCACATCGATTAGAGATAACGTAATCCATTGGATGAATATAGATCGGGTATCAATAAGTAGCGGTGAAGACAGAGGCGAGGTTTTTAATATGATACCCATATTGAATATTCTTCTGCAGAACGAATGATCGATGACAAATTAGAAAACTGTAGGAAGCGTCGTGATCCTGATTGTTTTTGAATGAAATCGAGCGCCCATATATTTAGCCTACCAATTAGCTGCACAAGGACCCCAAACTTTCCGCTTCGCTCCAAGTTTGTCGCCTGTGAGCCGGAGCGATAAGCGGACCGCTCGCTTAGGCTCGCTCGGCCTTCGGCCGTCCGTTTATCGGGCGCTCTTGCGTTCCTCGCCCATGATGGATAGGCTCCGCGCTTCGCGCTCCGCCTATCCATCGCGTTCGAGCCGACTGCGATCCTCGGCATAAGCAGGAAATAAGCTGCCATTTTCTGCTTATGCCTGCGATTCTCGCGGCACAAAAGCGCCCGTTATGCGTCTATCTGCGAGTCACCGACATAAGTTGAATACCAAGGTAATCATCACATGGTTGATTCTAAATTACTAAGTATCATTCAACGAGGAAGTGATGCCTGGAATTCTTGGCGTACCGAGGAGCCTCACGTAGGTTCGGGCCATCTCCGAGCTGATTTTCAAGATACTGATCTATCCGGAATTGACCTGTCTTGTGCTAATTTGTCGGTAGCCGATCTCCGAGATGCCGACCTTCAGCGAGCCATTCTTCATAAAGCGAATCTTAGTTGGGCTGACCTCAGTGGGGCAAACCTTGATGGCGCAGATCTCACAGGTGCTCGCATGCGCGGTGTTGACATGAAGAAGGCTAGCTTGATAGGTGCGATCCTAAAGAGTACAAACTTAGGTCGCGCAGATCTGAGCGAGGCGGATCTGTCAGGTGCCAACATGCAGAGCGCAATACTAGATGGGGTGAGTTTTATCGGTACTAATCTTGAACGTGCGAATCTCACTGGGTATCGCACGCACGGTACATCAGTATGGCGGGTGAACTTAAAGAAAGCCGTTCAATCAGAGCTGGTTCTTTCTACTGAAGGAGAGCCTGGAATCACGGTTGACAATTTAGAAGTAGCTCAGTTTGTTTATCTATTGCTAAACAATGAAAAAATCCGTTCTGTTATCGACACGATTACCTCCAAGGCTGTCTTGATTTTAGGGAGGTTTTCACCTGAACGGAAAGCGGTCTTAGATGCACTCCGTGACGAATTTCGCAAACGCGATCATCTACCCATCATTTTCGACTTCAATAAACCAACGAACCGAGACTTTACTTATTGCGGTTATCCATAAAGCTCAACCTGGCCCCTGAACCCAGGGGTAATCGATCAACCTGATTCCGGTATGGTTTCATTCCATCCTTTCATTGAGTTTTTCCTTGAAAAACTAAGCTACCGACGCAAAGCGAGACATTTGTCGCCATTTAGGCATCATCAAAACTCAGAATTTTAGTAAAATTAAGAGAACGCCAACTCACTGAATTCAGGTACGATCACGTTTCATTAAGATAGCCTTATTTTTTTGTATTTATACAAATTCAAGAGGTACTAATATGACAGATTTAACTCCCGCAGAAGAAACCCTAAGGGAGCTTGTCGCTGCGGAGAATCTTGAGGAATTGGCAAGTTTCATTGAGACTCTCAGCCCCTCGGAAACCGCCAGGTGCATTTCTCGACTGACAGCGGAAGCACAGCATAGGCTTTTCTTTCTTCTTAGCCCCGAGGATGCAGCCGATGTCATTGAGGATATCCCGGAAGCCCAGGCCGCTGATCTTGTTGAAGATATGCCTTCGGAGCAAGCGGCAGCCATCATGGAGGAGCTTTCTAGTGATCATCTTGTCGACGTCCTGGGGGAAATAAATGCGGATGTAAGCCAGGCGATTTTAGCGAAAATGGACAAGGAAGACGCCAAAGAGGCGAGAATGATGCTTGAGTATGCGCCGGATTGTGCCGGTGGACTCATGATTTCTGAATTTCTTGTCTATAAAACAGACAATACTATCCAGGACGTGCTTGACGATCTGCAAGCAAATCGGAGCAAGTATATTGATTACCATGTCCAATATTTTTATATTGTTAACCCGGAAGAGAAACTGGCAGGAGTGCTTCGCATACACGATCTGCTTTTCCCTGCCAAAGAGACTCTTCTTTCCCAGATAATGATATCAAAGCCTCTTCGTGTATCAGACAAAGCTTCTCTTCATGAGCTTGAAAACTTTTTTGAGGAACATCACCTTTTCGGCGCACCTGTCGTTGATGATGGAAATCGTTTGGTTGGTGTTGTTCTGCCCCAGGACATCGAAGAAGCAGTAAATAAGCGGAAAACAAAAAACTTTCTGCGCCTAAGCGGTATCATTGGCGGTGAAGAGTTCCGGACAATGCCGTTGCTTTCCCGCTCTGGACGCCGCCTGTCCTGGCTGAGTATGAACATTGTCCTCAATATCATCGCAGCTAGTGTTATTGCTTTGTATCAAGACACCCTCGCAGCAGTGATTACCCTGGCGGTATTTCTTCCAATGGTCAGCGACATGAGTGGTTGTTCAGGCAACCAGGCCGCGGCGGTCTCCATGCGGGAACTCTCACTTGGTATGGTTCGGCCAAAAGAACTGCTCTGGGTATTAGTAAAGGAGACCAAGGTCGGCATCATCAATGGCTTGATACTTGGGTTGCTGCTTGGCAGTGTCGCTTATTTATGGAAAGGAAATCCGTGGCTCGGAGTTGTGATCGGCGGGGCATTGGCGGCCAACACACTCGTTTCAGTTACCCTTGGCGGTATGCTTCCTCTTGTCCTCAAAAGGTTTAAAATTGATCCGGCCCTGGTGTCCAGTCCTCTGCTGACAACAGGCACAGATATGTGTGGCTTCTTTTTTGTTTTGAGTTTCGCCGCCGCGGTGCTACCGAATCTCAAAGGTCTGTAGGCAAGGGAAAACAGGAACATACTGCGGTTTTAGTTGCCAGGAAGTGGTTTTCTTTATAAAACAAAGCGGCAGGATCGCCGAACATATTGCTCAACACGGAACAAAAGGGGCACTGCTTTTCGGTATTTACGAGTTCAGGAAAAGCGGGAATGTCCATCGATTTATAATTTGTTGAGTTTTTCCGGATCTTCTATTTTGCTTCAACTTCTTTAAAGCCGTGAGGGAAGCGTAAATGCTGAATCCGGCTCCTCGCGGCGAATCGCCAACGCGCTCACTGAAAAGCCGCCTTCGGCAACAAGTAAGTTCAAGCCAGGAGCAAAATATGACGCCTAAAAATTTTACGACTGGCAGACTGCTGGTGACACAGACGATGTCATGCGGCTCGTCGATTGCCTTGAAAGAGCGGATCTCGCATGGTGCGCCATTGGCGGTGTTGCTGTGAACCATTGACAGTTCCGTAAAAAGGCCAATTTCCGCGTTGCGCTGCATCTCGAAGTCGCTGCGGCGTACATAAGTACGCCTCACTCCTCGAGATTTGCGCGCCTTGAACTTGACCGTTTTACGAAACTGTCTCGTTTTTGACTTTTTACTGGTTCATCAACCATTGGGCCGATGAGCCCATGGACACCCAGGATGTGGTCGTTTCTTCAGAATCAGTGGAACTTGCAAAAAAACTTCTTGAGGAGGCTGGATTCAAATCGGAACGGTTTCCGTGGTCGATCAATTTCCGGGGGCATTCCAAGGTCAGGATTGAATTGAGCACGGAGGAGTTTTATGAAGACTTTCCCGGTCGTTCCGTTCCAGCCGACATACACGGAATTTTGTTGCGCGCAGCATCTCTGGAAGATACCTTGCGGGGGAAAATCAGAGCTTGGCGGGAAAGGGAAACAAAACAAAGCAAAAAGCTCGAGGATCTTGGTGATATTGCCAGATTGATAGAAAGCAATCCCCGCCTCTGGGGGCTACTTGATGAAGATTTGAAAAAAATCATTCATAAACAGTAATTGGGAAATGACTGGTGAAATGAGAGGCTTCCCTGGGATTCGCCAATTTTTTTGAGGGGGAAATGGTAATGATTGATTTTGCAAAATTGATTGAGAAGCTCAAATTGATTGACGCGCTATACTCCGGTGCGACAACCCCCGGCGAGCGATCCGCGGCCGAGAATGCACGACAACGAATCAAGGAAAAATTAGAGCAATACAAGGAGACAGATCCCCCGATCGAGTACCAATTTACCCTGCAAAATATGTGGTCCCGAAAATTGTTTGTCGCCTTGCTGCGGCGCTACGATATCAAGCCCTACCGGTATTATCGCCAACGATACACGACCGTCATGGCCAAAGTCTCCAAAACGTTTGTGGACAAGACCTTGTGGCCCGAATTTGTGGAACTCGACAAGGAACTCACCACCCACCTCAATGATACCGCCGAGAGAATAATCAGGGAAGCCGTCTTTGGTGACAGCTCGGAGGCCGAGGAGGTCAAGGCAATCGCCCACCCGGGGTAGCCCAAGCCGAATCGAACCTGCACCACCATCTCCAATTTTTGATTTCCGGTTGAAACAAGCGGAATCGAAGGGGTGAGCGATCCCTTGATGCCTAAAAATCCACGCGATCACCATACTCATTCGAAAAAATTGAACGCGTTGCAATGAATGGCGATATGCCGCTGCCGATCATCAAATTGGCCGGACAAAAAACCGGTTTCGATATCGGGTCTGAAGTGATCCGTCGCTCCGGGGCGGATTTCAATTCCTGCCTCCACTGCCGGTGCTGCGCCAGCGGCTGCCCGTTTGTCGATGCGATGGATTACCACCCGCACGGTGTCATCCGTCTGTTGCAATTCAAACAGACGGAGCAGGCGCTGAGCTGCGCCACCATCTGGTTGTGTGTGGGGTGCCACACCTGCTCCATGGCCTGCCCCATGGCCATCGACATCGCGGCCATCATGGACGCCCTGCGGCAGATCGCGCTTGAAAATCAGGTCCCGGCGGCGGAACCCGGCATCCTGGGGTTTCACCGGGAGGTTTTAAACACGGTGGCGCGCTACGGGCGGACGCACAAACTGGAAATCATGCTGCGCTACAAGGTCAGAACCCGCGACTGGTTTTCCGACATGGATGTGGGGCTTAAGATGCTCGCCAAACGAAAACTGGATTTGATGCCCTCCAGGGTGAAAAACATCGCCAAAATCAAGCATCTCTTCAATGGCCTGTGGGAAGGGCAAAGCCATGCCGACTGATGCGACACCTTCGGGGGGCAAACAAACCGATATCTGTTATTTCCCGGGATGCTCTCTGGCCACCTCGGCCAAGGAAAACAACCAGTCCCTGATCAATGTATTTCACCGCATGGGATACAATCTGGTCGAGTTGCCCGACTGGAACTGCTGCGGGACCTCCTCGGCCCACAGCATCCACTCCGATCTGGCCTTTGATCTGGCCTCCCGCAACCTGTCCCTGGTTCCTCCCGGAAAAATGCTGCTGGCGGCCTGCCCCAGTTGTCTGTTGCGTTTGCGGCACGCCCAACTGCACCTGAAAAAAAGTGAATCCGCACGCAAACATTACCAGGATATGTGGGATCGGCCTTTTGACCCGGATCTGAGCATCACACACTTTTTCGAGTTTCTGGTGCGCCGGGACTTTAAGCCTTATCTCAACGGGCGCCAAAAACCCCTGACAGGCATCCGGTTTGCCCCATACTACGGCTGCATGTTGAATCGCCCGCCCGACATGCGGCATGAAAAAAACTACCACGGGCTCATGGAAAAAACCTTGGCAGCCCTCGGTGCCGAACCCCTGCGCCATGTGCCACCTGAACCTGGAGCTGCGCTGCAACCGCAAAGACAAAATCCCGACGCTGCATTTCTCGGAGTTGTTGTCGCTGGCGATGGGAGAAAAAAACTATTGCGGATGGTTTGCCCGGCATCTGGTCGATCCGCTGCCCATGCTGAAATCAAAAGGGCTGATTGAATAGCGGATGGGTTGCAATGCCGCAGCCTTTTTCCTCCCGCTACGCCCCGCGATAGTCCTGGAACCCCACCCGGAAGAGCAGCGCGTATAAGACGGGCACCACCACCAGGCTCAGAAAGGTGGCGAAGATCAGGCCGCTCATGATGGCGACCGTCAGCGGCGCCCACATCGCGCCCCCCCAGAGGTAGAGGGGCAGCAGGCCGAAAACCGTGGTGGCGCTGGTCAGAATGATGGGCCGCAGCCGCCGCTGGCCGGCCGCCACGACGGCCTGCTGGGGCGTCAGGCGGTTGACCTCCTCCTCCAGCCGGATGCGCTCCAGCAGCACGATGGCGTTGTTGACCACGATGCCCGCCAGGGAAATGATCCCCAGCAGGGTCATGAAGCCGAAATAGAGCCGGGCGGCGAAAAGGCCGATGATCACGCCGATGAACCCCAGCGGGATGGTCACCATGATGATCAGGGTGCGGCGCAGGGAATTGAACTGGGCCACCAGCAGCAGCAGGATGATGAAGACCGCCGCCGGCACCTGGTCCCGGATGGAGGCGTTGGCCTTCTCGGAGGTTTCCGCCTCGCCGCCCAGCTCGAAGCGGTAGCCGACGGGCCAGGTGGGCGCCTGGGCCTCAAGCCAGGGCACGATCTGGCGGGTGATCTCGCTGGCCGTCACCCCCGGCAGGAGGTCCGCACTGACCGTCACGGTTTTCAACCGGTCGCGGCGCACGATCTCGGCGTACTGCCAGGCGAGGCTGATGTCCGCCACCTGCTTGAGGGGCACCGAGCGGCCGGTCGCCTGGGCATAGACGTTGAGGCTCTCCAGCTTGCCGATGTCCTGGCGCTCGGCGGCCACCGAGCGCAGAACGATGGGGATCACCTGGTCTTCCTCACGGTAGGCGCTCAATTCGAATCCGCTCAAATCGGTCTGAAGCGACAGTGCGATGTCCCGGCTGGTCACCCCGGCGCGCCGGGCCCGCGGCTGGTTGACCTGCACCACGAGCTTCTTGCTGCGCTGCCCCCAGTCGTCCTTGATGTTGCGGGCGCCGTCCAGGCGGCGCAGGCGCTGCTTGACCCCGTCGGCGATTTCGAAGAGCACATGCGGGTCCTTGCCGGATATCCGGAATTCCACCGGGTGGCGGATGGGGGGGCCGTTTTCGATGCGGTCCATTTTCAGCTCGGCATCGGGGAAATTCTGCGAAACGTAGGCGTCCAGGGCATCCATCACCGGGCCGATGGCAGCCGGGCCGGGGGTGGTGATCACCATCAGGGCGTGTTCGGGGGTGCCGGGGTTGGGCTGGTGCTGGAGCACGAAGCGCGGTCCGTCGGAGGCGATGTGACTCGCCCAGCTGACGACCCCCTGGCCGCGCCCCGAAGGGGGCATCAGCCGGTTGCGGATGAAGGCCTCGACCGCGTTTACCACGCTTTCGGTGGTCTCGATGGCGCTGCCCGCCGGCAGGGTCAGTTCGGCCTTGAAATAGGCCCGCTCGGAGGGGGGGAAAAAGATCACCGGCAGGAAACGGGCGCCATAGACCGCGGCGGCGAACATCAGCGCCACCAGCGTCAGGGTCAGGCCGCGGTGCTTGAGGCCGGTGACCAGAAAGAAGCGGTAGAACCGGTAGGCCCGGGAGTCCAAGCGCTCCGTGCGCGGCGCGACCCTGAGGAAGCGGACACACAGCATGGGGATCATGGTCAGCGCCAGCAGCCACGAGGAGAGCAGGGTCAGGGAGACCACCTTGAAAAGCGGGGCGGTGTATTCGCCGGTGCTGGATTTGGCCAGAAAAATCGGCAGAAAGGCCGCGGCCGTGGTCAGCGAGGAGGTCAGGAGGGGCACGATCAGCTCGCGCGCCGAATCCACCGCGGCGGCCACGCGCGCCTTGCCCTCGGCCATCTGGACCATGATCGATTCGGTCATCACGATGGCGTTGTCCACCAGCATGCCGAGAGAGATGATCAGGGCCGCCAGCGACACCTGGTCCAGCCCGATCCCCAGCAGGTACATGAGGCCCAAGGCCATCAGGATCGTCATGGGGATCAGGGAGGCCACCAGCAGCCCCGTGCGCAGGCCCAGGGTGACCACCATCACGGCGACCACCACCCCCATGGACTGCAGCAGGTTGTCCCGAAAGCTGAGAATCTTGCGGTCCACCTCCTCGGGCTGAAAGCTGAGGGTTTCGATTTCGATGCCCAGCGGGTAGCGTCCCTCCAGACGCTCCAGGCTGGCCCTGACGGCCCTGCCCAATTCGATCAGGTTGCCGCCGGCGCGCATGGAGACCGCCAGCCCCAGGGAGGGCGCGCCGCTGCTGTGCATCAGGGTTCGGGGCGGGTCGGCGGTGCCGCGCCGGATGTCGACGATGTCCTCCAGGAACAGCAGTTCCCGCTGTCCGGGAATGCTGATGACCGTCCGGCGCAGGTCCTCCAACGATTCGAAATTGCCCGAAGGCTCCAGCACGATCCGCTCGGGTCCGACCACCAGGTCGCCGCCGGGGATGATGATGTTGCGGCCCTCCAGGATGCCCATCAGCTGGTGGGGCGAGAGCCCCAGCCGGGACAGGCGGGCGTTGTTGAACTCCACGAAGATGCGCTCTTCCTGGGCGCCGTAAATTTCCACCTTGGCGACATCCTCGATGCGCAGCAGCTCGTCCCGGATCTGGTCGGCGACCTCCTTGAGCTCCGGGTAGGAGAAACCCTCGCCGGTCAGACCGAGGACGATGCCGAAGACGTCTCCGAATTCATCGTTGACAAACGGGCCGACGATCCCTTCGGGCAGCCCCGGGGCGGCCGCGGCGACCTTGCGCCGCAGGTTGTCCCAGATGGGGCGCATGGCCGTGTAGCGCTCCCGGATCTCCACGCGAATGATGGAAAGGCCGGTTTTGGACTGGCTTTTGATGTAATCCAGTTCCGGGATTTCCTGGATGGCCTTTTCCAGCTTGTCCGTGACCAGCAGCTCCACCCGCTCGGGGCTGGCGCCGGGAAAATAGGTCACCACCTGGGCCGCGCGGATGATGAAGCCCGGATCGTAATCCCGTGGCGAGCGCTGGTAGGCCATGATCCCGCCGAGGAGGACGATCAGCAGGGAAACGGTGGTGATCCGGTTTTTTTCGATCGCAAAGCGGGTGATGTTCACGGCAAGCGGTCCTTGGGATGCCCGCCGGCGGCGCTGCGCCGGGAAAAAACGGGTCTTTACGGCAGTTTGACCTTGAGCCCTTCCTGGATCCGGCTGACCCCCGCGGTCACCACCAACTCGTCGGGGCTGAGCCCCGCGACGATCTCCAGCCCAGCGGCCCCGATCGGGCCCACCTCCACCGCCCGCCGGTGGGCGATGCCGAAACCGCCTGCCAGGCGCTCCAGCGTAAAGACGAACCGCCCCTTTTCGTCTTCGCCCACGGCGGCGGGCGGCAGGAAGATCCGCCCGGCGGCGCCTTCCAGCTGGAAGCTGACCGCGGCCGCCATCCCGGGCCGGATGCGGCTGTCGGCGGTCTCCAGACGGACGGTGACCGGAAAGGTGGTGTCGCCTCCCACCGCCGCGACCCCCACCTCGGTGACCACCGCCGCAAAGGCTTCATCCGGGATGATGTCGAAGGTCGCCGTGGCCCCCCCCTTTTCCTGGATGCGGCCGATGACGCCCTCCGGGACGGCCACCTTGACTTCCGGCTGACTGCCGCAGGCGATCACGGCCACGGCCTGACCGGGGGTCACGTTCTCGTTGACCTCCACCGGCACCTGGGCCACGGCGCAGGCCGCGGCCGGTGCGTTCAGGCGGGTGTAGTCCAGCTGGCGGCGGGCCAGCGCGGCCTGCTGGTGAAGCGCGCGGACACTGGCCTGGCTGGATTCGTAGGCCGCGCGGGCGGCGTCCAGATCGTTGCGGGAGGCATTGCGGTTTTCGTAGAGGGCCCGCATGCGCTCGAAATTGGCGGCGGCGTTGCGGGTCTCGGCCTCGGCGCTGGCCAGGGCGGCCTCGGCTTTGCGGAGGTTCAGCTGGTAATCGGTGGGGTCCAGGCGGGCGATCGACTGACCCGCCTGCAGGTGGTCGCCGACGGCGACCCCGATGAACGCGATGGTGCCGCCGACGCGGAAACTGAGGCTGAATTCGCGGGCCGCCTTGCTGATGCCGGCAAAAGTGCGGACTTCCGCGGCCGGTGTGGGCGCCACGCGCACATAGCGGACCGGTCGCACCGGCTCCCGGCGGGGGGGCTCATCGCCCCTGCCGCAGCCCTGCAGGGCGGCCACCAGCAGGCAGACCAGTGTAAACGCCAGCGGTTTCGGTATCATCTTATCGACTATCCTCGGCGGCTGGAACAGACGTCCGTGGGGCGGCCCGTCAGGGGGTTTGCGGGGCCGCCCGCGGAGCGCGGTAAAGGCCGCCGAGCTCCTGGAGCCAGGCTTCACGCTCCTCGGCGGCCATCAGCAGCGAAAACCGGCCGGCGGCCCGCTGGACGCGCATCAGGTCGATCAGGAAGTTGTAGACGGCGTTGGCCGCCACCTGCTCGGCCACCCGGCTGTTGTTCTGGGCGTCCAGCAGGGTGACGATGGGGACGGCCCCGCGGGTGTAAGCGTCGGTGACCAGGTTGAGGTTCTGGCGCGCCGCTTGGGCGGCGTCGCGCGACAGCCGGATGTTTGGATAGGAAACGCTGGTCTGGAAAAGGGCGCTGCGGATTCTCTGCTCGACGCGCTCGGCCGCCGCCCGCCGCTCCAGCTGCAGGCGGGCCTTCTCCTCGCTGATCCGGCGGACCTTGGCCGACTGACCGCCGCTGGTGAAAAGCGGCAGGCGCGCCTGGAGGGCGACGCGCCAGTCGGTGTCGTCGGCCTCGGGCAGGGTCAGGGGCGGCAGCTCCGGCAGCACCTGGAACTCGGGGCTTTGCGAACCGGCGCCGGATGTCGCAAAGGCCTCGCTGACGCTGCCCTGCAGGAGGACGGTGGGCAGCCAGTGGGCGCGTTTGGCGGCCACCAAGGCGCGCTGCTGGGCGGCGATGACGAAATCCAGGCGGTTGAGGTCCGGGGAAAGCCTCAGGCCGTCGCGCACCAACAGGTCCCGCAAACGATCGAAGTCTCGGGGGCTGTCCATCCAGTGCAGCATTCGCGGGTCGGCGATCAGCAGCAGGGGGTCGTCCAGGTCGGTTTCGGCGGCGCTGATGACATCCTCCTGCGGCCGGTGCAGCAGGCGGTTGAGCTGCAGCATCGCCTGGCGGACGGTTGCCTGGGCCTCCAGAACGTTTCTGCGGCTGGTGGCGATGGCGCTTTCCCAGCGGAAAACCTCGGAGCGGTCGGACATCCCGGTGGAGAGCCGCACCCGGGCGCGTTCGAGGTTGGCGCGCGTCAAGCGCAGGTTGTCCTGCTGAATGCGGGCGAAGTTCTCGGCCCGCAGCAGGTTGAGGTAGGCCTCGGCGGTTTCCAGGACGACGTCCAGCAGGCGGGCGTCGCGTTCTTTGACCCGGGCCGCCTGCAAATGCTGCTGGATGGCGTAGTCGGCCCAGGCCTCCTCGGAGTAGAGCAGCTGGCTGAGGCTGGCCGTGCCCTGCCAGACGCGCTCGGGCTGTAGGCCCAAACTGGCCTCGGCGCGGTCCTCGTCGATCACGACTCCCTGGCTGGCGACGTCCAGTTGCGGCAGCAGGGAGCTGCGGGCCTCATCGACGCTGGCTTCGCCGGCGCTGACTGCTCTGCCTGCGGCGGCCAGCTCCAGGTTGGCGCTGAGGGCTTCGTCGATGGCGCTTTTCAAGGTCAGCCGACGGCCTCCCTCCTGGGGGTCGTCGTGGATGAGATCGGCCTCGGTGCGGAGGTACCACCCGGGACTGCGGTCAATCGCCCGCGCCGTCGCCATGTTGATGCTCAGCCGGCGGCCGGCGGCAAAGGAGACCGGCAGGTCTTCCGGGGCCTCGCCCAACAGGATGCGCTGGATGTTGAGAGCGATCCGGCGCGCTAGGCGCTCGAAATCCGTGGACGGCGCCAGGCTGGCAAAAACCCCGAGGGCGACCTCGTCCCGACCCCACATGGAAAAGCTCGGCAGCCGGCGGCGGTTGAGTTCCGCGGTCAGCAGCTGAAAGGCCTCCGGCCGGAAACGCAGCAGCGGGGTGATATAAACCGCGTCGACGTCCCGGGGCAGGAGGGCCAGGGCGGCCTCGGGGTCGGCCGTCACCGGTTGGAGGGTGATCCGGGCCCCCAACTGCCGGCCAAGGTCTTCGGCGGCGGACTGCAGCCGGGGGAATTCGGCCAGCAGCAGGTGGTCCACCAGGACGCCGAGGTGCCGCAGTCCCGTGAGCTCATGAAACGCCCGGATGTCGCGTTCGAAGCTTTTGAAGGCATCGATGTAGGCGAGGTTGCGCACGCCGCTGCCCTCGTTGCGCCGTGGCAGGTTTTGAAGCTTGGCGTCGATTACGGCCGCGGCGATAACCGGTTTGGGCAGTGGGCCGCGGCGCAAGGCTTCATTGGAGGCGATGGCCCCCAGGGTGACCACGATGTCGACCTGCGGGTCGGCCAGGAGACCGTCCAGGGCAGCGCGGATGCGGGCCGGCTCCCAGTTGCCGTCGCGGTCTGCGGCGGGCGGAAAGCGCACGTCAAACTCGGCGGTGGTCAACGCCAGAATCTCCTCCTGCAGGATCGCACGGGTTTCCGGAAAGCGCACGGCCGGGCCGTCCCGCAGGATGCCGATACGGATCACGGGCAGCTCCCGGGCGCCGGCGTTCATGGGCGAAAGTCCCCAGAGGGCCAGCGCGATGAGGAAAACCACCCAGCGGCTCGACTGTTTCATGGCCCTGCTTCCGCGCGGCGGTCCGCCAAAAGGCCGCCGCGGTATTGAGTTAAGCTCAAGCATGCCAGCCGCCCCATCACAGGCGGCTGGCAAAATTGGGAAGGGGGCATCTTAATACAGGCCATATCTCAAAACAAGAGGGGCGCCAAACGGCATGTAAATAACCGTCGGCAAACAGACGGGGTTTGGCCGGTGGGGCAACCAAAAAAGGGTGGCTCCGAGGAGCCACCCCTTAAGGAGGAGTGAATGAAAAAGCCGATGGCTTTCACATGACTCAAGCGCACTCACGCGCGCTCACCACTATTTTAATGCGGCACAGGCGGTCGTCAAGGTGTGGGGCGGAAAAAAACCAACGGTTTGCGCTTAAAAAGACTTCGGGTTGATAGGGCGCGCCCGCCGCAACCGGGGGTTGCATTGAATTCTGGCAGTGGTTAGAATCAATCTCGTTCTTAAACCTTCAAATACGCCGCCGATGTGGCCGAACTGCAAAGGAGACGCCGCCCATGGAACGCAAAGATGTCATCGCCATCGCCGAAGGCTTGAGATTGATCGAGGAGGGGGTCGAGAAGATCCAGGCGGTCATGAAGGAAAAGAAAATCAAGTCCATCAAGGATATTGCCGCAGAATTGATCCCGGTCTTTCAAGCCCATGACGACACCCTTTCCGAGGATGTGATCAAACACCTGGGGTAAGGGTTCCGGCCAGAAACAATTCCACATCCTGTTCCTCCGTTGGCCCGTCTGCCGGGTTACGCCCATCGACCCATACCCCGATAGGGGGCGACGGGCGTGCCATTTGGACGAACCAAAATCCGGCGCCGTCTTTGCGGGCCGCCAGCGCCGGTTTGGCCACCAGTCTTTGGGATTGGCCCCGAAGGACCGAAGAGTGGGATCCGGGAGGGCACCTCTATATTTGAACTGTTCCGGGGGGGCCGGTCCTGTTCGTTTCTCCCGTTAAACCCAGGCCTGTTTTGGATTCGCACCTTTATAAAGAGCTTGACAAAATTTTCGCCGGTCCGTATTCAGTTGGCTCTGCCAAAAATTGACGGGCTGCTCAAGAGCCGTAATTTGAGATGGTGGTGAGAAAATTTTTAGCCGGGGCGCGGGCGGTCACGCCAGCGGCAAGGGGCCAAACAGGGTCGCTGTTGATGGGCCCGGTATGCCGCCCTGGGCCGGCACCGGCGGAGATCAGGGGAGCGGATTGCGCCATGCGTCAACTGCATCAACAGGAAAAACAGCAGTTCATCAAGCTTTTCGAGCAGGAGAAAATCGACCGCTTCGATGAACGGCTGCGGGTGGTGGAAACGTTCCTGCAGACCGAGCAGCATGTCACCGCCAGCGAACTGGCGGCCTTGGTATCCGAAAACGGCGGCACGACCGACGCCGCCTTCGTGCGGGAGACCCTCAACCTGATGTGCCATTTCGGCTTCGCCCGCAAACACCGGTTCGACAACGGCGTCATCCGCTTTGAGCACCGGCATCTCGGCCAGCACCACGACCACATGGTCTGCACCAAGTGCCGCCGGATTATCGAGTTCACCGACGACCGGCTGGAAAGGCTGCAAGGGCAGATAGCGGCGGCCCACGGGTTTCATATGCTGCAGCACAAGATGGAGATCTACGGCATCTGTTCGGAGTGCATGCAGTCCCGGCAGATGGAGATGCCGCTGGCAATGGCGCGGCCCGGCGAGAAAATGGTGATCAGCGGCTTTCGCGGCGGCTCGGCCGCCCGCCTGCGCCTCATGGCCATGGGGCTGCGGGTGGGCGACGCGGTCGAGGTGGTGACCAACACCGGAAACGGGCAGGTGGTCGTGGCACTGGCCTTCAACCGCCTGGTGATCGGCCGCGGCCTGTCCCTAAAAATTTTGGTACAAAGTCCCGAAAGTGAACAGCATGCGTTTGAGTGAAATGCGGGAAGGACAGCAGGCGACGATCGTCCGCATCGGCGGCAACGGGGCCCTGCGGCGGCGTATCCTGGAGATGGGGATGATCAAGGGGACGGAGATCCGGGTGGAGAAGTACGCGCCATTGAAGGACCCCATCGAAATCGTGGTCAAGGGCGCGCACCTCTCCCTGCGGGTGGAGGAGGCGGCCCAGATAACCGTTGAAAGCGTTCGCTGACATGACCCCTCCCGCCAAACGCCTCACCATCGCCCTGGCCGGCAACCCCAATTCCGGCAAAACCACGATTTTCAACAACCTCACCGGCACCCGCCAGAAGGTCGGCAACTGGCCGGGGGTAACCGTCGAGAAGAAGGAAGGCATCATCCAGCGCGACGGCTACGCGCTCAAGATCGTCGATTTGCCGGGGACCTACAGCTTGACGCCGTTTTCCATCGAAGAAATCGTCGCCCGCGATTTCGTGCTGGAGGCCCATCCCGACGTCGTCATCGACATCATCGACGCCTCCAACCTGGAGCGCAGCCTCTATCTGGCCACCCAGGTCCGGGAGCTGGACTGCAAGGTGCTCTTTGCCCTCAACATGGCCGACCTGGCCCGTTCGCGGGGCATCAAGATCGACGCCGAAAAGCTCTCGGAGCTGCTCGAGGTGCCGGTGGTCTTCACTGTCGGCAACAAGAACGAGGGCATCGACGCGCTGGTCGGCCAGGCCATCGCGCTCTCGGAGCGCGGGGCGGCGGCCGCGCCCAGTCGCAAGGTCAAGTACAGCAAGGATATCGAAGCGGCGATCGGCGCCCTGCGGGATTTCATGACTGCCCGCAGTGACTTTTCGCCGCCCTACGAACCGCGCTGGACGGCGATCAAGCTGCTCGAGGACGACAAGATCGTCAAAGCGCGCGTGCTGGAAAAGGCCGGCGCCTTCGGTTCCGAGATTCTGGCCGAAACCGCGCGGCTGCGCAGCCGCCTGAGGGACCGCTTCGACGAGGACCCCGAAATCCTGATGACCGATGAGCGCTACGGGTTCATCGCCGGGATCGTCAAGGAGGTGATGACCACCTCTACCCGGCAGCGGGTGGACATCTCCCGCAACATCGACCTAGTGCTCACCAACCGCTTTCTCGGTTTCCCGATCTTCTTTTTTTTCATCTGGGCCATGTTCCAGCTGACCTTCACCCTTGGGGCCTACCCCATGGATTGGGTCGATGCCGGTGTCGGCTGGGTCGCCCAGGGGTTCAGGGCCCTGCTGCCCGAGGGGTTGCTGAAGGACCTGGTGCTCGACGGCATCATCGCCGGGGTGGGCAGCATCATCGTTTTTTTGCCCAACATCCTGATCCTCTTCTTTTTCATCGCCCTTTTCGAAGACACCGGCTACATGGCCCGGGCCGCCTTCCTGATGGACCGCATCATGCACCTCATCGGGCTGCACGGCAAGTCCTTCATTCCCATGCTGATGGGGTTCGGCTGCAACGTGCCGGCGGTCATGGCCGCCCGCGCCCTGGAGAGCGAGAAGGACCGCAAACTCACCATCCTGATCACGCCCTTCATGTCCTGTTCGGCCAAACTGCCGGTCTACATCATTCTGGCCGGTGCCTTTTTTGGCCCGCGGGCCGGGACGGTGATTTTTGCGATCTATCTGACCGGAATTCTGGTTTCGATCGTCACCGGCCGGTTGATGCGCTCCACCCTCCTGCGCGGGGCCGATGCCCCCTTCGTGATGGAACTGCCGCCTTACCGGGTGCCGATGCTCAAAAGCCTGATGATTCACATGTGGGACCGCAGCAAAATCTTTCTGCGCAAGATGGGCGGAATCATTCTGGCGGGAGCGGTGATCGTCTGGTTTCTGACCGCATTCCCGCGCCAGATCGAATACGCCACCGACCACGCGGCGCAAGTCGAGCGGATCGACGCGGCCTTCAGCGAGCGCCTTCTCAACGCCCCACCCGAGGCGCGCGCGGTCATCGCGGCGGAGCACCGCGCGGCGCTCGCCGCAGTTCAAAGCGCCCGGGAGGCCGAGCGCATCGAAAAGTCCTATATCGGGCGGATCGGCCGGGCGCTGGAACCCGTTTTCGCCCCCATCGGCATCAGCTGGCGCGGCGGTGTGGCCCTGCTGACGGGGTTTGTGGCCAAGGAGATCGTCATCAGCACCCTGGGGGTGCTGCACGCCGTGGACTCGGCCGACGAGGGCGGCGCCCTCCAACGCGCCCTCCACAGGGCCGGCATGACGCCCCTTTCGGCCTTGGCGATGATGGTTTTCGTGCTCCTCTATCTGCCGTGCCTGGCCACCATCGCGGCCATCCGGCGGGAAACCGGCTCGCTGCGCTGGATGGCCTTCAGTATCGTCTACAGCACTTCTCTGGCCTGGCTGGCGGCTTTCGGGGTGTGGCAGGGGGGGCGGCTGCTGGGATTCAGCTGACCGTTTGCCAGCGCGGGGGGCTCAGCCCAGGGGTTCCACCACGATTTTGGCGGTTTCGTCCTGGCGCAGGGAGATGTGATAGCCCTTGACCTTGACGTCCATCACCCGGTCCGGGCTGTTGACGTTTTCGACTTCGAAAATGCTGCCCCGGGCTGCACCGATGGCCTTGAGTTTGCGGTTCACATCGCCGCGGCCCCTGATTTTCAGCAGTTTGCAGCGCTGGCCGCGGGTGAGGTCGCGCAGGACCGTCTCGCCTTCGCTGGCGTCGATCTGGGCTTTTCTGGCGTCGAACTCCGCCAGGCAGTCCTGGATGCAGCGCTGACAATCCTCGTAAGGCTCCATCCGGTCGCAGCCCTTCTCCACGTTTTCCCAGAAATTGTCGATCCAGCTCACCCCGCCCCGGGGGCAGATCTCCAGAAATTCGGTGAAGCGCATCAACCGGTCGAGGATGTTGGGCGAAACCGTGTGCTCCATGCCACAGGCGGCCTTCTCGGCCTCCTCCTCACTGATGTGCAGAATCGTGGTGAAAAAATCCTTCAACGCCTCATGTTTGCGAACGATCTCTTCGGCCAGCTGCTTTCCCTCGAAGGTGAGGGTGATGACGTCGTAGGGGGCGTAGTTGATGAGCCCCTTTTCCGAGAGGGCCCGCAAGGCGCCGGTGACCGAGGAATTGTTGACCTTCAGGCGCTGGGCGATGTCCTTGGCCCGGGCGGCCTGCTTCTCGGCCACGATGTGGTAGATCGCTTCGAGGTAGTCTTCCATACTGGCGCTGAGGGGGGCACTGCAGCTCATGGGGGTTCCTTTGCATTTGGCGGTCAATGCGGATCGCGCTCAAGTTAGGAATATCGGGAAAATATGTCAAGGATTTTCCATGGCTGCGGTTAGCCTCTGAAGAGCTAAAAATAAAAAGAAATCAAATTTTTATCTGACTGTTGGGGGCAGACGGGAATGTTTTCAAACTTCGAACAGTTTTTGGCTGGTGAAAAAAATTGGCGCCATCTGAAAGTGCTTTGAACCCTCCGTGCCGACCCCTTCCGGCAACCTTGAACTCCCCTGGTTCGGGTTTACCTTAAGATTGTATTTTCAAGACAAGCGCCCACGGTTTTCCCCCGGCTGCTTTTCCCGGCGGGTTGCCGCTTGGCGCAACCTGCCGGAAACCGCAATCTGAGGAGGCAACCGCCATGGAAACCCAAACCTTTTCAATCCCCAATATTTCCTGCGGGCACTGCACGCGCACCATTGAAAACGAGCTGGCCGAGATCGCCGGGGTCCTTTCAGTGGCCGGCGACCCCCAGGCCAAGGCCGTCACGGTTGCCTGGGAGGCGCCGGCCAGCCGCGCTAAGATCCTGCAGACCCTGCGGGAGATCAACTACCCGGCGGCGGAGTGAGGGCGGAGCCGATGCCAGCCACCAGCATCAATATTCCCGTTGCCGGGATGACCTGTGCCAACTGCGCACTCAACATCGAGCGCACCGTTCGGAAGCTTGCCGGGGTCGAAGCGGTCAACGTGAATTTTGCCGCCGAGCGGGCGAGCGTCACCTTTGACCCCAAGGCGGTTGCCGTCAAGGAGATTCTGGCGCAGATCCAACAGGCCGGCTTCAAGGTGCCCGCCGCGACGGTCGCCTTCCCGGTGCGGGGCATGACCTGCGCCAACTGCGCCCGAAACATCGAACGCAGCCTGGAGGCCAAGGTCCCGGGGGTGCTCTCGGCGGCGGTTAATTTCGCCTCGGAGCAGGCCGTCGTCGAATACCTGCCCGATCTGGCGAGCCCGGCGGATATGGCCGCCGCGCTCTCAGCGGCCGGGTTTGAGGCGCTTTTGCCCGAGGCCGGGGAAAGTGCGGAAGATGCGGAGGCGGCCGCCCGGCGGGCCGAAATCCGTGACCAGACCCGAAAGTTTGTGGTGGGGCTGGTGCTGACCACGCCCCTTTTCCTCCTCAGCATGGCGCGGGATTTCGCTTTGATCGGCGCCTGGAGCCACGCCCCGTGGGTCAACTGGCTCTTCTGGGCTCTGGCGACCCCCGTGCAGTTCTACACCGGCTGGGATTACTATGTCGGCAGCTGGAAAAACCTGCGCAACCGCACCGCCAACATGGACGTGCTGGTGGCCATGGGCGCTTCGGCGGCCTACTCCTATTCCCTGGCCGTCCTGCTGCTGCCCGCACTGGGCGCGCATGTCTATTTTGAGACCGCCGCGGTGATCATCACCCTGATCAAGCTGGGCAAGATGCTGGAGTCCCGCACCAAGGGGCGCACCGGGGCGGCCATTCGCAAGCTGATGGACCTGAGCCCCAAGACCGCGGTGGTGCTGACCGCGGCGGGCGAACGGGAAGTGTCGCTGGCCGAAGTCGCGGTGGGCGACCGGCTGGTGGTGCGACCCGGTCAGAGCATTCCGGTGGACGGCGAGGTGTTGGCGGGACCCTCGGCGGTGGACGAGTCGATGTTGAGCGGCGAGCCCCTGCCGGTGGACAAAAAGCCGGGGGATCGGGTGACCGGCGGGACTCTCAACCAGGAGGGCGTGCTCACCATGCGGGCGACCCGGGTGGGCAAGGAGACCGCGCTGGCCCAGATCATCCGCCTGGTGCAGCAGGCCCAGGGCAGCAAGGCCCCTATTCAGGCCCTGGCAGACCGCGTCGCCGGGGTGTTCGTGCCCACCGTGATCGGTGTCGCCCTGGTGGTCTTTGCGCTGTGGTGGGCCATCGGCGGGGCCTTTGTGCCGGCCATGATCCGGCTGGTGGCCGTGCTGGTGATCGCCTGCCCCTGCGCCCTGGGGCTGGCCACGCCGACGGCCATCATGGCCGGGACCGGCAAGGGGGCTGAAAAGGGGATCCTCTTCAAGAGCGGTACGGCCTTGGAGACCGCGGCGCACCTGGACACGATCGTGCTGGACAAGACCGGCACGATCACCGCCGGCCGGCCGGCGGTGACAGACCTGGCGCCGCTGGGCGGGGTCTTGGAATCGGATCAGAGCCTGCTGCAAATCGCCGCCGCGGCTGAAAAGGGTTCGGAACACCCCATCGGCAAGGCCATCGTGGCCGAGGCCGACCGGCGCGGGCTGAGCCTGCCGCCGGCGGAGGATTTCAAGGCCGCCGGCGGCTTGGGGGTGAGCGCCCGGGTTGACGGCCGCCAGGTGCGCATCGGCAAACCCGGCTGGTTTCAAGCCCCCGGAGGTGACGCGGCCGCTGTCGCGAAAATAGTGGACGAACTCCAAGCCCAGGGCAAAACCGTCATGGTGGTCGTGCTGGATGAAGAGCCGGCCGGGCTGATCGCCGTTTCCGACACTCTCAAGCCCGATTCCCAGACGGCGATTGCGACATTGCATCGCCAGGGGCTGCGGGTGGTGATGCTGACCGGGGACAACGCCCAGACCGCGCGCGCCATCGCCGACCAGGTGGGCATCGATGCGGTATTTGCCGAGGTGCGGCCCGATGAGAAATCCCGCCAGATCCGAGAGCTGCGGGAAAAGGGGGCCAAGGTGGGGATGGTGGGGGACGGCATCAACGACGCGCCGGCGCTCGCCCAGGCGGATGTCGGCCTGGCGATCGGCACCGGCACCGATGTGGCCATCGAAGCCGCCGACGTGATCCTCTCCAGCGGCAGTCTGGACGGGATTCCCAAGGCCATCAGTCTCAGCCGGGCGACCCTGCGGACCATCCGGCAGAACCTTTTCTGGGCCTTCGTCTACAACATCATCCTGATTCCGGTCGCCGCCGGCGCCCTCCACCCGTTGACCTTCGTGCCGGATTTCCTGCGCAATCTGCACCCCATCATGGCCGCGCTGGCGATGTCGCTGAGCAGCCTGACGGTGGTCTCCAACAGCCTGCGACTTTACCGCTCCGCTTGAGGCCAGCCGGGCACGCCATCGCCGCCCGCTCTTACTGAGCCGCTTTTTTTTGGGAGGCTTCGGCCAGCAGCCGGTCGATCACGCGCTGGAATTCAGGCAGCGGCTGGGCGCCGGTGACCACCACCCCGTTGATCACGAAGGTGGGGGTGCTGCCGAGGTTGTGGGCGGCGGCCTGTTTGCGGTCGGCCTCGACTTCGGCTGCGATCTCATCCGAGTGCCGGTCGCGGTCGAAGCGCGCCACGTCAAGCCCCAGCTCCCCGGCCAGCGCCACCAGGCGCTCGTCGCTCAACTGGCCGCTGTTTTGGAACAGCAGGTCGTGGTATCCCCAGAACTTCCCCTGCCGGTGGGCCGCCAGCGCCGCGCGGGCGGCGGGGAGGGCGTTTTCGTGGGAGTTGAGCGGCAGGTTTTTAAACACCAGGCGGGTTGTTTCGGGGTAGAGTGCCAGTATCTCTTCGGCCGTCTGAGCCCCGCGGGCGCAGTAGGGGCACTCGAAATCGGTGTAGGTGATGATGGTCACGACGGCGTTCTCAGGGCCCTTGACCGGGTTGTGGGGCGCCGCCTGGTCGGCGATCCGGTTGTTGAAGCTGCTTTCCAGCTGCTGCTGCCGCTGCCGGACCTGAAGCTCCCGGTGGTACTGGGTGATAGTGTCGTAGAGCAGCTTGGGGTTTTCGCGGATCACCCGCTTGACGATTTCCTCCAGCTGCTGTGTTCCCGGGGCGGGGTCGGCGGCCAGTGCGGCGGCCGGGACGGCCAGCAGCAGGGCCAGACCCAGCGCGGTTCTGATCAGGGGTGACATGAGGGGGTGCTCCTTGGTTGAGGGTGTGGTAAGGCGAGCCAATGTATAATTTGGAGCCAAAATAATCAATGGCCTATGAAAGGATTTCTAAAAAACCAGCGGGTTAGAAAATTATTGTAATTTGCCTCGACAATCGCCTCATATGCCATGGCTCTTGTTTGGGTAAAAAGATCCAGCAGGGCGATTCCGGTCTCATTGACGGCTCTCTCCAGTGCCAAGAAAAAATTTTCCTGATCCAATTGAAATTGAGGTTTTTCGATCAACGGAACCGCAAAAGTCAGGGGGAAAAGAAACGGATTCAAGCTGGAAAATGGGTATCTTGACAACCGCAGCGGATTCATTTCCCTGACCAATCCCGCAATGCCCTTATTGGTCAGTGATTTCGCAACGGGACTTACAAAGGTTTCATAAAGCCCCAGATTAAATTTTGAAACCGCGGAGATTGTTTCAAACATCGGCTCCAATTCTTTCCCCGAGCAGTCATCCAGTTTTTGGATATCCTTGAAAGTTCGCGCCTCAATTGTCAGTGAGCCATCATTCCGAGGGATTGCCTCATAAAGGCCTGGCGCCAGGCTTTCCAGTTGCCCGATGTGGGCAACCATCGGTCCGAGATGTTTTCGGGCAACGTTTCCTGAAAGAAAAATGGCCAAATGACCCGCTTTGGGGTGGATCACATAAACGATCCGTCTTCCGAGTCGCTTGAGCGTATCCAAGCTGTCGTAGACCTTGGGAATCCACTTAAGGCACTGGGCCGGCGGCGCAATATCATCACCCTGGGAAGAAAAAACGACCAGCAGGTCATCAAAATCTTGCATGTCGATTTTTTCGCCATCAATTTCCAACTCTCCGCGCTCTGGCTTGTTGCCGATGAAAAGATTCATGAGCACCCATAGAATCTCCTCCTTGTTGAGCCGCGCGTACCAATTCCACCATTTTTCCATTTGCAGGAATTTGATTCTTTCAACATCAACCTTCATCAGCGCGCGCATGATTTTCGCAAACGCCGTGTTGGTCAAAGAATGGGTTTCAAAATTCCCAGCCAGCAAAGCGCCGTCAAATTCTCCGTTTCCCAAATCGCTCAAAAAAGCGGGAATAAGCGCCCCACCCGATAATCCGGCATAGGGCCGCATGGACACGTCCCACCGATTGCCCGCCCAATAGGATAGTGGTGAAGCAATTGGAATGAGGGTGAACTTCAATTCACGATGCTTGAGTTTTGTAAAAAATGTTGCCCAGCCAGCCTGGCAATTGGCCACAAGGATGGGCCCGCTGGGGTGCGGGTGGCGCTCCGAAACCAGCTCAATGAAAGCCTTGATGGCTTCGAAAGTGTCGGGAATCGTTTGTCCGGGTTCCGGTTCTCTGGTGAAAATTACCCAATAAACCTCATAGCCCAGTTCAAGCAGGACGGTTGCCTGCGAAACATCCATGGTCCCTGCGATACCCGCTCTTCTGCCCGCCCGGGGAGAAATTCCCATCACCGCCCGGGTGTGCTTTTTGACAAAACCGTCGGGTGGGTTGAGCTTGACCAGCGTGTAATTAACCGGTTTGTCAAATGTCCTGCCGTCTAGGACCATTTTATAGGATGCAGCCAAAACATGCTCTCGTTCCGTGTTTCTGAGGGCCTGGTTGCTTCGCTTGTGCAAAGCGTCAATCACCAGCACCCATCTCCTGGCGAAATCCGAGGTGTAGTCAACCCCTTCTGCAAAAAGTGTCTCGGTGTTTTTCAAAATGGTTTTCCTTTTCAGATTGAAGCTCAAAAAAAAGACGCCAATTTCTAAAATCGGCGTCGGATGCAAACCGGTAGAGGAAAAAAAGACAAGTCAGCTGTGGAATTATTTTTTTTGCCGGGGCCATAGCCGGGAGGCGGCCGCACGGTCTTATTTTTTGATCGCCGCGCGGGCCTCTTTGGCGGTTTCGTACATGTGCGGCGCCAGGTGGCGTTTTTTGAGCTCCTCCCCGAGCTTCATGCGCAAAAATGCGCTGGTTGTATAGCGGTGGACCTGCTCGTAGAACGCTTCCACCACGTATTTGACCATTTGGGTGTATTCATCGATCAACTCGGGCCTGATGTTGAAATTGTCGTAGTTGACGACGGTGACGACGCGCTTGCCGGCTTCCCGGCAGAGGGCTTCGACACGCGCCTTGATCATCTCGATCTTTTCGGTTGAATCCACCGTCAGCCCTTCGAAGTTGATGAAGAGCATGTTTTCGTCGGAATTGTAGAGGATGCGATCGGCAATCGGAACGTCCAGCAGGTCGGTTTGGATCCCCATCTTGTCCGGCATGAAAATGCGGGGATCCATGGTTCGGGGCGCCTCCCGCATGATGGGGGTGAAGTTCATGTTGGATAGGATGTCCTTTTCAAGATCGATCCCCGGTGCGATCTCGACCAGCTCCAGGCCCTCGGGGCCCAGCCGGAAGACGCAACGCTCGGTGATGTAGAGTACGGGCTGATTTTTCGCCGCCGCATAGCGGCCGCTGAAGGTGACATGCTCCACGTCGGCCATCAGCTTTTTTTGACCACCCTCCTGCTGGATGGCCAGCTTCCCGTCGGTGACGGCGGTTTTGAGGCCGCCGGCGGTGAAGGTCCCCAAAAAACAGACCCGCTTGGCGTTTTGACTGATATTGATGAAGCCGCCGGCGCCGGCGAGCTTGGGACCGAATTTGCTGACGTTGACGTTGCCGTGGCGGTCCGCTTCGGCCAGGCCCAGAAAGGCGATGTCCAGACCGCCGCCGTCGTAAAAGTCGAACTGGGCCGGTTGATCCACCAGGACCTCGACATTGGTGGCGGACCCGAAATTCAGGCCGCCGGAGGGGATGCCGCCGATAATTCCCGGCTCGGCGGTCAGGGTGAGGAGATCCAGGATCCCCTCCTCGCAGGACACCGCAGCCACCCCCTCGGGCATGCCGATACCCAGATTGACGATGGCGTTGGGTTTGAGTTCAAACGCCGCCCGGCGGGCGATGATCTTGCGCGCGTCCAGGGGCAGCGGCGCGATTTCCGTCAGCGGCACCTTCAATTCCGCGGTGAACGCGGGGTTGTAGTCCACCGCGAAGGTCTGTTGATGGTGCGCCGGCTTTTCCGCCACGACCACGCAGTCCACCAGGATGCCGGGGATCTTGATCTCCCGGGATCTGAGAAACCCGCGGTCGGCCAGGCGCTCCACCTGGGCGATGACCAGCCCGCCGCTGTTTTTGGCGGCCATCGCCATGGGCAGGGCCTCCAGGAAGAGGGCTTCCTTCTCCATGGAGATGTTGCCGTCCATGTCCCCGGTGGTGCCCCGGATGACGGCGATGTCGATGGGCAGCGTCCTGTAGGCCAGGTATTCCTGCCCGTCGAATGTGATCAGCTCGACGAGCTCCTCGGTGGTCAGGGCATTGATCTTGCCGCCGCCGTTGCGCGGGTCCACGAAAGTCCCCAGACCGACGGTGGTGATGGTCCGCGGGCGCTTGGCGGCGATGTCCCGGAACATGACCGAAATCACCCCCTGGGGCAGGTTGTAGGCCACGATCCGGTTGTTCAGCGCCAGCTTTTGCAGCTTGGGTGCCAGGCCCCAGTGGCCGCCGATCACCCGCTGCACCAGATGCTCGTGGGCCAGATGGTTGAGGCCCCGTTCCTTTCCGTCCCCCTGGCCGGCGGCATAGATCAGGGTCAGGCCGCGGGGATGGCCGGTGGCGAGAAACCGTTCCTCCAGCGCCCTGGCGACCCCTTCGGCAAAGCCGATCCCCACAAACCCCTCGGTGGCGAGGGTGTCCCCGTCCTGGATGATCTCGACCGCCTCCCGCATGCTGACGATTTTGCCTTTTTTCATGCGCGCTTTCAAATCGGCGCGGAACGGGTGGGTGCTGGGCATGGCAGACCTCCTGGGGGTTTTCCTGCATGTCATGGTCTTGAGTGAAGATCCATCCGTCAGGGCTTCCAGATGAAACGGCCGGAGGCGAAGGCCGGTCGATTCGGGTTGGCCGGCAAAACCGTGGTGCTCAATAGGTCAGCACCATGCCGCCGTCAAAGAGCAGATCGCCGCCCACGAGGTATTTGGAGAAGCGCGAAAAGCCGAACAGAAATAGGTTGGCGACCTCGATCGGGGCCATCATCTCCTTGACCCGCGAGGCGCCCATCATCACGTCGCGCACCACGGCCTCCGGGCTGATGCCCCGCTGCTCGGCCTGGGCGGGGATCTGCTTGAGGGCCAGGGGGGTTTTGACGAACCCGGTGCTGACGGTAAAAGACCGGATTTTACCCCCGCCCTCCGCCGCGATCGATTGGCTCAGGGCCCGCAGGCCGAATTTGGTGATGTTGTATACCGGCTTGTTGACCGTGCAGATGTGTCCGTGGACCGAGGCCATGTTGCCGATGGCGCCGATCCCGTCGCTGCTCTTTTTGATGTGCGGAATGACCAGTTTGGAGAGCAGAAAGGGGGCCCGCAGCATGATGCGGTGCATCAGGTCGTATTTTTCCATGGGGAAATTTTCAACCGAATCGATGTGCTGCAGCCCTGCGATATTGGCCAGGTATTTCACCGTGCCCAGTTTGGCCGCCTCGGCCACCGCCCGCTCGACTTCCTCGTCGCGGGCCAGGTCGGTTTCGATGAAAACCATCTGTCCGCCCATGTCGCGCGCCATCTGCTGGGTCTTCCGGCCTTCCTCGGCATTGATGTCCAGTCCCGCGGCCGTCAGCCCGTTGGCGGCGGCGGCCACCGCGGTGGCCCGGCCGATGCCGGTGCCGCAGCCGGTGACGATGCAGACGTGGCCTTTGTTGAACGCCGGGTCCGACAGTTTCAGGATATCTGCTTGGTTTATGACCGGTTCCTTGATTTCCATCGCCTTCCTCCCTCTGGTGGGTTCACGGCACAGATCGAGTGTATCTTAGATGTTAAACCCACATCTTGACAAGTGGAATGTGGGCGCGAAGGGTGCAGTCAAAACGGCGCGCACCTCTCCTGGGTTTCCGCTCCGCGGTCCCTTTCGCTTGGCGGCGGCCCTTTTCTCAGGGTGGAAACTGCTTACTTTAATTTTTTAAGTATGGCGCCCCCGTTGGGTGGCGGCCGATCGCCCATCCAAAACATCAGCGCAAGGAGTGGTCATGAAAATGCCTACCTTAACCCGATTGGGCTTGATGGCGGCGTTGCTGGTTGCCCTTGCCGGCTGTACCGCAGCCATCTCCAAACCCCTGCGGGACCAAGCGGACGAAACCATCGGTGTGCGGGCGGTGCGCGAAAACCCCCAGCCGTACGTGGGCGAAACCCTGATCTGGGGCGGGGATATCATCGAGATCACGCCCTTTGCGGAGGTCACCCGCGTGAAGGTGCTGCAGAAGCCGCTGGACTACCGGCTGGAGCCCAGAAGCGTCGACGTGTCGGAGGGGCGGTTTCTATCGGTCTACGAGGGCTTTTTGGATCCGGAGATATTCAGTCCCGGGCGCAGGGTGACCGTGGCCGGGGAACTCACGGGGATCGAGAGCCTGCCGCTGGGCGAGACCCAATACGCCTATCCGGTCCTCAAGGTCCGGGAGATTCACCTCTGGCCGCCACGGCCGGATCCCGCCGTTGACGATTACTACCGCTGGTATCCTTACCATTATCCCTTTCGCCCCTGGGGCTATCATCCCTACTGGTGGTGAGCGTCCCGGGGGCCACAAGCGCCGCCGCCTGTTTGAGTGTTGACATCGACGCGGGGCTTTGGCTAAAAGGTGGGTTAATGCAGAAACAGGTCGAATTTCAGAACGCTGCGGGTGAGACCCTGGCAGCAACGCTTCATCTGCCCGAAAAGCCATCCCGCCGCGGGGTGGTGATCGGGCATTGTTTTACCTGCTCGCGTCATATCAGCATCCTGCGGCTTCTCGGCAGCGGTTTGGCCGAGGCCGGTTTCAACGCCCTGCGCTTTGATTTCTCCGGAAACGGCCAGAGTCAAGGGGAATTCGCGGGCTCCACCTACACCAAGCAGATCGGCGAGGTGAAGACCGCGATGGCCTACCTCGGCCGTCAGGGGGTGGACTGGATCGGGCTGCTCGGCCACAGCATGGGAGCCGTGGTGGCCATGCTGACCGCGGCCGCGGCGCCCGAGGTGCGGGGGGTCTGCGCCCTGGCCGGCCGGCTGGCGGGAACCGCCCCCGCCCACTTTCTGACGTCGAGCCTGCGCGCCGAGCTGGAAAGCAAGGGGCGGGTGAACTTTGTCAGCCGGGGCCGCACCCTGGAGTTGACCGAGGGCTTTTTCGGGGATGCCGAGCGCTACGATCTGCCGGCCGCCGTCGCCGGATTGCAGGCGCCGCTGCTGGTCGTGCACGGCGACCAGGACGAGATCGTGCCGGTGGCCGAAGCTTACCGGGCCCGCGAGCTCAACCCGCGCGGGGCCGAACTGGCGGTCATACCCGGTGCCGACCACATGTTCAGCCAGGAGGCCCACCGTCAAAAGATCGCCGAACTGGTGGTGGACTGGTTCGCCCGGCTGGCGGGGGTGGTGGCCGCCTGAACCGGCCGCCGTTTCCGCTCCCCCCAAACCTTTCCAAAAATTCAGGGAGGTCTCACCCGCATGGCGCTTTCCGAAACGATGAACATCGATGTCATCGACCGCCACTATGCTCTCTGGCGTCAGGACCCGGCCGCAGTCGCGGCAGATTGGCGCCGTTTTTTCGAAGGCTTCGAACTGGGGGTCACCCGGGTGGGCCCCGCTGCGCCCGGCGCGGAAACCTGCAGCGAGGAGCAGGTGCGCAAGCAAAGCCGGGTGGATGCCCTGATCTATGCCTACCGCGATCTCGGCCACCTGCTGGCCTGTCTGGACCCCCTGGTGGCCTGCCCCACCGAACACCCGCTGCTCAGCCTGGAGGCCTTCGGGCTATCCACCGCCGATCTGGATACCCTCTTCTATACCGGCCGCCTGGGCGGCGAGGAGCGGCAGGCGCCCCTGCGGGAGATCGTCCAGGCGCTGCGCACGACCTACTGCCGCTCCATCGGCGTGGAGTACATGCACCTCCAGGACCCCGCAGAGCGCACCTGGCTGCAGGCGCGCATGGAACCCGACCGCAACAACCCGCAGCTGTCCAGCGCGACCCGGCTCAAGATCCTCCGCAAACTCTTCCAGGCCGGCCTTTTCGAGGCCTTTTTGCACAAGAAGTACCTGGGGCAGACCCGCTTTTCGCTGGAAGGCGCCGAAGGCGTCATCCCGCTTTTTGACAGCCTCGTTTCCCGGGCCGTGGCGGGCGGCTGCCGCGAAATCATCCTGGGCACCGCCCACCGCGGGCGCCTGAACATCCAGGCCCACATTCTGGGCAAGCCGTATTTCGAAATCTTCAACGAGTTCGAGAACTGCTACAATCCCGACGAGATTGTCGGCGCCGGCGACGTGAAGTACCACAACGGCTATCTGGCCGATCTGGAAACCGCCGACGGCGGCTCCCTGCGCATGGTGTTGATCAACAACCCCAGCCATCTGGAGTCGGTCGACCCCGTGGTGGAAGGCTTCGCACGCGCCCGGCAGGACCTGGCCGGCGTGGATGCCGACGCCCGGGTGCTGCCGGTGCTGGTCCACGGGGACTCGGCCTTTGCCGGCCAGGGGGTTGTGATGGAGACCCTCAACCTCTCCCAGCTGGAGGGCTACCGCACCGGCGGGACGGTCCATCTGGTGATCAACAACCAGATCGGGTATACGACCCTGCCCGAAGACGCCCGCTCCACGCGCTATTCCACCGACATTGCCAAGATGCTGATGGTGCCGGTCTTTCACGTCCACGGCGAGAACCCCGAGGCCCTGGTGCATGTGGCGCGCCTGGCCTGCGACTACCGGCGCACCTTCGGCAAGGACGTCGTGCTGGACCTGGTCTGCTTCCGGCGCTATGGTCACAACGAAGGCGACGAGCCCTACTTCACCCAGCCCCAGATGTACGACCGCATCCGTGAAAGGCCGCCGCTGCACAGGCTCTACGCCGACCAGCTGCAGGAGGCGGGGTTGGTGGACGCCGAAACCCTGACCCGCTTTGAAGCCGAGATCAACGGTGAGCTGGCGGAGGCCTACGAGGAAGCCCACGGGCAGTCCTGCGCGCTGCCCGAGCAGCGCTTCTACGAAAACTGGAAAGGCTATCACGGGCGCTGGGATCCCACCCCCTTCAAAAGCGGGGTTGCCCGCAAGACCCTGGAGCAGCTGGCCCGGGGGCTGCAGGCGCTGCCCGAGGGCTTTCATATCAATCCCAAGCTGGAGCGCCTGCTGAAAAAGCGGTTGGAAGCGGTGGAAAATGGCTCCGGGATCGACTGGGCCAACGCCGAAAGCCTGGCCTTCGCCTCCCTGGTGGTCCAGGGCCACCCGGTGCGCCTCAGCGGCCAGGACAGCCGGCGCGGCACCTTCAGCCAGCGCCACTGCTCCCTGGTGGACATTCAGAACGGCCGGCGCCATGTGCCCCTGGCGCGCCTCGCGGCCGATCAGGCGCCCTTCGAGGCCTTCGACAGCATGCTCTCAGAGGTCGGGGTGCTGGGCTTCGAATACGGTTACGCCATCGCCCGTCCCGAGGGGTTGGTGATCTGGGAGGCCCAGTTCGGGGATTTCGCCAACAACGCCCAGTCGGTGATCGATCTTTACATCGCCAGCGGCGAAGCCAAGTGGCAGCGCCTGAGCGGGCTGGTGCTGCTGCTGCCCCACGGACTCGAAGGGCTCGGCCCGGAGCACTCCAGCGCGCGGCTGGAGCGTTTTCTGCAACTGTGTGCGGGGGACAATCTCCAGGTATGCAATCCCACCACCCCGGCCCAGTACTTTCACCTGCTGCGCCGGCAGGCCCTGCGGCCGGTTCGCAAGCCCCTGGTGGTCATGGCCCCCAAGAGCCTGCTGCGGCACCCGCTGGCGGTTTCCGGCCTGGGCAAGCTGAGCGGCGGCGGCTTCCAGGAGGTGCTGGGGGACCCGGAGAGCCCCAAGGCGCCCCGCAAAACCCTCTTTTGCAGCGGCAAGCTCTACTACGAACTGGCCCAGCGGCGCGGCGATCTGGAGAAAACCGACATCGCCCTGATCCGCCTGGAACAGCTTCACCCCTACCCCGAGGCGCAGCTGGCGGCGCTGATCAAAAAGTACCGGCGCTGCCGGGAATGGTGCTGGGTCCAGGAGGAACCGGCCAACATGGGCGCCTGGAGCTTCGTCCGGCCGCGGTTGGAGGCGGCGATCGGCGGCGCGCTGCGCTACATCGGGCGGGATGCGGCGGCCAGCCCTGCCACCGGCTACCCCCACATCTATCGGCGCGACCAGGCCGCCATCGTCAGCAGCGCCGTGGGGCCGGCGCTTACAAACGGGCGCGCCACCGTAAGTTGAGCGCTTTACCGCGGCGGGCAACGGCGGAGGTCAGCGGCCCCCCGGCGAGTGCCCCCCGTTTTTCACCACCCAACCACAGGAGTCGCCATGAAGTTAGAGATCAAAGTGCCCAGCGTCGGCGAGTCGGTGAAAGAAGCCGTCCTGGCCCAGTGGTTCAAGCAGGATGGCGCGCAGGTTAGCAAGGACGAGGTCCTGTTCGTGCTGGAAACCGACAAGGTGACCCTGGAGGTGGTCGCCGAGGCCGACGGTGTGCTGGCCATCGCCGTCAAGGAGGGCGAAACCGTCGCCATCGGTGCCGTCGTGGGCACCATCGACACGGCCGGGGAGTCCGCCGCGGCGGTTGAGGAACCGTCGCCGGCGAAGGCCGCGGCACCCGCCGAAACCCCGCCTGCGGCTGAAGCGCCAGCGGCCAAAGCCGCCGCGCGGCCCGAATCGAAAGAGAGCGACACCCCGGCCGCGCCGGCCCCGGAAACCCTGCCGCCCTCGGTGCGGCGTTTGGCCGCGGACAAAAAGGTCGACCTCAGTCAGGTCTCCGGCACCGGCCCCGGGGGGCGCATCACCAAGGGGGATGTGCTGCTTTTTCTGGAGGCGGCCGAAGCCGCCCCAGCGGCCCCGGCCTCCGCGGTGCCCCCTGCCGCAACCGGGAAAGCAGACGAGGCGTCGGTCGAAGGGGACGGGACCCGGCGCAAACCCATGAGCCCCATCCGCCAGCGGATCGCCGCACGTCTGCTGGAAGCCACGCAGAATACGGCCATGCTGACCACTTTCAACGAGATCGACATGAGCCGGGCCATGGCGCTGCGCAAGCGCTACAAGGACGATTTTCAAAAAATGCATGGCGTCGGGCTGGGGTTCATGTCCTTTTTCGTCAAGGCCTCGGTGGACGCCCTCAAATCCCACCCCGAAATCAACGCCTACATCGACGGCAAGGACACCCTCTACCACGACTACTGCCACATCGGCATCGCCGTCGGCTCCGAGCGCGGGCTGGTGGTCCCGGTGATCCGCCACGCCGATCGGATGGGCTTTGCCGAAATCGAGCAGGCCATCGTCGATTACGTGGCCAAGATCCGTGAAAACCGCCTTGAACTGGCCGATCTGGAGGGCGGCACCTTCACCATCAGCAACGGCGGGGTCTACGGTTCGCTGCTCAGCACCCCGATTCTCAACCCGCCCCAGAGCGGCATTCTGGGGATGCACAAGATTGAAAAGCGCCCGGTGGTGGTGGACGACCAGATCGTCATCCGGCCGATGATGTACGTCGCCCTGAGCTACGACCACCGCGTCGTCGATGGCAAGGGGGCCGTCGGCTGCCTCAAGCGAATCAAGGAATGCCTTGAAAACCCGGAACGCATGATGTTGGAGGTGTAGCGATGGCGGACAAGAACCGGCTCGACCTGGTGGTGGTCGGCAGCGGACCCGGAGGCTATGTGGCCGCCGTGCATGCGGCCCGCCTGGGATTGAAGGTGGCCTGCGTCGAAAAAAACCCGCGCCTGGGAGGGGTCTGTCTGAATGTGGGCTGCATTCCCAGCAAAGCCCTGCTGGACAGCAGCGAGTTTTACCATCTGGCCAAGGACAAGCTGGGCGCTCACGGCGTCCAGACCGGCCGGGTGGGGCTGGATCTGGCCGCCATGATGGCCCGCAAGGACAAGGTTGTCGGCGAGCTGACCGAGAGTGTGCAAAAGCTGCTGGAAAACCACAAGGTCCGGATTGTTGCCGGTGAAGCGCGCTTGAGCGGACCGGACCAGGTGACGGTGGCGCCCGCCGGCGGCGGCAAGCCGCAGACCCTCTCGGCCGGGGCCATTCTGCTGGCCACCGGCAGCGAACCGCTGGCGCTTCCGGGCCTCGACTTCGACGGCGAGCGGGTGGTCAGCTCCACCGAGGCGCTGGCCTTCGATGCCGTCCCCAAGCACCTCGTCATTGTCGGCGGGGGGTACATCGGCTTGGAGCTGGGCTCGGTCTGGCAGCGACTGGGCGCAAAGGTCACCGTCATTGAAATGTTGCCGCAGATCGCCGCCGGACTGGACGGTCAGATCGGCCGCAAGCTCAAACAGGTGCTCACCCGGCAGGGGTTCACCTTCCGGCTGGAGACCCGGGTGAGCGCGGCCCGTGTCAAGGGCAAGACGGTTCAGGTCAGTCTCGAAGCCGGCGACAGGACCGAAACCCTCTCCTGCGACCGGCTGCTGCTGGCCGTCGGCCGCCGGCCCCTGACCCGCGGCCTGGGGCTCGAGGACGCGGGGGTGGAGACCGATCCCAAGGCCGGCCGGGTGCTGGTGGACGCGGCTTACCGCACCAATGTGTCCAGCGTTTATGCCATCGGCGATCTGGTGGCGGGGCCGATGCTGGCCCACAAGGCCTCGGCCGAGGGCATGGCCGCCGCCGAAATCATCGCCGGCGGGACTGCCGAGGTCAACTACGACGCCATTCCTTCGATCGTCTACACCTGGCCCGAGGTCGCGGCGGTGGGGCTTACCCAGGAGCAGGTCAAGGAGCGCGGCATTCCACACCGCATCGGGACCTACCCCTTTGCCGGCAGCGGGCGTGCGCGCTGCATGGGTGACACCGAGGGGATGGTCAAGCTGATCGCCCACGAAAGGACCGATCGCATCCTGGGGGTGCATATCATCGGGCCGCGGGCCTCCGACATGATCGCCGAGGCCGTGCTGGCACTGGAGCTGGGGGCGGCCGCCGAGGACCTCGCGCGCACCGTGCACGGGCATCCGACCTTCGCCGAAGCCCTGATGGAGGCCGCCCTGGCGGTTCAAAAATGACGGTTCCGCAAAAAGCCCAATCTCTGCGTTGCGCTGCATCTCGAAGTCGCTGCGGCGTACATCAGTACGCCTCACTCCCCGAGATTTGCGCGCCTTGAGCTTGAACTTTTTTCGAAACCGTCTGGTTTTTGATTTTTTGGCGGTTCAAAAATGACGGTTCCGCAAAAAGCCCAATCTCTGCGTTGCGCT